>Ga0315289_10001435_pt1 | contig 37120 bp, 50 predicted proteins | sample YL17G11_40_MG_FD_203452 | JGI IMG/M metagenome (GOLD analysis project Ga0315289, IMG submission 203452) | Sediment microbial communities from Yellowstone Lake, YNP, Wyoming, USA - YL17G11_40 | ecosystem: Environmental > Aquatic > Freshwater > Lake > Sediment | place: USA: Wyoming | collected...
TTCTGTTACTCCTCTACTCCTCCTAATCCTAATAGTCCAGTTGCTGGTGGTGGTGCTGCTACTAGTTTTGCTAATCTTCCTAATACTCCTCCTACTCCTCCTAATCCTAGTAGTCCAGTTGCTGGTGGTGGTGCTGGTGGTCCTCCTAGTAATGGTCCTCCTCCTGCAAGCGGTTTTCAAAGTGGTGCTAATTATTCACCTAATCAAAGACCACAATATGATCCAAATATTTTAGGTTATTTACAGTCATTATCTCAAAGACAAAGTAGTTTTGATCCTATAGCTGACCAAGCTAAAAGTCAGTTTTATCGTCAAACAATACCTTCTATTGCTGAGCGTTTTGCTGGTATGGGTAGTAATTCTTTAAGCTCTCCAGCCTTTGCTTCACAACTTGGCGAAAGTGGTTCAAACCTGCATCAATCTTTAGCTAGTATGAAAGCACAACATATAATGCAAGAAAGAGGTTTTAACCAGACTGAAGTGAATCAAGTGCTTCAATATATGCAAATGGAAAATCAAAATCAAGTTGCAAATAGAGCATTAAGTCAAGGTGATATTGGTAAAGCTATGGAACAATATCAACTTGGACACAACATTCAACAAGCTGATATTAATCAAGGTCAAAACCAACAACAAATAAGTGAACAGTCTAGACAAGCTGATATTGCTCAAGCTATGAATCAACAACAAATAGATGAACAAGGAAATCAGTTTAAGCAAAACTTAGCTATGCAACAGTTGCAAATAGGATTAAATCCTAGACATCAATATGTCCCTTCGTATTCAAATTATATGCAACAAGGTTCTCCTGGTTTGTTAGGTACTATAATGGGTGGTGCTGTGCAATTAGGTTCTGCTTATTTAGGTGGTTTTGGCTCTAATCAGCCTGCTGCTAACTATGGTGGTGCTGGTTACAACTATGGTGGAGGTCAAATGGGTGGTGGACAACGAGATCTTATGAGTCAGTATGGCATAGCTCCATTGTATGGCCCTGGTGGATATAGAAATTAAAAATAAGAAGGATATATTATCATGTCTGATGGAATAAATACTATAAGTCTTGGTGGAAGTAGTGCTAGATTAGGTGCAGCTATTGGAACAGGTTTAAGTAGTGGTCTTGAATCTTTAGCTAAAATGAAGCTTAAAAGTATTCATGAAAATAAACAAGCTGAAAATTTATCTACTTTTATTGGTAACAATTTACCTCTTGCAAAAAAAATAATGGGATTGCCAGAAAAAGAACGCATGATTGTTTTGCAAAATTTGCCAAGTTATCTTGCTCAAAGTGGCTTACCAGGACAAGGTAATCAAGGTGGACAAAATACTGGTCAAGGGCAAGGTTTTAATATTTTTGCAAAACAACCAACGCCAATAAGTTTATATCAACAAAAACAGTTAGAAATAGACGAAAGAAAAGCTGTTGCCGCAGAAGAAAAAAATAAAAATATTTTATCTGCTCAGCAAGCTAAAGATTCTAATATTTTTTATGAAAAACATGTTGAACCTTATATGGAGGAATCCGAAAGCCTTACTGAAGTTAATCAAAGACTAGAAAACATTGTAAATAGTTCTTCAAATATAAGTGTTTTTGATCGTATATCTGAAGGATTTAAAGATTCATCAATTCCTTTTGCTTCAAATCTTGCTACTTTTTTGCAATCAGAATCTGCTGCATCAGCTATCAAATCAAGAGCACAATTTCTTCAAGGTTATTCAAAAACCATTAAGGGAGCAAAACCAACTGAACAAATTGTAAACGCATATATGAAGCAATTTCCTGATCCTGTATTACAAGGTAAACCAACTGTTGAATCGTTAGCATTAGATATAATTAGAATGAATAATTTTAAAATAAAAAATGCAAATTTAAGACATTCAATATTTGAAGACGATCCAAAAAATACTGATCTTTTTACATTTCGTTCTAAAATAAAAAAATATAATGCCTATGAAAAAGAATTAAGTAAAAAAAAAAGCAAAGAACCACTAATTGATCAAAATGAAGAACAACAAAACAGTTTTCCTGAGGTTGAACCATCTCAGGACTTAATCCCTCAGCAACCTGAACAAGCACAGCCACAGCAAATGCCACAGCAAATGCCACAGCAAATGCCACAGCAAATGCCACAGCAAATGCCAGAGCAAGTGCCACAACAAATACCACAGGCAGTGCCACAGCAAATACCACAAGCAAAGCCACAGCAAACTCCAGGACAAATGCGTTCAAAGCGTCCAGAAGAAACATTTGAAGACTTTGTTGAAAGGCGAAAAAGTAGAATTTATGAAGATGTTCTTAAACCAATAGGTCAATCAACATCACAAATTATATTACCTTATTATACATCAGCTGTTGGCGATCAAGTTAATAAAGCAACTCAACATATTCCAGAAGGAAGTTTTAAAAAAGCTTTTGAATACGTAAGAAGCAAAATAGCACCGACTTCAGATGAAGCTAAAACAGCTTTAAAATATATTGGTTTAACTGATGAACAAATTGAAAATCCTGATTTTATAACAAAAACTTTAAGAGATTATGGCGTGCCTGCTGCAATGATTGCTGGTGTTGTTGCTGGTGGTCCAATAGCTTGGGTAACGGCTATATCCGCCTTTTCTGGTAGTTATGCGTTGGAAAAAGCTGGAGGTTATGGAGGCGAAAAGCTTGATAAAGCTTTAGGTGGTACTGGAAAAGTTGGTAGAGATATTAGCGAAGTTTTTGGAAAGACTTTAGGTGCTATTTTTGGTGGAAAAATTGGTAAAGCAGGTTTTAAAAAAGTTGATAAATATCTTAAAACAAAAAAAGCTGAGAAAAAATGGCTTAATGATCTTTATAATAATGCAAAAACAGAAGAGGAAGTTAAGGCTATTGATTTAAGGAAAAGTCAAAATAAAACTTCTCAAGATTATATAGATTGGTTAAAAGAAGAAGCACTTAAAGCAAGTGGCTTTGGAATTGAATACGAAAAGGCTGAAAGTCTTTTACCAAAAGGTCCAATTAATGCAGATCAACAAAAAGAATTATTTAACTTGTTAAATAATTTTAGTGAGAATCTTCCGATTGATCCTAATAAAGTATATGCCAAAGAAGTTAATAATATAAAAAACGCTCTTACTCCAGCATCTACTACTACGACTCCTAGCCCAGGTATCTTTTCTCAAGATGAAACTGGAAGAACCTTCCAACACGTAGGTCCGCTAAAAGATCCTATAGTTACTAAAACTGGTGGTGAAACTAATATTGATCTTAAATTTATTGTAAATAAGGTTAAAGCCCTAAAGGAAATTTTAAGAACAAAAAACTTAAATGCTAACGATATTAACGATACTAAGAGCGTTATTAAAATATTTGAAGATTTCTTAGGAGAACATGCTGGTGAAGATTTTAATAATGCTATGAAAGTATTAAATCCTAATTTTCGTAGTTTTAAAAAAGAATATTCTGATACCAATGTAAAAATAGGTAGCATGCAAGTTCCTGTTTCTCAAGAAAGGCTTCAAATTCTTCATGATGAGAAAGATCCAAAGTTTGTAGCCGCTATGGATGCATTACATAAAGATAAAACTATTAATGATGTTCTTATTGATTGGGGTATAACTAAAGGTGTTGGAAGACTTTTTGGAATTCCTTTTGCTGCGGCTTATAAAATTGGTAGTAATTTATATAATCAATCTAAAACTCAAACAGCAAAAATTAATTTAGCTAGAAAATTTTTCCCAAAAGAATCTATTAAATTAGATAACTCTTTACTTAATTTTCGTGATAATTCTTCAAAGAAGACTTTAGAAATAGTTCAAGATTCATTAATAGCATTTGTTGCAAAAGCAAAAGAAAGAGAAGAAAAAGAAAAAAATAAAAAACCATTTGTATTACCAGAGGCAGATGAAATTGATCGTGATTTCTTTAAAAAAAAATAAATAAACAGGGGCATTAGCCCCTTTTTATATATCGTATTTTGTGTCTTCTTTAATCGCCCTAATAATAGCGTTATTCAGCCACAGATTCATAGTCATGTTTCTTTTGGCTGCTAATACTTTGATTTCTTTACGGGTCTCAGGAGAAACATCAGTAGCTAACATATGTCTTATTCTTGGTGGTTTTTCTTGAATGTCCAAAATAGAACTCCTTCTTTTTTGCGAAACTGCTCTACGTCAAAAACTTCTGCTAATGCTTTATAATCTATTGCGGCTCGTCTAGTTTCTTTGATATAAACAAAGTTAGAAGTAGCATAACTATTATTATCTATTAATAACCGTAATGATTTAATCAATTCTTCTTTCTGTTCTTCTAAAAATTTAATTTCATTATTAAAGTTATGTAATTTATGACCTAAAATATCAAACTGTATATCCATTTGTTTCTTACTTAACATTTTAAACCTACCTAATTATATTGTATTATAAGGTTAACATTATAACCAATGTTGTCAAATAAATAATATAATATATTGTTAATTTTATTTTGTTGGAGTTTTTATGTCAGTTAAAGTTTCTCGTGCTAATTCTTTGTATGGTTATCCTAATCCTCAAAGTAATCAATTTTTAGATCCTGTTGTTACTAATCGTGCTCCTCTTACATCTGATAGAGGTATACCTGGTCAAGGCTGGGTAGATCAAACTAATAACAATCCTTATATGTTTAATAAAAACAGTGCTGGCTTGGCTCAATGGTTTCAGTTGATGGTTAATGGCGGAGCTGGTGTATTTTCATCATTAACAGTTACTGGTACAACTATACTTAGCGGGTCTATAACACAAAATAATGGTGCTACTTTATTAAATACTGATGCTATACCACAAACAATAAATATAGGTACTGGTGCAGCAGCTAAAACTTTGACTCTTGGTTCTGCTACTGCTGGTTCAGTAACAAACGTCAACAGTGATTTAGTTATTGCTACATCTGGTAAAGGGTTAACTATAAACGGTGGAGCAGCCACTGATACTATTGGTCAAGCTACTTTAGTAGCTGGTGTTGCTACTGTTTTAAATACTAATATTGCAGCAAATGACAGAATATTTATTTCTCGTAGAACTACTGGTGGAGCAGCTGTAGGCAATTTAACTTATGTTATAAATGCTGGAGTTAGTTTTGTTGTAAGTTCTTTTAATGATGCAAGTGCGGCTGTTATTACAGATATTGGAAGCTTTGATTATCTAATAATAAGACAAAGTTAATTTAAAAAGTTGAGCTTCGTTACTCCTTTCTCATAGCGTTTTGTATATTGCTTGTAGTATATAAAACGCTATGATTTTTATACACCAATATTAAGTTAGGATTTTATGGAAATTTTACATTACGTCAGTATTCAGATCAAAAAAACAAGTAAAGAAGGCAAAGAATATGTTTTTAGCTTTCTTATCCCAAATGGTACAACATGGGGAGATTCTATTGATGCGGCTTATGAAGTGCTTGAAGAAGTTCATAAAGAAAGCAAAAGAGCTATGGAACAAGCAAAACCTATACAAGTTAAGGTAGTAGAATAATGGCACAAAATTCAGTTAAAGCTATTGATCTTACTATTGTTAATTCTGCTGTTATTCCTGGTGCTTATGCTGCTGCAGCTGACGTAGTTATTGAAAAAGCATTATTCTATATTCGAATAGTAAACGATGCTACTACAGCGATAACTATTAGTTATAACGGTATTGATGATCATGAATATATAGCCCCAAATAGTTTTTTTGAACTTAATGCTCAAGCTAATTCTCAACCAAATAATCAAGTATGTTTATTTTCAGTAAATTCTACTGTTTTTATTAAGGGTGTGGCTGGAGTAGGCTCAATTTCTATTTCAGGTTATTACGTATAAGGATAATTATGGGAAATTTATTAAGCTCAATGAGAGCAAAATTTGAAACCTTAAGAACTTTAGCATTTGGTTCTATTGCTAATTTAACTTATACAGCAGTTGGTGCTTCTTTTGCAAATCCTATTAGAATATTAAAAATATCTAATACTACTGATATTGATGTTTTTATATCTTTTGACGGTGTAACTAATATAGATGTTGTAGTAGCTAATGGTTTTGTTTTATATGATCTTTCAACTAATAAATCTAATCAAGTTGGTGTTTTAGAGATACCATCAGGTTCAAAAATTTATGTAATAAGAGGAGCTGTGGCAGCAACTAGCGGCAATATTTATGTAACCACAATTTATGCTTCACAAACTTAGGGGTTAATATGTCACAAAGTGGAGTTTTAAATAGGGGTATTTATCCGCCAGGCACGGTAGTAACCAAATTGAGTCCAAGTGCTGGCACTGTTCCAGTAGTACCAGATTTTGCCAATAATATTAATTTATTTAGTGGTAATAACATTACTACAACAGGTACTGGTGCAAATACCATAGGTTTTTCTTTAACTGGTACAACAAATCATTGTCTACAAATTGGGAATGCCACTGGTAGTTTAACATCTCTTGCTGCTGCAACTAATGGACAAATACCAATTGGCAGCACTGGCGTAGATCCTGTAATAGCTACAATTACAGCTGGTACTAATATAACTATTACTAATGGCCCAGGTTCAATTACTATTAGCGGTAGTACTTCACCTATTTTAGATTATGTAAGCGTTGCTTTTCCAGCTTCTCCATATACTGCTTTAGTAAGTAATTTGTTTGTATCATGCGATGTAACAGGTGGTGCTATTACTATCTTACTTCCTAATGCACCTACTGTTGGTGAATATTGGATAGTAAAAGATAGATTAGGTTTATCAAATACCAATAATATTACCGTGACTACTGTAGGCGGTGCTGTTTTGCTTGATGGAGCAACTATTTTTGTTATAAATCTTGCTTATGGTTCTAATCAATTTATTTTTAACGGTACAAGCTATGAGGTATTCTGATGGCTTATAATAGTTTTATTAACAAACAAGTTAATGCAAATCAACCAATTTTTCAGTTTAAAAAAGATCGTAATAATGCAGCTGTAGTAGTTGCTGATGGATTAGGAAATATTAAGTTTCAAGGCTTTGATGGTACAAATTATTTGACAACTAGTCAGATATTATCCGTTGCTAGTGGTACTATTGCTGCAAATAGAATAGGCTCTAATTTAGAATTCTACACTCATCCTGATAGTGTAACAGCTAGCACTCAAAGAATGCTTATTTTACCTACTGGTTCAGTCACTATAAATACACCAGACTCAGGTGTAGCACTTACTATTAATGGCGGCGGAGAAACTATTACAGCTGGTAATTTATTGCTGTCTGCTGGTAACGTTAATATCCCCGCAACAACTTCTGCGGTAGGACAGTATCAAATAAACAGTGTTAGAGTTTTACACTCTTATGGCACTAATAACATTTTTGCTGGTGCAACTGCTGGTAATTTTATTACGACTGGTTCTCAAAACGCAGTATTAGGAAGTGATTCAGGAAATTCATTATCTACTGGTTCAGATAACGTTTTTATTGGTTATCAAGCTGGTAAAACTTGTAGTGGTGGTGTGTGGAATGTCGCTATAGGTTCTGGTGCATTCAAAAGCGCTAATGCCTCACAAAACGTTGTTATTGGTTATAACGCTGGTAATGCTAGTACAGGATTCACTACTTGTACAGTAGTAGGAGCATTTGCTTTAAATAGTACTAACGGCGGCTTCTATAATCTTATGTTAGGTTATGGCAGTGGTGGAAGCTATACAGGTGCAGAGTCCTCTAATATTTGTTTACATAATAATGGTGTATTGGCTGAATCAAATACATTACGTATAGGTTCTGCTACAGGGGCTGGTAATAAAGAATTAAATAGAGCATTTATTTGTGGAATAGATGGTGTAAACGTAGGTTCAGTTGCTAAAGTAGTCACCATGGCTAGTAACCAGCTTGGTACAGCCACTATAACTGCAGGTACTGGTATATTAGTTACGCCTACAGCAAATACAATAACTATCTCCACAACTAACGGTATCTCATGGGTTGAAGTTACTGTCACAACACAAGCTATGGCTGTTGATACTGGTTATATTGCTAACAACGTTGCTTTAGTAACTTTGACATTACCAGCTGTTGCCGTAGTCGGTGATAGAGTAAGGGTGGCTGGAAAAGGAGCTGGACTATGGAGAATAGCACAAAACGCTGGTCAAGTTATCCATTTTGGTGCTACGGATTCTACTGTTGGAGTAGGCGGTTCTGTAACAGCTATTTTACGCTATGATTGTGTTGAGCTTTTATGTATAACAGATAATACAGATTGGGTAGTTTTATCTTCTGTCGGTAACTTAACGGTGGTATAATGGCAAATAATAATAGTTTAAATAATACAAGTTATGGGTTTACTCTTCCAAGTTTAAATCTTAACTTTACTTCAACCGCACAGCGTATTACTGGCGATATGTCTAACGCAACGCACGCCAACAGACTATCTTTTCAAACTAACGTAGTAAATGGAGCAACTTCTCCATTTATTATACCAAATGGTTCTGGAACTATAGGTCAGATAGTTGTTGCTAACGCTAGTGACCCAACAAATTCTGCTTTTGGGTCATTACAAGTAGATGCAGCTTCAGTTAAATTAGTTAGTAATGTTCTTGGTGCTGGCGTACAGCTTCCCATAGAGATAAGAATAGGTGCTACGGCTGCTATAAATATAGATAATAATTTAGCTGTATCTATATTAAATACAGTTGCTGGTAATATAGCATTAACAGTTAATGCTACAGCTACTGGTGGCGTTGAAGTACAGCAAAACACTGCCGCTAACGCAGGTATGAGAATTTATACGTCTCTTGGCAATATTAACGGACCTAGATTCGAAATGCTTAAAAGTAGATCAGGCGGAAACGTAGTTGCTAATGATAGTATAGGTAACTTTATAGCCTATGGGTATCAAACTGGTTATCAAAATGCCGCACAAATTCTTTTTAAAGCAGAATCTGTGGCTGCTAGCAGGGTATCTGGATCAATAGGATTCATAACAACCTCTTTAGCTTCAATAAGTGCAACTCGTTTAAATATCTCTGCTGATGGTGCAGTAACTATACCAGCAACAGTAGCTGGAAACGTGCCCTTAACCATAACAGGAACAACTTCTGGCGGATTAACAATCAATCAGACACCAGTAGCTACAGCTTTAACCTTAAATGGTACTAGTACTGCTGGAACTCATGCTCAACAAAATAATGCATACGTAACTAGTGGTTTATTCTCTGCGTTTAGAGCTTTAAATGTCGATGGAACAGCTGGAGGCTCTTGTCAAATAGAAGTGAGCGTCTTTAATCAACTCGCAGCTACTGGTGGAGACGCTACGCTGCTTTTTGGTAATTATGGCGGTACAAATATAAAAATAGGTAATGATGTTTCAGTTAATCAGTTTTCTATGTCAACTGGTAATTTAGGCGACGCTAACACATTTTTGACTTACGATGTTGCTACCACGCAGATAAATCTGCCTAGACAGTGTGCTTTTCTTGCTTATCTTGGTGCTGATGTTTTAAATGTTACAGGAAATGGGGCAATTTTTACTTTAGGTACTACAACTCTTCTTACAGAAGTCTATGATCAAAGTAATAATTTTAATACAAATGGTACTTTTACAGCTCCTAAATCAGGTCGTTATCATTTTGATTCAGCAATAAGAGTATTTGGCACAGGTGGTTTAGCCACTGGGTATCAAATCAGATTTAGTACAACTAGTGGTTTAATTATTGGTGGACAAGGTGTGCCTAGCTTGGGAAGTGGTTTTTTTACCGCAACATGTTCAGCTTATATCAATATGGTCGCAGGTGATACCTGTGTACTGCAAATACAATTGACTGGTATGGCTGGAGATACAGCAGATATTAATGGTGCAAGCTCAGTTACTTATTTTGGTGGCACTTTAGTTTGTTAAAAAAGGATTTTTCATGAAATTTTATGTCGATTCAGTTTGTGTTTTAGAATTATCACCTGTTCAAGAAAAAATAATATTAGATAGCGTACCAGCTGATATATTTGTGTCAGATATGCAACGCCGCGTTAACTGGGTTATTACTCAAAAACTAGATGGGTCTTTTGATACTCTATTTAAGCACTGGTTACCTATTTTACAAACTCGCTATGACAGCCTACCTTCGAGATCAGAACCATTTGCTGAGTTAGTATTTAGCCAGCCAGATTATAAACCAGCTGTAGGGGTACTAGTTAATGAGTAACGCTTTAGGCGGTCGCCAAGGTACTAGCTACCTTGGTACTAACGCCGCATCACCACCAAATTGGACATTTCATGCAGACAGTCCAACTATTTACAATTCACAGAATTTCTCTTTAGGAGACATGTGGCTTAATACAACTTTGCAAGATGCTTTTGTATTAACTAGTTTAGCTTTTAATCCTATTAGTAATGTAAGAGAAGCTGTTTGGTTTCAGTTTGCAAACGGACCACAAACAGGTACAATTAATCAACTTATAGCTGCTGATGGTACTATAGCTAATCCCTTAAATGGTCAAATTACATTTCCTAATGCTGTTATAACAGCTAATACTAATCCAGTTAGTAACATTTTAACATCTGTTCAGCCTAATAATGGCAGTGATTTTTTAATAAATTTAACCCCACAGATACAATTAAGAAATACTGTTAACGGGGTAAATTCTATAACTTTAGAACAAATATCAGCTTCTGGTGGGGCTTGGAACTCAACTCTAAAGTTTTTACGTGCTGATGGAACTATAGCAGCTCCAATAGCTGTATCTAATAATTTTGGATTAGGTAGCATAAGGTGGTTTGGTTATACAGGTAGTGGTTATACAGGAGCTCCCTCAGCAGCTATAAAAAGTCTTGTTAATGGTGCTGTTACAGATAATGTTAATCCTGCATTAAGTGCCGTACCTGCTTGTTTAGCTTTTGCTGTTTCTGAAACTCAATTAACAGCCCCGTTTGATTTAACTTCTTTAGATATAAAACTACAAATTGATCCAAACGGGCAAGTGTATATTAAAAATTGTACAGTTCTTCCTGGCGATGCTCTAACTGTTACAAGTGGTAATATTAATATAACTGGTACTGGGGTTAATGCTGGCGGAAATATTAAAATGCCTGCTACTAATGCTGGTGGTACTCAGGGTGTAGTTACTCTTAATAATAATAGGTTTATTAGTAATTACCTTAATACTACAGCTGTTGGAATAGATGCTTCAAACTTTACCCATACAGGTTTATTTGGAACTGCATTTGGTAATGTTGTTTTAGCTAATCTAACAACAGGTGCTAGTAACTCAGGATTTGGTAATGGTGCTTTAAGTAAATGCACTGAGGGAGGAAATAATAGTTGCTTTGGATATGTATCTGGATTTAACATAATAACTGGGACCGGAAATTGTGGATATGGTGATGGATCAATTTTAAATCTAGACTCTGGTAACAATAATATTGCAATTGGTGGTGATTCTTTAGCTAACTTGTTAACTGGAAATAACAATATTTGTGTAGGAGATGCTTCTGGATTCTCTTATACGGGTGCTGAGTCATCAAACATTTGCGTTGGAAATTCTGGTACTCTTGCTGAAAGCAATACTATAAGAATAGGTACATCTGGTACTAATCCTGGTGAACAAAATAGATTTTTTGCTGCTGGAGTTCGAGGAATTACTACTGGTGTTAATGATGCTATAGCGGTTCTTATAGATTCTGCTGGTCAATTGGGAACTGTTTCATCTTCTATTCGTTATAAAGAAAATGTTCAGGATATGGGTTTGTCTAGTGATAACTTGATGAAGCTTAGACCAGTTACATTTAATTATAAAGAAGATGCGTCTAAATCAAAGACTTACGGATTAATTGCTGAAGAGGTTGCGGAAATATTTCCTGATCTAGTAGTATATAATTCAGAGGAAGAAATAGAGACAGTAAAGTATCATTTATTGGCTCCTATATTGCTTAACGAAGTACAAAAGCTGTCTAAGAGAATTGAGCATTTGGAGTCTAAATTAAAGGAATTATTATGATATTAGCTTTATGGATGAAGATATGCTTAGCAGTTACTTTGATAGGAAGCTTTGCAGGTATAAAATATTACTTTCCTAATTACAAAGATGACAACATTATTGAAGAAAAGTTTGAAGAATTGGTAAAAGATCAAACAGGTTTAGATATAGATGTTACACCTTTATCTGCTGAATAAATAAAAAGTACCATGTAAAAATGACCATGGAGGTCAGAAATTACATGGTACTTTTCACCACACATGGTTATTTTGATCGGTTAGAATAATCTTCGTGTATCTTTTTAATCTTAAAGATCTTGTTTTTAGCCTTGTGATATTCCTCTTTAGGTAAATCAGCCAGCGTTTCTATCTTGTAGCACTCAAGTATGTCTTCACAAATAGACTCATAACCGTCTAGTTCTATTAATAACTCTTGATACTGGTCTTTATTGATAGTCGTCTCACGATCAACCAAGAGCTTCGCTTTACCGTCCTTAGGTTTTCGTACCTCTTCTATCAATTGCTGCTCGCTCAGTTCATCTGTGTTGTCGTCAAAAGCATAGGCGTCATTCTGTGACGGAGCTATGCCTAAAATCATTAACGCTTGAATACGTTTATTGATTTCTAGGATATTTGCTGTTGCTCTTAGGTTTTTACCTGTAACTATTCTAGCGGTTGACCAGATAGACTGACCAGATAAATGGGCAAGCACTGTTTTAAGAATTGTTTGATCTTCTACTAACTCTATGAATTGATAAAAGGCAATTCCATTAGTAGATAAGCTTTCTCTTACAGCCTCTAGGATTGCTTGTAGGTTTGCGTATTTACCTGAAGCCGATTGTTCATTAGAGATAAGCTTTTTATAAGAGCCTTGAGCTTTTGCCAAGGCTTCCATAATTAAATTAATTTCCACTGCTTGGGTCTATAATTATTTTAGGTTCACTCTCTACTTGTACGGCTCCAGCTGTTTTTAAAGTAGAGATAAACTCATCAAAAGAATTGATATTGTTTTTAGAGTAGTCATTTCTTTGGGTTACAAAGTAAAAGAAAATATATAGTTCATTATATTTTTTCTGTAACTCTTCAAGAATACTATTTACTTCTTTTAAGGTGTTTTCGTCTAACATCTTGCCACGATACTCGTTAAATTTATCATGTATCTTTAAGTACTCACTGAACTCTTCATTTATTTTGGCATCTAAAGCCATCACTAAATCATTAATAGACCATTTGAGGAGTTCATCGTGTTCTAATATCATTTACTATCCTTTTTAGTTGTTCTTCATTAAATATATTTTTATACAAAATTATTTCTAGTTCGTCAAAGATTGAAACTATCTTTAAATATTCTTCCATAAACATTTTATTGACTTTCACTATTAAGCAGTTATTATTGTATATAACATTAAATACAAAGAAGGTAAACAGTTTATGTTTATGGGTAAAAAAGAAGTTACAAAAGAAGAGTTTGAAAAAAATAATATACTAACTAAAAAAATGTATTTCTTGATTGAAGAGTACAGAGAACGTGTTTATTTATCAGCTGCTGCTGTTTGTAGAGATATAGGTATCAGCTATAGAACTTATATGGGTTTAAATAGTGGCGAAAGATATACTGTTGCTCTTACTTTAAGAAAAATAAAAACTTTTTCAGAAAAACACGGATTGAGTTTATAATGATTGAACTATTACAAGCCTTTTTAGAGGCCAAAAAAAGCTTTACTAAGCCTAATAAATCTAAAAAAAGTAATCATGGCGATTATTCCACCGTGGAGGATATTAATGATGCAACGCAACCTTCACTTCAAGCAAATAATCTTGTTATTATTCCTATCGTTAAAGACGACATTTTATATACTAGGCTTTACCATACGCTTACGGGACAATTTCTAGAAGATGTACGAAAATTAGTCTCTGAAAAAAGTGGTTGTCAAGGCATGGGTGCGTCAAACACCTATATGCTAAAATACGCTTTAAAGACTCTTTTAAATATTTCTGGTAATGATGATGACGATGATGGTCAGGCTGAGCAAGCTTATATAGAAAAACAAAAAAAAGAAGAACAAGATTATATAGAAAAACAAAAAAAAGAAGAACAAGATTATATAAACAAAAAAGTCATTAAGAAAAAAGAAACAGAGCTTGCAGATTTACTTATTAACGTAAAAGAACATGTATTAAAAAATAAATATGTAGCAGATATGATTAAAGAAAAATTTAATATAGATTTTACTTCTGATAGCTTACATCATGTAGAAAAATCTAAACTAGATGAAGTAATAAAATTTATAAAATCAAGATAAAGGCTAAGAATGTTTAATCAAATAACGATTTTTGGAAATCTTACAAAAGACGTCGAGTGTAAAGTCATAAGTGATCAGTTAAGTATTTCTAAGTTCTGTATAGCCCACAGCAGAGGGGTTAAACAGAAAGACGGTACGTGGAAAAACGAAGCCACGTTTATTGATTGTACGTATTTTTCAGACAAGGCCAAATCGCTTACCAAGGGCACTGGCGTTATAGTTACAGGTTACCTGAAACAGGAGAGCTGGGTTAGTCAAGAAGGGGTTAATAGAAGTAAGCTTATTATTATAGTAGATGATTTATTGGTTTGTTCTAAGATTACCAGTTTTAAAAATTCAGATAATGAAACTGTTGTTTCAAAAGAATTTGAGCAGCTAGAAGCCTCTAAATTTAATAAAATAAATAAAATGTTACAATCTATTGAGCTGGACGTGGCTCCCTCAATCGAATTACCATTTTAAATACAGGGAATCGAAGACGATTCTAGAAGTTTATATGTGGTATAAAGATTTAAAAGACTATCTCTTATTGGGTTGGCTTACTGGTCTTGCTCTTGGTGTAGCGATGCCCCTTTATATGAAACTAATGATGAAAGTATTTTTATTTATTGGTATTTCTTTATTCTATTTATGGTTATTACTTGATTGGGAATTAGTTTTAAGAAAAAAACAAGGGACTCATATGTGTCATTTAAATCTAAAAGAATATTTAGCATTTGCTGGAATATTGGTTCTGATATTTGGTGTAGCGATACATCTTTATTTGAAGAAATAAATAAATAGTTTTACTTAATTTTTAGAAGTATTAATATGTATCTAATAAAAAATTGAAATAATAAGTATAAAAGAAGCCCAGTTGTTTAGACTGAGCTTAATTTAATAACCTTAACACTGTCGTTCCCCTGCAAAGCAATGACATGTTAGTATAACGAATAACCAATTATGTTACAAGTATACACCAGCCAAAATAAAATATCAAATATAAGTTCAAAAAGAAAAAGAAACAGCTTCTATTCTGATAAAAATTTGTATTATCGCACTGATACTGAAGCCAAAGCCCTAACTTACATAGAATCACTTACTAAACTTGAAGCTGAAATTTTAAGTTATCTTTTTAGTTTTCGTGGTAAAGCCTTTATAAGATTAAAACATTCTACCGTTGCAGCTAAAGTTAACTGTGCTGAGATAACTGTTAGACGAGCTATTACTAAGTTTAAACGTGATGGCTGGGTAGACAATCAACAAGCTATTAGTGTTTATAGTGTTAACGATTACCGTTTTATGGTTTCCCTACAGTTGCTTTTTTATGTACAGATGACTTCTATTAAACAAAGTATAAATGCTAAGAGAAAATTAAATAAATATAATGTGGATTTTTTGTTGCCTATAGAAAATGAGCAGCTTAATCCTATACCACCAGAATATTATAGCCGTGAAAGAAATAATTCTCTCTCTCATGCAGAAATGTGGTGGAATTATTTGAAAAATGAGGCTGAAAATGATTTTAGACTCACTGAACTTGCGGGAAAGTCGCCAAATAAAATTTTAGATGCTATGTTTCCAGAATTAAAACCACTATGGACACAGAAAAAAATACATAACCCTTATAATTGACGCTCCCCTTCCCCTCCTTTTTTTTAAAAAAGAATCGGAAGTATCTTAAGTGAGGCGGTAACCCGCCGAACAAGTCAAAAGAAAAGATCGGCAAGCTCTTTTGAGGCGGTAACCCGCCGATAAAAAGCGTGAAGCTGCAAGAACAAAAACTATTTTATGAGTACATCATGCTAAGCAATCTAGATAAAAACTATATAATCAAACATCAAGGCTCCCAAACTCAAGACTTTTATAATTATTTAACTTCTCCTAAAATTAAAGACAATCTTTTATCACCTGTTTTAATGGAAATAAGTGATTTATTAGATTTATATACTTTGGATAATTTTAGACTAGCTGCTTTTGACGATTTAATATTAGATTTTTTATTGGTAGAGCTTAATAATAAAAAAGAACTACCTAATAAAGTTAATTTTATTGTTTATTATTGTTTAGATAAGAGCAAAGAACTTCTTTCGCCCGTCAATTATTTGTTTTTTGAAGCTCTAATCTCAATGTATGAGATCAAGGCTAAATTTCACCCTCAATCAAATGAGCAAGTTGTTTCATGGGTAAATAAAAAATTTGATTCTTTAGTCCGTCATGCGAATCCTGAAAAGAGTAATAAATTTTATAATTTTTATCTTTTGGCGGAAGTTTTTACGTCTGATAATACCGTTACTCAAGTAAAAAAATTAAACGATTATATCACTCAAGGGGAAATTTGTTTAAAACAGGTTGAAAAAAACAAGCTTAATAATAGAAATTCAAATATGGGCTTTATTTTTGATCAGGCAAAGAAAGCTATTGAAAATAATATAAATTATTGGCAAGAAATATTAGTCAGAGTCTCCGAACATTGTTAGAGTGCTTACATAATTTTATAGAATGTTAATTTATATGTTATTGACTATCCCACAACACCCCGAAGACCATAATATTTTGATTCTAAATGTTTGCCTTGATAATTGGCTAGAGACACCCGAGAGTCAAGCTGAACTAGCTTCTTTTAAGGGAAGACCTTTGTATTTTATTCTTACTTTATGCTATCCGTTTAAGCTCTCTTCTGTTATGCAAAATAAATACCATATAGTACAGCCAAATATCCACGAAACCACAAAATTTTGGTTTGATAAAGTAGCAAAAAGAATAGCATGTAAACAAAGTATTTCAGTTTTTAATGCTTCCAAGATTTATTGCGAAAGGGCGGAAGTAATAATTAATATTGGCAATTTAAAACAAGAAAAAATAAAGAAAGAAGCACAACGGTTATGGTAATACATTCAGCTAAGAAATCAAGCTCTACCGCTGCCGCAAAAGATAAAAAGCTTGTAGCTTTAAGGAAAGAGAAAGAAAGTGACAGTCTGGCTGTACCTAGCAACTGGAATCATATATATGAAATAGAATCGTTTCAAGTAAATCCAGAGCAGGGCGGTTATCTTAAACGGCTTGGGTACACTATGATTGAGTACGCCATACGAAATGAAAAAGCTCTTGAGATATTAGACTTCTGTATAGAGTATAAGATAAGCCGCAAGACTCTCTACAGCTGGGTAGAAAAAGATGCAGGACTGAAAGAATCGTTTGACTTCTTTAAACTAATATTGGCTAATAGAAAAAAGAAGGGGGCCATGAATCGCACTTTAGACTATAATGTTGTCCGTAATGACCTCTACAAGTACGATCCAGAATATATTTCTAGTGATCGTTATCAGGCTCAACTTAAACAAACTGAGAACTTGAGCAACGGCAATTTTATAATATTTAATGACCGTCCGCCTGTAATATCTAAAGAACAGCTAGCCGCAGATTATGAAAGTATGCAAAATGCAGAACCTAACCAAAGCGAGAACTTATGACTACCATAGAAGACTTTAAAAAGATAAGAAGTAATTTAAACCTTGTTGTATTGATATGTGAATATCTACCCTTATATCCTTCTTTGCGAGTTCGTAAGCTAGAAGGCTCTTGCCCTTTCTGCCAAGAAACAACAAAGAGAAGTTTAGCAGTAAGCGATAAGAAACAGATATTTTATTGTTTCTCTTGCCATGAGGGAGGGGATAGCATCAGCTTTATAAGTAGTATCAAAAAAATAACGCCCAAGCAGGCAATAGATTATTTACTTAAAAGAATTGATGACGAAGAAGAACAAGAGCAAAAAGATAACAAAGACAACGAAGACAATAACGATTAAAAATAAAAACATTGACATTGTTATTTAGTCTTGTTAACATTGAAGTATAATATAATTGAATAGGATTAAATAAATGAAACACACAATAAACTTACATGATTTTAAAGATGCTTTTTGGACTTCAGATTTTAGACAAGCTACTTTTTCTTATGAAGGACTAGAAACTTTATACGAATTGTTAACTAGCTATGAAGAGGATAGCGATACTGAAATAGAGCTGTGCGTTGTTAGTTTATGTCAAGATTTTACAGAATATAATTCGTTAAAAGAATTTCAAGAACATTACGGCGATAGATATAAATCTATTGAAGACATAGAAAACGATACTATGGTTTATGAAATACCAGAGACAACGCGTTTTATAGTACAAAACTTTTAATTTAACGGGATTAAAAAGATGAAAACAAAACCAAAAACTAATAAAAAATTAATGGAATCGCTTTGGTTTGACGAAGATAAAGGATTTATATTTTCTGATGATTCAGGGCATGAGCTTATTGTAGGGTTTCGATGTACTTTTTCGTATAATATTTTATACGGGGAAATTGGTTATAAATGTCTAGGTATACATGAACATTTTAAGCCTAAGAGCGAAAATGAAATAATTGTATTTTTAAAATATTTTACAGGTACAATAACAGGCAATTACGTAAGTGAACAGCCCCAACATTTAAGCGAAAACGCTAAACATTTATTTCATAAGATTGAAGACAGATTTAACGAGTCAATAAGAGATTTAAATTGTGGTTATAGCATTGAGTTTTAAATATGAATAATGAAAACGGCAAAGTCTTAAATATCAAATCAGAAAATATAACTAATGTTGAAATGGCAATAGATGACCATTTTTTATTGTTACGGGGTGATTTTGACGGTGAAATTGAGGAAGACGGCAAAATTACGTTAACTATACCATTGTGTCACATTGTTTATATTCAAGAACAATATGAAAAGAGCAAAATACCTAACACTATATAGAATCAAATTTAAATGTAAATTATTGCACTGGGGGCATAACGCCCTCTAGCAGCCACTTTTCAAGGATTGTATGAACCACGAAGACCTTAAAAAACTGTTAAATAATGGTGGCAGTTACGAACTAGAATGCGGGATAGAGGACTATATAGAATTTAATAAAGAATCAAAATTTAAAAATAATAATCAACTTCTACTGTTTAAAAAATTAGAAGTTGATTTTGTTTCAGCTTCTTTTGATACTCGTACTTACTTGAAAGATTATCTTGATAATATGAGTTACCACGATTATAAATTTATATAAAAATGAATGGCATGACTTTAATATTCACGACTAAATAAAACTAAGTGGCAAAGCTCTTTTTGTCTATTACGGAGATTACAAGAGCTTCACCACTTAATTTTATTTACAGTACTCTAATATGCTTTCAAAGTCTATCATGAAGCAATCAATCTGTTTAAGGTCTCCCCTAAATAAAAACGATATCTTATTGTCTTTGATACTGGCTATCATTTTAAAATCTTTACTAACATAACTAAATTCTTTTTCAGTGATTAGTAACGCGTATTCTTCACTTGGGTTAACAAGACAACAAGCTAACAAATAGTATTCATACTTGCTTTGAATCTCATAGTCTTTAGCAAAGCAATAATCTTTTAATATTGTTGTTGTTGTTATTTTGGCTTCTACTGTAATCAATGCTAACAGTAAGACGTAAATTAATTTCATTGTTTCCCAAAGTGTTTTATAATGGTTAATTCTTTTAATTCATCGATACGAGCAGGTGAAAGCTCCAGTAATACACGTTTTTTAAAGTCTTGATGCGTGTCTAAGAAATCAACTAAAGGTTTAACTGCTTCGGTTTCTTCTTCTTTTTTAAAGTATAAGATTACGACGTTCATACTTAGTTCAAAGTACTCTATTAGTTTTTTTTCTATTGGTAAAAGCTCGTTCATTATTTTGCTCCTAGTGCTAACATTAAGCTTATTAAACTTGCATTCTTTTTATGGTCCATTCTAGCCCAGCCTAACGCAGTTGTACCATAACTATTTTGAACATTAACATCAGCCCCTAACGATAATAGTAGTCTAGCGACGTCCTCCCTGTCATTGCAGATGCTATACATTAGTAGTGTGTTCTTAAAGACGCCTTTGCGTTGATTAACTGATACTAGCTTTTTAGTAACAAGCTTTTCAACTACAGTCTGGTAACTGTCTGTTCTTAAAATAGTATCAACGTTACTGTCTTCATGAAATGAATCTGAAGAAGCAAAAAAACTACTACATTCCATTAAATCAGGGTGTACACCTTTCCATACGGCAGAGCTTTTAACTATTGCAGATCTGCAAAACGAGTCGCTACTTTGCTCCATGTGTTTAGCAACCATGTCGGCCGCTTCTGTGTCTATTTCTGTTAACGCTTTATCTAGATGCTTTAGCTTTTCTAATAAAACAACTGTTTCACTTTTGGGTGAAAGGGTTTCTTTTCTGGTTTCCAAATGCTCTGCGTCATAAGGTGAAGCAGAAGGCACTAGCTCCCATCTGCAACGTCTAGTCTCATCTGTTTCATCGTCGCTAGTTTCTTCTTTTAGTGGAGCTGTAAAAGCTTTGTCAGCTGTTTTTCTGTGTGGTCGTCTCCATAGTGTGGGCGTGTTTGGTAAATCCAAAGGACTAAGCCCATGCCATGACGAACCAATTAAAGCAAAACTTATAAATAAGATTATCATTTTAGCCCCCGTATTTGTTATAATTTATGTCGTCTCTAAAGAATCTAGGCAAGTCGTTATTGCCATACATAGCTAAAGCTTTTTTTCTATCAAATTCTTCAGATGTTAGCCCTTTCTTTGTTTTATGAAGAGCAAGACATAAATATCTTAAAGAGTCTGCGTAGTTTGAAGCCCAATTATGTAAAGGTTTATTTAAGTATATATTTTTAGAATCGTCAAACTGTTTACGGTAGTTTTCTAAAGCATCTATTAAGCTCTTGCATTTCTCCGCATCTATCCATAGCTTATTGAAATTAGCTAGCACATTGTCGATGCCGTCAATTATAGGGACTTGCTCAATCAGTTTAAAGTTGATACCTAAATGACGGGCTTTTTCGTATCTCGTTACTGCTCCCCCGCCCCATTCTCTTACTTTAATGTCATGCGGTGCAAAGTGGTCGCCATAGCTATATGGTTTATTTTGTAAGATCTTAACGTAGTGGTCTAATCCTTGCCCCGTATTACTATAGCAGTCTATTATCCTGATAACGGTTGAGTTGTCTACTTGTTGCCAGAAGATTATTGTTGTGGCGTCGTTTACTCCTATGTCCCAAGCACTATAGACTAACAAATTAGGCTCCCAGTTGACGAAGTTTATCTGTCCCCTTAGCTTTAGTTGATCTAAGGCATGCCCGTAGTATGAGCCGCTTATACCACGGTCAAAGCTGCACTCATATTCTTGTAGAAATAGACCCTCGTCCATCTGTGCTTTTTCATTAGCTAAGACAGATTGAGAAATGTGTTGTATATCTGAAGCCCTATGAACTATAACTTCCCATTCTGGTAATTCCTGAGCTATTTTATATAAAGCAAAGAAGTGATTCTTTCCCCTAGGTGTCCCGTTAATGATACAAGTCCCACCATTAGCCGCTAAGATAGGTCTAATAAAGTTAAATATATCAGGCGGCATTAAACTATATTCAGATAGAACTATAAAAGTGGGATTGGTACCAACTAAAGAGGTGTTATAAGAGTCGCCACCTATAACTTGAATAATACTATCGTTCTTTAGTTTTATTTTCATCTCGTTTTGGTTTATGGAGGCGATTAGTTCATGAGGTATAAAGTCGGTAAACTTAATACCGTCTATAGTTATGGCGTCCCATATAGCTTTTCTGCCTTGTGAATAGGTAGGCAGTACATAAAACACTAAGCAAGTGGAGGCAATTGCTCTTCTTATTGCTAGATTCCAGCAAAGAATGTCTTTGCCAGCTCTTCGAGATGCTATGTATAACAATCTTTTACATTTTTTAGATTGGATTAGGTCCCAAATATCTGCCTGATACCAGCGTAATTTAAATTTATCTAGTTTTACTTGTGTTTCTACGTTCATCGTTTACCTCTGCCGTTCTTTTATTGCTATATTAACTAAAAATATAACTTCATAAAGGATTAAAAGTTTATGCTTACTAAACCGATTGAAACGTTAGACAATAAAAACTATAGTGCCATAAAAAAGAAAATGGATTTAGATTATCAAAATAATAGCTCTATCTGGCAAACCTTTTGGACAGAAAGCAATATAGATGTTCGTCTAGAGGCTGGCGATGTCTCAGTAATGGGAGACTTGCAAGCTGGAGCATTACCAACTAATCGAAATAACTTTTATTTTAATCGAGTTAGACCGATTATTAACATGGTTTCAGGTCACCAAAGAAGAAACAGAAAGTCTTCAATAGTAGTACCGCTTGAAAATGCCGATCAACAAACAGCCGATCAGTTTACTAAAATACTATTGGGCATATATAAACGTGAAAATGTTTACGAAACTATTTCAGATGCGTTTCATGGTGGTTTAATAACTGGTATGACGTTATTACATGTTTATATGGATTATACTAATGACCCTGTTAATGGCGATATCAAATGCGATTCATTGGCTTACAATGAGTATTTCATAGACCCGTACTTTAGAAAAACAAATCTTTCAGATTGCAATTTTGTTTGGCGTAGATCTTATTTAACCCGTACAGAGGCAGCCGCTTTAATGCCTAACGAGTATGAAGCCATAATGGAGTTGTCTATAAATCCAACTGGCACACCTAGAGATGGCAAATTTCAGTATATGCCCGAAGCTACAGGACAGACTCAAAGTAATAAAGTTTCTTATGATGAATACTATTATCGTTCTTATAGAAAACAAAAGTTATTGATTGATAAGAACACTGGTGAATCTTTTGAAATAACTAAACAAACCGATTTAGATATTCAAGAGTTTTTAAACAACTATCCAGAAACTGAAGTCATAGAGCAAAATGTACCAACAGTTAGGCTGGCAATTGTAATCCAAGACCAAGTTTTTTATGATGGTCCAAACAATCTTGGTATTGATACTTTCCCGTTTGTGCCAGTTCTAGCCTACTACAATAGCATGATGCCTTATTTCTATAACCGTATTCAAGGGATGTGCAGGTCTTTAAGAGATCCGCAAGTATTGCTTAATAGAAGGATATTATTATCCTCAGACATGTTAGAAAGCCAAGTAAATTCTGGCTACATTTTTAAAGAAAATGCTATCCTAGACGTAAAACATTTAATGCAGACAGGACAGGGAAAAATCATTCCACTTAAGGAAGAAGCCCAAATGTCTGACATACAACCAATAATTCCGCCACAAATACCGCCTTCATTCTTTCAGCTACAAGAAACATTTTCACAAGAGTTAATGCTTGTATCTGGTGTTAATGAAGAGTTAATGGGCTCAGCGATAGACGACAAAGCGGGTATACTTTCCGTTTTAAGGCAAGGAGCTGGTCTAACTACCTTGCAGCCTGTTTTTGACAAGCTTGATTTTGCCCAAAACTTACTTGGTACATTGTTTATGAAAATTATACAAAATAACTACACAGTAGGAAAAATTAAAAACTTGTTAGAAGGTCAAGACCCCGCACCGCTTTTTTACAATAAAGCTTTTGGTAAATATCACTGTAACGTTGAAGCTGGTTTAAATACTGAGACGCAAAAACAAATGCAATTTGCTCAATTAATGTCGTTGCGTGAGTTAGGCGTGGCCATTCCTGATATTGCTTTATTGGAATCAGCAACCATTCAAGACAAACCAAAAATAATAGCTGAAGTTATTAAACAAAAAGAACAAGCTACTCAAATACAAATGCAACAAATCCAAGCTCAAATGGCTCTTGTTCAAGCTCAAACTGAACTTGCTAAAGCTAGAAGCTATGCTGACATGGGCCTATATAATGAACGTACTTCTAGAGTGGAAGAAAATAGAGCATTAGCAATTCAAAAATTATCTGAAGCTAATAAGAATAATGAGCAAGCAACGCTAGAAAAACTAAAAATAGTAAGAGAGCTTGAAGATATGGATTTATCCCACTTGGAAAGACTTTTGACCTTAGCACAAGGTTTAAAAGATAGGGAGATGATGAACGTAGGAAGCCCCCAAGGAGTGAATGAAAAGCCTGTTGTTGCTAATACAATAGATCAAAGTAATATGAATCCAGACTCTGGATTATCTCAAAATAGTTTTGAGGTTTAGATAGAGGTTTAACCCTTGAGCTGTATAGCTCATTTTCTAAAAAGGATCCGATTATGGCAAAAAAATATTACACTGATTCGTCAAAAGCAATGAAACAAGCTAGCGGCATGATCAAAGAAGATATGTCAGCACCTTGTTTGTTACCACGTGAAGTAATTGATAAAAACTTTCCTTCAGCTGGTTACGGCTTAAAAGGTGGTTATCATGATTTATTTGGTGGTGTCCAAGCTCAAATGCATAAAGATGAATCAGATCTTAAGAAAGCTTTTTCACCTAAAAAATGGTAGTAAAATCATGGCTGGAATGATAAGACCAAACAAAAAGGCTATGGAAATAGCTTATAGGCTTCTTCAGACTACTAAATCTTTAAGACAGAAGAATGAAAAAAATCCTTCTGAAAAAAGAATAAAAGAGTGGTTTAAAGATAGTTCATCAGCGTCATAATATATAAAGCCGTAATATAATTAACTGGTAAGTATTAATGTTACGGCTTTTTTATCTCTAGGAAACTATGAAACATTTAAAAGATCTCAAAGATGTAGGTGCTGATGTCTTCAAAGACGAAATAACCGATGTCTTAAAAAAGAAAAAGAAAAAGAAATCTGCAAAAGCTGTAAAAGTTATAGTTGCCCCTATCTTAAAACAAAGCGGCAAAGTTAAAAGATGGCAAAGTAAATAAGTTACGCCCCAGTCGTCTAATTGGTTAGGACATTACCTTTTCACGGTAGCAATCGTGGGTTCGATTCCCCGCTGGGGTGCCAAAATTAAATGTCACTTTGTCCGCGGTTTTCCGCGTTTTTTCCGCAATTTTTCCGGAAAAATTGCTTTAATAGACGCAGTGGTAGCTTGTATTGATTAATTAAATTTGTCCGCGGTTTGTCCGCGGTTTGTCCGCGGTTTGTTAAAGAACATGTACCCGATGGGTACCCTTACGGGTCACACCTCGAACTTTTGGAGGAGTAATACTCGGAGTAATACTTGAAGTAATGCTCCTCGATTTTAACAGAGGCCACAATGGCCGTCACAATGGCCTCGACTAAAACAAAGTGGATTACTGAATAGTCACGACTTTTATGAAAGGGAATATTATGTTTTTGATTTTCTGGTTTTGTTTAAGCTTGTTTGCCTCAGAAGCTCCCATTACACCTAAAAAAATAGATGTCATACAAGCTGCTTTAGAAATTTTAAGCTCTCAAAGTAATCCAGCTTTAGAAGAAGTTAAACAAAAAGTGTCGCCTTCTCATGTGGTTGTTGATATGCCAGAAATAGCAAGGCAACCAGACTTAACGGGAATAAGTACTATGCTTTTAAGTCTAATGACTAATCACACTCAAGGACTTAAACGTCAGAACTCAACCGATAAAGAATTAGCAGAGCAAGAAAAAGCTAAGGCTGAGTTTAAGGGCAAGGTGGCTATTGTTTCAACTGCTACCGTAGGAATATTAACAACTTTATTGGTAAAATATATTTCACCGTGTGATAAATAATCATGTCCCATCGTTTTAGGGCATAAATAGATACTCCCCCAGCTAGGGGGGGATACTCCCCCAGCTTTTTTTTAAAGTTGGCTCTGAATCACGCTTTCATATGAAAAAAATTCAACGGGATATTGTAACAAACTAAAAAAAGCGAGAGATTTAAAATTATGATAGTCAAAAAAGATAAGCTAAAAAAAACAGCTGCTTGGCAACGCAAAGAAGGTAAAAATAAAGCTGGCGGATTAAATGCAAAAGGTAGGGCATCAGCTAAGGCTCAGGGTATGAACTTAAAGCCACCTACTAAAGTAAAAGGCAATAAACGTCGTAAGTCTTTTTGTGCTAGAATGTCAGGCATGAAAAAAAAGCTTACATCTGCTAAAACAGCTAATGACCCTAACTCAAGAATTAATAAATCGTTACGTGCTTGGGCGTGTTAATAATATTGACGGATAAATAACAAATATTTAAGATATGTATGTAGTTTATTTAAGTATTTGTTTTTTTAATGGATTTGCAAGTAAAAGTTAACGAATAAACTACAAGTTGAATATTAACAATTTAATCATTGTTTAATTATATTATTCAGAGTAGCTTTGGTTTCAATTAGTGTTTTTAACCTAAAATATATCAGTTGAACTGAGGCTACTTTGATAATACTTGGTATTGACCCTGGCACAATCGTTGCAGGTTTCTGCATTATGAACGTGCTAGATAAAAAAATAAGCATTTATGATTACGGAATCATCAAATTCAATCGCAAAATGATGCTTCAGTCTCGCATCTTTCAATTTTACAACGACATTAATGAATTAATAGTAAAACATAATGTTGAATGTATCTCTCTTGAAACCCCATATCTAGGTGAAAACGCTCAAGCTTTTTTAAAACTTGGTTACCTAAGAGGCATCGTATATCTTATCTGCGAACAAAAAAAAATAAGCTTACGTGAGTTTGCACCAACTGTAATCAAGCAACAGGTTACAGGTAGCGGAAGAGCTACAAAAGAAGAAGTTCAAGCTATGATAAAACAACTGTTTCCCAAAATAGGAATTTTTGAGACACTAGACGCAAGCGATGCGGTTGCCATCGCACTTTGTGGAGCAATAAAGCGTGACTAAAAAACTTTATGGACAGTTAATACAAGAACATAATCAAAAAAACTTGCAAACAGAAGATGATATTATTGAATATCGTCAAGAAATAGAAAAAGAACTTGTTAAAAACATTAATCAAACAGCTCAGAAAGCTAAATACGATACATTGTATGCAGGTAAAGATTTTTATATAGTTATGCTTATGAAAGTAGAAAAAATAGGACAAGCTACTAGAAGTTTTGTTTTTGCTAGAAGATCATGCCCTACGCCTGTTTATAAACAATCTGTGTGGAAATATCATAGAAATAGTGATAGTTTAGAGTTTTTATGGTCAATTCCTGATCGAATATTATATTGGCATATTTACCATAACATAGCTAAATATTTTGCTGATAAAGAAACCTCACAATTAGCCAAGTTTGTTTCTTTGATGGAATCAGGCGAACTGCTTGAATGGATAAAAAAAGAGAATGGCGAAAAAAAAGACGCAATTATTAGAATAGCTAATACATAGGAGTAATGTATGAACGAAGAATTTTTTGAAGATCAAAATGAACAGCAAATAGATCAATCACAACAAGTAGAAGAAGCTAAAGAAGAAGCCAAAGAGGTTTTACGTTCTAAAGAATATAATCTTAGAATTATGCGTGAACGTATGGAATCAATTGAAAAAGAAAATCAAGAATATAAAAGAATCTTACAACAACAACAGCAACCTGTTGAAAAAGATGATCTAGATGACGATGTTGAAGATGATAGTTTTATTGAAGCTAAGCAGTATAAAAAAAATATAAGAAATATTCAAAAAGATCTTAAAGAAACTAAAAAACTATTAGAAGAAAATACTAGAAATAATGAATTAAATTCTGCTCAAGTATCACTTAAAGCTCAATTTAATGATTTTGATGATGTTGTTACTGAAGAAAATTTAAAAAAGCTATCTGATAGTCAACCTGTTTTATACAGAACGATTTTAGCAGCAGGCAATATTTATGATCGTGGATATTCTGCTTATGCCATGATTAAGAATGGTAATATAGTTAAAAAAGACAGCCAATATAGCAATCAAGATAAACGTTTAGAAGAGAATAAGGCAAAGCCTAGAGCAATTGGAAATGCTTCGCCTCAAGCTGGCGATACTCCACTTTCTAAAGTAGGCGACTATGATAGAAGAATCTTAACTGAAGAAAGAAAAGATCAGTTAAGAAAACAAGTAGAAGAAGCAAAACGTTATAGATAGTATGACGTAGACGGACTTACTAGGACTAGAAAGTAAGTCCGTGTTGATTTTTATAATATATATGTAAACATATTACTAGCGTATTGGATTTCGCTAGTCCTTTCGGCGTACTTCTGGTCTCGCCAACCTAAAAAAAAACTACGTAGGCATCTCGTAAATGCATTTTTCACGTCTTTGAAATTTTTAAATTAATTAAAGAGTTTAATTATGATAACTACTCCATCAACGCTGCCCGCTCAGGTACAGCAAACTTTTGATGATGTTCTTCTTTCCGTAAGAACCCCTAATTTAATTATGAAGTTAGGTGCATTATCAAAACGTTTACCTGCAAAAGGCGGTCGTACGCTTCGTATGTCTCGTTATGATAGATTACCTACAGCACCAGTTCCATTAGGTTCTAGCGGAGCAACTCCTCCAGCAACACCTTTAAATCGTGTTGATATTGATGCTACAATGTCTTTTTATGGACAATATGTTGCAATCAATCAGCAAGTAACATTGCAAAATCAGGATCCTGTTCTTAATGAAACTGCTGAGCTTTTAGGCTTATCTCTTCGTATGACAGAAGATCAAATCACTAAAGAAATGTTAGCTTCTACAGCTTCTTTCTACAATTGTACAGGTGGTACAAATGGTGATTTGCCTACAGATATTTCATTATCTGATATTGATGAAGTGACTTCTGCATTATTACAAAATGATGCTTGGATGATCATGGACATGGTTGGTGGTGAAAACAAATTCGGTAGAAATCTGTGCCGAATCAAAATTTAGCTATATGCTGGGAAGCCCTAAAGCCTTTCTGTACGTACATTTTCCCTAATATGTCGTAAAAATTAGAAGGATAAATAATGGGTAATCAGCAGGAAAGATTTGATATTTATTTTAATATCAAAAATCCTCAACGACTACACGCTAAACAAAATATTAATATTTTGAAGATATAGTCTGGACTTTATGGAAACATAAAGAGATGAACTCGAAGAAGTTTGTCCGCCTAGAAATAGGTCAAAAAAGTAACAGAACAGGAACGACAGGACCTGTACGTGATGCTTATCTAGCTTTAGGTCATGTTGCATTAGCAAAAGATCTAAATAACGTAAATGGTTTTATTTCCAAATGGAATTATCCTAATCAAAATGAAGTAGTAAGATCTGAATGGGGTTGTGTAAACAACGTTCGTTTTATGCTGTCTTCAGTAGGATCAGTTTCTCCTAATGCGTCTGCTCTAGGAAACAATGTATACAATACATTTATCCAAGGTATGGAAGCATTAGCCTGTGTTGAACAAGATAATTATTCTGCAAGGTTCTTATATCGTCCACCAGTCTTCTCAGATCCACTTTTCCAAAACGTAACTATTGGTTATGTATTTGCTGAAGTGCCTAGGATTCTAAACGATCTTTGGATTACAAATATGCGTTCAACATTAAGATAAAAGGAGTTTAATATGAGTGTTATATTTACTGGTACAAACCAAGGGAAGTTTACCTCTACAGGTGCTTCTCAAACATTAGATATTAGATCAGGTGTTGATTGGATTAAAGTATTAAACTATACAGATAATACCCAATACTTTTGGCAATATGGTATGGCTGCTGGTGTAGGTAAAATTACAGCTGCAAACGGTACAACTGCTTCTTTAGGTGCTGGTCTTGGATTTTATCCAATTGATACTTCTTTAAATGTTCCTGGTGCTAGTGTTGTTTTAACAGCAATTTCTGGAGCAGCTATTCCTGTTGTAGCTACTGGTAACACTGGTGGTTTAGCAAATGGCGATATTGTTCGTTTATATAATGTTACTGGCGGTGTGCAATTAAATAGTATTGATTTTACAATCGGTGGTCTTATTGCAAACACAAGTTTTACATTAGCATATATGTCTCAAATCGTAGCTGCTAACGCTGGTACATTTAGAAGAATACCTTACAATCCTATATTCTACCCACGTAATCGTTATATAGTAAGTATTTCACAAGCTGTTGAAGCTGTGGTTGTATTAACTGTTACTCATGGTTATAAAGTAGGACAAGTTGTTTCTTTTGTTGTTCCTTCTGTAGGTGGTTCTGCCGCTTCATATGGTATGACAGAAATAAATAGCTTACAAGGTACAATTCTTGCTATAAATACAGCTACTAACTCTATTACTGTAGATATCGATACAACAGCATTTACAGCTTTTGCTTTCCCTACTACTGCACAAGCAGCAGCAGGATTTACACAAGCTCAAGTAGTGCCTGTTGGTATGAATACAGCTGAAGGCTTAGATAGCGGTGTTGATATTTTAAGTGATGCTACTATAAATACTGGTTTAATTGGTATTCAATTAGTAGGTGGTGCAAACTCACCTGCTGGTGCTAATAACGATGTTATTTATTGGACATCTGGAAATTCATTTAGCATAAGCAACTAAATAATGGGGAGGGTAAAATCCTCCCTTTCTATATAAGGAGTAATATGAGTAAAATAGAAATGGCTGGAAGGCCAATGATTCAAAAAACACAAGAAAACTTTAAAAAGATGACTAAGGAGCAGCTTGCTAAAGAAATCTTAAAGTTACGTGATAGAGATAAAGAAACCGTTACAGGTGTTTTTAAAAACTTAGAGAATCCTGCCAGAGATGGCGGCAAAGGATCTGTAACTTTTGGTTATAAAGCTTATCCTGGTGATCAATACATTATGTATGAATTATGGGACGGAGAAAGATATAGTTTACCTAGAGGCGTAGCTAGGCATTTAAATAATAATTGTTTTTATAAAGAATATTCTCATTTGTCTGGTGAATTTGGTCAACAAGGTATCAGAGGCGGTTTTGCTGATGGTAGACTAAATTCCAATAACCAAACAGCTGGAATGAAAGTAGCCAAAAAAATTCATAGATACGCTTTTATGAGTTTAGAATATATGGCAGAAGACGAAGATTTTACACCTACAAATTTAATTGAAGTTACTCAAATGTAAGAAAGAAAATATGGCTAACTATTATGCAGTTGAATTTCCTACTTTTCAAAGGGCTATGAGAAATGTTTTGTCTATTTCACAAGGTTTTCCTTGTGTGGTTGTTACTACGTTGGATGGAATTAGTCCTGCGAGCCATGATTACTCAACTGGATTAATTGTTAGACTTTATGTTCCAAAAAGTTGCCAAATGGAAATAAGTAATGACAATACTTATGTTATTAAAGTAATAAATGCCACATCTTTTTCATGTCCTTTAGATACTACAAATTTAAATGCATTTGTTTTGCCACCCGTTTCAACTGTTCAACCTTTTTCGCCATATGCGTCAAACCCTGCAACAGTTGTTCCAGTAGGTGAAATAAATAGTCTTTTGAGTCAAGCAACTCAAAACGTTCTACCTTATTGATTGCCCTAAGCACGGCATTTGTTAAATTAAAAAACAAATGTCGTGTACAGGAGAAAATATGGCAGATTCTACATTAAGTGCTATAAGGACAAAGGTTAGAAGACTAACAAGAAGTCCTAACACTTCTCAAATAACAGATAATCAAATAGATGAATATGTTAATACTTTTATCTTATATGATTTTCCTGAGCAAATTCGATTAGCAACATTAAGAACAACTTTAACCTGGTACACACAACCAGGAGTTGATACTTATGAAACTAGTACGGTAGTTACTAATGCTTTATATAATTTTAAAAATAAATACGTTTGTGTACACCCACCTGTGTACATAGCTGGTATACCTGCTTTTTATACTCAATGGAGAAATGTTTTCTATGGGTATTATCCTCAAACAAATGCAATAACTAATACTGGCTTATATGGTAATGGTGCTCAAGTTACTTTTACTGGAACAGCAACAGCTAAGCCAATGATTCAAAGAAATGTTATTGTTACGGCCATAGATAATTCTGGTGAATCAATGATCTTAATTGATTATCCTATTTCTAATACAACAGGTGGTTTAGGACTACCTAATCAACCTGTCTTTTTTCTACCTTCACCTTATGGTCAGATTGATTATCTTACAGGGGCGTTTACGGTTACATTTCCATTAGCTGTTAAAAATCAAGCTCCAGTTGTTATTGAAAATATTGCTTATCAACCTGGCAAACCAGTTGCAATGTTATTTTATGATACAAAATTTACCATAAGACCTGTGCCTGATAAAGCCTATCCTGTTCAAATAGAAGTAGATGTTAGACCAACAGAACTATTGTTAGCTAATGAAAGTCCTGATTTAGAACAGTGGTGGCAATATATTGCTTATGGAGCTTCAAAGAAAATCTTTGAAGATAGAATGGATCTTGATTCTGTTCAAATGATTATGCCTGAGCTTAAATTACAAGAAAGATTATGTTTGCGTTCTACATTAACGTTACAGGCTAATGAAAGAACGGTTACTATTTATACTCAAGGTAAGTCTTACGGTTTTGGTTTTTTTGGATCTGGCGGATGGCCGTATTAAATAAGGAAAATAAATCATGGCTTTAAATACTAATATGCCCCAAGCGACTCAATCACTTGCTGTTACTCAACCATTAATTCTAAGCAATTTTAATGCTATAGATACAGCTTTTCTTCGTGATCATATTAACTTCAATGATCCTGGAGCAGGAAAACATAATAAAATAACTTTTCCAGTACAGGCCGCTGCTCCTGTTTTTGTTGATGTTGGTGATTTAGGACTATTTAGTCTTTTAAATGCTACTACAACTAAAAATGAATTAAATGTATACAAAGCTAATAATGCTGGTTATGTAAATGTGCCTTTTACTGCTTCAATTTTAAGTAATTCTTTACCTGTTCAAAATGGTGCTGGTTGGTCTTATTTACCTTCTGGATTAATTATGCAATGGGGAAATGCAATAGCCACTTCATCTTCAGGTATAACAGTTTATAATTTTCCACTTGCTTTTCCTACAGCAGCATTAAATTTGCAAGTATCTCTTCAAGAAACAGCGACTTCAACTGCTAGTGATTATTATTATTTTTCAAAAATTGTATCTGCTGCCACATTTGAAATTGAAAATACACAAGTTGGTGCTTCAGCTATTGTTCCTACTTTTTATTATTTTGCAATAGGATATTAATATGGAAAATCGTTTTTTTATTGCTCCTTATGATGAAAGTTCTGGTCAACAAAATAATGTTAAACCATGGTTAATTCCTGATAATGCTTTTGAAGTTTTAAACAATGCTTATGTTTTTAGAGGAAGAGTAAGAAAACGATTTGGTTCAAGATATTTTGCAAATAGTAATAGTTCATTAAGTAGTAGATTGCGTATTTTGTTAGCTCCCGCTGCTTTAGTAATAACTACTCCAATAGATATAGTAGTAGGTCAATCTTTTTCTATAGGAAATAACATTTTTACTGTTGTAGATGTTACGCCTCCTTATCCAAAAAGTTTATTATCTACTAGTTTTGTTACAGCAACATTAACAGCAATAAATCAAATAACTTTTTCAGCTATAGCAGCCAGTGTTTACTTTTATCCTTCTTTGCCAGTAATGGGTCTTTTAACGTATGAAAACTCAGCAACAAATGATGAAGCAACTTTAGCTTTTGATACTAAATTTTCTTATCAATATGACAATCTTACTGTTGGTTGGGAAAGAATAATAGGTGCAGCTTCTGAATGGTATGGTTCTACTTCAGATTTTTTTTGGGGAGTTACTTGGAGCGGAGTACTTGCTTCAGAAAGAATATTTTTTGTAACTAATTTTAATCAACTTGAACCTGATTTTATGCGTTATTTTAACGGTGCGGTTTGGGCTAGCTTTAATCCAGTTATTGATGCTGCTGGTAATACATTACACTCAGCTAGAATTTTAACTGTTTTTAAAGATAGATTAATTGCTCTTAATACATGGGAAGGTGGGGCAGCTCCTGTTAATTATGTAAACAGAGCAAGGTATTGCCAAATAGGTACTCCTATTTTAGATGCAACTGCATGGAGACAAGACATAGCAGGAAAAGGAAACGCTATTGATGCTCCTACAAAAGAAGCAATAGTTACCGTAGAATTTATTAAAGATCGTTTAATTGTTTACTTTGAAAGATCAACTTGGGAATTGGCTTATACTAATAACCAAATTTATCCTTTTTCATGGCAACAAATTAATACTGAATTAGGTGCTGAATCAACTTTTTCTGTAATACCATTTGATAAGTTAGCAATTGGGGTTGGAAATGTTGGTATTCATGCTTGCAATGGTTCTAATGTTGACCGTATTGATCAAAAAATACCTAACACTATATTTGATATTAGAAATGATAATGCTGGAGCACAACGTGTTTATGGCATTAGAGACTATTTTAGTGAAATGTTGTATTGGACTTTTCCAAATAATTCAACAATTACCTTTCCTAATAAAATATTTGTTTATAATTATCCTACAAAAACTTGGTCTTTTAACGATGATTCAATTACTTGTTTTGGTTATTTTCAACCAAGTAATAGCATCTTGTGGAATTCTGCAACAGTTTATTGGTCTTCTGATGTAATTTGGAATAGCGGTTCAGTATCATCTAAGTTTCAACAAGTTGTAGCTGGAAATCAACAAGGTTATACTTTTATATGCGATACAAATATAAATACTAATGAATTAATTTTACAAATTAATAATATTACATTATCTGGTGTTCAAACTAGTTTACAAGTTATAGATCATAACTTAGCTCAAGATGAATATATTTATATTGATAACACAATTTGGAATCCTGCTGGTAATTATTTAAATACCCAAATATTTCAAGTGTTAACGGTTACAGATAAAGACAATTTTACTATTGGTCCAAATGCTAGTTTTACAGGTGTGTATCAAGGTGGTGGATTAATATCTAGAGTGAGCCAAATAAATATAAAAACTAAACAATATAATTTTTACGCACAAATTGGCAGAAATAGTTTTGTTAATAAAGTTGATTTTTTAGTAGATAGAACTACAAATGGTCAGATTGATGTAAATTATTATGTCTCTACTTCTTCAGATAATCTTTTATTAAACAGTGCTAATACAGGTTCTTTATTGGGAACTGGAACGTTAGATACTTTTCCATATCCATTAATTCCTCTTGAAGCTACTTCAACAAGGTTGTGGCACCCTGTTTATTTTCAAGCAGAAGGAGAAGTAATTCAATTTGAGTTAACTATGAATTCTTTGCAAATGTTAGATCCACTTATTAGGCAAGCTGGATTTCAATTGCATGCAATGTGTATTTATTCTAATCCTTCAAGCTTTAGGTTTCAATAATGGCATATATACCAAGTCAAAAATTAGATGCTGGATTGTTTGTACCTACTACTGATATTTATGAAATAGGTATTTTACAAAACATTGATGTTTCTGATCCGCAATTTAAAGAATTAATTGTTAGGTTGTCTTTAAATCTTAATAGAATTTCTTTAGCGTTAAACCTTAAAGAAAGTGCTTATTATGTAGAACAAGAGTTTATAACCTCACAACTTTATTTTAATCCTCTTTCTTCAAATCCGCAGAACTTAAGATCAGGGTTTAGAAAGATAATTAATATTGGTGCATTGCCAGCAGGTGTAACAAGTATCAATCATGGTCTTGTGCCTACATCAGATTGGAAATTTACTAAAATATATGGTGCAGCATCTGATACTGTTAATTTTTTATATTATCCATTGCCTGATGTTAATTTAGCGGTAAATGTCACTGCTACACAGGTAGTAATTAATAATACTACAGGTGTAGCCTTTACTGATGCTTATGTAATATTAGAATATGTTAAAAACTAAATAGGGGAATTATTATGGGATTAAAAGAAGCATTATTTGGTTCAAAAGACAAACTTATTCAAGTACCAAATAAACAACAAAGATTAGCAACTCTTACTAAAAAACAAGAAGCTGCTGCCGATTTATTATTAGAACAAGGTGTAGATAAACTTAAAGATTCTAGTATAAAGTTATTAGAAGACCAAAATGCAAGAACTAAATTTAATGTTCAATCAAATGAATTATTAAAATCTTTAAAATCTTTTTTTACACAAAAAACACAGCCATCTAAAGGAAAACAAGTACCAATTCCTCATATAGATAGAATAGAAGCTGCTAAATTATTAGATTCTTTTGCTGCTAAGTTTAAAGAATTAGGACAACCTGAACCAGCAGAAATATCACAATTAAGAGCTGTAGTTGATGCAGGAAGATCTGCACCCTTAGCAAAATTAAAACATAGTTATCAATCTCGTCCTAAAGGTGCTATAGCGGCAAACTCAAGACGTAGTGCTATTGATTTTGCAAATGCTAATGCATTGTTAGATAAAATGGTGGCACCACAACAAGCAGATCCATTACCAGGACCTGCTAAGCCTTCAGTTGAAAAAATGAAAAGTGCTTTAGTAGATTTGCAAACTCAGCAACTTGAGCAAAGACTATCTGGTCAAGGACCAACTAGACCACTTACTCAAGCAGAAGAATTACAAAAAGATATAATAGATTTGCAAAGAAGCAGAATTAGTGGTGGTGGTGGTGCTGTTGCTGGTGGTGGAGGTGGTAGTGCTGGTGGTCCTCCTAGTGGCGGTGGTGGTGGTGGTAATGCTGGTGGTCCTCCTAGTGGTGGTGGCGGTGCTGTTGCTGGTGGCGGTTTTGCTGCTAATAATCCACGTGCACAAACTCCACTTCAACAATTAGGTGGAAATCTTTTTAATTATCATGATCAACAAGTTAGAGCACAAACTCCATATCAAGCTCCATATCAAGCTCCATATCAAGCTCCAAGTGCACCAGCTTCACGTGCACAGACGCCATATCAAAGAGTACAAACTCCTTTGCGTTCTGATGTTAATCCACAAGATTTAAGTCAGTTTCCTATAAATAGGTCACAGACTCCATTTCAAGCTTTTCCTGCAATTCCTACACCTGCTAATGCAGTTCCTACTCCTCCTGGTAGTCCAGTTGCTGGTGGTGGTGCTGTTGCTGGCGGTGGTTCTGTTACTCCTCCTACTCCTCCTAATCCTAATAGTCCAGTTGCTGGTGGTGGTGCTGCTACTAGTTTTGCTAATCTTCCTAATACTCCTCCTACTCCTCCTAATCCTAGTAGTCCAGTTGCTGGTGGTGGTGCTGGTG
>Ga0315289_10001436_pt1 | contig 37105 bp, 38 predicted proteins | sample YL17G11_40_MG_FD_203452 | JGI IMG/M metagenome (GOLD analysis project Ga0315289, IMG submission 203452) | Sediment microbial communities from Yellowstone Lake, YNP, Wyoming, USA - YL17G11_40 | ecosystem: Environmental > Aquatic > Freshwater > Lake > Sediment | place: USA: Wyoming | collected...
CGCGAGGAGGGCGTCACCACCGTCCTGGTCAACTCCAACCCGGCCACGATCATGACCGACGAGGGCATCGCCGACATCGTCTACATCGAGCCCCTCACCGTGGAGGTGCTGGCCCGCATCATTGAGCGCGAGCACCCCGACGGCCTCCTGCCCACCCTGGGCGGCCAGACCGGCCTCAACCTGGCGGTGGCCGCCGCCGACGCCGGCGTGCTCGGCCACAACGGCGTGCGCCTCCTGGGCACGCCCGTGGAGGCCATCCGCAAGGCGGAGGACCGCCAGCTCTTCAAGGACATGCTCAGGGAGATCGGCGAGCCTGTCCCCGAGAGCGAGACCGTTACCAGCCTGGCCGACGCCCGCCGCGTGTCCCACGAGCTGGGCCTGCCCCTGGTGGTGCGCCCCGCCTACACCCTCGGCGGCACCGGCGGCGGCATCGCCCACACTATGGCCGACCTAGAGCACATCGTCGCCGGCGGCCTGCGGGTGAGCCCCATCCACCAGGTGCTGCTGGAGCGCTGCCTCCTGGGCTGGAAGGAGATCGAGTACGAGGTGATGCGGGACGCCGCCGACAACTGCATCACCGTCTGCAACATGGAGAACATCGACCCGATGGGTGTCCACACCGGCGACAGCATCGTGGTCGCTCCCAGCCAGACCCTGACCGACAAGGAATACCAGATGCTGCGCACCGCCAGCCTGAAGATCATCCGTGCCCTGGGCGTCGAGGGTGGCTGCAACATCCAGTTTGCCCTCGCCCCGCGGCCGGAGATCGTGGATTGGCAGTGGCAGGACGCCTCGGTCGCCCCCTACCACGTCATCGAGGTCAACCCCCGCGTGTCGCGCAGCTCCGCCCTGGCCTCCAAGGCCACCGGCTACCCCATCGCGCGCGTGGCCGCCAAGATCGCCGTGGGCAAGCGCTTGGATGACATACCCAATCGGGTGACCGGCAAGACCACCGCCGCCTTCGAGCCGGCCCTGGACTACCTGGTGGTGAAGATACCGCGCTGGCCCTTCGACAAGTTCCCCCTGGGCGAGCGCAAGGTGGGCACTCAGATGAAGGCCACCGGCGAGGTCATGGCCGTCGACCGCTCCTTCGAGGGGGCATTGCAGAAGGCGGTACGGTCCCTGGAGGTAGGCAGCCGCTCGCTCCTGTGGGAGGACCCGCGCTGGCGGGACGAGGACCCCCTACAGTGGGCGAGGGAGGCCACCGACCAGCGCCTGTGGGCGGTGATGGCCGCGCTGCGCCGCGACATCCCGCCGGACGAGGTCGCCCGGGCGACCGGCATCGACCACTGGTTCCTCCTCAAGCTGAGCAACATCGTGGCCATGGAGCGCCGCCTGCTGGCCGAGCCTCTGACGCCCGACCTCCTGCGCCAGGCCAAGCGCCTGGGCTTCCCCGACGAGAACATCGCCATCCTGGCCGACCGCTTGCCGGAGCAGGTGCGCGAGCTGCGCCAACAGGCGGGCATTCGCCCCGTGTACAAGATGGTCGACACCTGCGCCGCCGAGTTCGAGGCCCAGACGCCCTACTTCTACAGCACCTACGAGGAGGAGAACGAGGCCGAGCCCCTGCCCGGCGGGAAGGCCCTGGTCATCGGCAGCGGACCCATCCGCATCGGCCAGGGCATCGAGTTCGACTACTGCAGCGTGCACGCCGCCTGGGCCCTCCAGGCAGCTGGCGTCAAGGCCATCATGGCGAACTCCAACCCTGAGACCGTCTCCACCGACTTCGACACCAGCGATCGGCTCTACTTTGAGCCGCTGGACGCCGAGGCGGTGCGCGATCTGCTGGAGAACGAGGCGCTGAATGGCGGCCAGTCGCCTCTGTCCATCGTCCAGTTCGGTGGCCAGACAGCCATCAACTTGGCCAACCCCCTGGCGCGAGCGGCGATGCCCATCCTGGGCTCCAGCGCCGAGGCCATCGACGTCGCCGAGGACCGCGGCCGCTTCGAGGACCTCGTCTCCCGCCTGGGCATACCCCAGCCGCCGGGGGCCGCTATCACCACCGTCGAGGATGCTCTGGTCACTGCTCAGACCATCGGCTACCCCGTGCTGGTCCGCCCCAGCTATGTCCTCGGCGGGCGGGCGATGGAGATCGTTCAGGGGGCCGGCGCGCTGAGCCGCTATATGCACGAGGCAGTGCAGGTGGGCGGTGGGAAGCCTATCCTTATCGACAAGTACATGGAGGGACGCGAGGTCGAGGTGGATGCCGTCTGCGATGGCCAAGACACGCTCATCCCCGGCATCATGGAGCACATCGAGCGGGCGGGCGTTCACTCGGGCGATTCGATGGCGGTCTACCCGCCCATCAACCTGTCGGAGGCCGAAATACGGACCATCGTCGACTACACCCAACGCATCGGGCATGCCCTGCGGGTTCGCGGCCTGATGAACGTGCAGTACGTCATCATGCCCAACGGCTCGGCTGGCGGCTCCACCGTCTACGTCCTGGAGGTGAATCCGCGCGCCAGCCGCACCATCCCCTTCATCTCCAAGGTCACCGGCGTTCCCATGGTGCGCCTGGCCATCAACGTCATGTTGGGCAAGACGCTGTTCGAGTTGGGCTACTGGGGCGGGCTGTGGCCGGCCCAGAAGCTGGTGGCGATAAAGGCGCCCGTCTTCTCCATGGCCAAGCTCATCGGCGTCGACACCTACCTGGGGCCGGAGATGAAGTCCACCGGCGAGGTCATGGGCGTCGATTACAGCTTCCCGGCCGCCCTGGCCAAGGCCCTGCTGGCCTCCGACCTGATGCTGCCGCGCGAGGGGGCGATCCTGCTGAGCGTCGCCGACCGCAATAAGCCCGAGGCGCTGCCCATCATCCGCCAGCTTGCCAGCCACGGCTACCGGCTGTACGCCACCGAGGGCACAGCCGACATGATCCGAGCGGTTGACCTGTCGGTAGAGATGGTGACCGAGCGCTTGGAGGAGGGCCATCCCAACGTCGAAGACGTGATCCGCGACGGCCTGGTGCAGGTGGTCATCAACACGCCCGGCGGAGGCGAGGCTTCAGTCATACGGGACGGCTTTCACATCCGGCGCGCCGCTGCTGAGAAGCGCATCCCCTGCTTCACCTCGCTGGACACCGCCCGCGCTGCTGTGGACTCTCTCCTGCACGGCGACGGCGGCTTCACCGTTCAGCGCCTGAGCGAGTATCTTGGGCCATGAACCTAGAACAAGCTCTCGTCGTCTCCTCTGAGGAGGTCTGCCCGAGCAGCCGCCTCATCTGGCTCTCAGCGCCGGCGGTGGCACGAGCCGCTCAGCCCGGCCAGTTCCTCATGATCCGCTGCGGCGAGGGCTGGGACCCGCTCCTGCCGCGGCCGATGAGCTTCCACCGCTTTCGCCAGGTCGGCGACGAGCGCCAGTTCGCCATCCTGTTTGACCTGCGCGGCCGCGGCACCGATTGGCTGTGGCGCCGCCAGCCAGGCGACCTGGTGAGCCTCTTCGGCCCCCTCGGCCGTGGCTACGCCGTCCGGGGCGAATCGCAGAACCTCCTGCTGGTCGCCGGCGGCATCGGCATCAGCGCCCTGGTGGCCCTGGCCGACGAGGCCATCGCCCGAGGGGGGGCGGTGACCCTCCTCCAGGGGGCGAAAACGGCCGCCAGGCTCTTCCCTTCGTCCTCCTTGCCGTCGGAGGTGGAGGTGGTAACCGCCACCGATGACGGCTCGGCGGGCCATCGTGGCCTGGTGACCGAGCTCCTGCCTCAGTACCTTCCCTGGGCCGACCAGGTCTTCGCCTGCGGGCCGAACGCCATGTACGAGGCCATGGCCGCCATCATGCGCCAGCAGGCGAGCCGCAAGTCGGTGCAGGTGCTGCTGGAGGAGCACATGGCCTGCGGCATGGGCGTCTGCTACTGCTGCGCCGTCTTCACCCGCCGCGGCGTGCGCCTGGTGTGCAAGGACGGCCCCCGCTTTGAGCTAAGGGAGGTGTTCTAGCGTGGGGGCCAAGGTATCCGCTACCTGGGAGGCGAACGTCTGGATTGATACCCACCTTGCCGCTATCCGGTGGAAAGCGAATCTGCGCAAGGACAAGAAGCATATACGTTCAAGCCACAGCGAAGATCGCCTGACGTGGATCCTCTATCGGGCCCTTGAGGGAGAGAATCTTGTTCCCCAGTTCTGTCGCGAGGTGCTGGACCTCCCATGTTCGGACACAGTCTGGGTCTACTACTGGCAGCGCTTGCCCAGCAGCGAACGAATCGACGCCGACATTGGTGCGGCATTGGCAGAGGTAGAGCCATGGCACACTGCTCACAGGAAGCAGAGAACCGAGACGGACCTACTTCTCGTGGCACGGGATTGGATATGCCCTTGGGAACATAAGTGTGGCGCTTCTAGGAGCGAGCCACATGGCTGGCGCCAAAGTGACTGGGAACGGGGGGACGACTCGAGACTGCGCCACGAGTACGAGCCGTTCTTTCGGCCCCTGCTCCGGAACCCAAATACCTGGCACGAGAACGGCAACCGCTTCGCTCAGCTACTCAGGAACCTCTCCCTCGGCCAGGCTCTCGCCAGGAGATGGGCCGTGGCTGGCCGTGCGCTGGATGTTCACCTGGGCGTGGTCATCAACGAGCGGGTTTGCGGGAAGGAGGGCGACACTTACGTCTCGGAGTTTGACGCCTTTCGCGACGCCGTCAGTTGTCCAGCCGACCGCCTCCATCGGGCGACCTGGCAGGAAATACGAAAGTGGCTTGGTCGCCGCCAGGAGCCGCTCTGCCGCCTGGCCTGCGAAGCCCTGGACGAAAACGACTTGCTATGAGCGAACCTCAGCCTAGCCACATTCACCACGGCGACTGCCTGGAGGTCATGCGGCAGTGGCCGGACGCCTGCATCGACCACTGCATCGCCGACCCGCCCTTCGGCATCGCCTCCGGCGGTGGGCGCAAGGGGAAGCGCGGCCTGGGCTGGGCCTTCAGCTCCCACGTGACCATGCAGGAATCCTGGGACCGCTTCAGCAAGGACGAGTTCTTCCAGTTCAACGTCGCCTGGCTGTCTGAGGTCTGCCGGGTGGTCAAGCCCAACGGCAACATCCTCGTCTTCGGCACTTTTCATAACATCTATCAGCTCGGCTTCATCCTCCAGAACGTCCTCGACCGCCGCGTCAACAACTCCATCGTCTGGTTCAAGCCCAACGCCCAGCCGAACATCACCGCCCGCACCCTCACCGAGAGCACGGAGCAGATCATCTGGGCGGTGAACAATACGCCCACCAAGGCCAGGGGCTGGACGTTCAACTACTGGCAGGCCAAGGAGTTGGCCGACGGAAAGCAGATGCGCAATATGTGGGAGATACCCTGTACTCCCCCTTCCGAACGGGCCTGCGGCAAGCACCCCTCGCAGAAGCCTCTGGCGCTGGTGGAGCGGCTGGTGCTCATCGCCACCAACCCCGGCGAGCTCGTCCTCGACCCCTTCGCCGGCGCTGGCACCCTGGCCATCGCCGCCGAGAGGCACAGCCGCCGCTGGCTCCTCATCGAGAGCGAGGCCCGCTACATGGAGATCGCTCGCCAGCGCCTGGCGGCGGCCCGCGCAGGTGAGGCCAGCTAGGCCGCCTCTACCTGGCGCCCGTCTCCTCGAGGAACCCCTGGACGCTCGTGCGAGCGGCGATGCGCTCGGCGATGAGCATGAACACCTGAGCCACCGACGAGTCCGGCTCCCGTTCCACGATGGGCACGCCTTCGTCGCCGCTGGCGCGCACCTGGGTGTCCAGAGGGACCTCGCCCAGAAACTCCAGCCCCAGCTTCTCGGCCGCCTCACGAGCGCCGCCGTAGCCGAAGATCTCGGTGCGCTGGCCGCAGTGGGGACAGAGGAAGTAGCTCATATTCTCGATGATCCCGAACACTGGCACGTCCAGCTTCTCGAACATCGTCACCGCCTTGGCGGCGTCCTCCAGCGATATGCTCTGCGGGGTGGTGACAATAACCACGCCGGCGATTGGCGCCTCCTGAGCCATGCTCAGGGGGGCGTCGCTGGTGCCCGGCGGCAGGTCGATGATCAGATAGTCCAGCTCGCCGTCCGCGGCCCAGGGCACCTCGTGCAGGAGCTGGCGAATGCCGCTGCCGATCAAGGGGCCGCGCCAGATCACCGGCAGGCCCGGTCGCAAGAGAAAGCCGATGGAGACCACCTTGATACCGTAGCAGGTCACCGGCACGAGGCCTGTATCAGCCTGGTAGCCCTGCTCCAGCCCGACCATGGTGGGGATGTTAGGCCCGGTGAGGTCGGCGTCCAGCAGGCCCACCCGTGCCCCGTGTTTGGCCAGGGCGATGGCCAGGTTCACCGCCACCGTGGACTTGCCCACGCCGCCCTTGTTGCTGGCAACGGCGATGATGTTTCGCACGCCCTCCACCGGCCGCGGGCCACTTAGGGGCGAGTGCGCCCGCACATCGGCATCCATCTTAACCTCTACGCTCTCAACCCCGGGCACGGCACGAACGGCCTCCTCGGCTCTGTGCTGAAACTCGCTGCGCAGGGGACAGGCGGGGGTAGTGAGCACAAACCTGAAGGCCACCTTGCCACCGTCGACCTGGAGGTCGCGGATCATGCCCAGGCTAACGACGTCCTGACGCAGCTCTGGGTCCTCGACCGTGCTCAGTGCGGCCAGGATCGCCTCCTCGCTCGGGCCCTGTTTGCCTTCTCCTTGTTCCACCGCTATCTCCTATTCAGACGCTCCCTCTTCCTGGGGGGAAGAGCGCTGGCCTCTACGATGAACCGACAGCAATCGTCGCCGCGGCTCTGAAACTCGGCCGCTCGCACATGGCCGCCCAGCAATTGACTGAGCAGCTCCAAATGCCAGACGCAAACCTCGTCCTGGCTCTCGGCCACCCGGCGATAGGCGCAGTTATAGCCCAGGATCTCGAAGCCCTCTTCAAGCTTGTGCCACTCGGCGAATCCGCTTTCGGCCTGCAAGATGTCAACCACTGCCGACACCCGCTCCTCCAGGCTCTTGCTCTCGAGGCGCTGAGCGTACTGGCTGGCTATCCTGCGGGCCAACTTTCGGAAAAGGAGGGCCTTCTTCTCGGCTGATGAGAGGCCTTCGATCTCGCTGCTGTCCAGCAAGGCCACCTCGTCGATGATCATGTCAGCCAGCCGGTCGTAGCACTTAGGGAAGCTCTCCTCGCCCTTATCGGTGAGTGAGTAGACGAAATGGGGGCGGCCGGTGGGGCGACGCACCTCCTGGGCGGTCACAAGGTTGTCCCGCTGCAGGGTGGCCAGGTGCTGGCGAACGGTCATCCGGGCCAGATCCAGCGCCGAGGCCAACTCGTCCACCGTGCTACCAGCACTGCGCTTGAGGAGGGCGAGGATCCGGCTCTTGGTGCTCTCTACCGCCATCGTCTCAGGGGTGGGACATAACGATCGCTGTGGAACCAGCAGGCGAATCTTGTCGTTAATAGTATAGCGCACGGTCACCACTATAGCGATGTCGACAGTAGAAGAGGAGTTATGGAACTGAATAACGTAAATACTGTGTCAACCTTGACAACCTTCCCATTGTTCGCTATGATCTGTAGATGGTTGTGTAACGTATCGAAGACCAGACGCGTCTAATCATGGCAACCAGGGAAGTGGAGAACTACGGTGAACAAGGTCGCAGTCACTGAACATGCTGAAGTAGCGACGGAGCCGGGCTGTCGCCATCACTGGCTGATAGAGAGCCCTCAAGGCCCTACCAGCATGGGCATCTGCAAGCTGTGTGGTGAGCAAAAGGAGTTCCGCAACTCAGCGTCGGATTTGTTGTGGGAGGATGAACCCCTGTCCGAGCTGTCCTACGGTCGCTGGGGCAAGTCACGCGAGTTCAACGCTCCTGCGGGCGACGGGGCGGATGGCGATATCGCCGCGGCAGGGGTAGCAGCAGGCGGTAGCACCCGTCTGGCGTAGAAGGAAGGCAGCACCGCTGAGAGGGGTGCACCCCTGGGGGGCGCACCCCTTCTGTTTTGCTGGCCCCTGAGCAAGGCGCTGGTATAATGACGCCAGCGGGGGAAAGCGTGAACCTGTCCGTCGAGCTGGCGCCCAGATGCAAGCGGGGGCTCTTTCTGGCCAACCCGGTGATGGCTGCCTCCGGCACCTTCGGCTATGGGCTGGAGATGGCCAAGGAACTGGACATCCAACGCTTGGGGGCCATCGTCTGCAAGGGGACAACCCTACGCCGACGGCGGGGCAATCCTCAGCCCCGCATGGTGGAAACCGCCGCTGGCATGCTCAACTCCATCGGCCTCCAGAACATGGGGGTAGAAGCCCTCAGCCGCGACATCGCTCCCGTCTGGGCCACCTGGCGCGTGCCGGTCGTCGTGAACATAGCCGGTGAGAGCATCGAGGAGTACGCTCGCCTGGCCCGGCTGTTGGATGCCGTGCCCGGGGTCAGCGGCCTGGAGCTGAACATTAGCTGCCCCAATGTGACCACCGGCCTGGCGTTCGGCAGCAGCCCCCAGATGGCTGCCGCGGTGACCGCCGCTGTCAGGCGGGAGACCACGCTGCCCGTCATCGTCAAGCTTGCTCCCAATGTCAGCGACATCGTCAGCGTAGCGCAAGCGGCGGCGGACGGCGGCGCCGATGCCCTCACCCTCACCAATACCTTCCCCGCAATGGCCATCGATGTGAGGAGCAGGCGGCCGGCCCTGGGCTGGACCTTCGGCGGCCTTTCCGGCCCGGCCCTCAAGCCCATCGCCCTGCGCCTGGTCTACCAGACGGCGGCAGCGGTGGACGTTCCGCTCATCGGCTGTGGCGGGATCATGACCGGCCTCGATGCCATAGAGTACATTATGGCTGGGGCCACCGCCGTTCAGGTGGGCACCGCTACCTTCGTCAACCCGCGGGCCACCCTCGATGTGCTGGCGGGCATCGAGCGGTTCATGGAGGAAGAAGGGGTGGACGACCTCCACCAGCTCATTGGCGTCGCTAGAGTGTAACGTATCCTTCTCTCCGCGCGTCTCAATAAATGGTGAGACCTGTGAGTTATGGAAAGTTGCGGCAGTACGTTACCTCTGGTCTGGCGTGGGTCAACAGCGAAGGTGGGCAGGCGCTGGGCGAGTTCAGTCTGGTGCTGGCCCTCATTGCCCTCACCGTGGTGATAGCGCTAACGGCCCTCGGGGCAGTCATCCCCGGCCCCTTCGCGCACGTCGCCGCGTTCATAGGCATCTAGCCTCGGCCATTGCCCTGCCTGCTATCGTAGTCCCAAGGCTGCCGCCACGCCATGCTGTTGCCCTTGACCCCTCACAGCCTCTCGATGTAGGCTGAGCCTGGTCGGGGTGTAGCTCAGCCAGGCTAGAGCGCGTGGTTTGGGACCACGAGGTCGGCGGTTCAAATCCGCCCACCCCGACCAAGCTGTGCTCACGGGGAAGGCTTAGCCGCGTACTGCTCGGCGAAAGCCGGAGGTGGCCATCCTCACGAAGATGGCAGCGTTGGAGTCCGCCCATCGGCCGCGTCAGCGAGCCCGGGGACGTTGCTCGCCTTGTCCTCTACGTCGCCTCCGACGAGTTCTCCCTGATGACCGGCCGGATGCTCTTCATCGACGGTGGTATGGGCCTGAAGAAGTACCCCGAGCTCTTCGGCCACTTTCGCCTGCTGGCTGGGGAGCAGGCCGAGGCCCGCAGGGAGCAAGCCCGGCGCCAGGTGAACGACCTGCGCGCACTGCCTCAAGGCCTGGCCCAACTGGCTATTGGCGAGCCGTCCGATGGTCACCAGCAACGCTACCTGCCACCCTGGCTGCTTCACACAAGTCTCCTGCCTTCGTAGACGCAGGAGATGGGCTGACTGTTACGGCGGCTGGCCCTGACCGACAGACTTGCTTGCGGGCCTGCATCGGTTGATGCTATGCTGGGCGTTGAGGGAACATGGGGAGGGAATTATGCCGTCCTTGATCTTGCAGCAGTTAGGGCCCCTCGAGATAATCCTCATCGTGCTAGCCATTCTTGTCGTCTTCGGGGTGGGCAAGGTAGCGGACATCGGCGGCGCCCTGGGGCGCTCGATCCGCGAGTTCCGCCGCGAGCTGAGAGAGGGTCAGGAAGAGGAGCGGAAGGAGGAAGCAACGAAGGTCGAGGGAAAGAGCGAGGAGGAGAAGAAGAGCTAAGCGAGAGCGCTCGCCTTCATCGGAGAGCAAATAGGCCAGCCCTGGGCTGGCTTATTCTATCACTGCGGGCGTATCCTTACTGCTCTTCGATAGTCACGGAAAGGATCTCGTCGCCGGGCGGTGCGTTCGGGTCGCGCCATTCTCTCGCCGTGAGGGATTGGACGACATCCATGCCCTCAGCGCCCTCAACTACCTGTCCGAACACCGTATTGTGGCCCGCCAACTGTTGAGTCAGGTCCTGAAGAGCTATGAAGAACTGGCTCCCGTTGGTGACGCGGGTTTCTCTGTCCTCGGCCATGGCTACCGAACCGGCGGCATGCTCCTTGTCGTTCGTCTCTGTGGCCAGGGTGTAGCCGGGTCCGTCTTCCCCTGTGCAGGTGACGGCCTCGCTCGCGGTGCACGTGGGGTCGCCGGCTTGAGCCGCCAGGTCGGGCTGGACGAAGTAGAAGATGAGGCCGTTGTAGAAGCCATCGCGTGCCAGGAACACGAAGTTGTTCACCGTTTGCGGCGCCGCATCATCGAATAGCTCCAGGCGGATGTCCCCCTTCTGGGTCTTGATCACAGCGAAGTACTGCTTACCTGTGTCGATGGTCATCTCGGGTGCGCTGGGGTAGGTCTTCACCGTCCGGGGCTCGACTGTGGGAGTGGCCTCTGCCGTTTGCTCTGCCACGGTCGGCGTGGGCGTGATGGTAGGTGCCGTATTATTGCGGTTGCTTCGCATGGTTCCCGACATGAAGGCGCCTGCGGCCACGCTGCCAACGATGGCTATAAGGGCAATGACGTAGAAGGCGCGGACGTTGAACAGAAGGGATACGGGGAAGGGGGGCTTGGCACGCGCCTGAGCAGCCAGCGACTCCCGCCGCAGCCGCCCTCGTATTCGCCCTCGCCGTCGTTTTTCCCTGCCCAGAGTCGATCACCCCTTTGTCAGTGGTACCCCCGGCGGGACTCGAACCCACGCACCCGGCTCCGGAGGCCGGTGCTCTATCCGACTGAGCTACGGGGGCTTGCCTCAATCATAGCCTGGTCAATCCTTCTCCACAAGTGTGGCTGCCAGGGGAGCATCTAAAGAAGATAGCGAAGCCACACATAGACGGTGGCTATGACCAGTGAGACCATCGTCACCAGCAGGCCATAGCGCAGGAACTGGACGAAGGTCACCCTATAGCCAGCCCGCTCGGCCACACCGATGACGTACACGTTGGCCGAGGCAGCCACGATAGTGAAGTTGCCGCCAAGGCCGGCGCCCAGGGCCAGAGCCCACCACAGGGGGTTACTGCTCGAGTCGCTCACCCTTAGCTGCTGGCTCACCTCTTCCACCACGGGGATCATAGCCGCCGTGAAGGGGATGTTGTCCACGATGCCCGAAAGGATGGCCCCGGGCCACAGCGTCAGCAGGGTGGCAGCCGACAGGCTGTCGCCGCTGGCATCAGCCATCCTCTTACCGATATCCTCCAGCAGGCCTGCTTGCTCCACCCCTCCTACCACCATGAACAAGCCCACGAAGAAGAAGATGGTGGGCCAATCCACCTCCAGCAGCGCCTCGCGGGGGTGCTGACGGCCGACTATGATGAGAGCGGTGGCCCCCGCCAGAGCCACCGTGGCTGGCTCGTAGTCAAAAGCCCCGTGCAGAAGAAAGCCCGCAATAATCAAAGCAAGGATGATCAGCGACTTGTACAGAAGGCCGCGATCGGTAAGGACCTCGCTCTCGTTCAGCTCCATGATGCGGTGCTCAAGCTCGGGGCGCGTTTGCAGTTGACGGCGAAAAAGGAAGAACACCATGACTAAGAAAACGGCCAAGATCAGGAGAATGAGTGGCGCGAGGTGGGCTAAGAAGTCCACAAAGCTTAGGTCGGCCGCGCTGGCGATGATGATGTTAGGCGGGTAGCCGATCAGGGTAGCCGTGCCGCCGATGTTGGAGGCCATGATCAGGGTCAGCAGAAAGGGCACAGGGCTCACTTGGAGGATGCTGGCCACAAAGATGCTCAGGGGGGCCATCAGGACGACAGTGGTGACGTTGTCCAGGAAAGCGGATGCCACCGCCGTAATGACGGCCATGAACAGGAGAATTCGGATGGGATTCCCCTTGGCTAGCTTGGCTGACCGTATGGCCAGCCACTGGAAAGCGCCCGTCTTGCCCAGCGTGTTGGCTATTATCATCATCCCCACCAAAAGGAAGATGACGTTGAAGTCGATCGCCGCGAAGGCCTCCTCCTGGTCAAGGACACGAAAGGCGATCATCGCCAGACCGCCGGCCAGGGCGGCGGTTGTCTTGTGAATTCGTTCGGAGATGATAAGGAGATAGGTGACGGAGAAGATCAGGGAGGCGAGGGCCAGGTCGTTCAAACGTCTCCCTCCGTGCCTTCTTGCCAGGGGTATCGCTGACCTTGTTTCTCCCCGACGACGCCAGCTATTGCGCCCAACAGCCACTCCACCCCGGGGACGCCATCAACCCAATAGTCGGCTTCGTCCATCACCGCTGGCCCGCTCTCCGGGTTGGCAACAGCAATGGCAGCGCCGCTCACCTTGCCCTCCTCTCGCCAGTGGCGCAGCACCTTGAACGCCTCCGCATCGGTCAGATCATCCCCCAGGCAGAGGACGCCCCCCAGGCGGTAGGTCTCCATCAGGCGGGCCAGAGCCGTGCCTTTGTGGATGTCCAGGGGTGGGCCCAGCTCGAAGACCATTCGACCCTGCCGTATGCGCAGGCCTTGCCTCTCCCAACGGGCCAGCGCATCCAGAATGGCCAGACGAGCGGCCTGGTGATCGGCGCAGCGGCGGTAGTGCAGGGCGAGGATGGGCCCCTTGTCCTCCAGGATGAGGCCGGGCAGGTCGAGACGGACAGCCAGTTCCTCCTTCGCCTCCCTGACCATCTTTTCGTAGGGCGCTGCCTCGGCCGGCGTCTGCTCCCGGCCCTGACGCCACCAGGACAGGCCGTGGTTGCCAATGTAGACCAGCTCTTCCAGCCCCACCAGGCGGCGGGCAACCTTGGCGGCACGCCCGCTTATCACCGCCACCACCTCCACCCGCCGCGCTATCTCCTGAAGATAGCGACGGCAGAGCGGGGTGACTGCCGCTGCGTCTGGGGTATCGGCTATGGGGCTGAGGGTGCCGTCGATATCCGTCGCCAAACCGAAGGGCCGCTGGGCGAGGATGGGCTTCAAGGAGCCGATGTCGTCGAGGCGAGCAGCCATCACGGCTAGAAGGATAGCACACCCGCAGGGAGGGGGTGAATCAGTGGGACGCTACCCGAGGTAGGCTGGCAGTTGACGGCAGGGCAAGGTGGTGCTACGTTTGCTGCGGGAATTGTTTGCTGGGAGTTCGATGCCTTTCTTCGTGCTGCAATCAGGTAGGGACGAAGCAAGACGAGCGTTCGGCGATGGCGCAGCAGTGGCGCCATCGCTGGCTTCTTGGGGAGCCTGCTAATGCGCTTGCCGTTCATGCTCAGGAACTATCGCTTCTACGATCTCTTCGAGAAGAGCGCCCACAATCTGGTGACCGCCGCTGAAGTGATGGCGGACCTGATGGAGCACTTCGAGAACGTGGAGATGAAGACGGCCCGCATGAAGGAGCTGGAGCGCGTCGGCGATGGGATAATCCACGAGATCGTCGAGGAGCTTCACAAGACCTTCGTGACGCCCCTCGACCGCGAGGACATAACCGGCCTGGGCCAATACATGGACGATGTGATTGACTACATGGAGGGGGCCACCACCGCCATTCGCATCTACGGCATCAAGCGCCCCTCGGCGGCCGCTTGCGCTGTGGCTGACCTCGTCCGCCTACAGACCGTCCAACTGGAGAGAGCTATCGCTAAGCTGCGGCAGCGGTCGCAGCTCAGGAGCGTGCTCGAGGAGTGTGTGGAGATCCACCGCCTAGAGAATGAGGCCGACACCCTCTTCCTGGATGCGACGGCCAGGCTCTTTGAGGAAGAGCCCAGCCCGGTGGAGATCATCAAGTGGCGGGAGATCTACGACCAGTTGGAGCTGGCTACCGATAGCTGCGAACATGTTGCCAATGTTCTTGAGGCCATCGTCCTGAAGCATGCCTAGACCCCTTGCCATCCACAGAGCTGACACGAGAGGAAGCCTGCTGCTTCCTCTCTTCTTGTGCCGTTCGGCCCGGAGGCGAGGATGACCGACACCTTCGCCTTCCTCGTCATCACCTTCATCATAGTCCTGGGCTTCGAGGCCGTGAACGGCTGGACGGACGCCCCCAACGCTATCGCTACTGTGGTCTCCACGCGGGTGCTAGCCCCCGGAGCGGCCGTGGCTATGGCCGCCTTCTTCAATCTAGTGGGGGCCCTTTCGGGCACAGCGGTGGCCACCACTGTAGGCAAAGGGATCGTCAACCTGGACGTGGTGCCCCTGGAGGTGCTGGCAGCAGGAGCGGGGGCGGTCGTCATCTGGAGCACCTTCGCCTTCTTTCTCGGCTTGCCCACCAGCGAGAGCCATGGACTTGTAGCCGCCCTGGCTGGTGCTGGCGTAGCGGTGGCCGGCACAGACGTCCTGCTTTGGGACGGCTGGCGCAAGGTCTTCGAGGGGGTTGGCCTGGCGGTGGTGGTGGGTTTCGGGGGCGGCTTGATTGCGATGAGCCTGCTGTTGCGGGCCATTCAAGGGCTCAGCCCCCGGACAGTGAGGCGCATCTTTGGCCCCTTGCAGATGGCCTCCGCGGCCTTCATGGCCTGGAGCCACGGCACCGCCGACGGCCAGAAGTCTATCGGCGTGCTGGCCGCCGCCATCGCCATCTACGAGGGCAAGGGCGCTGAGGGGTTCCACGTGCCCCTGTGGATCATCCTTCTAGCAGCCACAACTATGGCTGTGAGCACGGCCTTGGGTGGCTGGCGGATCATCCGCACCCTGGGTATGCGCCTCACTCACCTGGAGCCCGTGCATGGCTTCGTCGCAGAGACCACCGCTGCTGCCACCCTGGCCGCCACCTCTCGTCTGGGCATCCCTCTGAGCACCACCCACACCATCGGCTCGGCCATCATGGGGGTGGGCGCCAGCAAGAGGCTCTCGGCGGTGCGCTGGGGCATCGGCTACAACATCGTCGCCGCCTGGATCCTCACCTTCCCCATCTGCTTCGGCCTGGGCTGGCTGATCGCCTCGATCTTCCACCTAGCTGACTAGGTTCCTTCAGGCACCTTTCGCGACATTTGGGGCCGGCTGCCAGCGCATCCTTGCAGGTATGGCTGGCTGCGTACGATGATAGTCATGGCGCCATGACCCGCTGCATCATCCATGCCGATCTCGATGCCTTCTTTGCCTCGGTCGAGCAGCTCGACAAGCCCGAGTTGCGCGGCCGGCCAGTAGTGGTGGGCGGCCCTCCCGAGTCGCGTGGGGTGGTCGCGGCCGCCTCCTATGAGGCCCGGGCCTATGGCATTCATTCTGCCATGCCCATGCGTACCGCCCTGCGGCTATGCCCGCAGGCCGTGCGCGTCTCTCCCCGCTTCCAGCGCTATGCCGACATGTCGAAGCGGGTGATGGACATCTTCCGCCAGGTCACACCCCTGGTGGAGCAGATCTCGCTGGACGAGGCCTTCCTGGACGTCAGCGACCGCATCGGCGAAAGCCGCTCGCCCGAAGAGGTGGCCAACGCGTTGAAGGAGCAGGTGCGCCAGGAGGTCGGGCTCACGGTCTCGGTGGGCGTGGCTTCATCCAAGTCGGTCGCCAAGATCGCCTCCGGCCTCAACAAGCCCGACGGCCTCATTGTGGTGCCGCCAGGGGGTGAGCGGCAGTTCCTAGCTCCTCTCCCTGTCCAAAGCCTCTGGGGTGTAGGACCCAAGACCGCCGAGCGCCTCGCTGACGCTTCCATCACCACAATAGGAGACCTCGCGGGGAAGTCCGAGGAGTGGGCGAGGAGCCGCTTCGGTGCCCGCGGTCTCTATTTCCTGAGCTTGGCCAGGGGCATCGACGATAGCCCGGTGATGGTCGAGCACGAAACGAAGTCAGTCAGCACAGAGACAACCTTCCCCAGGGACGTGGACGACCCGAAGGCGCTGGCGGCCAGCCTGCGCAAGCTGGCCGAGAGTACGGCCCGCCGCCTGCGAGCCAGCGGCCTGAAAGGCAGGACGATAAAGCTCAAGCTGCGGCTGGCCGATTTCACCACCTTCACCCGCCAGACCACCATAGCCCGCCCTACCAATGCAGCGGAGGTTATCCTGGCAGAGGCCTCTCGCCTCCTGGCCAGGGAAATGCGCGCCGGCCGTCGCTTCCGCCTGCTGGGAGTGGGCGTGTCCAACCTCAGCGAGGGTGAGGCGGAGAGCCAGCCCTCCCTATTCCAGTTGAGCTAGAGCTTCAGTCCCCTGCCGGTGGCAGCGCGCCTCTTCGGACGACGGGGAGTCCTAGTGATGCGGGATGCAGCAAATGAAGCGAAGCACCTCCGAACCGGCGTTGATGAAGCAGTGCTCCTCATCGCCGGGCACGTAGACCGCATCGTTGGGGGCCACCTCCCATTCGCCCTCACTCCCGCGCAGCTTGCCCCGTCCGGCAAGTATGAACACCTCGTGCTCCCACCAGTGGGAGTGAAAGGGCGTCGAGGCGCCTGGCTGCACCTCAAATACTCGCATGGCGAAGTGAGGGGCACCATCCTGGGCGGAGATAACCAGGTGGAGGGCCACCCCCGGGAGCTCCGTGTCGGGCGCGACGTCTCTGTAGTTACAGACCTTCATCTGGGAGTCGACTCCTTTCATACCGACTGGTCATGCCATCGATCCTAGCGGTGTGCCGAGGGGTGTCAAGAGGCCGTCAGGGAGTGTCCACGTGGAGGGGGGCGCGTATAATGGAGCAGAGCAAGCCCCGTAGTGCGGTGATACAGGGGGAAGGGACCATTGCTTGAGTACGTAGACGTAGGGCCGAGGCCGCTGAAGCAGTACGAGCCCATTATTGGCGAGCAGGCTGTGGAGGAGATAAGAGAGCTGGCGGCTCCCCTAAAGCGCGCCCGCATCGCCCAGATCAACGCCACAACCTACGGCGGCGGCGTCTCCGAGCTGCTGAGGTCCATCGTGCCCCTCTACCGCGGCCTGGGCATCCAGTGCGACTGGCGGATCATCTCAGCCGGCCCGGCGTTCTTTAACGTCACCAAGGCCTTCCACAATGCTCTCCAGGGTGCGCCCTACGAGCTAACGCGGGCTGCTCGGGAAACCTACCTCATGTGCAACACCCGCAACGCTCAGCTTCTGGACGAGGAGTACGATTTCATCATCGTCCATGATCCCCAGCCGGCGGCCATTCGCTACTTCAAGGAGCGAGCCGGAGCGAGGTGGATCTGGCGCTGCCACATCGATACCTCCCAACCCAACGAGGCCGTCCTAGACTTCATATTGCCGTTCCTCCTGGAGTACGACGCACTAGTATTCACCATGGACCGCTTCATACCGCCGAAGCTGGAGCATCAGCGGCTGGCGACGATTGTGCCAGCCATCGATCCCATCAGCCCCAAGAACATGGCTCTCCCTAAAAGCCTTGGTGAGGAGATCCGCGCCTGGCGGGGCATCGACCCCGATCGACCGCTGCTGACCCAGGTGTCACGTTTCGACCCCTGGAAAGACCCCATGGGCGTTATCGACGTCTACCGCCTGGTGCGGAAGGAGCTGCCGGGGCTCCAGTTGGCCCTGCTAAGCACGATAGCCCATGATGACCCTGAGGTATGGGACATATACAAGGTGCTTGTGGATGAGGTTAGGGGCGACGATGACATCCACCTGCTCACCAACCTCATCGGTGCGGGCGATGTGGAGGTAAATGCCTTCCAGGCCTTCTCCGATGTGGTCGTGCAGAAGTCCATCCGTGAGGGCTTCGGCCTGGTGGTCTCCGAGACGATGTGGAAGGGGACGCCGGTGGTGGCTAATCGCTCCGGCGGCATCCCCCTCCAGATGGGCGATGGCGTGGGGGGCTTCCTGGTCGACAGCACCGAAGAGTGCGCTGAGCGAGCCCTCTATCTGCTGCGCCATCGCCAGGAGGCGAGGACGCTGGGCCTGGCTGGCCGGGAGAGGGTGCGGCGCCACTTCCTCATCACCCGCCTGCTCGCCGACGAGCTGCGTCTGCTGGCGAGTCTGGCCCTGCGCTCCACTTAGGAGCGGCCCTGGGCGGCAGCGGCTACCCTCCGTCCGGCAGCACCCGCAGCTCGGCCCCATGGGATGGGTCCGGCCCCACTTCGGCGGCGGTCTGAGCGACGGCGTCTCCCACAGGCAGCCCCTCGATCAGAAGCTTCTCCAGCAAGCGCAGGGTGGCGGCATCGGTGTGGGTGGCAGATACTGAGCGGCTCCAGCTCACGAAGGCACTGGCTCCCTTGTCCAGGAAAGCCTGGCCGGTCCTCGGAGACCGTAGGCCGTCGCAACCCATCAGCACGATCAGCGTCTTGTCGAAGCTGCCGCGCATGCTGTAGGTGATGAAGTCCGGCCCTACTCCGAACAAGGGCGGTGCGCCTTCGTAGTACTCGGCCTTGCCGAGACGGCCTATCGGCTCTTCGGGGTACTTGGTCTCGCTGTAGGGCTCGCCGGTGAACAAGGCCACGTACTCCTTCTTCGTTTTCTCTCCCGTCGTCACGTCAGTTTCCTCCGATATGCCGGAGTGAACCCGCAGGATGATGAGGTCGTAGTCCTCAGTGGGCAGGTTGCGGTAGAGGTCCACCGTCACCTGCTCGCCCGGGAAGTAGTCAACCGCGTAGCCAGCCTGCTCCAGGATGTTGGTGGCCGAGGCAGCGAAGTCCGGGTTGGGCTGGGTGAGGCTGAGCTGGTCGACGATGGCGGCCTTCCTGGGCCCAGAGCCACCGCCGACCAGCCCGCTGAGCACAAGTCCAGCGGCTAGGGCCGCGGACAGAAGAGCTGTGCCAATGACGGCAAGCGCCGCCCTGCGCAGACGACTGCTGGGCCTGGCGGGCGGCGGCTCGGCCTTCTGAGGACGCTTCTTCTGCCTACGGCGGCTCATACCGCGGCTAGCATAGCATATGCGGCCCTACCGCAGCCAGCCCTTCGACAGGCTCAGGGGAAGCTCCCTTCGGTAAGCTCAGGACAGGCGTCTCCGGGCGTACCACCCGCCGACGGTGACCGCGAGGGCTGCCGCAGCGGCGGCTCCAGCGATGGCGGCGTAGGGCGGAGACGACGAGCCGGAGCCCTCAGCGAGGCTAGCGGCGGAGTCCGAGCCGCTCAGGTGCAGTTCGACCACGCCGCCGACAGGGGGAGCGCCCTCTATCTGGCATTGCGATGAGCAACCGTCGCCATCCTGGGTGTTGCCGTCGTCGCACTGCTCGCCTGGGTCCAGGTGGCCGTCGCCGCACACGAAGGGACCGCCCTCTATCTGGCAAGTCGATGAGCAACCGTCGCCATCCTGGGTGTTGCCGTCGTCGCACTGCTCACCTGGGCCTTGCTGCCCGTCGCCGCAGACGGGCGGCGCCACGCAGGTCACCTCCCCGTCGTACAGGGTGACGGAAATAGCATAGAGACTAAAAAGGGTACTGCCGTCCTCGGGATCGTCCGCGAGCGAGAGTAGGTCGAGGGTGCTGGTCCCCGGCGCAACACAGTGCATGTGCACAATTTCCACCGTGCCGATGAAGGGGCCTACTGGGGGGAAGGCCATACCCTGGCACGTGTCGATGACGCTGCCCACGCCGTTGTCAATCGATTGGAGGCACGCGTCCATCCCGGCGGGCATCAACTGCTCCACGCTGTCGACTCGAACAATACCTGGGTCATACGACAGGTGGTACTGGTAGCCTATGAACGTGGACTGGTTGGTGGTGACGTCGATGTCCGCGTCGAAGTTTTGGAGAATAGCCACCGGGGCGCCCGGACCCACCGCCCTGATGGTGTCGCCCTCTATCTGGCAAGTGGATGAACAGCCGTCGCCATTCTGGGTGTTGCCGTCGTCGCACTGCTCACCTGGGTCCAGGTGGCCGTCGCCGCACACGCCCTCTATCTGGCAAGTGGATGAACAGCCGTCGCCATTCTGGGTGTTGCCGTCGTCGCACTCCTCACCTGGGTCCAGGTGGCCGTCGCCGCAGACGGGGGGACCGCCAAGGCAGGTCACCTCCCCGTCGTACAGGGTGGTGTCAATAAATAACCCGCCACTGCCCATCAGGGTACTGCCATCCATGTCCTCCTCCAGGACCGAGACTAGGTCGAGGGTGCTGGTTCCCGCCCCGACACAGTGCATCTGCACAGTTCCCACCGTGCCGGTGACGGGGCCCCAGGGGGCATAACTGAAGCAGCTGTCGACGACGTGGCCTCCGTAAAGATGGGGTATGCAAATGTCGCCGCCCAGCAAGTGCACCACGCTGTCGGCTTGAACAATAGCTGGGTTATATGACAGGTAGTACCGGTAGCCGCTGAAGGACTCCTCGTCGGTACTAATGTCCATGTCCACGTCGAAGTCTTGGCCCGCTGCCACCGGGGCGCTCGGGCCCACCGCCGTCATGGTGTCAGGGTTGGGGCCGGCTGAAACCCCTGGGCCTGCACCCCCCAATATCGCCGCTACGGCCACGGCCACTAAGACCAGAAGTAGCTTCTTCACCGGTGCACCCCCTTAGCGCATGGCGAACGAGACTGGACTCGTAACGTCCCTACGGAGGGGCGCGATGCCGGGGCAAATGGCTTCGCCGGCGACTTGGCCGCCTGCGAGAAGACACCGCACCCATCCTCTCTTCCCGGTCAGCCCGCCGGCCGACAGGAAAGCGTCTGCACCTTCAGACTACGTCCCTGAAACGATCAGCAACCGCTTTGCGAGAATAGCTGTAGTCAATTATACATATCATGCGGAATTTGTCAAGCGGTTATGGCTAGTTTCCTCAGTGGCTTCTCGGCTACCGCCGTGCTCGGCGAGCGAGCTACGAGCAGAGGTGGCCCGGTCGGGCCAGGCCAGCCGGGGACCCATGCCGCCCGTAGGCGGGAGGCCTCCATCAGCGCCGGAATGCCTTGGCCTACTTGAGATCCCACCGCAGCCACCGCGAGAGTCGGCTCAGCCTTTGGTGAAGCGCCTCCGGGCGTACCACCCGCCGGCCGCGAGGGCAGCGGCTGCTGCGGCGAGTCCAGCCAGGGCCATGCAGTTGCGACCGTGCGAATCGGAGACAGCCGGGAGCTCGGCTATGCCGCCGACGGGGGGGATCGCGCAGTAGCGGTTGATGGCCAGCCTGCCCGAATCGACTGTGATCGGGTGACTGCCAGCGCCCGACGTCCATGCAGTTAGGGGGGCCGCTTCCAGACTGAAGGTCACCACGCCCGAGGCCCCGATGTCCAGGCCGACCCTCACCAGGGTGCCATCGCCCTCGATGCCCGCCCCCACGTAGTACTGGGCGCCAGCGAGGTACGGACTGACACTGTCAGGCAGCGTGTCACTCAAACTGAATGCCCCCGGCAGCTTGATGACGTCGTTGGTGCCGGGGGCAGCGATGTGGACTTTGGTCGGGTCGAAGTTCAGCGACGCATAGTAGTCAGTGGGCGCCTGAGTGTCGCCGGTCACCACAATGTCGATCTTGTAGTCGCTCGCGTTGTTGAATGAGGAGCTGCCGTCCCAGGTGCAGTTGGCGCTGGGGCAGGTAACTTCGTAGCAGTCCTCTACCGTTCCCAGGGTGCTCGCGCTGTTTCCCGTGATCTCCGGGTCGATGTCGAAGTTGACGGTGCCTTGGGCCTGAACGCTCTTCTGCTCTCCCAAGGCCCAGGGCCCCAGGAGCACCGGCGCCATTGCCAACGCAGCCGCTAGCGCGCCCGTCATCACCTTCTTCATTGCTGCACCCCCTAGGCGTTGTCCAGTCAGGAAGAGGCTGAGCCCAGGCGGGCGCGTATCTCCGCCTGCTCGAGGCCGTCCACGAAGACCAGCTTCTGGCGAGAGGTTTCCCCGCGGACGATGCGCAGCCGCTGCCGCTCTACCCCCAGAGCGGCGGCCAGCAGGCGTAAGGCCGCCTGGTTGGCCTTTCCCCGTTGGGCGGGGGCAGCGACGCGAAGGTGCAGCACATCCCCCTGCCAGCCCATCAGGGCGTCGCCGCTGGCGCTGGGGGTCACTCGCACGCTGATGGAGGCCATTGCCCTCGCCCGCTATCCGATGAGGCCCTGACGGAAGAACTGGGCCACCACCCCGGCCAGCTCTTTCTCGTAGCCCCACCAAAAATGGTCGGCGCCGCGAACCACGGTCATCCGGCAGTGCGGGCCTATCATGGTCGCCAGCGCGGACAGGCTGGCGGCCGGCGCGATTTCATCCTGCTCGCCCGATATGAGCAGGGTGGGGCAGCGGATGGCGAGGTCTGGGACGCCCTGCCCGAATGAGGGGGGCGAGATGGCTGCCACCGCCGCCACTCGTTCGTCGGCTGCTGCCAGGGCGACCGTCGCCCCGAAGGAGTAGCCGATAATGCCGACCTTGTCCTGGTCAACCGCTGCCAGTTGGCGCAGGTAGGCCAGAGCAGCGGCAGCGTCGGCCCGCTCGCCCAGGCCGTCACCACACTTCCCCTCGCTGCGGCCGACGCCTCGGTAGTTGAAGCGCAGGCTGGCGATGCCCGCCTCGGCCAGGGCCTGGCAGACGGCGACGACCACGTAGTTATTCATGTCGCCGCCGTACAGCGGATGGGGGTGGCAGACGGCGGCAGCGGGGAAGGGAGCGGAGGCGGGCTGGTGGAGGACGCCTTCCAGGGTTAGGCCCTCGCTCGTGAAGGCGACCGCTTTGCTGGCCGTTTCCTGCAAATGCTGACTCCCCGCGGACGGAACTGCTGACCCTCGCCTGATAGAGCGGTGGGTGTCAACCGCCAGGGCTGGTAGAGGCAGGCGACGCCAGGATGCCGTGGAGGATGTTGTCCAGAGCGGTGGCAAGATAGGAATCCAGGGCTGGATTCAGCTTACCGCCTTTGCTTTGGTGGGAGCCAAATCGGCCCACGAGGTCGCCCAGGAAGACCGTGAGCACCATGATCACTATCTGGCGGGCGGTCACCTCCGTGTCCACCTGCCGCAGTAGTCCCCTCTGCATGTAGGCCTTGAGGAACCGACTCACGCCCTTCTCCCACAGCTCCACGTTTCTGCGGTATACCGTCACTGCCGTCGGTTCGCCTCCCAGGGCCTCCATGAGCAGGAGGCGCAAGAAGTCGCGGTTCGATTGCATCAGGGACATAGCCTGGCGGGCGATGGCCAGGAGGGCAACCCGCGGCGGAAACTCGGTGGTCGCCTGCTGCAGCTCCTGAAGGGCGGGCACGATCCCCCTCTCCTCGAGCAGTGCCTCCAGCAGCTCTTGCTTGGAGGCGAAGTGGTAGTAGATGGCGGCGTTGGTGATGCCGACATCGCGCGCGATGGCCCGCACGGTGGTGCGGGCGAAGCCATGTCGAGAGAACAGGTGCAGGGAGGCGTCGAGGATCTGGCGGCGGGTATCCCGTTCACGGTGGGGTTGCCGTTGCCTGAGCGGCTGGGCACGCTTGATGGGCCTGGCGGTCATGTTATCGCCTGACCTGAGAACAGGTTTAGCGGCTGCCAACATATCACTTTCTAACTCCCGCGGTCAACAGAATGCCGCCCAGCATGAGGGCCGGTCGCGAGGCTATCGCCTTCTCGCGGACTCAGTGCAAGGCCTTTGCCGATCTGAGATTCCTTTCCCGCATGGGCGCAGTGGCGGCTCGTCCCCGCCCTTTCCGCGTTGCCTTCACCCCATACATGTTGGCGTCCGCCCGTTGCACGATCTCCACAACGGTCTGTCCGCTCCAAGGGTAGCCTGCCACGCCGCAGGAGATGCCGAGCCGCAGCTCCAGTCCATCAGCTTCGTAGGTGGGCTGTGTCGCCCAGTGGTCCACCGCGGCCACGTTCGTCCTTTCTTTGCGTTCTTTACATATTCATCATATGAAGACGAGTAGACGCACGCAGGGTTACACGTGTGCCAGACCTTCTGAGCGAAACGGGGTTATCATCATCGCCGCCAAGATTCTTCGCGCTGCTCAGAATGACTGGCCGACGCTGTCATCCTGGCCTTGGTGTCACGCTGAGCGTAGCGAAGCGTCTCGCCCCAGACGGCATACTACGCCCGAGTGTCGCCGCAACTCGGTGATAGAAAAGTCTAGGCCGATGGGGTGTGCAGCCGCTCTCGCAGTCTCGCCAGTAGGTCGCTCTGGACCTGCGACCGGTTGGCTTCGGTCAGCAGTATGACCTCCGCTTCGGGACGAGCCTTGATAGCGTCTGCCCAGGGATGGGGGGCCAGCATGATGCTTGCCAGCACGGGCTTTCCGCTCTCCAGCGCCGCTAGCACTGCTTGACGAAATCGGTTTGAAAGCAGCTCCATCTTGCCGATCTCATCGATCACCACCAGCGCGGCCCTTGCCGTGGCCCACTCGATGGCCGGCACCCCCACCTCGTCGATGGACTCCACATTCACCCCGTACTTGCTCACCCTCCGACGGCTGGGGCTGTGGACGCTGGCCAGGGTGGCCGTCTGACCGTCCAGGGTGATTAGAGCGAAGCCCTCCCGCCGACCAGCGCGGCGGATCTCCTCGGTGTAGAAGCCACCGGCGGATACGGCCAGGCCCTCTACCAGGCGGCGGATGAGGGTGGTCTTGCCGCAGCCGGGGTGGCCGGTTAGGAGATAGGTGGTCTTGCTCTGAGGCATGGCCCGGTGGGTGAACAACCCGGCGGCTCACCCTGTGCTGGTGCCCTGACCGGAGCGCCACATCCTGTCGAAGGCCTGATGGGCTGGCTCGTCGTAGAGGACGAAGACGACCCGCTCCAGGCTGGTGCCGCTCGCGCTGTGCCTGCGCACAACGTCCAGCATGATGCGAGCGCACTCTTCGAGGGGGAAGCCGCCCACGCCCGTGCCCAGGGCGGGAAAGGCGATGCTCTTCACGGCCAGCTCGTCGGCCCGCCGCAGGCTGTTCTGCGTGGCCTGGCGGATCTTGTCGGCGTCGGTGCGCAGGTCTCGCCCCATCACCGCCGCGTGGATGACGTAGCGCGCCTTCAGGCGACCGCCGCCGGTAGCCACGGCCTCGCCGATGGGGATCGGCCCCTTGGCTACCGCCTCTTCCTCGATCTCTCTGCCGCCCGCCCGCTTGATCGCCCCGGCCACGCCGGCTCCCATCCAGAGATGGTTGTTGGCGGCGTTGACGATGGCCTCGGCGTCGTGCTGAGCGATGTCCCCGCGGATAAGGAGAATCTCCATAGAAAACTCCCAAGGAACCTTTCTGCTTCCGCCGCCCTCTGGCTTGCCGCCGAAGCGCCCGCTTGCGCTTCTGCTCCGCCAGCTTTCCTTTGGGCGATTCCGCCTACTGAGCCCCTTGGGAGCAACTTATATTATCTCTCAAGACTGCGTAAGATGTCAAGAAGGATGACAGCACCTAGGAGGCTGTGAAACAGGAAATTTCGGCCCTTGGCTCCCGTCTTCTTCCGTCACCTGGCATAAGGCCGAAATTCCGCCCCCCTAACCTACGACAGGAGCTCGTGTTTCAATACGCCAATGAAGGGAAGATTACGGTAGCGCTGCCGATAGTCCAGGCCGTATCCCACCACAAACTCGTCGGGGATCTCGAAGCCGATGTAGTCCAGTCGCACGTCCACCAGACGGCGCGCCCGTTTGTCCAGCAGAGCGCAGACCTTGAGCGAGGCCGGCCGGTGCGACCACAGGCGCTCCAGAATACGATTCAGGGTCATGCCAGTGTCCACGATATCCTCCACCAGGAGGACGTGCTGCCCGGCAATATCCAGGTCGAGGTCTTTGAGGATCGTCACCGCCCCACCACTATCCCCCTCGTATGAGGAGATGGCCATGAAGTCCGCCGATACGGGCAGGGAGATGTGACGGAGCAGGTCGGCCATGAAGAAGAAGACACCCTTGAGAACACCCACCACCATCGGCGCCTGGCCGCTGTAGTCGCGGGATATATGGGCGCCTAGCTCTCCCACCCGCCGTTCGATCTGGCTGGCGCTGATCAGGACGCGGTCGATGTCGGGCAGGTTTTTCGCTTCGGGTGGGCCATAGCCGTACTTGGCCAGCAGGCGCACGTAGTCCTTCTTGTTCAGCAGCTTGACGTTGACCTGCGGGTAGAGCTCGCGCAACTGGCGCACCTTGCGGTTCTTCTCGGTGGTCAGCTTCTGCCTGAGGGTGGTGAGCTCCAGATAGAGATTGAGGTCAGGCAGGAAGAAGTCAGGGGTGAATGCCTCCAGGATGCGTTCACCCTCCCAGCGCAGGGGGAAGGAGCGAGGCTCATACAGCCACGAGATGCCGTAGAAGTCGAGGATGCGGGTGAACTCGGCCTCGCTCTCATGGGCGAACTGCACCCGCGCGGCCCTGACAGCGGCCGCCGGCGGCATAGGCTTGGCCGCCGCCTTTGAGCGCCCTGCTGGCGAACGTCTGGCCATTCCAGCTCTATTCTAACCCACGTAGAAGCTATGTTCCACTGTTATCCCTTGTTCACCCTCCTAACGCTTGATAGGGCTCGTCAAGTCGTATATTATCAATCTATAGTCCGATCGTTCCCTCGCCGGTATCGAGAGTATGTTGCGAGCCCTGGGGCAAAGGGGGCTGGTGCTGTGTGGCCCAACGCCTCGTTGGATGACGTGAGCTTATAGGAATGTGCCCGACAAGCCAATCGGTGGGAGGCGTCACTATGACGATGCAGGAGAAATTCCGCACTATTCACTATGGTATCGGTGCCGTCGGCAGCGAGGTCCTCAAGGTGGCGCTGCAACGGCAGGATATCCAGGTGGTGGGAGCCATCGATACCCATCCGGCCAAGGCTGGCCGCGAGCTGGGGGATGTCCTGGGCCTCGGCCGCCACCTGGGCATCAACGTCAGCTATGATGCCGAGGCCCTGCTTCGGGAGATATCGGCAGACGTGGTGGTGCAGGCGACCACCTCCCACCTGATAACGGTCTATCCCCAGTTGGTGCAGGCGGTGGCCAGCGAGAAGAACGTCATCTCTAGTTGTGAGGAGCTGTCCTATCCCTGGACTGACCAGGCCGAGCTGGCCCGCAAGCTGGACAGGAGAGCCAGGGAGGCTGGCGTCACTGTCTTGGGAACGGGCGTCAACCCCGGCTTTGTGATGGATATCCTGCCTCTGGTGCTCACCAGCCCCTGCCAGGAGGTGCGCTCGATAGCTGTCACCCGCGTGGTGGACACATCGACGCGGCGGCTGCAGCTCCAGATAAAGATGGGTACGGGGCTATCTCCCACGGAGTTTCGCTTTCGCGTCTCCGATGGCTCGCTAGGTCACGTAGGGCTCAAAGAGTCGCTCTTCATGATTGCCGAAACGATGGGCTGGCAACTCGACGAGGTGAAGGAGTCCATAGAGCCGATTCTGGCCACGCGGCGCTGGGAGACAGGCGCCTTCGTAGTCGAGAAGGGGCGCGTGGCTGGGGTGCGTCAGGCGGCGGTCGCCATGGCAGGCAACCGCGAGGCCATTCGACTCGACCTCCAGATGTCGCTGGGGGCCGAGAACCCCCACGATTCGATTGTCATCGATGGCAAGCCTCCCATCAACCTGACCATTGCCGGTGGCATCCAGGGTGACCAGGCCACGGCGGCCATAATGGTAAACCTGATCCCGGCGGTGGTGAAGGCCAGACCCGGCCTGCTGACCATGCGCGACCTTCCCTTCATCCCCTGGTGGAGCGCTCGCGGTTGGTGGAAGGAAGTGCCAGATGACCAGCATCTTAGAGTCTTATAGCAGCCTGCACCCACGCTCGGCCCAGATCTATCAGCGGGCTCTCCAGGTGTTCCCCAATGGGGTAACCCATGACATCCGCTTTGTGCCGCCCTTCCCCCTGTACATCGAACGAGCCCAAGGCTGCCGCAAGTGGGACGTGGACGGCAACGAGATCATCGACTATGTCATGGGCCATGGCGCGCTCCTTTTGGGGCACAGCCATCCGCTGCTGGTAGAGGCGGTGAATAGCCAGATAGCGAAGGGCACTCACTACGGCGCTTCCCACGAGCTGGAGCTAGCCTGGGCGGACTGGGTGCAGCGCCTCATCCCTTCGGCGGAGAGGGTGCGCTTCACCAACTCGGGCACGGAAGCCACCCTCATGGCCATCCGCCTGGCCCGAGCCTACACTGGCCGCGATAAGATCCTACGGTTCAGCTATCACTTCCACGGCTGGCACGACAACGTGGTGGGCGCCCGCTATGGTCAGTCCGACATGCCGCGAGCCGCCGGCGTGCCAACGGCTGCCCTTGAGAACCAGGTGACCGTCCCCCAGAATGACATAACCCTGGTGGAGCGCGCCCTGGCCGAGGATCATGATATCGCCGCCATCCTCATCGAACCCACCGGTGCCTCCTGGGGCACCCTGCCACTGGTCAGCGGCTTCCTGGCCCAACTGCGCGAGGCCAGCCAGCGTCACGGTGTGCTGCTCATCTTCGACGAGGTGGTTACCGGTTTCCGCGTCTCGCCCGGGGGCGTCCAGAAGCTGTGCGGTGTTCTGCCCGACCTGACCTGCCTGGCCAAGATCCTAGCAGGCGGCCTGCCCGGTGGCTCCGTGGTCGGAAGGCGTGACATTCTCGCTCTCATGGAGTTCACCCAGGATACGGAATGGAACCTCTCCCGCCGGGTTTTCCATCCGGGGACATTCAACGCCAACCCGCTCTCGGCGGCCGCTGGCTCGGCCATGCTCTCCCACATCGCCGACGGCCGACCCCAGGCCCAAGCTGACGCCATGACCCAGCGCCTGGTGCCGGCGATGAACCGGGCGCTGGCGAGGAGAGAGATCCCCGGCTGCGTCTACGGCTTCTCCTCCATGTTCCACATCGTGCTGGGCAAGGATTGCCCACGCCCCAGGGACGGCATCGAGTGGCCCTGGGGAGCCGCCAATGGCGCTTCACCTCCCCGCACGAGCCCGGACATAGGGCTGGCCCTCAAGCAGGGCTGCCTCAATAACGGCGTCGACCTCATGGGCTTCGATGGCGGGATGATCTCCGCTGTCCACCAGCCGGCGGACATCGACGCCACTGCCGAGGCTTTCGACAAGACCCTGGCTCAGATGCAGGAGGAAGGGATTCTCTAGCAGAGCTGTGACTTCTGCCGAACGCCGCATCATCGCCTACACCGCCGCCGCTCACTGTCTCATCCACATCCTGGAATGGACCTACGCCGTCCTGCTGATAGAGATCGGCAACCAGTTTGGCATAGGCTTCTTCGTTCTCGGCGCTCTGGGGAACGTCTTTGCCGGCGCCTTCGGCTGCGGTGCCCTGCCCTCCGGCTTCCTGACCGACCGTCTTGGATCGTCGCGGGTTCTCTACATTTGCCTCCTTGGCAGCGGCCTGGGCGCTGTGCTGGTGGGTATGTCCCAGACGTCGGTCATGTTGGGGGTCACCCTGGCGCTTATGGGTCTGATGATGGGGCTCTACCATCCGGCGGCGGTCACCCTCATCGCCCAGAGGGTTGGCCAGCGGGGGATGGCCCTTGGCCTGCATGGCATGTCGGCCAATCTGGGCATCGCTGTGACGCCTCTGCTGGCGGGGGCGCTCGCCTCGGCCTTTGGCTGGCGTTGGGCTTACTTCTTCCTGGCTGGCCTGACCGTAGCCCTGGGCCTCCTCCTGCGAGCGATCAGCCTGGGCGGCGAGCCCGAGCGGGCGGAGGCGGCGCCAAGGCCTGTCCAGTCGTCCCAGGGGGGCAGCAGTTCCGTCATGCCTCTCATCCTGATCTACACCGTCTTCGTCCTGAACGGCTTCGTCTACAGCGCCAGCCGCACCTTCCTGCCCACCCACATAAGCTCGCAGGTGAGCGAAAGCATGGGCAATTCCCTGGCGACGCTGGTTCTGCTGATGGGCGCGGTGGGGCAGTACATAGGCGGCTCCCTGTCTCAGCGCTTTCCCTTGGAGCGCCTGGCGCCGCTGATAGCGATAATAGTGGTGCCTTGCCTTATCGCCATGGGAACCACAAGCGGCGCACTGTTGGTGGTGGCCTCGGGTGCCTTTGTCTTCTTCAGCTTTGGCGGCCAGCCCATATACACCGGCCTCATCGCTGACTATACGCCGGGGCATCTCCTGGGACGCAGCTACGGCATCTCCTTCTTCGCTTCCTTCGGGTTGGCCTCGGTGGGCTCCACCTACGCCGGTTTCTTCGCCGCCAGGTGGGATAGCACATCGGCGGTGTTCGTGGCCCTCGCTCCCTTCGCTGCGGTGGCATTCCTCATGGGCGGCGGCTTGTGGCTCGTCTGGCAGCGACGGCCCCGACCCCCAGAAGCGGCGCCGAGGCAGCCGCCGCCATCCATGTAAGGGGGATTTTCGTGCGTTTGCGGCCAAACAGTGTTACATTATTGGGCCTTCGATCGTCTAATGTTCGATGGCACGAACGGCATACATGACGAACAACAGCGAGGCTCAGCAGGCTGGCCTGGAGCGGGCTGACATCCGCCAGCGGGTGTTACAGGCCGTCGGCCACTTGCCCGGACGCGAGCGGCGCCTTCTCCTCCTGCGTGAACTGGAGGGCCTGAGCTATGCCCAGATCGGGGAAGCGCTGGGCATCTCCCGGAGCAGGGTGGCAAAGACACTGCATCACGCCCGTCTAGGATTCAGGCAAGCCTACTCTAGCCATATGAAGGGCGGGGAGAGTGAGCACAAGTGCCATCGTCTGGGGCATCTCCTTTCTGCCTTCTATGATGGTGAGTTGCCGGGCCTGACGCAGCGACGGGTGGCTGGGCACCTGGCTGGATGCCTTGACTGCCGCAAGATGCAGGACAAGCTCGCTTCGACCTCTGAGCTTCTGGCCACCTTGGGGCCCACACCAGCACCGCCTGGACTGACTGACAGGATCCTGGCTCGAACGTTCACCAGGGGGATTCCGCTGGCTGCCGGCGGCGGCGGCACGATCTGGAAACTTCCCCTCATGCTGCTGGCTGGCGGCGGCTTCATCGCCGCTGTGGTGGCGGTGGTGCTCTTCCTGTGGCCGGAGCCGCAGTCTCCCAGCCCCTTGGTCTTGCCGTGGTCCGCCGCACCCACGCCCACACCCACGGCCACCGCTGTAGCCAGCGCCACGGTGAAACCCTCGGCGCCCCCGGTTCTCACGCCGGCTATGACGCCTTTCCCCCCGGAGATGATCGTGCCGACGCCGAGGCCTATTGCCTCAGCGACGGCGGTTCCTCCAGCCCCACCGGAGGTGACGGCGACCGACACCCCCACACCAATCCCCTCGCCCGTGCCTAGCCCTATCCCTGCGGTCACCCCCACGCCTACACCCACGCCTACGCCAACCCCCACACCCACACCAACCCCCACACCCGTCCTTGGGCCGGGCGGCATACAGGGCTCGGTGATCTGCCAGGGCCGGCCGGTGAGCGGCGCCCAGGCGGCCATCTCCGGTCCGTTTCCACTGGCGGGGCAGGCCTGGTCAGGCGTGACAGGAGAGGACGGAACCTTCAGTACGGGACTCATCCTCGACAACGGCTCCTACGTTGTAACCATCACCTCGCCTGGTGCCGGCTATGACACCATGCCTGTGACCGTACCCGCTGGTGGCTACGCCAGCGTGCTCGCCCAGTGCACCCGGACATACGGGCTTGGCCACCAGGGCCCGTAGGTAGCAATCGCTAGCCGCGGATTCCCGCCGACCCGATCGACTTTCCCCTTGCGACCTATGGAACGCCGCCTGCTACTGCCTAGCAGCCATCAGCTCCTGAAGGCTCAAGCTCGCCTGTCGCATCGCGTCCAGGATGGCCTGGGCTTCCTCTCCCTCCAGGAGCACCGGGCGGGCGTAGTCCTCGATCCGAACGGGCACGAACTGGACGCTCACCAGCTCGTTGTCGTAGAAAATGTAGCGGCCAATAACTCCGAGCGTCGTCTCGTAGCTCCACATCTGGTCGGCAATGAAGTTACCGTGGGCGTAGGTAATGAGCTTGCCAGCGTATACCTCCACCCCTTGCACCCAGTGGGGGTGATTCCCCAGGACGAGGTCAGCGCCGGCGTCCACCGCCAGGTGGGCTATATCCACCGGGTCGTCAGCGGCTATACCCGGGTCTGCCTGGGGAATGGTCACGTACTCCTTGCCCCAGTGGAAGGCCGTCACCAGAACGTCGACCTGCCCGTCGGCCTCCTCGATGCGCCGGCGCACCAGCTCCCGGTCAAAGGCCCCTCCCACGCCATTGAAGGCCAGGAAGCCAAAGCGAAGCCCTCGCACATCACGCATGGCCAGGGTGTAGTAGTTGGCATAGTCGATGCCGCTGGCGGTGAGCAGCGCCTCGGTGGCCGCGACGCCCTCTGGCCCGTAGTTGTCGATGTGGTTGTTCTCCAGGGTAGCCACGTCCACGCCAGCCTCCCGTAGAGCGCCGGCGAAGCCCGGCTGACCACAGAAGGTGAAGCCCTCCTCCGTGGGCGGACAGCCCTCCACCAGCGGCGCCTCCAGGTTCACGACAGTCAGGTCTGCCTGCCGCAGGGTGTCGGCGGTGGCCGAGAGGGGATAGAAGAAGTCATTGCCGTGAGCAATGATCTGGTTGTTCACATTTCTGGCAGGGATTACGTCGCCGGTGGCGATCAGGGTTCGCAGCTTGGTGGGGTCCAGCCGCAGGCCCCTGTCGGCTGCCGGGCCGAAGATGTCGTCCAGGGTGATGGCCGGGACGTCCTCGGGCGCGGTGAAGAAGGGCGTGGGCGTCGGCTCCAGCATGTAAAGGCCCATGCCCACGGGCGTCTCCCCAGGCGCCGGGCTGGAAGACGACTCACCGCCTCCGCCCCGGCAGGCGACGGCCACCACCACGACCACAACGAACGCCAGCCTTCTCATGAGCCACCTGAAGGGAACAACATAGTTTACCATTGCTCCCGGCACCAGCGAGGCCCGCCGCAGCTTCCCTTATCGGCCCGCGCCCGGTGAGTGAGCTTTCCAGCCCCGCGGGATGAATCCCGCGGCACCATCATTCGATTCTGGGAAGCCGCGGGTTTCGGCCCGCGCAATGGTCGAGCCCCATCCAGTGTAACGTCGGTCATTCCGCTACGTCTCTTGTATCGAGGCCCCCAACGGCACCAGCATGGGTGCCAAGGGCCGGTTTGTCTTGCTTGATGCCTGAAGGCAGGAGGCAACAAGGGTGCAACTTTACGACGATGGCAACCAAGAGGAGAAGCTTCCCCCCGTCGGTGAAGAGAATGGGAAGCCTAATGGCTCTCCCTCGCTCTGGTCCACCGACGAGTCTGACGTTCAGCGGTCTTGGCAGACCGCAACGGCTGTGGAGCCAGCGGGGATAGATTTCTGCCCTTCGCAGCCGCGGACGCTGGCCGACACCGGCCTCTCCAAGGCCTTCCTCATGGACCTGGCCCTGAAGACCATTCACTACGCAGGCCTACCATCGGCCACCCACATGACCCAGAGAATGGCCCTGCCGCCCGCCATCGTCCAGGAGCTTCTGGCCCTGCTGACCGACGAGCACCTTTGCGAAGTGGCCAGCTCCGGCAGCATGATGGCCGGGAATTACCGCTACCGTCTCACGGCCGGGGGGATCAGCAGAGTCAAGGAGGCTCTCGAGAGGTCGCGGTACGCTGGGCCAGCGCCGGTGACCATAGACCAGTACGTCGAGGTGATGGAACGCCAGCGGGCAGCGAGGCCACAGCCATCGCGGGAGAGCATCGAGAATGCCCTGTCCGAGCTGGTGCTGGCTCCGGAGACGGCCGATGCCCTGGCGCGGACCCTCCACTCTGGGCGCTGCGCTCTGCTCTACGGACCCTCCGGCAACGGCAAGACGCTCGTGCTAGAGGCATTTGCTCGCCACCTGGAGGGTCAGGTGCTCGTTCCCTTCACCGTCTACGCTTACGGCCATATCATCCGGGTCTTTGACTCTGCCATACACGTCCCCGCTCAGGAGAGAGATATAGTGAGGCTGGCCCCCACGATCTCTGATGAGGCCGAGGAGACGAACCACAAGCCTGACGAGCGCTGGGCCGTTGTTCGCAGGCCAGCGGTGATAGTCGGCGGCGAGCTGGGGGAAGAGTCCCTGGAGTTGGCCTATGACCCCGTGTCGCGTTTCTATCAGGCGCCCTCCCACCTCAAGGCCCAGGGCGGCATCCTGGCGGTGGACGACTTCGGCCGTCAGAGGATCCGGCCCGAGGATCTGCTCAACCGATGGCTAACACCCCTGGAGCGAGGCTGGTACTCCCTCACCTTCCACACTGGCGAAAAGATCTCCATACCTTTCGACGTTCATCTCCTTTTCGCCACCAATCTCAAGGTAGAGCTTCTTCTCGAACAGCCCTTCCTGCGGCGAATCCTCTACAAGGTGGAGATCCCCAACCCAGGTCCCGCCGAGTTTCGCGAGGTCTTGCGACGGGCATGCGAGGAGCGCTCTATCACAGCCACTGAGGAAACCCTGCAATACATCGTTCAGCGGCTGTACGAGGACGACGCCCACAGGCCGCGGGCCTCCTACGCTCGTGACCTGCTGGATATCGTCGTGGAGAGCGCCAGGTACGACGATGCCGAGCCTGTCCTAACCCTCGAAACCTTCGAGAAAGCCCACCGCCTGTTCATCCCCGCGCGCGCGTAGAGCGCGCCCGGCATGACGTCCCATCAGGGCTGCGGACTGACGATCACGCCCGCCGCTGCCAGCTCGGCCAGTTCCTCCGCCGAAAGCCCCAGCAGCGACGAAAGCACCTCGTAGGTGTCCTGCCCCAATCCTGGCGATGGCCCTTTGATGCCGCCCGGCGTGCGGGAGAGCTTCACCGGAGTATCTGGCAGCTTCAGCCGGCCGATGCGCGGGTGCTCCACCTCCACCAGCATGCGGCGGGCCACCACCTGGGGCTGCTCGGCCGCCTGAGCGATGTTGTTCAGGGGCCCGCAGGGCAAGCCGATGGCGTCGAACTCCCGCAGCCATTCGCTGGTGGTCTTCTGGCGCATGGCCTCGTTGAGGATGGGCTCCAGCTCGGCGTGGTGCTCAGTGCGCAGGGCAGGGGTGTCGAAGCGAGGGTCGTCGATCAGGTCCAGCCGGCCGATGGTTGCGCAGAACAGCTCCCACTGATTCTCCACCCCCCAGCTCAGAGCGAGGACGATCCAGCCGTCCCTGGTGGGGAAGGCCTGGAAGGGGGTGGCCAGAGGATGGCGGCTGCCGATGGGTTTGGGCAGCTCGCCGGTGGCAAAGTAGCGGATGAAGGCGTTCTCCAGGATGGCGACCTGGCAATCCAGCATGGCGATGTCGATCATCTGACCCTGGCCGCTCCTCTCCCGCTCGTGAAGGGCGGCCAGGACGCCGATGGCGGTGTACAGGCCAGCGGCGATGTCGCCCAGGGAGAGGCCAGGGCGCAGCGGCGGGCCGTCGGGCTCGCCGGTGATGCTCATGACGCCGCCCATCCCCTGCACCACGATGTCCAGGGCCGGCCGCAGGCGTTCGGGCCCCGTCTGGCCGAAGCCGGAGGTAGCGGCATAGATTAGGCGAGGGTTGCGTTTCTGGAGGACGTCGTAGCCCAGGCCCAGCTTGTCCATGGTGCCCGGCGTGAAGTTCTCCATCACCACGTCGGATAGGCCCACCAGGCGCAGGAAGAGCTCCCTGCCCCGTTCCGCCTTCAGGTCAAGGCAGACGCTCTTCTTGCCGCGGTTGATGCTGAAGAAGTAGCAGCTCTCGCCGTTGACGATCGGGCCGGTGGTGCGGGCAACGTCGCCGTAGGGAGGCCGTTCCACCTTGATGACGTCCGCCCCCAGATCGCCCAGGATCATGCTGGCGAAGGGCCCGGCCAGCACCCAGGTGAGGTCGAGGACTCTGATTCCTTCTAGGGGCCCCGACATTTCCCCTCCTCGCACGCTGTGGATCAGGTCGGGCATATGATAGCAGGCAGAAGAAGTCAAAGCCCAGACCTCTCCCGACCGGCGGAGGGCGAGTGGGTGAGGGTTGCAGGGACTCTAGGGGATGGCAGGCGTTTGTGGCTAGGCCGTAGATTCCTCCGGGGCGCTGAGGGTAAAGCGCGGGCCGCTGGGGGTGTCCTGACAATCGATGGTAGCATCCCCCAGGAGCTCTGCCACATCGGTTCCCACCAGCAGAACGTCGGCGTTGCCGTTCTGGACGATCTGGTCGCCTTCGCGGCGCTGATCGAAGGTGAATTCGAAATCATCGCCTCTGTTCACCAGCCGCAGGACCTTCGTGGCACTCTCTTCGTGCCCGTCCTGAATCTCTTTCAGAAGCTGGGCAGCATGCTCCGTCACTGTGACCATCAGCGGCTTCCTCCCTGCGGAGCTATCCTATGCGGGGATTGTTACCAACGGGGACGGCTAGCCCTTTGCTTGCTGAAGCAGTCGTCGCAGTAGACTGGCTTGTCCAGCCTCGGTTCGAAGGGGACCTGCGTCTGGGCACCGCAACTGCTGCACACGGCGTCGTGCATGACGCGCTCGCCGCGGTCGCGCCCGTAGCCGCCGCCTCCGCCGCGCTCGGCTCGCCTGGCCTGACGGCAGGTAGGACAGCGCTTGGGGTCCTGATACCCTCTGCCGGCGTGGAATTCCTGGTCCTCCGCCGAGAAGGTGAACTCAGCGCCACAATCGGCGCAAACTAGGGGTTTATCTTGAAAGGTCACTCGATGACCTCCTTCGCTAATCTCGGTTAAGCCTCGGTCATCGAGCGACTCTCGCTTCGGGGCTTTGCCCTCGTGGGATGCCGACGCCGGAACGTTAACCTACTTCTATCCTAACACGAACAACCCCCGCCTGACAAGCTGACGCGCTCAGGAATCGCCGGCCGCGCCGCTCGCCGCCAGGAGCGGCACGGCGACCTGCGCATTGTGCGGGACGGAACTAGAGAACTAGGCTCGCCACCGCACCTCGTACAGCCGCACCGGGTCCTCGAACCCCCGAAGGGCTACTGCGCCCAGGTCCGAGAACAGGAACCCCTTGCCTGCCGCAAGTTCTCGGACGACGATCGGGGCCAGAATCTCACCGGGGTCGGCGTGGGCGCATATACGGGCAGCCAGTTGGACTGCGGTGCCGAACAGGTCCGCCTCCTCCGGTATCGGCTCCCCCGCGTTCAGGCCGACGCGCACCCTTATCGGCTCCTCCGCCGACTCGCTATGCTCGGCGAAGGCCCTCTGGATGGCGATGGCGCACTCCAGGGCCCGCGTGGCCGAGGAGAAGGAGGCCATAATGCCGTCGCCGGTGTGCTTGATCTCGGAGCCAGTGTGCGCCTTTAGGGCGTCGCGGACGATCCGGTTGTGCGTGC
>Ga0315289_10001437_pt1 | contig 37100 bp, 54 predicted proteins | sample YL17G11_40_MG_FD_203452 | JGI IMG/M metagenome (GOLD analysis project Ga0315289, IMG submission 203452) | Sediment microbial communities from Yellowstone Lake, YNP, Wyoming, USA - YL17G11_40 | ecosystem: Environmental > Aquatic > Freshwater > Lake > Sediment | place: USA: Wyoming | collected...
TTTTAAGGTTTGTTTGCTAAGGGCAATATTAATAAACTTTTTGTTAATATCCAAAAAATTATGAAAAAAAATCACACAAGTCTATAAATTCAACCATTGGATTTTCACATTCTGGCTTTAAATTATCGATATCAACATAAGCTGTTGGCTTAAAACATTGGGCACCTGATAAAGGAGCGGTTGGTTCAGATATTTGATTAACATATCCCTTCATAAAGTTTCTAGCCTTTATTCTTTGTTGATTAAGGGCAATTTTTTGTCTTATTACGTTATTTATTATTGGATTGTGTTTTTCAAATAAAACTTCTCTTGTTTGAATATTATCACATTCATATTCTGAATCCTTGGTTCTAAACTTATCTCTCCATTGTTCAAGTTTAGTTTTTTCTTTTACTTTTTCTTTTACTTTTTCTTCTCTATCAAGATACCACTTTCTAATAAATTCATCTCTTAAAGATGCTTTAATTAAAGTCTTTTCTACTTCACTAAGCTTAGAGTTAGTATTGAAATATTCGTGTTTATTCTCCCAGTTCGACATTTGGTAAATTTAAATAATATTGTATTGCTTCATCTATTTCCGTTTCAGGAACATAATTTTCATCTATAACCGGGAAATTAATAACATTGTGTTGTCTTCTTAATTGTGATTTCGTACAAAACAAACCCACATCTCCTTTTAAGCGGTCATCATATTCAATATTATCATACAAATCATCTGTTCTCCTTTGATTGAGATTTTTATTTGGGTATGTAGCACCCACACCAGTCTTTTCAATCATAACAAAATTACGAAGAAGAAGGTCTTCATCTAAATATTTTTGATGGTACTTAAAACTAGAATAATCAAGAGATACTCGTGCATTTGTTCCTAAGTAATTTTTTGAAAAACTTTTAGCATAATATCTTATGGCGTCTTTTGTGTATAAATCTTTTTCTTCATATTTTTTATTATATTTTTCAAATAAAACATTTCTATCAAGTTTTACTCTTTCTAATTCACAAAAAAAATAATGAAATTTCCTAAGAACATCCTCGTCAGTTATCCATTCCCATCCGGTAAAGTCCCTAATTTTTATTACACCATTATCTGCCATTATTTCCTAATATTTCTCCCAAGAACAATCTACGTAAATCACCAACAACTTCAAGTCTTTCCATCAAAAAATCAGGAGCATTTCTGTAATTTTGAACCTCTTCATCGTGATAATTTGCGCTTCTTCCCATTTCTCTTGCTGATTTTATGAAAGCGTCATATCTGGCCATTTTTGTATGAGTTGGATAATTTATTTTTTCAACCAAAACTCTTCTTTTAAGAAAATGTATAGGCATACAAGCATCTATCTTAGACTGAACTTGTTGTTCGTAATCATCTGGAATTCTTTGTGCGTCAGTAGGTTTAAATTGCTCCGAAATCTCTTCAGATACAGGGTCTTGATTGCAATAGTTTAACCTATTAATATCTGGTATATTTTCTTCTGCTGTTTTTATTTCACAATTTATTTCATCTATAGCCTCCGGATATACATAATAATCAAATTGTTTTCTTAATTCTTTAAATTCCTCATCAGAACAAGGTTTATTGAAATCTATGTTTTCCAAAGAAGTTATATCTGCAGCAACATCATTCAAGCTTGACTTAACATCAATTCCGCTAGAAATTAAGTACTGCATTATTTTAAACCTTGAGTCTTTTTTCGCTTTTCTATAATTAATTAAGCTTAAGTTTTTTTCAAAAAGAACTGTCTTAGGTGGATTGTTAAGTTTTTCTGTTTCGCCTCTAATAATAGCTGTTAATCTAGCTATTCTGTCACCATTAAGGATGGCTTCCATATCCGGAATTACAGCACGTCTTCTTTGTTGCATTTGCGTATCAAGAAGTTCTTCAAAACCATTATCGTTGAATCTTTCTGGGCTTATATTTTCTCCGGCCATTTTTATATTATTAAACCACTCCTGACTGTCAGAAATGTATATACTAATTTAAACATTGAATGAGATAAAGTAAATAGAAATTTACCTACACAACTAAACCATTGCGTTTTCTTTTTCAAACAAAACCGTTCTAGTTAATGGTTCTCTTTTATAATACCTAATTCGTATAGAGGAGTTATCAAGTATTCTAAAATAATACACTATTATTATGCCACTCGACAATTCTTCATTTAAATCATCAATGTTATTATAAGTAAAATCTGATGTGGTGTATGGGTTATTTTTATAAAGACCGGATGGAAGTTGACACACATAAACACTATCTCTTGAACATATCTCATTAATCACATCTTCATATAAATCCATAATATCCGCCGCCATACCTAATTCATATTTAATATCAGAAGTAACCATAAAGTTTATTTGATTTTGGCACAATTGTAATTTTTTAGAAAAACAATCTTTAAAATAAGGCACATGCTCTTCTTCATAAAAAGTATATTCAGGAAAATCATAATTATTTTTTTTAAAATACTTATTACTTTTTTGTAATTTTTCCAACAAATCTATATCTCCTATTTTTTGATTTTCAGCAAACCACTCTATAAATGTTTTTTCATATCTTGGTTTATGTTCTTTTACGAAACTTTCGTATGATGGATGTAGTTTTCTCATTTTAAATAATTTTCCAAGTTTCAGGTATTAAATCTTTTGTATTATTAGCACTATTGGCAGGCCCAAACCATTTAGATGGAGCTATAACCTTTTTATAAACATTTTCATTAAACCAAGCTGCCCACCAAGAAAAAGAAGAGTTTGCTATAATATTGTTTTTACAAAGACTCATTAACAACAAATCTTCATAATCAGAATTTCCTTCTATAAATATAAATTTTTCAGGGACGTCCGGGAAATTTTTCTTACACCATTCAATATCATCAGAAAAAATTAAAAACTTAGTATCTTCTGGCATTTCTTTAACGCCCTTCATTAGATAGTTTAAACTTTGTACCGGATGATGATTTGGTAACTTTAAATAGTCACCTCTTCTTACGTGAATAGAACAAGTGGTTCCTTCTAATAAGTTTTTATACTTTTCTTTTATTGAATTTTTATATTCATCTGGAAAAGAAAACAACTCTCTAATTTCTTTAGTATATTCTTTAAAGTATTTTTCTGTTTGAAAATATCCATTCAAATAAACATTTCCTTCAATATTTGGTATTTCATTATAATTAAACGCCGGCTCATTATAAACACTAAACCCATTAAAGTTTTTGCTTTTTACAAAATCTACTTTATTTAAAATATTATTTCTATAACTTTCCAAATTATTGTGCCCAACAAAAGCATCATCAATAGAAAATATCGCTTTTTTATTATGCTTTAAAGCATATACATAAGCGCTTGTTATTTGAAACATATAGTTTCCTAAACCTCCTTGTAATTTTATAGATACTTCTTCAATCATTTTAAGCTTCAACTAAAATATCATACTGTTTCTTTTTCATTGTATACATTGAACTTAAGCTAGAAAAAATACCAACAAAATATTTCATATGCTTAGCCAAAGTTGCCATTTCTTTTCTAGACTCTTCCCTATTTGTTTGTAAAGTAAAATTGCCTTTATACTTATAAACAAGCAAAAGATTAGCTATGATTTCATGAAAATCAACTTCGCCTTGACCAAGTTCTGTTGGCTTTCCTTTTGCAACCTTATCTGTTAAGTGAACATTAAGTATGTGCTTGTGTAGTTTTGAGAAAAAATACTTATGACTCTGTTTTCCCTTAAATGAAGTAATTATGGCCGTATTGTAAGTTAATTTGAAATTTTTCATTCCTCTTAACACTTCAAGAATTTCTTCTGGCCAACATTCAAATTCAAATAAGAAAATTATGTCTTTATATTTTTTTCCATAAATTCTTATATTTTTTATAAACTCTTTTCTTATTTCAGCATTTTGAATATTAGAAAACTCTTTCAATGGTATATTAACATATTTAATACCATTTTTCTTAGCAGCTTCCAATATTGGCTTTAGATTAGAATCAATAAATTCTTTTTTATAAAAAGATTTATCCATCATATTATATGCACAAACTGAAAATATGGGATATTTTTTTAAAGAGTTTTTAAATAATGGATTATTTTTAAATGAATTTTTTGTTATAACCCATTCAATACTAGAAATCCTATTTACTTTGTATGTAGAATTAAAAAGAGATATGTTTTCAAGTTTTTTAATTTTTTCAAATTCTTCTTTCCAATTTTTACCAACAAAATATTCATCTTGGTTACCTGGTTCTGGAGGAGTTAATCTTCCCTGCATAATTCCTAAATTTACATTCATTTTTTTATGTTTATATTAAGTGTTTAATCATTTGAGCGAAACTCGAATGACCATTATATATTGTGAAATTTGTTTTAGATAATAAATGCATATCAATAATGGCCTCAAATACAGAATCTGCACTTCTAAAAATATTATTACTCCAAGTTCCTATTTGTTCATTGTTTTTTGTAACAGTAGCTTTTTTAGGTCTAATAAAAACATTTTTTGGAAACATATTACATAATTGTTTTTCCCATTCTTCTGAGTCTGAGCACAGGAATATTCTTGCTTCTGAATTTGTTCTAATAATAGTTTCAATAGAATCAATATACACTCCTATGCCGTCACTAAAATCAGTAGCTCTTGCATGTGCCCCATATACAGATTTATCAATATTTAAATCTTTTAATAATCCATTTATATTAGACAATAATTGACTATTCCATTTTAAATTTCTCAATTCTTCTATAGATTCTTTTGAATCTATAGTGGGTAATATATTATTATGATAAACAATAACATTTTTTTCCTTATCTTCAATATTTAAATTTGCAACCGGTAATGTTAAAAATTTATTTGTCAAACTATTCAATGAATTATTTCCAAACAATGTAGAATCAAATTGTATATCGTGTAAATTGCCATAAATTCTAACATCATCAAATGATAATAAATCATTTTTAGAAATTACCTGAACATCCTCTTCAAATATTTCTTTAAATGTGGCCATACAAGCAAATGTCGGCTCCCAACATACAATTAATTTTCTTCCTGTTTTTTTGGCTATAACTTTACAAGAAGATAATGGTAACAAAATATTGCCAAGACCTCCAGATGTATAATTTATTATTGTATTTTCCATTTTTACTTAACTTAAAGCATCCCAATCTTTAATGTTTATATTTAAATTTTTAAGTTGATTTCTTATATTTTTTTCTCTATTCTTATATGATTCGTCTAACCACTGACTATGAAATTCACAATATATTTGTGATATTTTATTTATCACTCCAGTTTGTATTAAATCTTCAAACACATCATACTCAGCGCCTTCTATGTCTAATTTTAAAGTTATTTCTTCTCCATTCAGAAATTCTTTATTAATAAATTCTGATAAACTTATTATATCAATTAAAGAGAATTCTTCTTCAGTATATTTATCTGATATTTTCTTTGATTCATTTATTGTAGCACCACAAGTAATTAGACCATGTCTTTTATTATCTCCGCCCCATAATTTTACGTTTTTTTCATTTTTTGAAGACAAGCCCACATTAAATTTAATGCATTCTTTAAATTCTTCTTTATCTTTAAATTCATTAAATAATAATAAATTAGGTTCAAACATATAGTAAACAAATTCATTATTTGTATCATATAAATTACGAAACTTTTTAACTGACTCACCTAAATGCGAACCACCATCAATAAATATTTTTTTTAAACTTTTCATGTTATTATTTCCAAAGTATTTTATATTGTTCATTTTAAAAACCTATTTTTTCATTTTCAGAGAAAGGAAAATTATTTGTTTTAAGATAATTATAAAGAACTGATTTATAATTGGTGTTTTTTAATTCAACATCAAGCCATAAAAATTCTTGAACTACTTTTTTATCTAAAAATGGATATCTTCCTTCTAAGCCATATGCTCCTGAAATATATTCTTCTTTAGCTAAATAAGATATCATAGAACTGCCATAAAAAGAAGGCCAAGGAAATATATCTCTTAAATTTTTAGGATATAAACCGCCAAAATTACTATGTTTATATTTTTTAACTCCTCCAAATCCATAATCAGAAAATAACTCATCAGCACCTTGTCCAGAAATGTATATTTTATAATTATCCATTTTAGCCAATGAACATATGAATGACAATCCATTTGAGCCATTATCATTTTGAAGTGATAACCAAAATTCATTATAATCACTAGAAGATGAATATGTTTTATACATAAAATTCTCAACATTTTTCATAATATAATCATGAGCTATAGTCCACTTATCTGGAGTAAAATCATAAATATTTCCTTTCGAATTTTTATTAAATCTAGCATGTCTTGCCTGTAATACATATTGATTTTCACTACCGCGGACACTATAAGCCTTATATGGAACGTTTTGTTTATTTAATTCGCAAGCTATTGCTCCACTATCATAACCACTACTTAAGCCTATAAAAATACCTTCTCTGCAATTTTGAGTTCTTTTTCTTATCGCATCTTCAAAAGCTTTAGTCCAATCATCAAAAGTAGTTTTTGTTTGATTATCTATATCAAATTCATAAACGGTATGAGTGCTTTCTAAAGTAAGGTTTTTTAAATCATAAACAAGAGTTTTATTTGCTTCAACTTTATGAACATTTTTAAAACCTAATCTACTTACTGCAGATTCATATGATGCAATTCCAACTTGACCATCTTCTACTGAAATCCATAGTGGTTTTGTAGAAAAAACATCTGTTGACACAATCATTTTATTCTTTGAAAAATCGACCAAAAGAATTGCGAATTCGCCATCAAGTAAGCTTGTAAACTTTTCCCCATGTTCAAGATATAGAGGAATCAAAGCTTCTCCATCCGACTTATAATCTCCAAACTCTTTATAGTTATAAATCTCGCCATTGTAAATACAGACAATATCATCTTGAACAAATGGTTGTATTGTAAAAGTGCCGGTTATACTAAGTAAATTATGTATAAAAGTATAATCATTCTTAGTTATAGAATTAGTATTATCTGGGCCTCTAAATTTATTAAAATAATTAACAAATTCAAGATTATCTATTTTTTTTGATGTAAATAATATACTACACATGTTATAATGAATGATGTCTTGTTTGTGGAATTAAATTGTTATACCCTATATTATTTGTCTCTGGATTTATTCCATTTGCATATCCAGGCATAATAGATAATTTTATAGCAGTTTTCCAAACACAGAAAGGAAAACTTATCTGGTCTCTTGAGCTAAATTTGCATATTTGCTCCCACCACATTAGGTTAAATGTTGTTATTTCAAAACAATTACGCCTTACTATTACCGGTAATTCAAAAAGTCCAAACTCAAAAGGGAAATTTAATTTTTGATATTCTTTAATTTGACCAGTAACATTATTTAAATGGTCATAGTTCAATTTTATTATTTCATTAGCCTCTTCATAAGCACAATTTCTTTCTCTGTGCTTAAAAACAGCTATGTTAAAATCTTTCAAGTGTTGGTCAATAATATCTTGTGGATTAAGAACAACATCATGAGTAGCATCTGCCCAAAAATAAAAATCGTATCCCGGAACAAATAATTCAGGCATTATTTTATAAGGCTTTGCTTTTCTCCTATTTGAAAAACGCTCATCATTAGTGAAAGGATAAATTTTTAATTGTTTCCAAGGACCAATTTGCTCTTGAGTCGGCTCATCAACAAATGCAAAATAATCAGCATTTTCGTGAACAACTGTTGGAACCGAAAGTTTGTCTCTGTTACCAGAAATAGCTGTTAATATGGCAATATTGTTTTTCAATTTATTTAGTAATATTATTAAATTCTCTGTTTAAAATACCATCAACATATTCCTTAGAAATTGCAACTTTTGGCTGCCATCCTAAAATTTGTCTAGCTTTAAAATTGTCTGCCAAAGTTTCTTTTGGTTCTAAAACGTTTCCAATATATTTTTTTTCTCCACCAAAATATGAAGCTATTTCATTTATGGATATATTTTTTCCATATCCAATATTAAAACACTGACCGTTTAATGGTGTAAGTAAATTATGTTCCATTGCTAAAATATTAGCATCAACAACATCAGATACGTGTGTAAAATCCCTCTTTTGTTCTCCGTCGTTTGTTATAGTTAATACTTCGCCGGCTTTACGTTGTCTTGTGAATATTCCAAGGATTGTACAATAAGCACCTTCTGTTGGCTGTCTATTACCATAAACACTAAAATATCTCAAACACACAGTTTCAAGTCCGTAAATTCTACTATATAACTGACAATATTGTTCTCCAATAAGCTTTTGCAAAGCATACGGACTAAGCGGTCTAGTTGGCATAGTTTCTTCAAATGGTAATGTATCACCTCCATACACAGATGAGGATGAACTAAATATAAATCTCTTAACAGTTTTGGCGCGACTAGCAGAATCAAGCAATCTTAAAGTTGCATCTACATTATGTTCGTTAAACGTAATAGGGTTCGCAATTGATGGTTGTACTCTAGCTTTAGCAGCAACGTGAAACACGTATTCTGTGCCAGACATTATAGAATCAAGAACAAACATTGACATAGTAACCAAATCAGCTTCTATTAATGTACATTTAGGGTTTAAATTTTCTATTTTACCTGTTGAAAGATTGTCTATAACAGTTACGTCATGACCATTTTCTATTAACTTATCTACGAGATTACTGCCTATAAAACCAGCGCCTCCGGTTACTATTATTTTCATAGGTTAAATATAACCTTAATAATTCAAAAATGCAATGATACTATAGAATTTATCTCGCAAAAGGATTGTGTGTTTTTTCTTTGTGAATGTATAAAGTATCATATTCAAGTCTTTGCTTTATTTCATAACCAAGACTTAACATTAAATCATCAAATTCTTGTAAATTTGTATTTGTTTCATAAGTATCAAATTCACAAGTTTCAGCAAAAACCATCTCAGGTCTGTATTTCCCAATTGCTGACATAACGGCTTTTTCAGCACCTTGTACATCTATATGTAAAACATTTGGAATAACTTTATTTTCATCACAAAAAGTTTCAAACTTTACAGTTTTAACTAAATACCCTTCTGCGTTATAAAGAAGGCCATTATGGGTTGCCTCTTCGTTTGTGCCTTCTTTTAGGATTGGTTTCATAAGAGAACCAGAACATGTCCATTCATTACCATTTAATGTTTCGCTATTGTAAAATGTTGCTTCTCCATTCGTGTCAGATACGGCTAAATTTACAACTTTTACACCATTTGCTTCAGCATTTTTACCATATTTTTCAACATTAATAGTATCGGCTTCAAATGCATATACACTCGCACCCGGAAAGCTTCTTTTAAAATTTATAGAATCCGAAAAATTGTGTGCACCTATGTCAAAAATTACAAGATTGGATTTGTTCAAATTAAATTGATTTATCCAGTTAAGATTAAAACTACTCATATTTAAATTTATATTTTATTTTGTTTATTGTAAAGCCTTCTTCATTTCAAGGCTTGATATTACATCTTTAATTCTTTTTTTCCAATCAATATATTCTAATGATTTAACATAATTTTCTTCAACATAAGGAAGCATCTTATTATACGTTTCGCTTGTTAGTGATTTACAAATATCAATACACTCTTTAACATTTGTAAATTTTAAAATACCTTTTTCGTTAAAATACTCTCCAATATTAAGACATCCACAATATATTGGAACTGTTTTTGAAATAAAACAGTCTAATATTTTTTCTGAAAAATAATTATTTATTGAGCAATTTTCTATTGCAATATGAAATTGAGACCTAAATAAATCATCTTTATTTTTACCCATTAATGGATTTCCGAAAGTATTTTTTGGCATACCAAATGAACTGGCAAAAAATCTTTTATTTGGAATTTGTTCTTGAGAAAACCATAATTCTTGTCTCATTATTTGATTTGGCGTCCACATCTTATTGCCAGTAATATTTGATATACTAAATTCTTTTGGACTATAATCTTTATTTGTGGCCCAAATAGAATTAAAAGTCAGTAATCTGGAATTTTTATATTCATCTAAAACTTCTTGATTATGAGTTAAAATATAATCAAATATTTTATGACAATTTGGAAGATACTTAACCAAACCAGATATTACATCAGGTTCACTTAAAAATAAAACATTAATTTCATCACTATTAACGTCTTTAGGTATTACGTCAACAAATAAATTACACTGTATTTCAGAAGAAAAATCTATTCCTTCGATATAACTTCCTTCTGGATAAATTTTTATTGGTTTCATACTAATGTTTTATATCTTTTTAATGCTTCATCACTATTGGCTCCACAATACAGATAGTTATTCCAAAATGATAAAAACTCTCCCATATTTACTTGGCTCATCCACGCTAAAAATTGATTTGATGCCTCCATAGCATTATACCCAGTTCCTTCTTTATGATAAACAGTAATAGTGTCATCAATAACACATCTCATATTGTTTTTTAAACATAAATATCCTTTGTATGCATCAAGACCATGACCTAACTTATTTACATTTACATCAACCGGATAAATTTGTTCAAGAATTTTTTTATTTGCGGCAAAAATAAAACCTTCAACAAATAACACATCTCTTAATCCTTCTGATTTTAAATTTTTACAATGTTTATGAGATTGTCCTGTAGAAGATGGTGAATATACTCCAATATCATCAGACAACATATTAATCTGATTCTTTATTTTTTCTGCATCTGATTTCTTAAGAACGACATCTGAACAAATTAAAAGCAACCAATCATACTGCTTCTCAATAGTCTCTTGAGAAGCTCTATTAAAAAGACCAGAATATCCTACATTTGATAATTTTATATCAAATTCATCCGGTTGTATATTTGAGCCACTATCAATAATAATAGTGTCAAATTTATCTGAAAATAATGATTTCAAATTAATAGATTCATCATTAAGGTTATGATTTATAATTGTTACTAATACTTTTTTTGACATTATGATATATAATTAAAATGTTTTTCTGTTATAACACTTCTTCTTTCACTTTCAGCGTTTATGGTAGATGTTATTCTATCTAATTTATCGTCCATTCTTTTAATTTCATCCTTATATTTTTTTACCTGTTCTTCAGAAGAAAAATATACTGGGGAATTAATACATTCAATTTTAGTTTCCTGGTCTCTAACAGGAATAACATATTGAATTACCTTATCTGCATCTTCCGGTAATGGCTTAATCATATCTTGGACTTTTTTTATTATTTCAGAAACTCCTTCAGGGTCTAAATGTCCAACATTAATGTAAAATACTATTATAGATTTATTAAGCATTTGTTTCAGTTTTTTCAATTGGTTTCAATTCTCTTGTTGGTTTTGGAATATATGCCCAACATCCATCAACTGCAGAAAAATCCATCTCACTAAATTCTATTGGTTTTCCTTCTGAATACATTTGATTTATTTGTTTATTATCTGGACCAGCAATATCCTTAACAACAACACTGTTGGCGAAAGAACACATCATTTGTTTTGGAAAAGATTCAAAAATCTCATACATATTTTCTTCAATCTGGTCAAAATTTTCAAAAGGAACTTGTTTAATCATTTTAAGAAGTTCTCTGGTTCTAAATATATGACCTTCTGTAGATGGAAAGAATCCATAATCCAACATATGTTTAGACCAATCCCATTTAATCATTTTACCATCCAAAAGTTCTGTTTCGCCAAACAAAGTGTTGCTGGTATTCATGTTTCTACAAAGTTTAGTGTTTTTTCCAAGACGTAATGAAAAACATAAAACATCTTGGTCTTTTTCCATTAGAGATTTTATTTCTGAATAATTTTCATTACCATAAAATACATCATCATCTCTCATAAACATACTCATTTGAGCATTGCTTTGAAGAAATCTCAAAACAGCTTCTTTGAAATTTGAATATCCGGTCCAGTTTATATTTAAATCCGAAAATTCTGTTTTTAATTTATCATATAATGGTTCATATTCAGAATTTAAAGACCTGTGAAGGATATTAAAATTAAATTCTCCCATAGAATTTTTTCTTGCACTTTGCAATAAAATTCTTAATCTCGCCGGGTTATTCTCGCTTAAAATTATTGTGTTTATCATATTTGTTTTTATTAAATTGTTTTTACATCCCAAGTTATAATTCTATCTATAACAGTTTCTTGTTCATCTATGTTTCCGGCAGCCCTAATCATAAATTTTGCTTGAAAATTATTTCTTAAAAGTTCTCTCATAATTCTGCCAGATGGCGTATCCAACCACGTTACTTCTCCATATATTTTACCATCTCTTAAAAAAACATTTTTTATTGTATGACTCACATTAGATAATCTAACTAAATCACATAACATATCTCTTTCCTCATGTATTTCTCCATACAATACATTATTTATAGTATTTATATTTTCAATTGCTTGAGTTACTGATTCTGTATTAAAATTTGGATATCCCCAACTAGTTCCATCGGTCAATAAAATAGCGCCTAAATATGGGTCATATTTTTCAAATAAAACTTTTCTTTCAAAAACATTATCAAAAATTTGTTCACTAAATATTATTTCATTACTCATAATTCTTCCTTATTAATCCATTTCCAACCAAATACTAATTTAATCATTAATTTTTGAAATTTATTTGGTTTTCTAGCAGCTAAAAGAATAAAATCTTTTTTACCGCCTATATCATATCCTCCCAAAGAAGTTGCGTTACTTCCTATAACAGTTCTGTTTGAAGCGGTGACAGTTATCATTGAGCCTCCATAAACAGCACTGCCGGTAATAGTAGCGAAAGTACCAAATCTTAATTTATGTGGTTCATATTTCTCAAAAAAAACAACATTCTTTATCTTGTTCTTTATTACCTTTTGAGACAATATCAATTTTTGAGTTATGAGTTTTATTTTAAACATTTATATATTTTTCTATTGTTTGAAAAACATAAGAGTCACTCTTCTTATAATAAGGTTTAATTAAAGACATAAACTCTTCATTGTCCACAGTATAATCACATCCTCCATCAACAACTTTCTTGTTTGCACTTACATTCATAATTTTTTCAAAAGTTCCAATTAAATCTGTCATTTTAATCTTTTCTTCAAAACAAACATTTATTGTTTTATTTTTAATTTTTGAATCAATTATTGGCTGAAGATATTTAACAATATCATCCATATCAATTATATATCTTGAAGCGTCTTTTTGGATTTGTATTTCTTCGTTATTTTTAATCTTATTTTTAAAGAAGTTGAAAAATGTATTATTATTGTTTGTGTTTCCTATAATGTTTGGCAATCTGAAAATAATGTAATTACTAAAAATTTTAGAAAGAACATTTTCCATATCAATTTTGTGCTTTATATATTTTGAGTTAGATAAACTTTTATCATCTACACTTACTGTGCTAAAATATATAAATTTCTTATTTACATTATTAAATCGCGTGCTAAGCAATAAATTTTTTTCTTTTTCAAAAGCTAAATCATCTTCTTCTTTTGAATTAGATACTCCGGATGCAAAAATAACAATTTCATCATTATTGTTATAATGATGAAACGCTTTTGCTATCATACCCGAGCCTATAACCATTATTTATAGCTTTGTATTTGCTTTAATGGTGTCTTGTTGCTTACTTCTCTGTGAACACTCCACTGAGCTTCTTGGTTGATTTTATCTTCAGAAATTGGATTATCTCTATTATATACATATAAAACAGTTTCATTATATTTTAGCTTATCATAAGGAGTAAGCTCCATAAGAGGAAACATTACAGCTGTATCCCAGCTCCATTTATACAATTCACCGTCTTTATCTTTTAAACAAGTAAAATTAGGGTCCTGCTCAGCTATCTTGTGATATACGCCGGCTCTCCAAGTTCTAAGGTGTGAAATCCTAAATGGTGCCTTTCTTACTGCTTTATATTCTTCTGGAGAGTATATTGAAGCACATCCTTTTCTTCCGTCTGTCCAAATTGCTTGTCCATAAGTAATCCAGCAATCAAATTCATTATAAAGGTCATTAATATGTGATAAAACCTTTTTGTTTGAAAACCAGTCATCTCCGTCCAACAAAACAACAATATCATCTGGGTCCGTACAAAAATTCATAACCGCGTTATGAATATTTGGTAAGGCAGTATTTTGCTGACTAGCTTTCCAAGCAACTATATTCTTACATTTAGTAATTTCTAAAATCGCATCTTTCTTTTCTATAATTAAATTACCATCGGCATCCAATTCCGGAGTACCATCTTCTTTTACCTTAAAAGTACATTCCGGTATCTTATTATAAGACCCATCTGTAGAACAATCATCTATAAACAAAATCTCATAATTGTCATAATCCTGAGTTAAAGCTGAGTTTATTGATAGGTCTAAGAATCTTCCGGGATTATAGAAAGGTATTATGACTTTTATTTTATTGAGTTTGTTTTCCATTATTATTTAGTTTTTAACAAAAATAACCTATTTATAAATCAAAGTCAAGAAAGGATTATTAAGAATAATAATTTTTCTTTCATATTTAATTAAAACAGAACCAAAAATGGCTAAAATTAATAAAATAGGCAAAGAGCAAATTCTTCAACTTATCAAAGAAGAGGCTCATATTATAACCAGAAAGCAAGAGCTTTATAAGGAAATCAAAAAAATAGAAGACGAGTTAAAAAACCTAAACGAATGTATGGGAATGGCTGGTCAAGGTATGGTAGGAACACTTGGTTTTGCCGGACCTAATGATATTTCAAAAAAGAATCACTCTGGTTTTGTAAATCCAATGAGTATTTCACATATTGCACAACTTGCAAAAGATATGGGTATGGAAAATCCTTACGATAGTAAAGAATCTGGATTTGGAGATGAATTCAGCTCTAAAGATTCTGGAGATTCTCAGGCTCTTGAAAATGAGAATGCACTTCTTAAAAAAGAACTAGGCGAATTAAAAGCTATGCTTGGAAAATAAAAAACAAACAAACAACCAAATAATAACCTAAAAAAAATCAAAATGGGAAAAATTAAAATTAAAAAATCGGAACTTGATAGAATCATAAAGGAAGAAACTTTAAAATTCAAACAAGCAATTGTTCTTAAAGAAGAACTTAAAAAAATTAATAGCCAACTTAATCAACTAAATGAAGTTGAAGCTGGGGCTGATGAAGCTCCAACTGGTGGCGATAACCTTACAGCAGCTGAAACTCAGTTTGTTAAAAATTTAGCTTCTCAAAAGGCACCTAAATTTAGCACTAAAAATGGTAATCCACATTTAAAAATGGAAGATGATGCTGAAGATATTGAAGATGTTGACTTAGATACTGATATGGATTCAGATATGGATTCAGATTCAATCAACAAAGCTGATGTTCTTAAAGCTATTGAAGATTTAAAGATGGCTTTAAACCTTCATGGTGGTGATGAATCAGAAGAAAGCGAAGAATCAGAAGAAAGCGAAGAGTCAGAAGAAGGCGAAAACGACGAATTAGAAGCTAACGGAGAAGAAGTTAGTGATGATGATGAAGAATTCGAATTCGACGGCAATGAAGAAGGTGATGAAGAAAGTTCTGAAGATATCGAAGATACTGAAGAAATTGAAGAAGGTGGATATGAAGAAACTCATCAAGATGAAAAAGGTAATGTTGTAACAGCTAAAGATGTTCAAGAAAACCTTGAAGAGCCTATTGAAGGAAAAAGCCCTGTACAAGCTGCTAAAGAAGATGACGTTAACGATAACATGGATAAAGTTAATACTCTTATGGAATCAGAAAGAAAAAGAATGGCTATCCTTGCCGGTATTATGAAAGGGTAATAATTAAATGGTTGTATTGTTTAAAGCCTCAGAGAAATCTGAGGCTTTTTTATTGGCCATAATATATGTAATTATAGAAAACAAAAATCCCCATTGGTCGTTTGACGTCCGCTGGGGATTAATGTAAGGTTTATCAAGTAAGACCCCTACTCTACTAAATAGAGCTGTCCAGGTTCTTCCCCTACCTTGTGGAATGTAAAGATAATAATTTTATTTTATATAACCAATTTTCCGCTGGAAGGTTGATGTGAGTCAAAACTTCTTCCACAACAATTGCAAGTAAAAACTTTAACAATTTCACTAATTGGAGATTCTGATTTTGTTGAATCAAGCAACAAATTTGAGTTTCCGGTTACGACTCTTTTTGTCGTTTCCAACATAACCGAATTAACACATCCATAAGGACAATTTACTTTTTCTATAAGCATGATAATTAATTTATAATAAATATGTTTGTAAAAACATTATTCCTTTTCCTTATACCTTTCAAGTATATCGGTAATCAAAGGGTTTCTTACAACGTCTTTATCTCCAAATTTAAATATTCCAACTTTCTCCATATTATCAAGCCTGCTGAGTGCATCATACAAACCACTTTCTTTATTGTTTTTATATCTATCAGATTGCTCTAAGTCTCCGCTTATAATAAATTTAGATTTATATCCAATTCTCGTGATTAATGTTTTTACTTGTCTTGGTGTAGCATTTTGAAATTCTTCTGCTATTAATATAGAATTATCAATATTTATACCCCTTGCATATGCCAATGGTAAAACCACTAAAAATCCTTGTTCTCTAAGTTGTTTTGTCTTTGCCTCACCTATTACTTTATTAAACAAATACATTGTTGAAAAAATATATGGGTCAAGTTTCTCATCAGCAGTTCCCGGTAAGAAACCTAATTTTTCATCAGCTTCTACAGCTGGCGTGCAGATAACAATTTTATAAAATTCATTCTTAGAAGATTTTAAAAGCTCAAGAGCCTTAACTACTGATATTAGTGATTTACCAACACCTGCAGGCCCAGAACAAACTACAATTTCTTTCTGGTCTAAGAGTTCATAAAATATTTTTTGATTATCTGTCTTTGGATTAAAGTGGATATCACCTATTAAAATCTCCAATACTCTTTTGGTTTCATTTTTATAATCCGAACCACCGGCTTTAGCTTTCTTATTTTTACTTGCCATTCATTAGATTTATTATAAATATGAGGTTTTTTACTTCTATTTATTGAAAAACAAAAATATTGCATTATGAGCCATAAAATCAATTCTTCAGAAATCGATTCTTTAATAGAAAAAAAAATTAGAGAAAAAGGTCTTGTTGGCGACATTACCCTAGAAAAGCTTTCTGAAATAAAGGAAAAGATAAAATCTCAATTAAAAAAACCAGAATTGGTTATACCAGTAAACGAACAGGTACCACCTGCAGTTACTCCTGAAGTTCCTGAAACTGCACCTACTCCAGTCCAAACTTTGCCAGGTACTCCTGAAGCTATTACACAAACAGTAAGCGTAAGCAAGGATGCTGTTGAATTAGCTAAAAAAGAAGGTGAATTAGAACAAAAAGAGAAAGAAATATCAAACAGAGAAGCTACTGTCGCTAATAAAGAATCAGAATTACAAAGAAAACAAGATGAACTTTCTTATAAGCCTCAAATACCTGCTGTTCTTGAAAGTGTTGGAAATGAGCAATTTTTCATTTTTAATGAAAATGAACTAAGTTTAGGAGCAGAAGCTTTATCAAGTGCAAACTTTAGATTAATGTCTAATCCGGACTTAAAAAAATCTATGATAGAAATATGGGCTACAGATGGTAAAAAAAATGCCGATGTTTTCCTTGTTAAATTTGAAAAAATAGGAGAAGTGTCTTTTGACCCATTCCAAGGTACTTCTAAATTCGAAAAGAAGCCATTTGAGGCCGGCCAAACTCCATCTGATGTTCCGATTGAAGGGTTAACTCCAGAAGACGCTATGGCCAGCCAAGAAGCTACAGAACCTATGCAAGACTCTATTGAACCAGTGTCAAATGTTACACTTGCTCCTTCTGCAGATATGGGCCTAAACTCTATTGATATGGAGAATTTGTTAAAAAGTAGACTTGACGACATAATAAAAGATTATTTTTTACAAAAATACCCTAAAATGTAATTATGATTATTTCAGAAAACTATAAAAATAACCTAAAAAGGCTTGCTGGACTACTTAAAGAAAATGTTCAATTTAAAGCTATTGAAGGGCGTAGTGAGGCTGGTACTTTAAGTTGGTACTCAGAAGAATATATTTTAAATATTTCTGAGCAAATTGTTAATTTATTAGATTCTGAAATATCTAAAACAGGAAAATCAATTTTAGAAATAAGCAAAAGTTCTACAAAAATATCACAAAATACATTCACAACTAAATTAAATGTTAAAGATATTTTAAATCATAACAATATAATAGAGTTTCTTTTATCTGTATCTGTTAATTTTGAACAAAACTCAAATACAGCCATATCGGTTACCACTAAAGGTGTCACAAATAAATTTACAATGAATTCCAAACATTCATTAGCGGACATCGAAAACATAATCAATCAAACAGTTTCTTCTTTTATGAACTCAATAACCCTTATTAATAAAGGTTAAAGTATTTTATAAAATAAGAATTTACTTTTTCCATATCGGAGAGTACATTTAACCATAAATAAAAACAAACACATGAAAACTTGGAAAGTTCAACACGCGAACAAATCAACAGAAGGAGTTAAAATAGCAATTTCAACTTCATCTTCTGGCTCAGTAGGAGTAATTTTACAACCGGGGCAATTTGCTCTTAGTCAAGGACAAAATACAGCATCGCTAGATTCTCAAAAAAGAAGAGGATATGTAAATGTTGATGAGGATTTTGATAACTCTGTTTTAAATTTAAAACTTGGAGAAGTTCATAATGTATCTTTTTTGGAAGCTAAAGCTGCAGAAAAAACAATAGAAGAAAATGCTAAACTAGAAACGATAGTTGAAGAAGTTATTGAACCCGTTGTGACAGAAGAATATAAATTTATAGATAAACTTAAAGAGGCACAAAAAAACGCTTCAGATTTTATTGACAATAAATAATTAAACAATGCCGGCAGAAAGTAAGACATTAACATCGTGTGGTGAACCTACAAGTTTAGGCCCCCAAGGAGCAACTATAACAAATGGCGCTACTGGATACATTGGAGATATTATCACAACAACAGGTAATGGATTTATAACAATCCCAGACTACACAATAACCACCACACCATATATAGCTAACCCCACACCTTACATAGCCAATCCGGGATGGGTTTCAGGAACAACAAGTATTGGAACAATCGCATCATACCCTAAAGATGGTACAATACGTATGGACCCAGATACTAACGAATTTTCTATTTATTTAGCAGAATCAAATGAATGGGTTCCTTGTGAAGTTGAGGAGATTAGAAAAGAAAAAGATGAAGATGGTAAAATCAAAAACATTATAACAGTATCATTTGGTTGTAGTGTTGCTCAAATGAAAAAGAAACAAAGAGAAAGATTTGTTATGTTTGAAAAGGTTAAAAAATATGATTTAAACAGTATTTGGTCATCTTCTATAGGAACTTCTTTTGTAGGTTATCATAATGTAACATTACAAGGAGCAATAACATATATAGGTGGTACAAATCTTATCAATACAGGTCCAGTTACTCCAATAACAATAAACACTGGTGGCGTAGGAACTTGTGGCGGATTTGTTCAAACAACAACAACAGGAGTATCTCCGGGTCAAATTTATTATAACACAAATAATCATAGCACAAATATAATAATAGATAACATAGGAACATCAATTCAAATATAATCATGATAGAAAACAAAAAACAATACAGAATTTTAATCGCTCCTTCAGACCTTGCAGGTGTTGGACACTACAGGTCAATATGGTTGGCGCAACAAATGGATAAAAACTTTTCAGATGATTTCTATGTTGAAATTAATGTTATGCCAGATTATAATGATGTTGAATATTTTAAACAATTCAATTTGATTCATTTTCATAGACAACTTGGGCCATATGAAAAAATGGATGAGTTTTTTAAGCAACTAAAAGCTGCCGGCGTAATCTTAGTTATGGACTTAGATGACTATTGGGCACCACCAGAAACACATCCAATGTATGGTCTTGCATTAAAAGAAAAACTTGCAGAAAAAATTACAAAAACTTTAAGATTGTCTGACTATGTTACTACGACCACAGATGTTTTTGCAAAACACATTAGAGCTTACAATAAAAACGTAATTGTAATGCCTAACGGTATTGACCCATCAAGTAAAATGTGGGCATCAGAAGATACAAAAGTGGATGACAGAGTAAGAGTTTCTTGGATTGGAGGAAGTTCTCATTACCATGACCTTTTACTCCTAAAACCTTCAATGAAATTATTACATAATGATGCAAGCATTAAAGGAAAATATCAAGTAATAATGTGTGGATATGACGTAAGAGGTCATGTAACTATGGTAAATCCGGATGGTAGTCAACAAACAAGAAAAATAACTCCGGCCGAAACTATTTGGAATAAATTTGAAGAGATTTTCACTGATAATTATAATCCAAATATAATTTCTCCAGAATATAATAAATGGTTAAAAAGATATAAGAATGAGCCTTACTTTGGAGAAAACATTCTAAAAGAACCATACCTTAGAAGATGGACTCTTCCGTTAACTCAATATGGAAAGCATTATAATTATTGTGATGTTTGTTTAGCTCCATTAACTGACAACACTTTTAATGAAGTTAAGTCTGAATTAAAAATTATTGAGGCTGGTATGAACAAAAAAGTTTTAATTGCTCAGGATTATGGAATTTATAAATCTCTTATAAAAAATAATGATACAGGTTTATTAATTACAAAACCAATGAATCAAGGAGGTTGGTATACTCAAATAAAAAGAGTTATAGAAGATAAAGAACTAAGAGAAAAATTAGCTAATAATCTTTATGAATTTGTAAAAGAAAGATATAATTTATCTCACTTAACCGAAGAAAGAATCAAAATTTATCACAATATGATTGATAAAAATGAGATTAAACAAGAAGAACTTCATGAGTTAATTAAAAAATAATGATATCAGGAACAACTGGATTTTGGGGAACAACTGGAGTTTTTTCTGTTAAAAATGAAAATGCTCAAACTAGAGCTGTTATAATGGAAAAACACAAAAAACCAGAAGTGCTTCCAATTATAAATGAATTATCATTAACTGGTGGAACTCTTGTATATGGCTCTCAAGTATTCTCCGGAACAACGACAATGAATTTTTTAAAAGAATTACACGGTATATAATGGGTATTGTAGTAAATGGATATTCAAACTTTATTGGAAGTACAACTTCCGCATATTCAAACTTTGTTGGCTCTGCTAATATTACTGTAAATCCAAATTTGCAAACAAGAATTGTAATTATGGAAAAGTATGTAAAACCTAAATATGTTATTTATACAGGTAGTACAAATTTAAGTAATATTTTTAATTTACATACACACGCAGTAGGTTCCTGCAACACCGCAATGGGTTATAGTTCTATTGCGGTTGATACTTCAGAATGTTTAATTTATTAAAATGGCTAATGATGCAATTGTAATTAATTTATTGCAGAATAAAGAACCTACAAACTTTAGACCTGCACCAATGGAGTTTGAGCCGCGCAGGACAAATAGATTTTTCGTAGAATTTCCGCACTTATTCAACATACAGGCTTTTACTGTTCAAAAAATAAATAAACCAAAACTTATATTTAAAAACAATACTTATGAATGGAGTAATATTTCAATAGAATTTATTGACTTAATTGGACCATCCACGTCTCAAGGGTTATTTAGAATGATAGAATTCTGCAAAGACCATCAAATTCTTATGGATAATCAGCAACCATTATTTAACTTCACAATAACAGATTTAGACCCTGTTGGGGCAGAAGTTGGATATTGGCTTATTGAAGTGAAGGGATTAACACTCGTTGATTTTGGTGATTGTGAATATGATAATCCTGGATTACAAACCTGTAAATTGTCTATAAAACCACTCAATTGTAGGTTTGTAAATTAAGTTTAAAATCAACTTTTTATGGGCTATTTATTGTAAAATACAAAACATGAAACACATTAGTCTTAATTACGGCGCAATCAGAGATACTATTTTCAAGTATGCTGGTAAACAATTGGTAGCCGAAGGTGGAAATTCATCCACAATATTCAACTCTTTCTTACAAAGCATCAAAAAGAACCCGGCACTTAAGATTCAAAATATGATTTTCAAGAATCTTGAAGAGGGTCATTTTAGCAAAGAAAGACTTGCCGAAAGATATATCGCGCAAAACGTTAAGCTTTTAGAGGGAATTAGTTGGGAAAAAGTAATCGATTCAAACAGAGATATAAGAATATCTCTTTTAGAAAATTCTCACGTAGAAGGAAATGACAACAAGGGAGAATTGTATGAACACATACATACTTTACTTGAGTCTAATCTAAGAAAAGGATTTACGGAAATCGACAAGGCTAACCAGGCTTATGATTTCATTTTAAATCACCTTTTAAGAGAAAAAACTACGGAAGCAGAAACTACATTAGAAGAAAGTGAAGAATATCCAAAATTACTTTCTTGGAATTATGTAACTAGTTTAGCTGTAAATAATTTTAATCAGAGATACGCTCATTTAAATGAAAATGAAAAAGGATTATTGAAAATTCTTTTATCAACAGAAGAAAACAAAGCTAATCACTTAGAAGATTTAAAGAAAGAAAATTTAGAATTAATAAATTCAATTCTTAATTCAGGTCCTGATGAAGATAGTGAAAAGGTTTTGAATGATTTTAAAACAAATATTGAAAATCACGTAAATGAAAATATGGATGAATCCATTATACATCTCGCAGAACTAAAAGACACATTGATTGATTTCAACAAATAACTAAGAAGCCGGAAAATATCCGGCTTTTTTATTTACCAACGTCCTCTTCCTCTTGTGGATGGAAGAAGCGAAAAATAATCTACTGATTGAACTAAATTTGAAGAATCTACATATATTCGCATTGAACTGCTGTAAGTAGACCCAGAAACAATAAAAGAACCATTTTGAAATTCGATAGTTTGTTTATTGCATTTCTCTATTAAAACTTTCCTTGTTAGAGGCAATAATTGTATTTCGAAAGAAAAATGTTCATATTCATTTACATAAATGCCAGGATTATTACTTTTTAAAATGTATTTTAACTCATTGTATTTATTATAAAAAATTTTTTTTATAACAAACTCACCACCTCTCATCCAAGTTTCTTTTTTAATTTTTACAACATCTTCTATAGAAAAATTTATTTTTTCTTTTTTTACAGGAATAAAACCTTTATTTTGAAATTGTCCGGCGTACCTTCCTTTTTCTCTGTGATTATGTTTTATGTTGTATTGATTTTTCATGCTCTTACAGTAAGATAATAATCTTCTTGAACGTTTATTGGGTCATATTTTAAACCAATCTCACCAGTATGTATATTAACAAAAGGTTTTTTTATTTTTTCTACAATTACAATTCTTTTCAAAGATAAGGCGCGAAATCCCTTGTCACTTACGATTGGAATTTTTATAGAATAACTTGTTGTACTTATCATTGAGTAAGTAAAATCATTATAAATTGAAGAAATAACATAAGTATTGCCACCGCGATTAACAACAATATCGCCAACTCCAAACTTATTTCTTCCAGTTTTTAATATCTCTGTTTTAAAGGGCATTTTTCAAATATAACTTTTCGTTCAACAATCCAATACATTGCATAAAAATATTCAGTAGCATAAAATCGAGTTGCTCCGGGATTCATATCATTTGGGTCCCAACCATTTATTCTTTTAAGCATAAAATGTTTTTCACCTGTTTCTAATGGATAAACATCCACAACTTCATATCGGTGATTTGGTCCTTCTCTTTTAGAATAAACAACATCACCTATTTCATAAAATCTCTCCACGACTTCTAAAAAACTCTTCCAAGATATATTTTGAATACGCCGGCGGAATAGATTCAGCCAATGTCTTCTTGTTTTTCATCCAATGTATTTGCATCGCGTCCTGCCAAGCTTTTAGACTCGCTTTACCATCTCCGCCATGACCGGCAACCGTAACATAATGACCGGCTTTAACCGAACCTCTATGTGGCTTATGAACTGGTTGTTTGGCTTTAAAACCGCTTAATTCAAATATCCGGTGTCTTATAACCTTAAGACCAAACATTTCTCCACAGAGCGTCAAATCCTTCCTTAGTGGTGCTGTGGTAACATTTTCCATACAAAATGGCACACCGGAGCTTAAAAGCATATTTCTGGTGGGTTCTACAAGGTCCGGATATGTCTTTCCAAGATTTCTCCACCGGGCTGAAGCAAATGTATAACTTTGACAAGGGGGAGAGGCCCAGATAAAATCAAAACTTCTTAAAAAATCCATATCAAATTTTGTGGCATCTGATTGCAAGAATGTAAAAGCAGGAGATGTAAGACTTGGATATTCAGGTTCATCTTTAATATCGACTCCTACAATTTCGGAGGCGCCGGCCAAATAAATTCCCATACTAACTCCACCTCCTCCACAATAAAGGTCAAGAATCTTATATTCTTTTGAAAGTTGGTTTCTTCCCAACATTTGAACAACTTCAGCAACCGTTGCAAGTGGTGTTATTACTTTTTTTGTTTTGGCCATTATTGATTTTGCTCATTAAATTCATTAAATAATTTTGTTATTACCCTTTTGGTGTCAGCGGTAAAATCCCCAGAAAGTATCCAATTCAAATATTTTGTATCAGAAGCAAGGGACCTACCAACAGGTTGACCTTGAAATTTACCAAAGGTAAAACAAGGAATTCCTTCAATATTAAGTTTAACTTTTCCTTGAAAATCTAGCTCATTTGCATCATTTACGAAATTATGCAATGCCTGCATATCGTTTATTACTGGAGATGTTAAAACGTTTCCATCTTTATCTTCATATTCTTTCCCTTCATATTTTTCAATTTGAGCAATTAACACTCTTAAGGTAGCTTCAGTGTCCGCCATAGCATCGTGAGCATTTTCAAGTTTATCGTTACAATAAAACCTAACTGCAGCTCTTAATGTTCTTGGTTCCATTTGATGGAAAATTCTTTGAGCATCAACACATCTTCTTTCGCTCATATCAAGCTGTAACCCACAACGCTCAAACTCTTCCATTATTAATGGAATATCGAATCTATTGCCATTGTATGTGATTAGGTCTGCATCTTCTATTAGCTCCAACAATCCTTTTGCTAATTTAGAAAACATTGGTTGGTCTTTAACCATATCATTTGTTATGCCGGTTATCTCTGTTATTTCTTTTGGAATTGGAATTCCTGGATTTATATATCGAACTCTCTTTATAGGAGGCCTACCATCAGCAAAATGTTTTACAATGGCCAATTGAATTATTCTGTCTTTGGATACTGACAAACCGGTTGATTCACAATCAAAGGTTACTATGTCTTTTTCTAATTTTAACTTCATTTTACAAAAATAAGAAAAAAATTACAATTAACCATTAAAATTTGTATAAATAAGCACAGCTTGATGGCGAGTAAAATTCTGGATTTTTCGTCTTTTCAAATAAAACATTCCTACCTTTCAGTTTTAAAATAGTGTCTTTTAACATATCAATAGTAAAATCAATATATTCCCCTCTTATATAGGATGCTACTGGAGTGATATCACTTTTTGAATAATAGACTCCATAATATTTATTAGACTCTAAATCTTCAATGAATATTTCAGAATCATTTTTTGGTGATTTTAAACCATAAATACCATAATCAGCAAAATCAAGTATCCCAGTTATTGCAATAGCACAATATTCATCTTTCATAATTAACATTTCAAATTCTGAATAATCACTATTGCTCAGAAGTGTTTCTCTTGGTGTTGAATAATGAAACCCGCTTGCTTGAATAGAAATACTAAAACCTTCACCTAATTCTATTACAGAATTTTGTGCAAAACTAGGTGCGCGAGGCCCTACAGTAACTGTTGAATCAATGATTCTTTCTTTTATTAGAGATTCAAATTTATATTTTTGTTTAGGATTTTCCACTTTGCTTAGGAAGTCTTTTTGCAATAGATTCAGCTTGTGTTTTTAATTCATTTATATCAAATGAAGTTTTTGGAGTTTTATCTTTTTTATTTTCATCATTAACCTCAACTCCGGGATGTAGAGATAAACTATATTTATGAATACCGAAACTTAACTTAAATGTTTTTTTATCATTGACGTATCCGTCCCATAGTGAATCATTTTTGTTTTTCCAAGTTATTAAACCGGTAGAATGGTCTTTTAAAGATTCTAAGTATGATTGAAATTGTAAATCTTTAGCCTTTTTTTTATTATCTCGCTTAAGTCTATTCTCTTTATTTTTCTCGGCTTCTATTTTTAATCTTTCTTTATATTTCTCTCTAGCGTCCATTTTTCTTTTATTGCTTTATTATGTAATAGTGCATCATCCAAACTCCAGACCTCATCAATCACAACAGGACTGTGAACATCATCCAAACTAATCCAGAAATATTTTTTTGAATCCTCTTCATTGAAACAGACATTAATCAAATTTTCATCATCACAAAACCCAACAGCCATAACTCTTGTATCTTTATAAAAAGTATTTTCTTCATCTAAAGTTATATCTTTACTTAAAAAAAAATATGACACACTTACTTTAGTTGTTTCAGAATCTAAATCAATAATTGGCTTAAAAAGTGAATCTAAATTTAAAGATTTTTCTTCAAGACTTTTATTTGATTTTTTTGGAAATAATATTTTATCGATATCATTATGCATCAAAATATTGTCTTAAAACAGAACTGTTACCACGACATTTTAAAGTCCTCAATGCTCCATCTTTTATTTGCCTAACCCTTTCTCTGGTCAAGTCAAGATTTTCTCCAATCTCTTCAAGTGTCATAGATTGTTTTCCTAAAAGGCCAAAATACATACAAATAACAGAATTCTGTCTGGGAGTTAATCTGGATAAAACTTTTTCTAAATCAGATTTCATAGAATCTTTATTTAGATTAAAATCTGGACTTACACTATCGGTGTTTGGAATATAATCAAGAAGAGTTAAGGCGCCATCATCTTGTGTTACTGGAGATTCTAAAGAAGTGGTTCTTCCTACCATCGTTCTTATTTCTTTAACCTTTAAATCTATACCTTCTAATTCTTTTAAAGAATCTTGAATTTCTTCATCGGTAGGTTCTCTTTCTAATGTTTGTTCAAGTTTAGAAATTGTTTTATTTACTTTATTAAGAGAAGCTGTTTGATTGCTTGGTATTCTGATTATTCTAGATTGTTCAGCTAAGGCCTGCATTATGGCCTGACGAATCCACCAGACAGCATATGAAATGAATTTAAAACCACGATTATTATCAAATTTTTTCGCAGCTTTTATGAGACCAAAATTTCCATCATTGATTAAATCCTGCAAAGGAAGACCCATATTTTGATACTGCTTTGCAACAGAAATTACGAATCTAAGATTACTTTCTACTAATCTAGATAATGCAGCTTCATCTCCTTTCGCTGCTTTGTTGGCAAGTTCAACTTCCTCTTTATCAGTTAAAAGAGGTATTTTACTAACTTCGTTAAAATATTTTGCTACAGAGTCGCTATCTCGATTGGTTATTCTTTTGGTAATTTTTAATTGTCTCATTTAAAAGTGTTTTGTTTGCTAATTGCAAATATAACACTTTTAAAAAGACTTTACCAAATTTAACCACAAGAGAAAAGTGGATATTAATTCAAATACTTTCTAAGCAATTTAGATTTATTCATAACCCTAAATCGTCTCAATGCTGTTTCTTTTATTTGTCTAACCCTTTCTGGAGAATATTCATATCTTTCAGCAATTTCAATTAGACTCATTTGAGCTTTTCCGTTTAAGCCAAAGAAATTTTCAACAATATTCTTTTCTCTTGGATGTAATGTTTCAAGAATTCTGTTTATATCAGCTTTAATTGATTCGTCGATTAAAGAAATATCCGGACTATCCTCGCGACTATTCTCTGGAATCAGAACATCTATAACAGATAAAGAATCACTTTCATTATTTAACATAGGAGCATCATATGATTGAATTTTTCCCATTGAAGACAATAATGAATCTAATTCTTTTAAATCGAGTTCCATTTTTTCCATAACTTCTTCATCACTTGGGGTACGTTGAAGTTCTTGTTCTAAAGCAGAAAAAACTTTTAAAAACTTATTTTGTAAGCCTATTTTATTAAGCGGTACACGAATTAAACGACCATTATTGGCAATAGCATCAAGAATTGATTGACGAACCCACCAAACAGCAAAAGATATAAATTTAAATCCTCTGGTTTCATCAAATTTGGTTCCGGCTTTAATAAGACCAAGATTTCCTTCGTTAATAAGGTCTATTAAATCAATACCTCTGTTCTGGTATTGTTTTGCTACAGAAACAACAAAACGTAAGTTAGAACGAACAAGTTCGTCTAATGCGTCTTTATCGCCTTCTTTTATTAATTTGGCAAGTTCAATCTCTCTATCGTGAGTAATTAACGGGATTTTTGAAATGTCAAGAAGATATTTCTCAACGGCTAGGGTTGTTCTGTTTGTGATTGACTTTGTAATTTTCAGTTGTCTCATGTGTTCGTTTTTATGTGTTTAACATTAGTTATAACACTTTAAACGCAAGAATACTGATTTTGTTACAAAAAGATTATTTTTTTATTTTGTAGTCAAAAAAGCTAACCTATCTCTTATTTTAGCGCAAAATAGATAATTTTCCTTTTCTAAAGCTTTTGAAAGCAAAGATTTTAAGAATTCAACACTAGTAATCCTTTCAACATTCTGAGTAAAAGCATCTTCTAATTTAACGCCACTATAGCCGCTTAAAGACTCTTCTTTTTTATCTAAGCTTTTATGCTCTTGTGAATAAAAGAACTCTACAGAGCCTGCATTTGCATTTTGGAGTATGTTTTGAAGTATAATATCTTGTTCTTCAAAGCTTAATTTGTTAAATCTGTTAAATTCTTCTTTTTCCTTATCTAACATTTCGGATTTAACACTATAATAATCTTCACACATATGTTCAATTTCAATAGGCAATCTTGAATTTTTAATTCTTACAGATATTGTATTTTTTGTATTTTTTGTAGAAACGTTAGTGACGCTTGTTTTTCTGGTGGCAATAAGAAAACACCCGGTAACTTCATGCATAAGTCCAAGTTTATAAAATAATTCAGGATAATTTGATTTTCTTTTGCTTATGTGTTGTATGACCTTATCTTGTTCATTAAGCAACCCTTCTATATCTACTATAAAATCATCATTAGGGAAAATTTTATTGTAATCTATTTTGTCGGCCATATTAACATATTCCAAAACAATAAAGTAATTAAGTTTTGAGATAGAATCAATTCTATTCACACCCTCCTGTCCTCCTTTGTTTTTTATGTCAAGAAATTTTTCTTGTACTAACTTATATTCTTCAGTTAAAGACTTCGCTCTACTAAAAGACACCTTCTTGATTATCTTCATGCTCCAAGAATTTATATTAAATAGGTCAAAAGAATGATTAATTATTCCAGTCTAGCTGACTGAAAAATTTCTTTAACGTATTAAAAGACTCTTGGTCAAGGGATGTTCCAAAAACACTAGGAGGACTTTGTCTTTCATCAGTAAAGCTTACTGATAAATATTTCGTTTGTTGACCTTTTTCTCTAAATGTAACTAAATCTACCTCAAAATTAATACCCTCTGGACTACCTAAGCAAATATATGTTGTAGGTCCTTTTTTCTGTAATTCTTCTTCCATATCTAATAATTTTAATCAAACTTAATAAAAAACATAAAAAAGTAAATGAATAATTACAATGACACAACACCATAATATGAGGTGTTAATTTTTTTATTTGCATAACGAGAAACAACGCCTTGTCGTGGAGTAAAATCCAATATGGGTTCTGTTATTTGAATAGGTATATATGGCGCATAAACATAACCAGCTTCCATATGAGAACTACCTTTAAATCCTATCAAAAAATCTCTCATATCAAGAGAACAATCATCGTTGTCTATTCTAATTGTATCTCCATTTTTATTAAGCCAATATTTTAAACCACTTCTTTCGAAATTAAATTTTCTACATTTTTCGAATAAAACAATTCTAGTAATTGGTTTTTCTTTTTCTGGATGTTTATATATTTGATATTTTTCCATTATTTTTCCTTGCCCTTTTTTAATTCAAAAGTTAAACAAGTATTTCCTTCTTCAGCAATAAATTTATTATTACAAAAAGGATAAAATACAAAAGCAGAACTTATTTTTTCAACCAAAACGGTTTTACTAAACAAAGTAAATGTATTTCCACTCATGGATTATTTATTTTTTTATTAGTAAGACCATTCAATAAACCAAAAATAATTTTTGTTGAATACTTCCAATATGTTTTCATTTTATTTAAATAATGTTTAGAAGAATTTTCTGTTTTTTCAAAAATAACAAATCGCGTATCTTCTCCGTGAACAACAAAGTCAAAATCATCGGGTTTGTTAAATTTAATATCATCTTCCATTAATATTGACCTTTATTGTCTTGCCTCTGTAATTGTATGCTTTTTCGCAATGGAATAATCAACTCCTCTATTTCTTTCAAAACTTTTCTTGCTCTTAGTGCAGCAGTGTCATTTTTAGTTTTTCCTATAAACTTATATAAATCACCTTCTGTCTCTATTAAAAGCTTTCTTAATTTTTGATATTGTTCATCTATGTTGTGGTCGTCGTAAAACATAATATTATCAATCTAAAATTTCTTGTTCATCCTTACTTCCTTCATTAAGACTTTTTAAATGTCTTTCAATATTTTCCATAAGCATTTTTGTTCTATGGTTTACTGCAGCATTATTTTTTTGTAATTTATTTTTATTTTCTGCTAAAGGTTCTTCTGGAGGCGCTTCTCCACCAGCTTCTGCTCCACCTGCTTCTGGAGGTGCTTCTCCACCAGCTTCTGCTCCACCTGCTTCTGGTGGCATTCCCATATCCATTCCGCCACCCATATCTCCTAAGCCACCGCCGCCACCGCCTGTAATTCCTGCGCCAGCTCCTGCATCAGCACCGCCGGCTTCTGCTCCACCTGCCGGTGCACCACCTGCGCCTGGAACCCAACCTGGTTTTCTAAACTTTCTATCAAGGTCAGAAAATATTCCTGTTTCCATATATTCATCTGGAGCACCTTCGATTTCAGTAAACATCTTACGTTCAATCTTTTTCTGTCTAATAATTTGTTTTATTTCAGTTTCAGAGAAACCCATAATATATTGCATAGCCCAAGTATAAGATACTGGAGATGTTGCATCGTTAGTAAACATTGCTTGAAACACTTCCATTCTTGATTTCATTGTTTCTAACTTCAACAATTCTTGTTGAGAAGAAGGATTTGCAAGTGTTATTTCAAAATTATTTATATCATCTTCAAGACCAAGAAGGTATAAATGTATATTTGCAATTCTTCTTAATTCAATAATTAAAAATTGCTGCAATCTGTTTACCGTTCTTGAAAATCTTAAATCTGCTTGAGATAATGCTGAACCTCCTGGGATTGTTTCTGCATAATTCAAATAAGGTTTTGGAACTTTAAGAGCTGCAAATAATTTATTTTGTAAATACTCTATGTCAGCAATATCTCCTAAATTAGAAGCTCCCGGTAAAGTTTCTATACGTGAACTTTTATCACCTCTTACAGGAAGAAAATAATCTTCTTCATAAGTAATCGGGCTATATTTCAAATTAATGTTACCAGTTGCTTGGTCCACCATTGGAGCCTTCTTTACTTGAGCCTTAGCTTTTTCCATATATTGAGGTACATCAGCTGGGTCAATATTACCAACCTCAATATAATAAACTCTTCTTTCTGGAGCTCTAACACATCTATATACAAGCATAGCATCTTCTGCTAATTGTAATTGTTTCCACAATTTTCTAGCTGGGTCCAAAACTGAACGGCCGTATGGTAATCTTGTGCTGTCTGTTAATATTCTAAAGTGAGCAACTTGCCATTCTTCAAAAAACATATTTCCAACATCCCATCTGAATACACTTCTTCCAAGTTTAAGGTCAGGATTATCTTCTCTATGCATTTCAGCAACCGGAAGTTGAATAATATCATAAATTCCTTGATTTTGGTCTGTTTCTAATTTTAAAAATAAATCACCAAATTTAAAAAGTTCTCTCGCCCAAAAACCAAGATTATAATTAACATTAAGAACATTATAAAATAAATCTTGCAAAACTTTTTTAACTCTTGAATTGTCGCTATATATGGCTACAATTTCTCCGCGCTCATTTTTTGTAACACATTCATCTGCCAATATATCAAGAGCAGCAGAAACTTCCGGAGAAAAATCCATCGCTCTAAAATCCAAGTAAGCAGCAAATCTATCTGCTTCATAATAAAGCGACCTTGAGTAAAGGTCTTTTGCAACTTTATTAGATTGTATATCTAAAAAATCCTGTTGTTTTTGTTGTTTAGACTCAAATGGACTTGAAACAGTTGGTGTATTAGTTAATACACTTCTTTCCGGTTTAGTCGCATCTTGCCTTCCTCTTCTAAGGGCCTTAAACACCCCAGAAAATATACTATCATCATAATTTTCAGCCATTTCTTATATATATTATTAATTACAAATTAACCATTTTTTACATCAAAGTAAACCATTACCCAGCTATTGGGCCAAATAACCAATTTATGTCAGAATCTGGGCCCTGAATGTTCTTTTTAACATCTTTTTCTATATTAACAGGCCTTCCGGTTCCAGAACTCGCATTATAACTGATAGAATCCAACATTGCCTTATAAAATTCTTTACTCTTAAATACGTTATCAAATTCAGTATCCCTCATAAATAAACCTATTGCAAACGCAAAAATAAGGTCATCATGATAACCGTCAGCATGTTCCGGCTTTTCTCCTTTATTTATAAATGTTCTAAATTCTGTAAGTAATCTTTTTGAATTTATTTTCACTTCACTATCTCTCATATATTTTACCAGACAATTCATAAGTAAAGGTCTTGTTCTTGGTGTTGTTTGAAAGCCGGGGATTTCACTATCTGGGTCAATAGAATTAACACCGCCATATCTAACATAAATTTTCTTTATTGATTTAGAGTGATGAATTTTATCGTAAGGATATTTTAATGTATTTCTAAGAGCAAGTGTAGTCACTAATCCATGATTGTTTCCTTCAATAGAAACATATGCCATATTATAATCTGTTGCAACTTTAAAAACCAATTCAGCAAAAATATCCGGAGGAATTTTTCCTTGGAATTCTGCAACCTGAGTTAAAGTATCAGCATTAATTACTTGTAATGTTGAAAAGTCATGACTATCACCTCTGGCAACGTCACCTCCTATTATGTAGTTTGCCTTTGGTATAGGTTTTTCCCAAACATAAAAAGTTGTTTCTCTGCCGGTAACAAATCTTTCTTCAGGCTCTTTATAATCGTAATAACAAATAGGTTTAATATCAGCGCAGTTTTTTTCGTATTTATCTATAATCCAACTTTCAATAACAACCGCAGCTGAACCTTCGAAAGATAAATCTAACTCTTGAGCTATTTTTACTTTATCATATTTTAATAATGCACACTGTTCTTCATACCAAGGACTCCACCAAAATTTTCTTCCGTGCTCATCATATCTTTCTTCTGCTTCTCTGGCATAATATGGATGTTGACTCCAATGAACTTCTGTTCCAACGAAAGCTTTTTTACCAGTTTTTTGTTTTTTTATTGTTTCAGTCCAAGTTGCATGATATAATCCACCGGTACCATTAGGTGTTGAAATCATTATACACTTAGCACTTTCAGAAGACAAGGCCAAACCGGCAGCCATCCAAATTTCTTCTGCGTTTTCAATAAATGCAGTTTCATCCAAAACCAACAAAGTCAATGTTTCACCACGACCTGCATTTCCGCCAGATGCCACTGCTTTACACCAACTACCATTAGAAAATACAATTTGTTGAGTATTGTTTGTTGGAACTTCATCTGGTCTTAAAAAGGCTGGCAAGTAATCCAAAAATTGTTTTACAGAACCTAAAAATCTTCTGGCGCCAGCACCATCATTAGCAACAATTAAGATTCTTTCATTTTCATTAAATAACATTTTCCAACAAACATAACCTGATGTTATAACTGAGAGTCCTGTCTGTCTTGCTTTAAGAATGATATTGTTCTTATTTGATTCATAATTTTGTACAACTCCTTTTTGATATTCAAAAAGTTTTAATGGTGCAATAGTGTTTTTTGTTATATCAAATATATAACCGTAGTTATTTAAAAAATAAACAGGGCTCCTAGCACATTTCACGAATTCTATTGTTTCTTCTTGTGTCATTATGAATAAATAGGTAATTATTTGGCTTTTTCAGATAGAATTTAAGGAAAATCAACTATTTTCCTTTGGAAATAAGTAAGCGAAAAAATTAACAGAAATAATAGGTTTTCCTTCGATAATACACAAAGAATCAAGAGAACATCCTCTTAATGATAATACTGGGCTATATTTTTGAGGATTTAGATTAAAAAAAAACATATCTATTCCATATATACTTTTTTCTGCTTGAATAGATTTATTAATCCATTTATAAAATTCAACTGAGCTATTATTGTCGATTGATTCTACTATTCTAATTTTTATTGGTTCAAAATCTTCTGAAAGATTTCCATAAACATCTTTTGACAATTTTCTGTTATATCTTATTAAAGATTCGTTAGTTAAATTATGAAACTCTACAATTAATAATGATTCTTTATTTGATTTGTAAGAACAAAATTTTAATCCATATAAATCTCTTTTTGTGGGGTCTACGAATTTTTCTACAAGAACTTTTCTAGTTTGAATATTTTCAAGATGAAATTTCATTATAAACCAACATAAATAGTTGCTCCTCCTGCTAGTTCACTATCAAGTTTTACAATATATATGTCAGACATATAAATAACTCCATTAAGATTGTTTAATGCTCTATATTGATGGTAACCGTATGTAGATGACGAAAAAGAAGCATTAAAAGTACCTGTTAATGCATCAGAAAGATTTATTGATAATGTTACTGCTGTAGTGGCCGAACCGTTTATGAAAAAAGTTTTATCAAACGTAGCTGCAGATAATGGATTTCCATCCACATCTAACGACATAATGTTTTCATAAATTGTTTGTCCGGTCCTGATATCCATTTTTTATAAATAACTAAAAATTTAACTTTTAAGCCTTCTTTTTTCTCTTAAAAAGTATTGCGCTTTTAAATCTTTTTTTGCTTGAGTATAATGCCAAGCATCAATAGCATGTTGTTTTTGACCAAAAAAGAAATTTAATAACTTGCTGAATTTTAAACCAAACTTATTTAATTTATTTTCAACTTGAAGTTTTCCAATTGTGGCTGATACAGAAATATCCTTTTTGGAAAATTCCGTATTCTCTTCAGTTGTAACCATATCTTCAATAATTTCTCCATTAACATTCCAAGCTAAATCTAATGAGTAAGCTGCTTCATAAATAAGATTTGACAATGCTGATGCAAATCCATCAACCAGTCTCCACCAAAATTGAAAGAATGCTAAAGGCTTCTTAAGAGTCACGGTGTACCACACTGAATATCCTAGTGAATATAATGTTCCAATTGAAAACATTAAAACGCTAACTAATAATGCCCATACAAGAGCCCAAATTGATGTAAATAATTCTTTCATAATTTATTTTTTTAAAATGTTAATTGTTCTATTACTGCTATTTTTATTCCTTCTGTTAAATAAGCTTTTGTCGATGCACTTACAACATCTCTTAGTGGTTGAGTATATCCTTGTGTAAAATATTCCATTTGAGTTTTAACTGACATTAATAAATCAAATGAATATGTTTGATTTGTTGGTTCACCATAAATAGCCTTTAACCCATCCAATAATGATGTTTTTGCAAACGAAATCATATTTCCTCTTCTATCTATACCTTCCTGAATGCCTTCTTCTTGAGTATAATATTTTATAAAGTTCATTGTTAAACCAGTTGTATTATCATTCAAAATCCAATTTGATGTTAAATTTCTATATTGAACAATACCGATATCATTCCTAGTATAATCTCTGAATTCAGAAACAACCAAATCAGAATATGTATTAGAACTAGCTATATAATTTTTATAATATTCAACCTGTCTTAACTCCCCTTTTATGATTGTTCTTTTTTTGTTTAATCCTAAAATATCATAATCAATCTGAGAAGGGTTTTCTAAAGAATTATTTATTTTAAATTTTTTAAGCTCACAATAATTTGGGTTACATACATAATTTGAAATCAAATCTGTTAATACACCTTGTTCTTGTGAAGTTAAATCAACATAAAAATTAATATTAAGACTAGGGATTGAATAATCGCAATATCCATCAACAACTTCTCCTGGATAATTTGCATACAACTTCTTATTCAAAGAAATGTAAATTTCATCCATTATTTGATAAATATTTAATTCTGATATGTTATAATTATATGTGTTCATATTATGCTAAATTACCAGTTTGAATTCCCAAAATACTAAATGTTCTACCTGACATAAAAGCCGTTGCTGAATCTGCTCTCCATTGTGCCTTAAAAGTTGTACCGAATGGAACGTTTGTTGCAAATCCAACAGTAGATATAACAGAGTTAATGTTTCCAGCATTTGTTTGCATTCTCACAGTTCTAACAGTTCCAGATAAAGCTGTTGTTCCACTTACAAGCTGAACAAAAATACGTGCTCCAGATGTCGTATTATACACTTCAGCATTAAATTGTATTTGATACGTAGTTGCTGAAGTTCCTAAGTTATTTGTAGTAAACGTAGCTCCTGGTATATCAACAAAAGAAGTGCTTGATGTTGACAAAGAACCAGTATCTCCAGATGTAAATGTTTTTAAATCTAATTTTGTAGAGCCAGAACCAGAAGATGCGGCCCATGATGCATTACCACTTGCATCTGATGTTAATACATAACCCGCAACAGGAGATACAGGGAATTTAATGCTACTTATAAACACAGAAGTACTTGCACTAAGTGTCGTAGCACTTAGCACTTGACCATTTAATGTTCCTGTAAATGTTGCTCCAGAAAGATTTGCTTTTGTTGTAAGTTGCGAGTTAATCGAAGTGATATTTGCAGGTGTTGCAAATAAAGTACCAACATTCGTGCTTCCGGAAAATAATGTTGAGGC
>Ga0315289_10001438_pt1 | contig 37091 bp, 30 predicted proteins | sample YL17G11_40_MG_FD_203452 | JGI IMG/M metagenome (GOLD analysis project Ga0315289, IMG submission 203452) | Sediment microbial communities from Yellowstone Lake, YNP, Wyoming, USA - YL17G11_40 | ecosystem: Environmental > Aquatic > Freshwater > Lake > Sediment | place: USA: Wyoming | collected...
TGCAGCAGAAAGTCACCGAATTTAGACCAGAGGTCGATGGCCAGTCGTCCCGTACCGGCGATGGGCCGCAGCAGAAGGTTCAAAATCCCGTGTCCTCGTTCTGAATGTCGGAAAGGTTTTCGAAACGGGCGTATTCCTCGATAAACGCGACTTCCGCCGTGCCCACGGGCCCGTTGCGCTGTTTGCCGATGATGATTTCCGCGATACCTTTTTTAGCCTCTTCGAGTTCGGGGTTATAGCGCGATTCGCGGTAAACGAACATCACCACGTCGGCGTCCTGTTCGATGGCGCCCGATTCGCGCAGGTCCGAAAGCTGGGGCCGGTGGTCGCCGCCGCGCTGTTCCACGGCGCGCGACAATTGCGACAGGGCTATGACCGGAACGTCAAGTTCCTTGGCGATGTTCTTGAGCGAGCGCGAGATTTGCGAGATTTCCTGCTGCCGGCTTTCGAGCTGCACGGAGGACCCCATCAATTGCAGGTAATCGACGATGATCAGCCCCAGGCCGTGCTGCGCCTTGAGACGGCGCGCCTTGGCGCGAATCTCCAGCGCCGAGATGCCCGGGGTATCGTCCACATAAATATGCGCCTCGTGCAACGGTCCCGCGGCCATGCTGAGCCGGGGATAGTCCCGTTTGGGCAGCTTGCCGCTGCGCAGCGCGTGCATGTTGACCCGGGCTTCGGAGCAGAGCATGCGCTGTGCGATTTGCTGCCGTGACATTTCCAGCGAAAAGACGGCGCACGACGGCGGGTTGGGGGAGCGGATCGTCGCGTTGAGCGCCATCGACAGACAGAGGGCCGTTTTACCCATGGATGGACGGCCGGCTATGATGATCAGATCGCCCTTCTGTAAACCTGCCGTCATCTCGTCAAGCTTGGTGAAGCCCGTGCGCACGCCCTGGATGCCGCCTTCGCGCGCGTATTTTTCGATGTCGGAGAAGGTGGTTTTAAGCAGGTCCTGCATGGACTCGAAGGAGTTTTTAATGCGGCCTTCGGAAATCGAAAAAATGCGCGACTCCGCGCCGTCGAGGATGTCCTGCGCGCCTTTCTCCATGGAAAAACAGTTGGTGGTGATCTCCGCCGCCGCGGTGATCAGATGGCGCAGCGTGCCTTTTTCCAGAAGGATGCGCGCGTGGTATTCCACATTGGCCGAGGTGGCAACGCTTTCCACGAGCTCGTTCAAATAGGCCTCGGTGCCCACGCTTTCGAGGTGGCCGCGTTTGCGCAGTTCGTCGGCCAGCGTGATAATGTCGATGGGAACGTCGTTTTCAAACATCGCCATCATGCATTCAAAAATGCGGCGGTTTGCCGTTGCGTAAAAAACGTCGGGCGTGAGCAGTTCCATACCCTGCGCCACCGCGGAATTGTCGATAAGCATGGACCCCAGCACCGACCGCTCCACATCGAGCGCCTGGGGCGGCACGCGGTCCGAGATCGGCTGGTCGTTTTTTCTAATGGCGGTTGTCGGCGGCATAGGCATTCAATGACCGGAGAAGGTGCTCGAGTTTTTTCAAATCGTCCCATGTCGGACGTTTAAGCTGTTCATTGCGCAAAAGCGCTGCCGGATGATAGGTCACGACCACCGGGACCCCCCGGAATTCGTGCGGCGTTCCGCGCAGTTCGCCCACGCCTTTGTTTGTGTCAAGTATCGCGTCGGCGGCCACGCGCCCCAGCGCCAGGATGGCCCTGGGGCCCATGATTTCGATCTGGGCGCGCAGGATCTCCATGCAGGCCTTTGCCTCGCCGCTGTCCGGGTCGCGGTTCTGCGGCGGCCGGCACTTGAGCACGTTGGTGATGAACACATCACGGCTTCTATCAAGATGTATGGCGGCAAGCATCTTGGTCAACAGCTGGCCTGCCGCGCCCACGAACGGCAACCCCTGGCGGTCTTCCTCGGCCCCGGGCGCTTCGCCCACCACCATGAGCGGAGCATCGGCGTTTCCCGCGCCGAAGACATAGGTTTGGCGCGAAGCCGAGAGTCCGCAGCGGTTGCAGGCGCGGGTTTCAATATAGAGAGCTTTGAGTTTTTCGCGCGTTGAAGGTCCCGATGCCGCACCGTATGCGGCCGCCGGCTCATTGACAGATGGCAGTGCGGAATCGGCGGTCGGCGCAATGCGCGCGGCAATGCGCGTCTGCTCCGGCATTGCAGGAGCAGGCCGAGAGCTTCCCGGCTTGAACCCGGCTGAAAAGATATAATCGGGCATGCCGAGTTCCGCCTGCTGTTTGAAATAGGCGGCCAGCATTGCGCGGGCTTCAGGCATGAGCGGGCCCCATCTCGCGGGCAATCCGGGAGAAAAGGTGGCGCGCGGCCGCGGCTTTCGATGCAGGACCGAAAGTCTCCGGCTCACCGCTTTTGCCGAGAATGACGATGGAGGTATCGTCGCCTCCAAGAGCGTCGGCAACAGTATTGAGCACCATGAGATCGCAACGCTTGTCCGCCATTTTTTTTTGCGCGCGCGAAACGTTTCCATCGGATTCGAGCGAAAAGCCAACCACGAATTGCTTTTCCTTGCGGCTGGTCAGGGATTTCAGGATATCAGGATTCGGCACGAGGCGCAGCGTTGTTTCGCCGGCGGCTACGCGCGGGATCTTGCCGGCGGCGACCGCCGCCGCGCGGAAATCGCCCACGGCCGCGGCCATGATGCAGGCGTCGCAGTCATCGAATTCGGCCGCAAGCGCCGCCTGCATTTCAACGGCGGTGGCGACATTGACAACGTGCGCCTGGTCCGGCAGCGGCGCGGCTTGCGGGCCCGCCACCACCGTCACCCGGGCTCCCAGGTCAAGCGCGGCCTGCGCAAGCGCGGCGCCCATTTTTCCGGATGACCGGTTGGTGATGACGCGCACCGGATCGAGGGGCTCGGCCGTGGGGCCGGAGGAAATCAGAACGCGCCTGCCGCTAAGCGGGCCGTGTGTCCGCAGGCCGGTGATGGTCGCGACGATTTCTTCGACGGCAAGCAATCGGCCCGGGCCTTGGGTCCCGCATGCCAGCTCGCCTTCTTCAACGGGAAGAATGCGCGCTTTACGTTCGGAGAGGATGCGTATATTTTCGATGGTCGCCGGATGTCGCCACATGACGGTGTTCATGGCCGGCGCAATGATCAGACGATCGCCCTGGAATGAAAGCGCCAGCGTTGTGAGCAGATTATCGGCAATACCCCGGGCAAGTTTGGCGATAGTATTGGCGGTGGCCGGAACAATAAGCAGAAAATCGGCCCATTCGGCCAGGCGGATATGATCAAGGGCACCGGGATACAGATAGGGACTGCCGGTCCCATGGCTTTGGCTGTCGTGATAGACCGGATGGCCCGAAAGCGTGCGCAGGGCTTCCGGACCTACGAATCCTACGGCATTCGATGTGAGGACCACCCGCACATCGATCCCTTCCTTGCACAGCAGCCGTATAAGGGAGGGGACTTTATAAGCGGCAATGCCGCCGGTAATGCCGACCACGATCCGCACGAGACGGTTTTACCCTTCGATCGGGCTTTCTTCACTTTCGACTATCCGGCCGTCGAAAAGCTTCTGCAGCGCCATGGAGGTGGGTTTTATTTTGGATTTAAGGATGCCCAGACGCAATTGGTCGTTGATGAATCTGGCTTCCTGGGCCGCCATGAGCACCGCCTTGTACCGGCTGATGCCGCGGTTTTCCAGCTTTTCCAGTTCGTATTCAAGCATTTCGGGCATAGACGCTCCCTTTCTTTGCTTCGCCGCGCCCATGAATCGGGCGCCGGCCGCGGGTTTATTCGATATTCTGAATTTGTTCTCGGATTTTCTCTATGATTTCCTTGAGCGCTACTGAAATATGGGATATCTCCGTGTCGTTTGCCTTTGAGCCGATGGTGTTGGCTTCGCGGTTCATCTCCTGCAAAAGAAAATTCAGCCGTTTGCCCACCGGTTCGCTGGATTCAAGATCGCTGTTGAATTTTTCAAGGTGCGCAGCAAGCCGCGTACATTCTTCTGAAATGTCCAGCCGGTCCGCCATGAGCGCCACTTCTGTGGCCAGAACGCGCGGCTCGGGCGGGTTGTCCAGCAGTTGTTTGACCCGCGCGGCGATTTCGTCGGCATATGCCTTGACGCGGACCGGCGCGCGCTTCTTTACGGTTTGCAGATTGTGCGCGATCTCCTTGAGCATTTTTTTAAGGTCGCGCGCAATGATCCGCGCCTCGGATTCCCTGGACTTCTGGAAATCATCGATCGCCTCCGCCAGCACCGGCTGAACGGCGCTCCACACCTGCTCATCGCTGGATTCAGGAAGCTCCGATTTTATGAAATCGCTGAACTGAAGAAGGTGAGAAAGCGAGACGTCGCCTTCCAGTCCGTAGTGTTCCTTCAGTTCCTTGAATATCGAAATATAGCGGTCGACGGTTTTTTTGTCCCAGATGAGGCGTCCCTTTTCATCTTCCTGGTCGCATGAAATGAAAATCGAAAGCGAGCCGCGTGAAATCCGGGAGCTGACCTCTTTTTTTATGATCTGCTCGATATTGCCGAGAAATCGCGGCTGCCGAAGCTGAATTTCCAGGAACCGGTTGTTGACCCCGCGGATCTCCACACGGAAAAGGCCCAACGCCGTCTCTTTTTCCGCCTGGCCGAAGCCGGTCATGCTGCGAAGAGGCATAAGGGTTTGCTTGGTTTGAAGAAGGCGCCCGAAAATCAGCCAAATTGAATAATATACGAGATGCGGGGCGGGTTGATCAACGTTTCCCGGCTGGAGGGGCGCCATCGGACATGCGTTTGAGTTCTTCAATCAGGGCAAGCGAGCGCCATCGCAAGGAGGATGTTTTTGCCGCCAGGTAGATTTCCACGGCAGGAACAATAAAGCTCGCATTCGGGTCCTGTGCGGATTGGGCGGCCCGCGCATCGGCCAGATACCGGTCGATTTCCTGCGCTTCCGCCATGAATTTGTTCAACATGGTCAACAGATTTTCCGGGATTGGCGGGTCGGTTGCTTCGCAAAGAGCTGCCAGATATTTCACGCATTGTGCATAGCGATCGCAGATCGTGCCGTCATTGCCGGCATGGGTGGGAAGCTGGTCCAGGCTTTCGAGCGCGAAATCAAGCAGGTTACGCAGACGCGTTATGAACGATACGGGCGGACGGTCCACGATAATGGCCGAAACAACGATGCCGTTTTTATTTTTGACCGGCCGGGCATTAGGATCTTTAGCCACGGTGTTTCGACTTTGGATAGGTTGCATTGAATTGATGCACATGAGCAATGATGTGCCGGCACGCAGCGCAAAGGTGTTATCATCGCACAAAATGAAATTACATTATGATTAACTGCAAAGCAATTGGATCGTGCGGCCCGCGCTCAGAACGCGCCGTTCCGTCCATTGGACGGGGCGCCGCGGCCGGCAGGATGGTCCGCGGATTTCGGCGTTCCCGGGAGAACATACCAGTCCGGGAGCGCAATTCCGGATGATTTTTGCCATGCGTAAAGGTACAGGCGGGCGACGAAGCCGGCGGCGGAATTCCGGCGGTCGCGGGCAAAACGCATGACCGTTGAATCGGCGATCGGTTGCGCGACCAAAGGGAGTCGCGATTCGAGCGCGTAGGCGGTATCAATGAGTGCGCGCGATGAATCGATCTGCCGGAGGACAAGATCCATGAGCGGAACCGCGGTATCCACGGACTGCGGCGCAATCAATCCCGCGGACAGCGGCCCTGCCTTGCCCAGCAGCGCGTCGACCTTTTCATGGATTCCGGTTTGCGGGGATGATCCGTCGGCGCGCGCGCGGCCGTCGTAGTGGACGGTCACATGCAGCGGCTGGCACAGATCGGCCGCATAATGGCTGAGCGATCCAGCGTAGAGCAGGCACGCCTGTTGCGCCGCCGCATCCTTTGGCCAATGGCGGACACGGGCAAAGGCCATGATGAGGCGCTGCGTCTGCTCCATGACTGCATACGGGAGGGCGCCGATGCGGTCGGGATTGATGCTTTTCGCGCACAGCAGCTTTACATACTCGTAGCGCAGATCGGGCAATCGGAACTGTCCCGGAAGTTCGAAATCAATAAAATGCTCCGGTCCTTCACTATTGCGAACCTGGGGGAGCGCCTTGTCGCGCACGAGGTCCGGATCCCCGGAGAAGAGAACGGCGGTTTTCGATTGCGCGGCAAAGAACGCGGGCAATTGCGGTCCGGCAATGTTGATCGCATCCGCAGTGGCACGGTAATGACCGTCGGTATGCCAGGCGTTTGCCGCGATGCAGATGAATCCTGTGAGCAGCCCGGCCCTCCACCGTACGCTTGTCCACTCGTACGCTCGTACGCGCGTACGCTCGTATGCTCGTTTCATGCAAGCCCGATCTCTTTCCTGATCCGATCTTCCTCCGCCTTGTGCCGGGCCTTGGCCTGTTTGAGATATTCCATCAAGTCGGCGGGTATGGCTTCATCGAAAGCCGTTACCGATATGGCGGCGGCAATGCGGACCGGATCATTCCCTGATGAAAATTGCATCCGGCCGAGGTGTTCGGCGATGCGTCCCTGGACCACCAGCGCGCCCTGGAGCGGCGTCATGGGCAGCAGAACAAAGGGGATGTGGACGTCCAGGGTGGTCAGCGATCCCACCAGGTCGAGTTCGCGCAGCATGGCCGTAAGCGATGAAAATATTTCGGGCATCAGGACGGATGATTCCTGCGGAGTCAATTTGTTCCAGGCGTTCCGCGTCTGCGCCGCCGGCACGGTGATCATAATGGTGGAAAACGGGGTGTGATACCGTTTGGCAAGGCCGATACTGTGCTTGAGGAAAAAGAGCGCATTGTTGCTTGTCAATACTCCCTTGGGCAGCGCCGGCAGCCCCTGTTTGGGCGTCCGCTGGTATTTTTTCGTCTGCTGCAGCAGGTCCGCGATCTGTTCATCGCTGAACCCTTTCTGCAGCAATACCTGGCGCAGCGGCTCGCGCAGACGCTGCAGATCAACTTCGTTTTCCACGACCGACTCAAGAATCCGTTGAATATCGGGGAGCGATAGGTTCGGATCGGTGGCGATGTATTCGACCAGCCAGTCGGATTTGAGCATACCCACGGTCTGGTTGAGGCGGCCGCTCATGTGCTGCTGCACCCGGTCGATCATTCCCGCGGGAACGCCCTGGCCCTTTAGTTTGTCAATCAATTGCCGCTGGATGCTACCCAGGATCTGGTCCATGGGCGCGTCGTGGTTCTTCCGGCCGCCGGCGTTTGATTGCAGAAGCATCTGACCGCTTGCACGTTCGATATAGGCGGTCAGAAGGCTGGACAGCTGTGCGTCGTTGGTTGTTGCGCCCTGACGGATCTCCGAGGCGAGCACGATAAGCCGGGCGGCATCGGCGGGATTGTCCTTGATGCCCTTGATGATCTCCGCGGCGGTAACGCCCATGGCTTCGCCCGCCTGGTCTAAAAGACCGACGATGTTTTCGTTTTCGAGTTCCCTGTTGAGTTCCTTGACAAGAGAAAGGAAATCGGCCAGCGGCATGCCTTCGGCCGTCAGGCCGTCCTTCAGGCGCGGCAGCAGGTGTTTAAGGTCTTTACTTTCGGGTACCATGCGCTTGATGAGCTGCGACAGGCGCTGCACCGACACCTGCCCGCGCCGGTATTCCTCCCGCGCCAGCCGGACGATGGTCTGGTACGTCAGCTCCTGCAGTTCGTTGACAATCTGTGCTTCCTGATCGCCGGCCTGGCCCATCTGGCGGCGCAAGTCCAGCTGCTGGCGCAGTTCGGACGTGAGCTGGAACACCACCTGCATCATTTCGTCGGCCGAGGCAAAGTGCGGCGCGTTCTGCGTGTCGCTTATCTTGCCGCTCAGGTCGCGCAAACGGTTGAGGGCCACATGGCGGCCGGTTTTGGTATGCAAGTCCACGGTACCGGGCGCCGGGCCCTGTTGCGGGGGCGCCGCTGCCGGAGCGGAAAAGATGTCCTGCGCCGCCAGCAGGCTGCCCACTGCGTCAAGTGCCGCGACCTGGGCTTCCGACGCGGGCGCGGGATGCGAACCCGTCTGCGAAAGCGCGTCTTTGCCTATTACTTCCTCGTCGGCGGTCACTTTTTTATACACCACATAGTTGATGCGCAGATTGTCGATATGGTTGTTTTTAAGCGCCTGGTCAAGCCGCTCGTTATCGTTGGCCTGGCCTGTTTTTTCGAGCACGGAAAGAAAGAAGTTGATGGTATCAAGCTGTATGCCGGGCAGAAACGTCAGCGATTGAAGGCCGATCTTCTTGAAATGCGCGATCATTTTCTTGGCATTGATGCGCGCGTCCACGTTCCATTCTTCTACATACAGGGATTCGCGCTCCAACAATAGCGAAACCATGGGCGTTTTATCGAATATCCGCTGAAGATGAAACAGCAGCTCCGCCACACTGCGCTGTGTCGTAGGGTGCAGGGCGTTATAAAAATGGGTGTTGGTAAAGACGGTATTGAAAAGCCGGGCCAGCACCTCGGCCTGCTTCCGGTCGATCGAAGGCGCGCGTTGCGGCTGCTGCGGTTGCTGTGGAGGGTTTTGCATCATGCGCCTGTTCCGGCAAATCCATGAAGAACGGGAATGAATGATTCTGTTCCCCATGGAGGGACGTTCGAGGGAACATCCCTCCATGGGCCAACCTTGATGCGGATTCGCACCTCTATCAGTATACCATAAAAATATAGAATCCGGGTAGTTCCGCAATGGGGGACCGATTTCGGCCGCGGACAATCACCGCCATCGCTGGCAACGGAACCCTGCGCCGGTGATCTGCCGCACGAACGCGGCCGGCGTGAGTGCGCGCCGCACGCCCTTTTCGGTTATGGTCACCTCGTCAAGTCGTCCAGGAGTTGTCGGCTCCACGGTGACGGCGCCATATCCGTCGGCCAACGATTCGATATCGATATGTATCCGGCGCGCTTCCCTGCGCGCGAGGATGCGAACGGTGGATCGCCTGCCCTTCCGATAATCGAACGATGCGCCGTCATCGCATGAATAGATATATTCGGCCGTTCCCCGATGGTCCGGGGAGAGAAAGACCCCCAGGTCAATGGAACGATGCTCCTTTGCGTTCGTTGCGGGCGTGCCGCGCTGCATGGGGAGCAGGGAACCGTCGCGGATAAAAAGCGGCGTGCCCGCGCCGGATTTCCGGACCACGGCCCGGCGATTACCGTTTGTCCAGGCGCCGGCGGAGCAGTCAAACCAGCGTGCGTCGGGCAAAACCACGGTGCGGGACGATTGATTATCATGCGTAAATGGCGCCTGCATGATGGCCGGGCCGACCATGAACTGGTCGTCCACGGTCAACGGCAGCGTGCCGTGCTCCGCAAAATCATAAAAAAGCGGACGGAGGACCGGTTCGCCCCGCTCCTCCTGGGTGATGAACAGGTTATAGAGGTAGGGGAGCAGCGTATACCGCAGACGGATATACCGGCGGATTCGTTCGAGCGCGGTCCTGGAAAACGCCCAGGGTTCCTGGCGCCGCGTGGCGGCGGCCGCATGGTTGCGGAAGAACGGGAACAGGAAGCAGGCCTTGTACCAGTCGATTATCAACCGTTCGTTGGTGTCGCCGCCGAACCCGCCCACATCCGTGCCGGTGAACGAAACGCCCGACAGTCCGAGGTTTATTGTTTTGGCAATGGCCAGGTGCAGGTGGAAATAGTTCGACGAGTTATCGCCCTGCCAATGTCCACAGTATTTGTGCGAGCCGGTCGATCCGGAACGGGAAATCAGGAGGGGCCGCTCATTGGGCCGGGCCATGCGCCAGCCTTCGAGAGACGCTCTGGCCATGAGCGTCGCAAAGCGGTTGTGGAACGCTTCATGGGGGAGACGGCCGCCATCGAACAGCATTCCCGTGCAATCTGTTGCGCCGGTCGCGGGGTCGTTCATATCGAGCCACGCGCCTGAAATACCGGTGCGCGCAAAGGCCGCAAACTGCCGTGCCCACCATCGGCGGCCTTTATCTTTGGAGAAATCGGGGAACACGGTCTGGCCGGGCCACACCAGGCCGATGAAGTTCCGCCCGGCCGCATTTTTGCAGAAAGCGCCGGCTTTTTTTCCCGATTCATATACCGCGTATCCCGGCTCGAACTTGATCCCGGGATCCACGATCGGCACGACATGGTACCCTCGGTCGCGGACCGCGAGGATGTTCGCCCGCGGGCTAGGGAAGTTCTTTTTATCAAAAGTAAATACTCGAAACCCGCGCATGTAGTCGATATCGAGCCATAGACCGTCGTTGGGGATGCCGTGTTTTTCAAAATGGTCGGCCAGCGAACGCAGATCCCCGGCGCTTTGATATCCCCAGCGGCACTGGTGATGGCCTAGCGCCCAGAGCGGCGGCAGCGGCGCCGTGCCGACCAGCGATGCCAGCTTGCGCGTGAGTTCGGCGAGCGTCGGCCCGTACAGCAGGAAGATCGACGGTTCCCCGTTTTCGGAACCGAAATACATATGCGGCCCGATATCAATCGAAGGTAGGGCCGATTCCGCGGACGCCGGAATGCCGATCACGGCCGCGTACGGGTTATCAATCAGCAGCCCGATATACTCGTTGCCGCGCTTGATCACGACATAGGGGATCGAAATGTAATCGGGATCATAATGGTCTTCTATCACCTGTTTGGGATAAAAATCGGCGAAGGCATCGGTGTTCCAGAAACGGTGCACGCGGCCGGATTTTTCAAACGGCGTGCTTTTTTCGCCCATGCCGAAGAATTGCATGTCATCGGTCTTCTCGAACTGGAAAAGCCAGGCTGACCCGCACACGCCGAAAGAGGTTCCCGCCCGTGCACGCAACAGGGATTTCCCCCGCAGGTCCGAAAGCAGGATCGATCCATCGGCCTTTATGATCAGGTGCGATAGCGCGCCGCTGCGCGCCGGCCGCGCGCCGGCCGGCGGCGTGATTTCGGATCCCCCCGGCGTCGGCCCCCATACATGGCGGTTGATGGCGCGAATGTGATAGATATCGCTGCCCGTTCCGCGCGCCGACAGCCGGAACGATTGCCGGCCGATGGAGAACCGGCCGGATTTCATCCGGCCGGCAAAGCTGAAATTGGCGGGATGGAGTATCTTATTGGGGAAGTACATGTATGCGCGCTCCTTGCAATGCGAAATACTAAACCGTCATTCGCGTCCGCAACACTTCTTTATACCACGCAGCCGAGGCCTTGGGGATCCGCGCAAGCGTCCGCCGGTCAATGCCCACGATGCCGAAGGTCTTATCATACCCGTCGGCCCATTCGAAATTATCCATGATTGACCAGAGGAAATAGGCGTTCACGGGGTAACCCTCGCGCACGAGGCGTTCCAGCCGCAGCAGATGGTTGCGCAGAAAATCGATGCGGTGCGTATCGATGATTTCGCCGTGTTCGTCGATCGCGTCGGGAAAGGAACACCCGTTTTCGCTGATCTGGATCATACCGGGTTTGTATATCTCATGAGCAAACCGCGGGGCCCAGTACATGATGTCGGGCACCACGTTCAGCCAGGCCACGGTCGCGCGATGATGCCCTTTGGAAAACGGGAGCGGCCGCGGCGTTCCGTCGGCACCGGCCCGCACGATCCTTCCGGTATAGACGTTCAGCCCGAAAAAATCGGCTTTTGCTCCGATAATGTCAAGGTCGCCGGGTTCGATGCGCGGCGCATCGGCGCCCTGCTGCGAAAGCCACCACTCCGGATACCGGCCGTTGATCATGGGTTCCATCATGGGCGCCGTGTCGCGGTAGGATTGTTCCTTTGCCGCCGCGATATGTTCCGGAGTCTCAATGATCGGCGCGGAAAACGTCGGATTGTGGACCACCCCGGCCTGCGATCCGCGGCGGCCGTATTCGCGCACCGCCTGCAGGGCGTAACCGTGGGCCAGCATGCCATGGTGCAGCACCTGATTGGCGTCCTGGCGGGTGCCTTTATGGCCGGGAGCGTGATGTCCGGCATGGTACCCGAGCATAAGGCACCACGGCTCGTTGATGGTGATCCAGCGGTTGACTTTATCGGCATATTCCTCCACCACGATTTCGCAGAAGCGCAGGAAGTCAAGGGGAATATCCCGGGATAGCCACCCGCCTTTGCGGTCCTGCAGCGATTGGGGAAGATCATAGTGATAGAAATTGACCCATGGCCGGATGCGGTGCGACAGCAGGCAGTCGATCAATTTGTGATAGAACAAAAGGCCCTTTTTGTTCACCGGGCCATCGCCGTCGGGTATGATGCGCGGCCAGGAAATTGATAAACGATAATTCCTGACGCCCAGCTCGGCCATGAGCCGTATATCGTCCCGGAAACGGTGGTAATGGTCGCAGGCGGTGTCCAGGGTATCGTTATTGGCGACCGCGCCGATGGTGCGGCAGAAGGTGTCCCAGATGGAGGGCCCTTTGCCGTCCGCGTCCCAGGCGCCTTCGATCTGCGGCGCGCTGGCCGCCACGCCGAAGGTGAAGGATTTGGGGAACCGGAACGGTTTTGTTTCGATTTTCCGCCGGGCTTTCATGTATCCGAAACTCCGCTGTATGACGAACCGGAAACAATGGAAAATACAATCATGCCGCGAATTTCATGAAATTCATTTTCTTCGGCAAATTGCTGATGGTATATTTGCAGTAGGCCGCTGTTCGGCCCGATATGATGCGCCCGCGGCCGGCTCATCCATATTCCTATCCGATACTCAACCAAAGGAGGATCCATGCCCCACACCATCACCGACGCCTGCGTTGCCTGCGGCACCTGCGTTCCCGAATGCCCGGTTGAAGCAATCAGCGAAGGCGATCCTGTTTATAAAATCGACGCATCCAAGTGTACCGACTGCGGCGCCTGCGCCAGCGCATGTCCCACCGAAGCGATCAAGGCCTGACGGCGCAGCCGCATTCCATGGAAAAAGAAAGCTTGCTGTACATTATTGTTGTAGGACCGGCGCCAAAGGCCGATCGAAGCGTCATCGAGGCGACGGTGCGGGCTCTTGACATGGAGGTCTGCTTCCGGGACGACATTCACGATACTGCTTTGGCGCCGGCCCGGGGAACGCCGGCGGGATACCTGTCCTATCTTCCCTGCTCGCGGGCCGGCATCGTGGATGCTTTTTCCTCGTTTCCGGTGGGCGCAGGGCAGGATATACCGTTTTATCAGCATCTTGACGAAAAAGAGATCCCGCCCGGCATGGCAGCACTGCCGGTGTCGGGCTTTTTCCATTCCCCGCTCACGGCCGTGCAGGCGCACGGCATGGCGGGCTGCATGGCCCGGCTTTCCATCCTTCTGTCGCAGAACCACAGCCTGGTCAAGGAAGTGGCGCGCTACCGCAAGGAGCGCAATCAGCTCATTGCCATCGGCACCTCGCTCTCATCGGAAAAGTACCTCGACAAGCTGCTGGCCCTCATCCTTTCGGAAACGCGCGACGTGGTGGGCGCCGATGCGGGCAGCATTTACGTGCGGGAACACGTTCCGTCGGGCGACCTCTGGACCAACCGCCTCCTTTTCAAGGTGGCGCAGAACGATTCGGTCAACATGACCGAAAAGGCCAAGGAAATCCCGATCCCCATCACCGACAACACCATTTCGGGGTATGTCGCGCTCATGGGAGAGCCGCTGCTCATCGACGATGTGTACAAGCTCGATACCTTGGTGCCGTATAGTTGGAGCAAAGGATTTGACAAACGGTTCAACTACCGCACCAAGTCCATGCTCACCGTACCGCTCAAAAACATGGCCGGCGAAGTCGTGGGCGTGCTGCAGCTCATGAACAAGAAAAAAGACCCGCGCCAGAAACTCGGTTCGCCTGCCGCGATAAGCCAGAATGTGGCCCCGTTTTCGCATTCCGATGAAGATTTCGTGCGGTCCATCGGATCGTTTGCCGCTGTCAGCATCGAGCGCGTGCAGCTGTACCAGGAAATCGAAGACATTTTCGAAGGGTTCCTGAGCTCGTCCGCCGCGGCGATCGACGAACGGGACCGGGTCACGTCGGGCCACTCGTTGCGCGTAGCGGAATATGCCATGGCGCTCGTTGATGCGATCAACGCCGAAACAGAAGGCCCTTTCGGCAGCATCAATTTTTCCGAAGAACGCAAGCGTCAGTTCAAGTTCGCCGCGTATCTGCACGACATCGGCAAAATCGGCGTGCCCGAAGCGCTTTTGACAAAAGAAAGCAAATTATCCGATGCATCACTTGTGGCCCTCGAATCGCGCGGCGATTATATCAAAACGATGATTTCGTGGAAAGGCGCAGGCGCCGACCTCCCCTGGAAATCGGTGCAGGAACTCGATGACGACGTGGCATTCATCCGCTCCATAAGCAAGGCGGGCTTTCTGCCCGACGACGGCGTCAAGCGCCTTGAGGCGCTCCGCGCCAAACGGTTCCGGCCGGCGGGCGGCGAACCGCGCGCGCTGTGCTCCGATGCGGAATGGGAGCAGCTTTCGATCCGTAAAGGCAACCTGACCGACAAGGAGCGCGACCTTATCAATTCGCACGCTGTGGCCACGCGGCGTATCCTCACCAAAATTCCATGGACGCGCGAGCTGCGCGAAATCCCCTATATCGCCAGCCACCACCACGAAAAGCTTGACGGATCGGGATATCCCGACAGGCTCAAGGAATCGGACATCAACCTGGAATGCCGCATCCTGGCGGTCGTCGACATCTACGAGGCGCTGGTGTCGCAGGACCGGCCCTATAAACCCCGCATGCCGGTCGCCAAGGCCGTGGAGATCCTTCGCAGCGAGGCAAAGGCCCGCCGCCTTGATGCAGGCGTGGTGGAATTCTTCGTGGCAAAAGGGATCCATCAGTTGTTCGTGAAGGAATGACCCCCAACGTATTTTTCTCCTACCCGGCCGGCATGACCGCGGCGGCCGCGTGCGCCGTTTTCGCGGCGTGCATGCCCACGATACAAAAGGAGCATCCCCCGGTGTCTATCGAGATCCGCCGGCTGATTGTCGGCCCTTTGGAAAACAACACGTATGTCGTATCGGATGGAAAGAAAGCCGCGCTGGTCATTGACCCGTCCATCGGCTGCGGCGAAGTGCTGTCATATATTGATAAGCAGAAGCTGACCGTTGCCTCCATTCTTCTCACACATGCGCATTTCGATCATATAATGGGGATTCCGGATATTCACAAAGTATTTCCCGATGCGCCGGTGTACGTGCATCCGCTCGACAGGATGTTCCTGACTAAGCCGCAATTCAACGGGTCGCCCATGATGGGAAGGCCGTATGCGTATACCGGACCCGTGCAGGACCTGACGGAAGGTGCCATGACCGTGGCCGGCTTTTCGTTCACAGTGGTCCTGGTGCCCGGCCATACGCCTGGCGGATGCGCGCTGCTTTTTGGAGATCAGTGTTTCTGCGGCGACATCATTTTTGCCGGATCCATCGGCCGCAGCGATTTTCCGGGCGGAGACGCCGATGCGTTGATCAACGGCATCCGGGAGAAGATATTCACGCTGCCGGATGAGACGGTGCTGCTGTCCGGCCATGGCGGCCGCACTGCGGTGGGAAGGGAAAAGAAATACAATCCGTTCTTCTAGCCGGAGTTGCAGGGGTCAGCGGACGGGCAAATGCCGGTAACTCGTGACCCGCCGGCAATCCGCAGACTTCCGACCTCCGACTTCTGACCTTTGAGGTTCTGTAGCTCTGCAGCTCTTTGCCTTTCAAATTATGGACAAACTTCCCTACGCCGACGCATTTCTTGCGCATCTCAAGCTCGAGCGCACGCTCAGCGCCAATACCGTCGAATCGTACGGCTTCGACCTGGAGCGATTGCGATCGTGGCTTTCCCGGCGCGGCATTGCGGCGCTGGACGCGGTCTCCCGCGAAGTGCTTTCGGAATACGTCGTCACCCTTTTCGACCTGGGTTTTGCCGCAACGTCAATTCAGCGGACGCTGTCGGCGCTGCGCGGGTATTTCGCCTTTGTCATTGCCGAAGGATGGGCCGCGGCCGATCCCACGGAATTGCTGGAAGGCCCCAAAACCGCCCGGTACCTGCCCGACGTCCTGTCTGTTGACGAAATAGAAAAGATCCTTGAGGCCGCGGACACGGCCGCGCCTCTGGGTCTTCGGGACCGGGCTATACTCGAAACGCTGTATGCCACGGGCATGCGCGTATCGGAACTGGCCGCGTTCACGCTCGAGCAGATGATGCTCCAGGACGGGTTTGTGCGCGTGTTCGGCAAGGGCTCCAAGGAACGGCTGGTGCCCATTGGCGCAACGGCCATGCGCTGGCTCGGGGAGTACCTTGACACCGAGCGAATGAAACTGTCACGTCCGCATACGGACAGTACGGTGTTCCTCAATGCGCGCGGCCGGCGGCTGTCCCGCATGGGGATCTGGAAAATCATCCGCAAGTATGTAACGAAGGCAGGCATTAAAAAAGAGGTGTCGCCGCATACGTTCCGGCATTCCTTTGCCACGCACCTTCTGGAGGGCGGTGCGGACCTGCGGAGCGTGCAGGAAATGCTGGGCCACGCCAATATCGTGACCACGGAGATTTACACGCATGTGGACAGGGAGTATCTTAAAGAGGTGCACCGGAGCTTTCATCCGAGATGCAAAAAGCAATGAATGTCGTCCCGCCAACGGCGGGATCGAATGTCCAAGGTCTGGAAAAGCCGGAAAATCGCATGATAAAGAAAATCCGAAGATTGCTGGACCGGATCCCTCCGCCGCCGGCATCCGTTGACGGTCGCCGGACCTATCGCGTTATCGCGGCGCTCATCGTGGTCGCGGGTCTGCTGCTGGCCTTTTGGGGATTGACGCTTGCGGGGGTCGGGCATGCCGGCGCGCACCGCTATGCGCAAACCTCGGGCAGGCTGATCCGCATCTTTTCCGAGAGCGACCAGACCGCGTATCAGGCGTTGCGGACCGGCACGGTGCTGGGCTGGTGGTTTTTCGGATTCGGAATGCTGATCTGCGCCGGCGGAGCGATTGCCGTTGCCCGGCCTGGAACGATTTCTCCCATAATGCGCCGGTTGAAGGTGGAACCATAGGGCGCTTTGCCTCAGGCGGGAACCGATGCTCCAACTACCGCGCACCCTCATCCAGCTCCATTACCACAACCGCCCCGGCGGCGTGACGCGCGTGATCGGCGCGTATGCGCGGGCTTTTTCACGAATTCCCGGCGCCGACCGGGCGCGAAACCTGCTGCTCTGCCACGATTCGCGCGACCGGTCGCTGCTCCCGCCGGACATGCGGGTTGTCAATATTCCCGGATGCGAATACCGGGACTTTCGCACGCGAAAAGCCTTTCTTGACGCACGGAACACGCTGGCTGTGCGGCTCAGGCGCGCTCTGGATGCGCAGACCGCACCCCGGCCGGTCTGCGTGGTGGCGCATAATCTGACGCTGGGGAAAAATTGCGCTCTTTCGTCCGCATTTGCTCGGGTGGCAAGGGCATATCGCGACGATCCCGGCGTCCGGTTCTTTTCCGTGGTCCACGATTTCGCCGAAGAGGGCCGTGCCGATCGTCTGCAGCAGGTCCGGCGGCTTGCGCTGTTGGGTATTCCCATGACGCGCGACCTGTATGCTGCCGGAGCGAAGGTACGATTTGTATCCGTCAATCAGCGCAATGCAGGGCTCCTGCGCAATGCGGGGCTTTCGGCGGCCTGCCTTCCGAATCCGGTCATTCAGCTCCATGCGCCGGCAGTCTCAGGCTCCCGCATCGCCCGCGCCTGCGCGCTTGCGGCGCGCAAAGACGGCGCCGCGTTCGATCCGCGACTGCCCACAGTCCTCTATCCGGGCCGATTGATAGCGCGGAAAAATGCCTGCGAGGCCGTGGTGGTTGCCTGTTTCCTGCTGCGAGCCAACCTGCTTCTGGGACGGCCCGGCTCTTCGGCGGCGGACCGGAAATTCTACGCGCGCCTGCGACGAATCTGCACGCAGAATCGATTGCCCGTGATCTTCGATGCGGAGCGCTTAGCCGCAAACGCAGGCATCAAGGGACCTGCATTCCCGGTATTGACCGCCTATGCGGATGCCGTCATCTCAACGTCCATTGCCGAAGGATTCGGCTACGCGCTCTATGAACCGTGGATCCTGGGAACGCCGGTCATCGGCCGCCGGCCATTGGGATTCGACGGCATTTCCGGAGCGGATTATGCGCTCTATGCTTCCCTGCCGGTGCCCGCGCATATTATTTCTGCCAGCCGGCTGCGCAAGAACTATTATCGGCATGGACGCCGCTGCTTTGGCAGTCAATGGTATCCGGACAAGCGTCGTTTTACGCGCGAATTCATGCGCGAGATCGTGCCTGCCGGCGCCGCGGATTTTGGTGCGCTTGATCAGGAACAGCAGCTCGCGATCCTCAGGCGTTTTGCCGCAATGCGTTTCGCGGGCCGTGGTTTGCGGATGCGAATGGGGGATGGCCGCATCGTCGTGGATTCATGGCGAATCCCCGATGCTCATCGGATCCGGACTGTGCGGCAGGCTGTGCTGCGCTCGTGCGGCAACGCGGCATTTGTGCGCAATTTCCAGCGCGTTTTTTTAGCCGGCCATTCCGCGTTCTCGCCGCGAAAATTCAACCATGCCGCGATTATCCGCTATTTTTCAGCGCTTGAACATCTGCGCCTGCTGATGTCCCCGCCGTAAGGCCTGAAAAGCGATGAATCCGCATCTTGAATATTTTTCTTGATTTTTTGTTCCCGTCATGTGATATTTTAATATCCCACAAGAGGTTAGCGGGGTGCGCCTGTGAAAGCCGAAAGGGACTTTCCGGCGCCGGAGCTTGACCAAAGAAAACAGGAGGAAGCCGTGTCGAACACCACGAAGCACGATCTGATTGCGGAAGTCTCTAACGTAACGGGCCTTACGCAGGCCGACACCAAGATCGTGGTGGAGGAGCTTATAGAGACCATCGGGCAGATGCTCGAACAGGGACGCCATATCGAGCTCCGCGGGTTTGGCACGTTCTATACCAAGAAGCGCAAGCCCCGTCCTGCCCGCAATCCCAAGACCGGCGAAGTGGTGCCGCTGTTCGAACGCATGGTGCCGTTGTTCAAATACTCAACCGAGCTTAAAAAGAAGATAGCAGAAGGCATGAAATCCGCCGGAGCGCATGCCGCTTCGGCCGTTTGATTCGGACCGCACCGCGGAATAGTTGACAAAGGCGTGCACCTGTACGCCTTTTCTGTTTCAGCATATCACCCGCGCAGACAGTTCCCCCCGAGCAGCATTTTTTCCATTGACTTGGCATCGATTGAGCGGTATACTTTCTTTAAAGTTTTTTTCCCCAATATTTTTCTTTCATCAGCGGATCGCAGAACAAAGGGTGGTGGCTCATGAAAAAATCGCTTCTCGCAGTGGCATTCATCATGTGCGCGGGCGGAACGCTCTGGGCGCAGAATACTGACGGAAATTCCGACGACAGCGGCAGCGGCGGCATCAGTTTTCAGAATATGTCGCCCACGCTCGGTGGAACGAGCACGTTCGACGCCCGTTTCTCTATGGGGTTTAATTACGATCTTCTCCGCCCGCCCACGCAGGTATCATTTGATTATCCCCGCGGGTTTATCGGGTTTAATATTCCCCTGGAAGGATCGATCAATCCCCGCAAAATCAATGCAGGCGTTGATTCCTCAATCAACAAGATTTTCCGCAACGGCGACGAAATCAAGCCCATTGCCAGTGCGCGCCAGAACCCCAGCACCACGATCCGCGTAGATGTCCCCATGCTCGGCGGCGTGGGCACCTTTGCCAATATGCAGAATGTGTACATAAGTTACATGAATACGCTGGGAATTCCCAGCCTGATGGCCGCGCAACCCGAAAATAACGGCATCTCCATGGCAATGCGCGGCGCCATCAACGTGCCGCTCGATGTGAGCGTGTCGTGGGAAACCATGGTATTCGGCTATGCCTATAAAGTCAATAAAGACCTTACCCTGGCCCTTAATTTGAACCGCCATGTGTTCCGTCTGGATGCGCGCGGGGATGTCAATGTCGATCTGCTGGGCTATGTAAAAATCAACCAGGATCTGCTCAATAAAAAAATCGGCTTCGATTATACGGTGGCAGGCGTTGCCAATGCCAATTATTCGGCCGAGCCATGGTCCGCGACCCTTGCCGCCAAATACTGGCGCGTTGCACTCACCTCGCGCTTCGGCATGAAAACGCGTGCGCGCGGCTCCATGAACGTGGATTACACACTCCCGTTTTTTATTGACAAAGAGACATTCCAGATCAGCATGGACCAGAAAGACCTGATGGACATAGCCTACCTCAACCGTCTTGAGGCGAATGAAACAAGCACGTTTACCTACCATTCAAACAGAGACATGACGTGGGAAATGCCCAGCGCCTACACCCTTTCATTTGATATCGTCCGCGACAGGATGAACATCTCCTATACCAAACTCACCGGCAAAATCAAGATGGGTCTGGACAATGTATGGGTCCTGCAGAGCAATCCAAAAGACACGGTCGGCCCGGCGACCTATGACACCTTCAACCTGCAGCTCGGTCTTCCGGTGGATAATATCATTATGATCAGCGGTAATTTTAAAAACGCTTTCTTTAATCTGGGCGTTTTCGGGATCGATTGCGACGTGGGCGGCCGGAACAAGATTTTGTCCGCGCCGCTTGCTAAAATGCAGTATCCCATGCTGGGCGGCATGCCCCTGTTCCCGGTGCTCAACTTTGGCTCGGCGCTGGGGACCAAGATGCAGCTTCTGCTGGAGATAGACGTGCTTCCGCTTATGGCGCTTAAATCGGGCGTCGTCTATTATTTCTGATACCGTAAAACAGGCATTCACCTGCTGTTGAAAGGAATACATCGATGTCTCCGCTCAAACACAGTGTAGTGGCTCTCCTCGCGCTGTCCGCCGTGCTGGCCGCGGAACAGGCCACGCCGTATGTGATCACCGATTTCCCGATTACCGCCATCAAACCCGATTCGATCATCTCGGTCAAATGGGCGGGAATGAACCGGGCGCTCAATCAGACGCTGCCGCCCGATTCAGGGATCATCTATTACAGCCGGTCGCCGGGCGGATCCAAAATCGCCAATTATGCGAACCATGTGGACGCGGCGCAGATTACCGGCGTCTCTACCGACAACCGGGTGATCAACGGCGAACCGCCGCAGCGGGAAATCATGTTCCGGCCTTCGGAGCAGCAGGAGATGGGCGCGGGCGTATTCTATTGTATTGTTGCATTTCCGTATTCCATCCAGCAGGGACCTCTCACGGTGCGCGACACCTTCTATTCCAACGAGCTTCCTCTGATCGTGGAAACCATCAAGCCAACCGACCTGAAATCGCCCTATGGAACGATCACCGACCTTACGCCGACCTTTTCCTGGGACGTCAACCCGGGCGTTCCGTATTATCATGTGCTTTTATCGGATGAAAAAATCGAAATCAACGATTCGAGCGGCAGCTTTTCCATAGCGGGACTGAGCATCATCTGGCAGGCCATCACGCCCAATACCCAGATCGTGTATGGCGCGCCCGACCCGTCGGGCACCATCACCGCGTCGCCGCCGCCCTTATCGCCCGGCAAGACCTATTCGGCGATCGTGCTTAACAATTACGGCAACCATCCGGCCTATACGTCAACGCGGGTCGGTTCGCCCAAGATCTTCACCATCGCCGGCGACACGCTCAAGGCGCCGGTCAACATCTCTCCCAACCACGACACGCTTGATAATGACGCTGATTCCGTCATCACGTTCAAATGGACCCATCTCGATACGAACGCCAATACCTATCGCGTCTACATCTATGTGGCGTCCAACATCGAAAACATCGGCGCGCAGCTTGTCGTATGGGAAAACGAAGTGACGGCGGGAAATTTCCGCGGCCGCGATACGGGTTCCATCAGCGTCAACGCCCGATCGGTGCTCACGCAGAACCATTATACCTGGAAGGTGATTGCCATCGACGCCAAGGGCGCGGGCCGTGCCGGCGACACCACCAGCTTCGATTACCAGTCGCCCACCGGCACCATTGTGCTGCAGACCCTTGAGCATATCACCATAGGCAGCGCAACGCTGAACTCGAATGTCGCCGCGGTTGAAATTCAGGTGGAAGTACTCGACGGTTCGCTCGAAAAACCGCTGCTCTTTTATACCGATAATACAGGGTATCTCGAACGGCAGCGCCCAAAAGGCACGTATCGCATCACCGCGCATAAAAGCGGGTTTGAAGATCTCACGACGACGATACGCGTCGGCAAAGACTCCACGACCAGCCAGACCCTCGTGCTCAAACGTCCCGATGCCACCATTTTCGGCAAGGCTATAGAAGATCCGGCCGGGACCGGCATCAATCTGGCGACGGTCATCGCCGTGTCGGACAATGGCGATACGGTACGCGCCGAAACCGACCGGTTCGGCAGCTTCATTCTCAGCTGCTCGCAGGCCGACTGGACCGTGTGGGCGCTCAAGACCGGATACCTAACGGCATTATCGCGCGATACCACGGCCGCGTTCGGCCAGAGCATCAATTTCGGCACTATCAAACTGGCCAAAGTGCCGTTCACGCTGTCCGGTGTTGTCAAGAACAGCAAAGGACAACCCATTATCGGCGCGAGGGTAAAACTCGAGCGCGACGGTGCGCTTGTTGATGAAGTTCCTTCCACGCCCCAGACCGGCGCCTTTGCCTTTTCCGCCGAAGCGGGCACCTATGCGCTTTCGGCCGAAAAGACGGGCTTTGAGGGCGCCCCCCACACGATACAACTATCGAGTTCCATGCAGATGAATCTGACCCTTGCGCCCGGCGCCGCTTCGGTTGAAGGCTATGTGTACGGCAGCACCTGGCTGGGCACGCAACACACGGTTGCCCCGCTGACCGGCGCGAAAATACATTTCGTCAAGCTCCACGCGGCTTCGGCCGATACGCTTACCGCCGACGCCGATCCCACCTACGGCCATTACAGCCGCAGCCTGGCGGGCAACGATACTTTCCTCGTCTGGTCCTCGGCGCCCGGTTTTGCCGCGGATGTGCGTATCGACACCCTCCGCACCCGGAGCGGCGTCACACAACCCTACAATGATACCCTTGACGCGCTGGGCATTATCCGGGGGTCCGCACAATTGGTCAATCAAAGCAACGTGCTCATGGGCGCCATTGACGCCGCTACCATCGTGGTCTCGGACAGGCAGGCCGGCACGGTCATCGGGACGGTAAAGACGCAGGCGGACGGCAGTTTCGAATTGCGCGGGATCCCCGACGGGGATATCATCGTTGCGGCCGGCAAAGACGGGTATATGCTCAGCGCGATCCTTCCCGATGATACGCTCGAAGTCATCGGTGGACGCGCCAAGGACAACAGCCAGTTCATCAGCTCCCTGGCCATCGAAATGAAAGCCGGCACCAAGCAGATCAATTGGTCAGTGACCATCGGCGCTCAGCGTTCCAGCAGCGCGTCCATCAAGCTGCAATCGCCGTTCCAGAAAACCATGTCGCCGGACAGCACGATCCGCAGCGCCGGCGCCGGCGATTATGTGGTTGTGGTGGACGCGGACGATCCTTCGGTCCTTGACTTGTCGTATCACCGTTTCAATATCAACGATACCATCACTCTTCCGTATACCGAACCGCTGGTATTGCCGGTGAGTCACACAGCCCGGGATACCGCAACGCTCAGAAACGACAGCGTAACGGTCGCGCTTGGTTCGCACGTGATGCTCGATTCGGCGGTTCTTTACTATCGCGATAATAATGCGGGGGCATGGCAGGCCATGGCCGACACCTCCGACGACAGCGTCTATTCCTTTGCGCTGCTTCCGCCAAAGGACGGCTCCCATCTGCAATATTATTTCAGGGCCTTCAGAGGAAGCGACATCTACGGCTATTCTCAGGAGCCGTATCGATCCTGGATCCCTGCCAGCACCAGGCTGACCAAGCTGGAGATCGTGCCGTCGCGCGGCGATACTCTGACCTTTCCTGCCGATTATGCGGTCACATTCAGGTTCCAGGCATTTTATGGATCATCTTTCATCCCCGATACCAGCTTCCCCGCCTCAGACCTTACCTGGACGCTGGACAATGAACAGGGCTGTGAACTCCAGAGCAGCGGCCTGTCGGCCCGTGTGACCACCGGCGGGGCAACCAGCCCGGCCAGCGGCCCGGTCAAACTGACGGCAACGGTGCTGCCGCAGTCGCTTGTCAAGAACGGGACCGGCAACGCGGTGTCCGCGTATTTCCGGGTTTCGGCCGGCAAAATCACCTCCATCGCCGTCCGCCGTGTGGATGCCAAGAATCCTGATCCCATCACCACGGCGCCCGGCGATAAGGCGGAATTCGTTGCGGAAGGACTGGACACCGCAGGAACCATAATGGCGATCACGCCGTCGTGGAGCTGCAAGCCCGCCGCTGCCGGGACCATGAGTGCAGACGGGGCGTTTATGCCGGCTACGACCTATGCCGGCTGGGTGCGCATTTTTGCCACCATCAGCAATGGCAGCGATTCGGCGCAGGGGGAATTTAATGTGAACGCGGAGAACCTGCTGCAATCCGGACTGCCGGTGGCGCATCTTATCACACAAAAGGACCGTCCTGATACTATGAAAAATTTCAACGGTTGCACGATCATATTTCCCGACAGTGTTGTAGGTCCGGGAGAAACCGGCAAGCTGACGCTGGTCATGCCCAGGCTCGAGAACATGGTCGCTCTTGGCTTGGTCGATTATAAGGTCGTCGGCAATGTATACGACATCCAGGAGGAGAATAATGTTGCTTTCCTTGACAGCATCACGCTGACGCTGGATGTCCCCGAGGACCAGCGTCAAAGGGCACAGAAGGAAAAAGCCGCATTCTCAATAGCCTGCTGGAATGCCGACAGCCTGTTGTGGGAGAAGCGTCCCAATTCGGTTGTGGCGAACGACGCTAAAACCATCCGCGTCTGCATCGAGCATTTCTCGCGCTATGCGGTTGTGGCCGATCTGCAAACCGCCGGCACGGTTGTGGCGGTGTCACCCAATCCATTTTCACCCTATGTACGAGGTGCCCCTGCGTCGTGGCCGGCCCCTCCCTCCAACAGCAGCGGCGGCACGTGGATCAAATTCGCGCCGGCGACACGGGCGGACGTCGAAGCACGCATTCGTATCGTCAATGTCGTGGGCGACCGGGTCTATTCCGTCATCGTCCCCAAGGCCGAACCGGCGCGGGCTTATTACGTATGGTGGGACGGCAAGACCAATGATCGCGATATCGATGCGGCGCGCTATGTGGTGGGCCAAACGACAACCGAAAAGACGTTTTATGCACCCGGTGACCGTCTGTGCCGCAATGGCCGGTATATTGCGATTGTCAGCCTGAAGGACCAGAGCGGCAATTATAAGCATTATATGAAGCAGGCAATCTTGATCAAGTGATTTTGGGCCTAATGAATTTCATGACATACCCCGAAACGAGCAGAGCATGGAGGACCTTGTGAAACGGAAAAACAGGATAGCGGTGCTGAGCGCTGCGATACTATGCTGCGCGGGAATGGCGTTGGCCCAAAGCGGGCCGCCGCAAAAGGTGCGCATCGGCGTTCTGGACCTGCAGGTCATCGGCGGTGACGAAACATTTGCCGCCACCGCATCGGAGCAGCTGGCGAACGCCCTGACGGGCATGGGGTCGTATAATGTGTTCACGCAACGCGTTCTGGAGGACGCATTCCAAAAAGTTAAGCTATCGTTCCCCCAGCGGTGCCGCGAGCCGCGGTGCGTGATCGATATCGGCTCGGCAACCGGCATGGACCGCATGCTCTATGGCCGGCTTGATAAGAACGATAACAGCTATGGGGTGCAGCTCAATCTTATTGATGTGCAAACGAGACAGATGATCGGCTCGCTGAGTCTGAAAAGCGATCCCGGGGTCGCCCCCGATGCGCTGCTCAAGGCGGCCATGGCCAAGCTCCATGGCAAACAGGACGCAGATTTATCCATCAAGGTCGCGACCTATTTCGGCCCGGATGTTCATAATGAAAAAGAGTTGGCCATCTCCTCGGGCGTATGCATGGGCGCGGGTCTTATCTGGGCGCTTGCCAATGGCGGATTCAAAGGCATGGGCGCGGCGCCGACCTGGAAAGCAGAGGCGCTGTCGGGTATTTCCGCTGCCGCGGACCGCATTCCCATGGCCGGCCGTCCGGCCGCTCTTGCCAACAGCTATCTGGCGGTTTCCGACGACGCTTATGGCGTTCTCTATAATCCCGCGGGCATGGCCTGGGTCGCGGGCCGCGAGGCTGCCATCAGCTATCAGTATCGCTTCGGTCTTCTTAATAATGTAACAGCATCGTATGTCAATAAAGCCACGCGCGACATCGGCGTGGGCAATGCCATCCTCTATAGCGGCGATAATGATACATCCTCTTCCATGACGGAGATGTATTATATCACCGCGGTAGCCTACAAGTTCAACCAGCTGCTGTCGTTTATGCGTCCTGTTTCCGCGGGAGCAGCAATTAAAGTATCCACGAAAACCGCTTCGGGCAATGCCGATGCAACCGCCGGCGAAAAGACGTTTGGTTTCGGCATCGATATCGGCGTTCTATGGGAATTATCGAACCAGATCCGCTATGGCGCCGTCATTAAAGACCTTCTTGCGTTCGATCGTGTCAATAATACGGTAGGAGAATATTCCTATACCGAAATGATGCCCGTGACCCTTGCCATGGGCGGTCTGTTCAAAGCCGGCTATACGACCAACCTCATGGCCAATGGCCAGATCCCGCTTTATAAAGACCAGCCATGGAAGATGGCCGGCGGCATTGAGCAGGAATTTTTCCGCATAATCAAGGCGCGCGTGGGCATTGAAAAAGAGATACAGGCGCTGGTGGACACGCCCTGGAAGTTCACGGGCGGTCTTGGATTGGATGCGAATACGGAATCCCTGCTGGGTCGACGCTTCTGCTTCGACGCCTCCTACGAATACAATACGCTGTCGCTGCTGTATGTTCTCAACATGTCCATGCGGTTCGCGTTCTAGCGGAAAACCCCGGGATCAGGAATCGTGAAAAGGCCGCCCGCGCGAAAGTGCGGACGGCCTTTTCCGCGTTGTATTTCGTTAACTTCCGACCTCTGACCACCGACTACCGACCATGGTTCCCGAGCATTGTCGAGGGACCGACTTCGCTCTTTTCAGAAATCAATAACCAGCAACGTGATATCATCCTCCGGCGCGCTGTGGCCGTAGAATTTGCGGTGGTAGTCCAGGATTTCGTCCACGGCTCTGGATGGGGCGGTGTTCAGGGTATTCATGGACACGAGTTCCAAGCGGTTAAGATCGAACATTTCGTCATTGTCGTTGTGCGTTTCGGTAAGGCCGTCGGTATAGAGTACCAGGCGCTTTTTATGCTGCGCATACGGGTAGCGGGATTCCGAGAGGCGCATATCGGGAAAGACGCCTAAAAACAGCCCGTCCGCGTTGATCCGGGAGCATTCTTTCGTCTCTTTGTCAATCAGCAGGATCGGGCAATGCCCCGCCGAGGTGTAGAAAAGCTCTTTCTGCCGTGTGTCCAATACGGCATAGAAGATCGTGACGAAATTATCCGTGCGTATTTCGGTCTGGAAGGTCTGGTTTATCCTTTCCAGCGTCTTTTGCGGCGAGACTTCGTTGGTGGCGAAAATTTTCAGAAGCATTTTTGCCATCGACATGATCAGCGCCGAGGCGATGCCGTGGCCCGAAACGTCCGCCACAATGATGCCATATACGCCGGGATGGATTTCGAATACGTCGTAATAATCGCCGCCCACGGCCGCGGCGGGGATGTAGCGGGCGCCGATGGAAAAGTCCTTGGTGTCCTGCAGGTTCTGCGGCAACAGTCCCTGCTGGATCGTATGCGCATGCTTCAGGTCGGTGTTGATTTTCGCCTGCGCAATTGAAAGATCGTGGTTTACCTGCTTGAGCTGTATATTGGCGTTCGAGAGATCGTTGTTGGTGTGCTCAATTTCTTCGAGGATGCGATAGTTTTCAATGATGATGCCCGCCTGATTGATCACCGTCGTGAGCGTGGTAATATCGTCGCTCGTGATGGGCAGATGGCTGGTGGACCGGTCCATCCAGAAAACGCCTTCGCAGCGGAAACAGGCGCATTCGCTGCAGAAGCGGCGCCGCTGGTCCTCGGACTGGGCGTTCAGCATCTGCCCGGATCCGGGAACGCTCCAGCAGTAGGGGTTATAGCCGCCGTACACGGGGCAGGTCGTGCGGTTGCACTGTTTGAATTCCCAGCATTTTTTCGTTGCTTTACTGATGAGCGGCACGACGACATAGGACGGCGAAGAGAGCTTCTTGACAAAAACGTCATTCGCCGCGTCGGGGATTTCCACGATCAAATGGCGGTTGAGAAAGATGGCGTCGGTCACGTCGCCGCCTTCAAACCCGAGAGGGATCAGGAATTCGCTGATGTTGAGATGCTCGATGCCCACCCACGAACGGGGACGTATGCAGAACCGCGCCGGGTCGATTTCGAAGAGAATGACCCGGTCGAATTGCAGGATTTCCTGGATGCCAAGGAGAAGCGTTTTATAAATATTCTCCAGGTCCGTGCAGGTCTGCATGACTTTGGAGAGTTCATTGATCAGCGACGTGTTCATGAGCTGCGCTTTCAGCAGCTCATTCTGCGCCTGCAGACCGGCAAGCTGATCGGGCCGGTTGTTTGCCGGGGAAAAGGATACGGAGGCTTTTAACATACGAGTACTCTGCGGCTTTCCTTCGGTTTTGGGCGGGTACGTCCCGGAATGGCGCGGAGGAAAGCGGCGAAATATCGTTGCGAACACTCGTATATATGGTATGGTCCGGGCAGCTTGAATTCAAGGCTTTCGTGCCTTCATTTCCAACAATGTTTGATACCTGCCCTATAGACGTTGTATTTTTACCGTTATTTCCGCCGGTTACCCGTTTCACTGGAGGATACGTGAATATTGAATACAGCAAGAAGAAGCAGGAGATGCGCCGGGACCCTCTCATGGAATTCCTGGTCGAAGCCAAGCAGTTCATTATCACCCGGAGCAATGCGCTTATCGGTATTGGCGTGGGCATAGCCGTTGTAATCGCCGCCCTGGCCGCATGGAATGGCATCCAGAAAAATCAGATACGCAAAGCGCAGGAAGCATTTGGTAACGCCATGATAGTATATGGGAAAAATGATGATCAGAAGGCATTTGAAGAATTCGCCAAAGTTATCGAAAGCTACGGCGGAAGTCCCCATGCGGCCTACAGCGCGTATCTGATGGGTCAGATGCTTGTAAAGCAGGGAAAGCACCAGGATGCCCTTAAGTGGTTTGAAATGGCCCGGGCAAAGGGGAGGGCGTCCTTTGTGGGCGGCAGCGCTATCGAAGGGCTGGCGGTCTGCTACGAATATCTGGGCCAGATGGACAAGGCCCAGAGTTGTTTTGCCGAAGCCATGAAGAACGATCAGCTTAAATTCCGGCAGAATGCGATCCGCTGGAAGCTGGCCCTGATAAACCAGGAACAGAAACAATTTGATAAAGCAATGCAGTTCTGCAGCCAGATCGTTGCCGATACCTCGGAAAAGGTCTTGCGCGATCAAGCGGCAAATCTGCTGGAAGAGATAAAAATCCAGAAAGCGAACTAACCATAACCGTAGCTCCCCTACAACGGAGGACCCGCATGCAGATATTAATAGTCGACGAATCGAAAAAACGCAGGACCCAGATGGCCGAATTGCTTCAGAAAAAGAAACATACCATCAGGCAATGCGCGGCAAGCAACGATTTTATGAGCGCCATCCAAGATTCAACTCCGGACCGGATCATTCTGGACGGCGATACCTGGCGCAAAGGGCGCGCGATCTATACCTACTTTAATTTCGGTAAAAAGCTTGAAAATATACCGATCGTATTTTACAATGTTAAAGAGAGTGCTGTAACCATCGCCGGACGCGAATCGAATGCCAAGGATCGCATCCTTGCCGGCATCACCGAAGCGAATGATATCGTCAGCGCATTTGAATAAAACCTTTAGGCTTGGCGTCGCTCCCAATAATTGCCCGGCATCAGGGAACATCCAGCACGGGAGAATGGTATCGATACTGCATTCCCGCCTGGAGGGGGAGAGCTTTCATGCCTCATCGCTCTTCAAAGGTCTTCATTTTCACCGACACCGACCTTGGCGGCGTCATTCATGTTGCCAATATCAAGGGTGGCGTAGGCAAATCCACCGTTGCCACCAATCTGGCTGCTGCGCTCTCCAGGCGCGGACCGGTTCTGCTTATCGATCTTGATGCGCAAGGCAGCGCAACGCATGCGTTCGGCAAAGATCCGGATGAATTCACCTTCTCGTCATTTGATCTGTTCCGCAAACGCTTTTCCGCGGAGAATGTGGGCGGCGTCAAACGTCAGAAGAGCGATGACTTTTCTATTCGCCGTTTTGTTTCGGCTGTTGAGGCGGGAATTGCCGGCCGCATCATGGGCAAGGGCGATATCACCGAACTTCGTGCCCGCATTCAGCCGTGCCTGGATCTGATCCCCGCGAATTCCCAGCTTTTTAACGAAGTCCGCTTTTATCACATGCAGAATTTTCTTTTTAACCTTGATATCCTGCGCAATTATTATAAATATGTTGTTCTGGATACTCCTTCGGTTTGGAACCATGTAACACGAACGTTGTATGCGCACAGCGATCTTAATCTGATTCCGGTCACCTTAAGCGCGCTATCGACTAAAAGTCTGCGTGATTATCTGGTGCGCGTTAAAAACCTGGCCGATCATAACCACAATGTGCGCGTGCGGATCGTAAAAAACGAAGTCTTCGGCACCCAGGAGTCCAAGATCAAGGGCAAAACACGCACCATGAGTGAGAACCGCCGGTTCCTGGAACAATTATGCGAGCAGATTCTGATCCACAGCGAAGGCGGCATTTCATCCCTGCCGCAGACGGTCATGTTCGATCTGGAAATACCCGAATCCGCAACCGTGCGCGATGCTCAGGACGAAGGCAAGCCGGTGCAGGAATATCAACGCTATTCCGCGATTGCGCGTGCATTCGAGGAGCTGGCCAAGCGGGTACAATACGTTCTTAACACCCAGGGCGCCCGTGCCGCCGGCCGCATAGTCGACGCCGTTGAATCCTGGTATCGCCGGGCCTTCCGTTTTGCCGCGGCCTGCGTTTTGCTGGCGATCATGGGCCTGAACCACGCCGTGTTTCATGACAATGCGCCGCGACCTATTGCCCCCCAGCAGCTCGCTCTGGCCGACCAGGAGATCATAACGCATGCCTTCCAGAGCGGAGAATCCATATACAAAATCGCCAAATATGCTATCTGCAAATTCCGGGCGGTGGTACCGAGCTATCATGAGGTCAATAATTATATCCGGGAGACGGTTGATATTTACAACAAAACGCGCGTTCCCGGGGAACCGAAGGTCGCGGATGTCGACCGCGTGCCCGCCGATGCCGTCATCCAGTTTTACCCGCCATTTTCAATTGTCAACCCACGGCAGAAAGAGCTGCAGCCGGTGTACGATTTCTTTGCCGGGTGCGTAAAAGACCGGTATGCCTATGTGACCGGCGACTGGTGTTTCCGCGGCTCAGGCGGCGGTACGCCGCATTACGGTATCGATGTGGCGGCCAATCTGGGCTGCAAGATACTATCGCCGATTGACGGCATTGCGCAGCTGAACGACAGCAAATCCGCCGGGCGGTCTGTGGGGATCGTCAAAGAAGGGACCGTCATCTTTTTTTCGCACCTCGACCGCCGCATAGTGAAAAGCGGGGAGCAGGTCCATAAAGGCGACGTCATCGGCACCGTGGGCATGACCGGCAATACCACGGGCCCGCACGCGCATGTCGGCTATGGCGTGAAAAGCCCGGCATCCGACGGCATCCAATTCGGCAGCAGCCGCTACAAAGTTACCGACCCCAAGCTCTTCTTCTACCGCCTTGCGTATGTGAATTCACTCGGAAAGTGATCCCTCTCGGTGCTTAAAACGGCCGGGCATTCCTCCGCCGGATATAAATTTCATCCACCGCCGCCTTTTCCGATAAAGAAAGCAGGTACATGACCGCCTGGGCAATGTCCAAAGGCTGAAGCAGTTCGGCACGGTCCAGGTCGGGCCGCGCGTTGAGCGCCAGTTCCGTGTCCACGCCGCCTGGCAGCACGGCCGATACGCGCACGCCATGCGCCTGCGCTTCGGCGGCAAGCGATTTCGTGAGCCCCATAATCGCATGCTTGCTGGCCGTATAGGCGCTTTGATTGGGATAGCCTTTGAAGCCCACGACGCTCGAAATGTTGATGATATAGCCGCTCTTCTGCGGCGCCATGATCTGCATGGCCTGTTGACAACAGAGAAATACGCCGCGCAGGTTGACGGCCATGATGCGGTCGAACTCCGCAATGGGGAAGTCGATCACCTGCCCATAGGCGCCCATGCCGGCGTTGTTGATCAATATGTCCAGCCGGTCGCAGGTCTGATCGATGAGGTCGAACAGATTGTCCACCTGGCTCTCTTCCGCCACATCGGCGGGGATGGCCATTGCCTGCCCGCCGCGCGCAGCGATCTCATCCACCACAGCGTCGAGAAGGTCGGGGGACCGGGCGGAAGCAATGACGCGCGCGCCGGCATCGGCCAGGGACAGGGCAATGGCCTTGCCGATGCCTTTTGAGGCGCCGGTGACCAGAGCGATTTTGCCGGAAAGGGAGGCGTTTGTTGGAAGGTTATTGGTATTCATTATTTGATCATAGCTCCGTTCCCACCACCTGCGCATCCGCTTTCCCTTCCGAAAAGCGCAGGCGGATCGCATCGCCTTTATGAAGCATTTGCGAGGTCCTGATCGTTTTCCCGCTTGCATCCGTGACCACGCTATAGCCGCGCGACAGCACGGAAAGCGGGCTCAGGGCGTGCAGCCGTGCGGCAGCGGCGGAGAGCCGCTGCGAACAATCGCGGCGCAGGCGTCCCATATCCGTCACCAGACGGTCGGCCAGCTCATCGCGCATCTGCCGCGAATCCGCAAAAAGGCGCAAGGGCACTCGCAAAGCAGGCCGTGTGAGAACGCGCGCGTATCGCTGCCGGCGATCGGCCCATATTCCCCGGAAGCGGAAAATGAACCGTTGCGCCAGGCTTTCGAAGTAGCGCAGGCTCTCGCGCGTATCGGAAACGGCCATTTCGGCCGCGGCCGAAGGCGTAGGCGCGCGAATGTCCGCTGCGAAGTCGGCAATAGTGAAATCGATCTCATGGCCCACGGCGGAAATAATGGGGATGCGTGATGCGAATATCGCGCGCGCAACCTCTTCGGTATTAAAGGCCCATAAATCTTCCAATGAGCCACCGCCGCGGCCCACGATAATGCAATCGATGTTGCCGTACCCGTTCATATCGGCGATGGCGCGGGCGATGGCGTGCGGCGCTTCGTCGCCCTGTACCGGAACATCAATCACCACGATGTCAATCTGCGGGGCGCGCGACCGCGCAACAGTGATGATGTCGCGCACGGCGGCGCCGCGTTTGCTGGTGATAACGCCAAGCCGGGCGACCGTTTCGGGCAGCGGCTTTTTTTTTGCCGGGTCGAACAGGCCCTCGTCCTCGAGTTGCTTTTTCAGCTTTTCGAAGGCGGCCCAGAGAGCCCCCAGCTTACTTGACTGCATGCGATTGATATCGAGCTGGTAGTAGCCGCCCTTCTGATAGACGCGCAGCGTGGCGATGGCCGTGATCGCCATGCCGGTCTGGGGCTCAAAGGGGAGCGTTTGGGCCACCGAGCGCCAGAGAACCGCCGGCACCTGGCTTGCGGCGTCTTTGAGGGTCAGATAGCAGTGGCCACTTGACGCACGCTTGAAATTGGAGATTTCGCCCTCCACCCACACGAGCGTGTTGCCGTTTTCCAGGATGGCGGCCACGCCGGCGTTGATTTCGCTGATGGTATAGGGCTTCCGGCTCTGCTGCGGCGGCAGGAACGCGGGCAACGAATCATTCGTCGGTTTCTGCATTGGAGAATGACATCCGTTCGTAAATGCGCTCGATGAACAGGGCCTTTCCCGTTGTCTCATCGATATCAACAATCACGGCGTTCAGCATGGGAGCGTCGCTCGCCGGTTCGAATTTTACCGGGGTCTGCAGCAAAAACCGTCTGGTGGCAAGGTTCTTTTTAATGCCGATCACCGAATCCTCGGGTCCGGTCATGCCTGCATCGGTAATATAGGCCGTGCCGTTGGGCGAAATGGTCTCGTCGGCGGTCTGTACATGCGTGTGCGTGCCGATCACGGCGCCGGCACGGCCATCCACGTGGTGGAAGAGCGCCTTCTTCTCGCTTGACGCCTCGGCATGCATGTCGATGACCACCACGGCGGTTTTTTCCCTGAGCGCCGCAATGGCCCGGTCGGCGGCGCGCAGCGGACAATCGAGGGACTCGGGAAAAAAGGTGCGGCCCAGAAGGTTGATGACGCCGATTCTTCTTCCGTCAACCAACTCGAAGACCAGGGCGCCGGTGCCGATGTTCCCTTCGGGGAAATTATGCGGCCGCAGCAGGCGTTCGGCCTTGATCAGGTCGGCAAAGGAGTCCTGGTTGGCAAAGGAATGGTTGCCGCCGGAGACCAGGTGCACGCCGTATTTGTGCATTTTCTTGAGTATCGCATGGGTGATTCCCTTGCCGCCGGCCGCGTTTTCGCCGTTGGCAAGGCACACGTCCACCGATTTCTCCACGAGGAGCGTGGGCAGGCGCTCCGCAAGGACCCGCCTGCCGATCGACCCGAACACATCACCGCAGAATAGAATGCGCATAGAGGGCTATTTAGCGAACTGCATGAACCGGCTTTCACGGATCACCGTGACTTTGACCTGTCCCGGATATTCCATTTCATCCTGGATGCGCAACGCGATCTGGCCGGCCATCTCTTCGGCCTGGGCATCGTTGACGTTCTCCGGCTGAACCATGATGCGGATCTCGCGGCCCGCCTGGATCACGAAGGACTTGCTGACCCCGCGGAACGAATCGGCGATTTCCTCCAGCTTTGTCAACCTATTGACATAATTGGTCAGCGTTTCGCGGCGCACGCCCGGCCGCGTGCTCGAAATGGTGTCCGCGGCCTGGATGAGCACGGGATAGAGCGAAATAGGAGTCACATCTTCGTGGTGCGCGGCAATGGCATTGCTGATGATCGCGTTCTCCCCGTTCTTTTCGGCGATTTCGGCGCCCAGCGCCGAATGGGTGCCTTCGGTCTCGCGGTCGATTGCCTTGCCGATGTCGTGCAGCAGTCCCGCGCGCATGGCGATCTTGGGGTCCAGTCCCAGTTCCGAAGCCATGAGCGCCGCAAGCATCGCCACTTCCTTGCTGTGCTGCAACACATTCTGGCCGTAGGATTGACGATATTTCAGCCGGCCGAGGCATTCGATGACTTTCGGTTTTAAACCATGGACATTGAGCTCCATGATGACCTCTTCCGCCGCATCTTTCATTTTCTTTTCAAGCTCTTTTTCACTTTTCTTGATCAGCTCTTCGATGCGACCCGGATGAATGCGGCCGTCTTGGATGAGTTTTTCCAGGGCAAGCCGCGCAACTTCGCGCCGGATCGGATCGAACCCGGAAAGAATCACCGCTTCAGGCGTGTCGTCTACGATAACGTCAATGCCGGTGGCCTCTTCAAAGGCCTTGATATTGCGGCCTTCGCGGCCGATGATGCGGCCCTTCATTTCGTCGCTGGGCAGATGCACGACGGACACCGTCGACTCCACAGTGGTGTCGGCGGCCGAACGCTGGATCGCCTGGAGTATGATCTCTTTCGCCTGCGTCTCCGCTTCTTCCTTGGCCTTGTCCTTGATTTCCTTGATCATCTGCGCGCATTCGTAGCGGACCTGGCTTTCCAGGTTTTTCAGCAGCAGGTTTTTGGCGTCTTCCAGGCTCATCTGCGAAATTTTTTCGAGCTTGTCGTTTTCCAGCGCGATAAGGCGGCTCAGCTCGTTGTCTTTGGTGCGCAGCGTCACTTCCTTGGAATTCAGGAAATTTTCCCGCGCCGCGAATTCCGTTTCCCGCTTGGTAATTACCTCCTCACGCCGGCGCAGATCATTTTCGGCATCTTTGACCTGCTGCTGTTCCACGCGCAGCTGGTCCTTTTTCTTTACCGCATCCTTTTCGAATTCGGCTTTGGCCTTGAACCACTCATCCTTGGCCTCCAGAATGGCGGTTTTTTTCTGCAGCTCGGCCTCTTTCTCGGCCTCCTTGACAATCCGTTCGGCTTCGGACTGGGCGTCGCTGATGCGGCGTACTTTGTCTTTGCGGTCCATGGCGGTCCGGATGAGCATGGCAACTAAAAAAAGGACGCCGCCGACACCCGCGGCTATGAGTACATACAGCAAGGAAAACATCAGTATAACCTCCTCGGTGCTAAGTTTAAGATAGGTATTTGGGACGGCTGCCAGGACCGGCATAGTGCCGCAATCCCGCATCACGTGCGGATGCGCAGCGCAAAAAGAGGGATAGGGGCGTGCAGCGTCGGGGTCAGGGATGCTGCCGGGCTGAGGCCAGCACGGCGTCGAGTTTTTTTCCTATCGTATCAAAACGGCGCCTGCAGGTGTCAACCTGCGATTCCGTCTGCCGGCAAAGGTCCTGACTGTCGAATAATTCTCCGGTAATGTTCATGGCGGCTAAAACGGCCACTTTCATTTTATCGCGCACAGCTGTGTTCTGCTGCGTTTCGGCCATTTTTCGTCCCACATAATCAGCGACCTTTTTTGTCGTATCGTCGTCAACATCCCCTCGAATGGAATAGTCGTCGCCAAAAATTGATACCCGTATCGTATTTGGTGAAGAATCCATGTCATATCCCCCGGCCCTGCAACACCAGGTCTCCGCTCTAGCTTACGGCCTCGAGTTTTTTTAGTATGCCCTGCACTCTCTCCGCGGCCAGATCGAGTTTCTGCTGCCGGTCCGCCAACCCGTTCTTTAATGACTCCACTTCATCAGCGAGATTGCGGCTTTGGGTCTCAAGCTCGCTGATACGATTGTTTTGCATCGTGACCTTTTCTCTCAACGTATCGCCGTCTTTTTTCTCCTCTTGATATAGCGCGATCAGCGTATCGATTTTTTCTTCAAGTTCAGCTATGAAATCACTTGACAAGCTTTGACTCCTTTGTATGTATAGGTACACGGAATGCCCTTACAAGGAGCTTTAAGTGACCGTACCCGACTCCTTGAACGACAATTCCTTATTCATGGTAAAAATACACATTATCCGGCCCTCAATCAAACATTGAGGTGGATATTTTATCTTATAATATCGGGGAATCGATGTCAAATGGTTTTCGCGCAGCGATTCCG
>Ga0315289_10001439_pt1 | contig 37082 bp, 19 predicted proteins | sample YL17G11_40_MG_FD_203452 | JGI IMG/M metagenome (GOLD analysis project Ga0315289, IMG submission 203452) | Sediment microbial communities from Yellowstone Lake, YNP, Wyoming, USA - YL17G11_40 | ecosystem: Environmental > Aquatic > Freshwater > Lake > Sediment | place: USA: Wyoming | collected...
AGCCGGACTCGCCTTACACACGGCTCTACCTGACTCATATCGATGAACAGGGCGAGAGCACTCCGCCGGTAGTGCTGGATCGCTTGACCGCCCCGGATCGCGCCGCCAACATTCCGGAGTTCGTCAACGCCAATCCCTCCGCCATTCAGCACATCCGCGAGCAGTTCATCGACGATGTCTCCTATGCCCGGGCCGCCTGGGAATGCTTCAAGGCGAACGATCTTGACGGCACGGAACACCAGGCCCGAAAGGCCCTGGAGTTGAATCCCAAGAACGGCGACGCCCTCCATTGCCTAGGATTGGCCTTCTTCGGACGTGGGCGATATGAGGAAGCGATTCGGTATCTGTCGGAGGCCGCCCAGGCAAAACCGGGTGGTGGCGAGATCCAGGCCGACTTGGGGGCGGTCTTCGTGGCCCAGAACCGGCTGGAGGAAGGCATCCGCCATTTGCGCCAAGCCCTGGAGCTTGCCCCGAATGTCCACGAGGCGTACTTCAACCTTGGCCTGGCGGAATTTCGCCGGGGCAACAAGCCGGAGGCCCTGAAGTGCTGGCTGCACATGACGGAGCTCGAGCCCCAGAACTACGCAGCCCACCACAACGTTGCCGCATTACTGGAGGAGCAGGGTAACCTGGACCAGGCCATCGAGCACTATCGCCAAGCCGCACGGCTCAAGCCGGAGGATGCCGTGAGCCAAGCCCAATTGGGGACGGCCCTTTGTGCCAAAGGGGCGGTCCAGGAGGGTCTGACGCAGTTGTCCAACGCCGTGAGCCTCGACCCCGCCAACCTCGCCGTCCGCTACCAACTGGCCACCACGCTGGCTCGGCTCAAACAGCACGACCAGGCCATCGCCCACTTCCTCCGGATTCTGCGACTGGCCCCCCACCACACAGACGCGTTGGTGGCCCTGGCGGCCAGTTACGCCGAAATCCGTCAGATGGATAAGGCTCTCGGCTGTCTGGAAGAGGCGCTGCGGATCGCGCAGTCGAGCGGCAACCAAAAACTCGCCCAGCGAATCGAGCTTTACCGGCAAGGACAGAAATAGGGCTAAGGCTTCACTACACGGATGTCATCCAGGTAGAGACGGCCAAAGACGCTCGCCCTCGGGTCCGTGCGGTCGCCCACGCCAACAGCGAGCTTCTTGACCTGAGCCGGATTCACGCCGGTGAAGTTGCTCAGTGGAATTTTCCACTCGGTCCAGACGGTCTTCGTCACCACCGTGACGTCCGGGTGGGTGACCACGAAGCGATGGCCGGCGCTGTCCTCGACAGCCACGTAGAGTCGTGCGGCGCTGTTGGCGGCGTCGCCTCGGACAAAGAGCACCAGCGTGTTGACGCCATGGACCGTCCAATCCTGGGCTTCGGCAAACTGACGCTGGGCTTCACTATAAAACGGCGCCTTGGCGTTCTCATAGTCCATGGGCAGCGCTTGCCGGCCGCCATGGACGATCGTCTGCTCGGCAAACGGCGCTATGAGGTTGCCGACCGTTGAGCCGTTGCGGTCGGGGTAGCCGTCGATCCAGGTCTCGTAGATGCGATTGCCTTCGTCGTCGGTGTAGCTTTCCATGTCATCGACGACAATGAAATCCGCCGTCGTGAAGGTCCAGACGCGGCCCTTCCAGGGACTGTCCGGATTGGCATCGTTGACCTCATCGATCCGCCAGTAGTAGACCTTGCCCCATTCCAGCGGACCAGGATCGTACGTCGTCTGATCCAATGCCTGTCGGCCCTGGTAGATGCCGGTGGTGGCCGGGGTGGCATTGGCGACGGCATCCCGATCCACGCCGAAGTACACGTCATGCGCCGCGGCGGCCGCTCCGAGAGACCAGCTAAGAATCGATGTCTGCTCGGCATTTGCCGCCTCAACAGGCGGGTTCGGAGCGTCGGCAATCCTTGTGTCTATAATCTCAATCACCTTGCCGACCCCGGCGCTGAGCAGCATTCTCGCCCCATCATCCACCACGTCAAAACCCCAGTTCGGGTTGGTGTCTTTCGCCAGGGCGTTGAGGCTCTCCTTCGTGTATTGGGTATGTAGAGTCCCCAGGGTGGTGGCGTCGGTCATGCCAAAAACATAGATGCCGTCATGCGTCGTATGGACATACAGGAATCCGTCCACTTCCTTGACCGTCCAGAGTCCCCAACTCCCGTCGCCGGTTACAGCCAAGGTTCCCAGCGGCGTGGAGACACCGGTGGCAAGATTGATGGCCCAGAATCCCGCGTTCTTGATGCCGGAGTCCCCGTAATAAGCGTAACCCCTGTAATGATCTCCCACCCGCACGTTGCGAATGCGCGTGGTGGCGCCCGTGGGCACAAAGCCGTTGGCGTTCCAACTCGTGTTGGCGGTGACTTGAAACGGGTCAGCCCTGATGTCCATCAGGTACAAGTTGGTCCTGAGTCCGCTCTTGTAGCTGGCATGAATGATCGTGTCTTCGTCCACCCAGTCATACGAATTGGGCATGAGGGCCAGATTCTTCGCGAAAACTCGGGTGACAAGGTTGAGGTTGGGATCGATCCGGGAAAAGTAGTCGTTCTCGGCACCCCCGGCCAGCAGTACATAGTCCGCGGCCGGGAACGCGCCGGCCATGCGCACCTCGGCGCCATCTTTGATATTGGCCAGAGCTTCATAGCTGGTCGAGCCCGCCGGATAGCAGCCTACCGCACGCTGCGGAGCGTTGATCTGAACCAGGTAGTCCTTCCCGCCGAACGAACGCGGGTTGTACATGGAACTGCGGGCGGGAAGCTCCTTGCCGATATCCATGACTGTGCCCACTTTGAGTGACGCGCTGGGCAAAGGCACGCCGGAAGCCTGCTGTGTTATTCCGACCACTCAAAGCGAAACAAAAGGAGCCAAAAGAAACAGTTTCCGGAACATGAGAATCCTCCTCCAGAAAACATTGCAGTGATTATGAATTGTGTTTTCGCCACACCCGATAACCGTGGATGAGCTCAAAGTCACAGTAGCCGATCCGGGCAGGCACCAGCTTTAGTAGTATCACCTATACCAGAATATGCGCTTCGCGTCAAGGCTGGATATCCCCATCCCAGTCAGAGTCCAGCAGCCCCGCTAATCGTCACACCTGATTCCTTCCCAGCCCAGATGCGGGTATCCCTTGCCTTCGCAAAGGGTCCACGTGTCGACGAAATCCCAATCAACAAAAGTGGCGCGCTGCATCATTTGTTCGACTGTCACAGAGGCGCCCGCGCCGCGATCCGGTCCGCCACCGGCGGAGGCCGCCAGGTAATAGCAACTGCTGGCCGCGGCGTGTTCGGAGCTGCATCCTGCCAAAGCGCCGAGCGTTTCGATCCCGACGCGCAGCCCGGCCGCACCGCGGCCCTCCGGGCCTGGGGCGGGGTCGTCGCCCCGGACACGGCCGGCGTCATAACAATTCGCGAGGGTACCCATGTAATTGTAGCCCACCAGGCCGCCGACCTGTGTGCTGCCGGTTGAGACTCGCAGGTCGGCAACGGTATAGCAGTCGGAGACGACCCCCAGCCAATTGACACCGACCAAGCCACCCAAAGAACGACAGTTGTTGCCGCCCACAACCGTTGCTATGACGTAGCAGTTGACCACGTGGCCGGCGTTCTCGCCCGCCAACCCGCCGATATGGAGAGAATGATCCGGCACGTCGAGCGAGACATCCTCAAGGCCGAGATCCAAGACCCAGCCAGTGTGGCCGATTCGCCCAAACAGACCCACATGGTCTCGGGCGCCCCCATGAAGCGTCAGGAACCTGATCCGATGCCCGTGGCCGTCGAAAACGCCGTCAAAAGCCGCCACGGGTGGCGACGACCACGTGATACCGGACAGGTCGATATCGGCCACCAGCCGATACCACGCGGACCGGTTATATCGCCCCATCGCACCAAGGTCCTCGGCGGTCGCGATCCGGTAGGGATCGGAGGAAATCCCCGTCCCCTTCAGCACGTGCGGCTGGTACGAATCCGAGAGGGCCGCCAGCACCGGGTGCCGACCCTCGTCAGGCACCAGCCACAGGTCGGCCGTGCCATCCGCCCGGTCGCCGGCCATATCCCATCCGGCCGCCTGAAAGACGCGCACGTCCCGCATCTGGGCCGTGGTCAGACCCGTGCCGGCTGCGCTCGCGGACGCCTGGCTCGCTTCAACATCCCAGAAACACCCCGTGACGCGCACGTCCGCTGGACTGTCGGTGCGCCCAGCAAAACCGCCTCGACCCCACGGGCGGGTGCCCTGGAGCACCCTGCCGACCGCGTGGCAGTTGACAATCGAGGTCCCTGCTTGCACATGTCCCACAAACCCACCCAGCCTCCGAAAGCCGGAAACGGTCCCGGCAGCATAGCAGTTGCTGACGGCGACGCCCAGGCACGACCCGAGCAGCCCACCGAGGCAGTGGCTTCCCTCCGCGCCGGTGACATTGCCGGTCGCAGAGCAGTCCGCCATCTCGGCCCCAAAAGAGGCCCCCATCAGCCCGCCGAGATCATGGCTGCGCCTGCCGCCGGTGACGGCACCGCTCGCGGAGCAATTGGCCATCACACTCTCGGAGTCCGCGCGTCCCGCCAGCCCGCCCAGAGCCCAACTCTTGTCCCCCCCGGCAACATGACTGGAGGCGTGGCTGTCACGGATAACACCTCCGATACAGGCGCCCGCCAGACCGCCCAGGTAGAGGCTCTCCGAACCACTCGCCAGAGCGCCGCCGGCACGGCAGTTGATCATGCCGCCCCGATGCATCCCCACGAGCAGGCCCAGCATCAGCCCGTGGTCGCCCGTCGTCAAGGTGACGTCGGCCCGGCAATCGATCATGGCGCCGGCGTTGATCCCCACCAGACCGCCGAGCCGACTGCTGCGCTGGGGGCCGCAGACACGCCCCGTCACCGAGCAGTTGGTGAGCCCGCCTTCGTGGAATCCCACCAATCCGCCCGCGCGCTCCGCCGCCCGGATGCAGACATCTTCCAAGACAAGATCGTAGACACGACCCGTGGCGCCAATTCTTCCGAACAGGCCCAGATACTGCATGCCCGCGCCGTCGATCGTCAGATGACGGATCGTGTGACCGTAGCCGTAGAACCGGCCCGTGTAGGCCACCGGGCGACCGCTGGACGGGTCATCGTCATACGCAATCACCGCGCGCGTGAAGACCTGTCCGCCCGGCAGATTGGGGTCCAGGTCGATATCGCCAACCAGGGCAAAGTACTTGCCGAGCAGATTCGGGTCGTCGCCGATGGCGACGAGTTGCCGGGCCGTGGCGATCTGGTACGGTGTCGCCGGCGTTCCTGTGCCGCCGGCAAATTCAACCGCCTGTGTTGGGCAAGCAAGCGACAGGACGACCGCGGTGCACACCCACGACAGGTGCCATCCACGAAACGCCGTCGGATATCGAATATTCTTGCAGCCGTCACACATGCTGTGGCCCTTTCAGAGATCGCCTGGTCCCTGCTCCATGAACACGTCGAGCAAAGGGGCATAGCTCGGCGACCAGTCCGCCCACTCCACAGTGTCGAAAAGATACTGGAGCATCGGGCCCTCGTAGAAGCCGGCGTTACCCGGACGTGGCTTGATGTCACGATGGCCCGGCACCTTGCGGTAGAAGGCGTGGCGAATGAGGTTCTCCTCCTTCATGGCCGGTATCTGCAGCGGGCTGGTATACGTGGCGGCGTCCTCCACGATGCGCTGATACGCGTGGACCAGTTCATGGGCGAGAGCCACCAGCGGGGGAAATCTGTCCCACGGCTGCACACCACCAGCGGCCGACGAGACGTTCGGGTTCCAGAATAGGGTCGCCGTGGACAGATCGAAACGGTTGTCCGCGCCGGTCAGTTCGATACCGGGCACGAGCCACATCTTTCGATTGCCGTCATGGATGATGGGCCGGCTTTCTATCGCCTCAATGAGGTTCCGGTATTCAGGACAAAGATAAAGGATCGCCTGTAATTGCCAGAAGATATCCTCTTTGCCGCCGGATAATGCCCAGCCGACCTGCTCGGTCCTGTCGTCCGCCAGACAGGAGTCGTTCCTGGCGTAGACGTCCCAAGCGTCGAGGCTTTCAAAGCCTCTCACCCAAACGAGCCGATCGTTGGCGTCGAAACCGCCGAAGGTAAGCACGGCGTTGCCACTGGTGTCTCTCACGGCGCAAGGATCATCGAGATCCAAAAACCCGTACGAGCAGATGCCGTCGACAGGCATATCGCAGGCCGAATCCTCGGCGGCAGGACCAGGTGCCGCCGGTGACAGACTCTGACTCCAAGCACGTGCCGGCGGAATGCTGAGAACACAAACCAGACCGAGCATCAACCACAGTCGCGCCAGGCTCGTCAGCATTTGTCGACCTCTATGCTGTGGCCCCATCACTCTCTCCTTCTTCATGCCATCGGCGTAAGTGCACACGGGATGCCGACCGATCCGAGGGCGGCCACCCCGTCAAACATCATTTTACATTCTAAGGTCCGCTTTCCGAAGAGCGGCGTTGCCTGTGAAGCTCGATCCGTTGGGTGATTTGCGAGACAAGTTTCTGATTGCCGCTGGACTGGGCAATCCGGAGCGCTTCCTCCAGACAGCCGAGAGCTTTGTCCATCTGACGGGTCGCGGCGTAACTGTCTGCCAAGCCTACCAGCGCATCGGTGTGGCGCGGGTCAAGCCGCAGAATGCGGAGGAAATGGCCTATGGCCTGGTCGTGCTGCTTAAGCTGTGCCAGGGTGGTGGCCAGAAGATAGCGGACCGCGTTGTTGGCCTGGTCGCCGTTCGCTGCACTGGACAGATAGGCCAACCCCTCCTGGGCGGCCCCTGTGTCACACAAGGCCACCCCCAACTGGGCCTGCGCCATAGCATCGCTCGGCTTGAGCTGGAGGGCCTTGCGATAGTGCTCGATCGCCTGGTCCGAGTGGCCCTGTTCGTTCAGAACGATGGCAAGGTTGTGGTGGGCCTCGCCGTTGTCCGGGTTGAGCTCCACCGCCCGCGACCAGCACTTGATAGCTTCCTGCTTGTCCCCCCGGCGCGCTGCCACCACGCCGAGGGTAAAGTAGGCCCCGGCATTGTCCGGGGCCAGCTCCAGGGCTTTGTGCAAATGCTTGACGCCCTCCTCCTGCCGGTTCGCGACGATGCAGGCGGCCCCCAAGTCAACCTCGATTTGGCCCTCGCCGGGTTTGGCCCGGGCCGCCTCCGACAGGCAGCGGATCGCCTCATCGAATTGCGCGCGTCCGAGCAGGGCCAACCCCAAACAATGAAGAGCATCCCCATTCTTCGGATTCAGCGCCAGGGCCTTCCTGGCCTGGCGCTGGGCACCGTCAAAGTCGCCCGATCTGAGGCACTCCAAGGCCCCCCGGGCATAGGAGACATCGTCGACGAACTGCTCGCGGATGTGCTGAATGGCGGAGGGATCGGCGTTGACGAATTCCGGGATGTTGGCGGCGCGGCCGGGGGCAGTCAGGCGGTCCAGAACGACCGCCGGCGTGCTCTCGCCCTGCTCGTCGATGTGGGTCAGATACAGCCGCGTGTAAGGAGAGTCCGGCTTGCCGGAGAACACGAGCCATTTGCCGTTCGGAGAGAAACTGTGCCAGGAGTTCATCCGCCTGGTGTTGGCCCGCAGCCTTCGGGCTTCGCCGCCCTCGGCCGGAATGATGTACAGCTCGCTATCGGGCTGGAGAAGCATGTAATTCTGAGCTTGGCAGAACACGATCCATTTGCCGTCCGGGGAATACTTGGGAAAGAAGTTGCTCTTGCCATTGAAGGAGGCCCCGGCCAGCGGCTCGGGCCTGCCGCCCTGGCCGCCGTTGAAGGGGATGCGGTAGAGGTTGAACTGGAAGGGCTTTCTGTCTTCCAGGAACTCGCGGCAGTCGGCCGGGCTCAGCAGCACCGTGCGCGCGCCGCTGCTGCGCCGGAGGCTGTGCGCTTCGGTGGCGGCAAAGAGGATGTACTTACCATCCGGGCTCCACGTGGGGTTGCTCTGGACCAGCTTGGGGTCATCGGCCCCCGGCAGCGACTGGAAGGTGCCGGTCTGCCGATCATATACGCACAGAATCCCTTTCACCGGGAAGAACAACTGCGAGAAATCCAGGCCGGGTTTGGGGACAAAGACCGACTCATCCTTGACGGTGCTGACCACGAACCTCCCATCGGGAGAGACCTGGGAGAGCAATCCGAAGGTCGGCTCCGCTTCGTCCTTTTTGTAGTCGCTCCAGGTGATGATCCGACTCCTGTCGAGAGTCATGGAAGGATGGACCGGTGCGATGGCGTACGAGCCTTTGTCGTTGGCATAATCGATGTCCATCCCCAGGACGGCGCCATCGGCGGAAAAGGAATGGCAATTCCCGCATACCGGCAAGTTCTCCAGCACGACCGGCGGAGCCTCTACGGCCGAGACCTCGCCGAAGCGCCACCGAATGGCGGACGGGTCCCGCACGGCATCCACAAAAGGCAGGTTCACCTCCCGATAGAACAGCGGCGCTCCCACCTTGTCAGAGGAGGTCTTGACCGTGACGCGCCCTGCGGACAGGGCCTGCGAAGGCGTCTGGTGATTGAGCCCAATCACAGTCACGACCGCGGGCGTCTCGCGAGACCGACCCTTGATCTTCTCCCAAACCGCCGGCTCCGACCGCCATGGGGACTGCGAAGCGAAAGCGTTGATGCGTCCTCGACCGTCGGCAAACTCGATCGTGACGAGCCACAGGTCTGCGCGAGCGTTGTCCTCCTTCCAGCGTACCGCCGGAGCGCTGATCTCGGGCGGAAACAGGGTCCCATCCAGCGGGTATTCAATCACCAGTCGCCCTGACGGCGCCGTTCGGGCCAGAGAGTCCAGCACCTGCTGTGGGTCCGGCCCTGTTCCGCGCAGAAAGAAGACTCCCAGACCAGTAGCGACCACCACGACCGCCGTACCTGCTGCCCACAGGAGATTTCGAATGGACTTTCGCACAGCCTTGACAATAACATAATTCCGCCGGCGGTGACAACAGGAATGCCCGTTGGGAGTACCGCCTTCAGGCGGAAGATCCCGGCTAAAGCCGGTACTCCGAACAACCGGTGCTCCGCGCTGGAAATCACGGCCGATCTGGAATAGCATGCACCAACACGAATCAGAATCAAGGAGCTTACGATGATGAGTCTGACAATAGCAAAGACCCTCCGCAGCGCGCGCTTTATTGCTCTGCTGCTCGGGGTATCGTGCGCAACGAGTCTCTCGCAGGGGATGGACGAAAGAGGACCTGCCGCCGGAAGGCAGATGGAATATCTGGGCCGCGGCGTGGCGGCCGTCAACCAAGGGGAGGGCAAGGTCTTCGTGAGTTGGCGCTTGCTGGGCACGGACCCCGAGGGCATCGCCTTCAACGTCTATCGCGCGACGGACAACGCTCCGCCGGTAAGACTCAACAGCACGCCTATTGTCAGAGCGACCTGCTACCAGGACAGCGGCGTCGATCCGGCCAAGGACAATGCGTATTTCGTCCGCCCGGTCGTTGACGGCGTCGAAGGTGAAAGCAGCGGGCCCTTCCTGAACAAGATCGCGGCCCAGGCGCCCGTGCGGGACTATTTTGAGATCCCGCTGAAGCTGCCGGAGAGAACGCAGGCGGGCGACGGCTCGGTCGCCGACCTCGACGGCGACGGCGAGTACGAAATCATCGTCAAGGGCATCCAGCGCTCGATGGACACCGCCTCCACGGGGATCACCGGCAACACGGTCCTCCAAGCCTACCGGTTCGACGGCACGCTCCTGTGGACGATCCAGATGGGTAAGAACATCCGCGAGGGCGAGCACGACACCCAATTCATGGTCTACGACCTCGACGGCGACGGGCGTGCGGAAGTCGCCGTCCGCACCGCCGACGGGTCCGTGGACGGCACCGGCAAGGTCATCGGCGACCCCGACGCCGACTGGGTCGATCGCAACCGCACCTCGCGCACCTACGGCAAGATCATGACCGGGCCGGAGTATTTCTCGATCTTTGACGGCCGGACCGGCGCTGAGCTGGCCCGGGCCAACTATATCCCCGGCCGCGAGCCGCTGGGCGGCTGGGGCGGCATCGGCGGCAACGGGGGGATGGAGACTACCACGACGGGCAACCGCCTGAACCGGTTCCTCGCGTGCGTGGCCTACCTGGACGGCGTCCGCCCCAGCGTCATCATGTGCCGCGGCTACTACGGCCGGTCCGTCCTGGCGGCCTGGGACTGGCGCGACGGAAAGCTCACCTCGCGATGGGTGTTCGACAGCCTGACCCACGCGAACAACGGCCAGCCCTACATCACCGAAAGCGCCACCGTCGACCCGGCCGTCGGTCTGAACAAGATCACCGACAACGCCGGTTCCTGGCAGGGAGCCCGGCCGGGGGAATGGATGATTTGGGACCGCGCCGGCGTGAAAGAGCGGCGTCAGGTCGTTTCTGTCCAGGACAAGGTCCTCACCGTCGATGAGAACCTGACCCCGGGAGTCAACAAAGGCGCTCACGTCTACGGCTATTCCGGCATGGGCGCGCACTCCGTCATGGTTGCCGATGTCGATAACGATGGGAAGGACGAGATTGTCTACGGCGCGATGGTTGTAGACGATAACGGCCAAGGGCTGTTCACCACGGGCCTGCGCCACGGCGATGCGCTACATGTCGCCAAAATGGACCCCAATCGGCCCGGGCTTCAGGTTTACGGCCCGCACGAGAATGAAGGCAGCGTTTGGGATCACTGGACGCCGGGCGTGGCGTTGTACGATGCCCGCAACGGCAAGATCATCTGGAGCATGGGCGACGGCGGCGATGCCGAACGGGGAATCAGCGGCGACATTGACCCCCGCTACCCCGGCGAGGAACTGTGGGGCTCTCTCAGTGGCGTCCGCACGTGCCGGGGTGAGCCCATCGCACCCCAGGGCCCGAGCATGACCAACTTCGTCCTCTGGTGGGATGGCGATCTGCTCCGCGAGATAGTCAACGGCAACCGCATCGCCAAATGGGATTGGCGGACGGGAACCCTGGTCAACGTATTGACCGCCGAAGGCGCCCAGGCCGCCGCGGGCACCAAGCAATCGCCGGTCGTCAGCGCCGACATCCTGGGCGACTGGCGTGAGGAAGTCGTGCTCCGTGCCGGCAACCAGGCCCTGCGCGTCTACACCATGACGATCCCGACCGAGCACCGCCTCTACACGTTGATGCATGACCCGCAGTACCGGGTGCAGGTCGCCGCGCAAAACGTAACGTACAACCAGCCGCCCCACCCGAGCTTCTACCTTGGCGAAGGTATGAAAGCGCTGCCGAAGCCGAACCTCCGATTGGTGGAGCCGAAGAGGTGATCGGCGACACCTCCCTGTCGCCTCACAAATCACTTTCTGAATCCCGCCTCCGTGCCGGAACGCTTGATTCTGGCCTCGTCAATGGTGCCGGGTTTCCAGTCGCGCGCCATCTGCACATCGGCAGCGACGTTCTCGATTTGCCTGGGGATGTCCACCCAGCCGGTGCGGTTGTACAGCACGGGTTGGACATATTGGCCGGTGTAGGCGGCGGAGTAATTCTTCCAGTGGCGCAGGGCCGCTTCGAGGTGCCGCACGGCGGAGACCTGCAACTCGGCGTCGCCGCTCTGGTCGAAGAGCGAGAGGTCGCAGGCCCCGCGAATCTTCGCCGCGTAGTAGAGGCCCAGATGCGACATGGCTTCGATGTCGCCGAGCGTGGCGGCGTATTCTCTGGCGCTGCCGGCAGGAGCGACAGTGGCGCGTTGCAGTTGCGTCAATGCCTGGAGGGCCTTCGTGGCATTCGTCTCCAGCGTCGTGGCGATTGCCAGCGGAGTGACGCCCGCGGGCTTCTGCCGGACGAGCAGGCTCGCGCGCCACTCCAGGATGTTGAGTACGCCGGCGCCGGGCATCGTGCCGCCTTCGACGAAATCACGCACGGTGTAAAAACCACGCTTTTGCCGACACGCTTCGGGGAACCACTTGAGGTCAATGTCACCCCAGAAGAAACGGGTGATGTAGGGAAACGTCTTCGAGGCATCGGCCCACGCGGTGGTGAGCTGGGCCACATCGGCCCCGGGGAACCGGGCGGCGATGAGACGCTCGAAGGTGGCCGCCGGCAGATCGGGTTCGTAGGCGAGCCGGCCCCAAAGGGCGAAGGAGAGCCACTGCTTCTGCATCACGGTCGGGCGCGGGCCGCCGGGATCTTTCGTGAGGAAGTCGCGGCCCCAGAGGTAGCCGTCGCATCCCATGTAGAAGCCGGCGATCTTGTCCGCCCCGGGGATGGCCTTGACGAAGGCGCGGGCATAGTCCACATCGGCCCAGCGGAAGCTGTAGACGTCGTCGTTCCGCACCGTGAGCCAGCAGCGAAGCTCGGGCGAGAGCAACGGCAGCATCGGCCGGATCATGCTCGGATTGGGCACGGAATACATGTGGGCAATGGCGTATTTGAAGCTGAGGTCGAGTGTGCAGGGGAGTTCGGCAAACTCCTTCTTGATCGCGCTCAGGGCCGTCATGTGGAAACGGTGGATGAGCCGGAATTTCCGGTCCGGGGTATCTTTCAGCCCATCGCGAATACCTGCGCCGTAGGTCTTCCAGAGCCACTGCTCTTTGGTCATCCCGCCGATGTTCTCGGCCATGCTCTCCCCGGCGGTGATGCCGAAACCGGCGAGCAGCGGATAGGTCCTGATGGTCTCGCGAACGCTGGCGCGGAAGTATTCGATGGTGCGGGGCGCGCCTTCGTCGCTGGGAATCCCGTCTTTGCCTTCCGCGCCGTAGAGAAAAACGTTCCAGATGAACCAATAGACATCCACGCCGCGGTCCTTCGCCAGTTGCATGACGCTACGCCAGAATTGGATCTTCTCGTCGATGGTCATTCTCTTGACGACTTCGGGATTGGCGAGCATGTTCGGCCGCACAAAGCCGTCGCCGTTGCTGCTGAATCTCTCGTCGAACTTCTCCCTGGTGCGCCAGACGTCATCGAGGGCAACGTGGGGAAATTCCGGCACCTTCACGATGCTGGGGAAGGGATGGAGCGTCCAAAGTGAGATCACGTTGTAGCGGTGGCGAGCCATATCGTCGAAGAGCTCGCGCCAATAGTCCATGCTCCACATTTCCGGGATGTTTGCCTGCGCGGCATCGGAAGGGTCGGTGTAGGTGGGCGTGCGCAGATCGAGCGGGATGTTGAGCTTGATGCCACGCTGGGCGATGTGCGGCGTGTGGTCCGAGTCCTGGAAGGAACCGAGCGTTCCCGTGCGGATCGCCTCGGCGACATCGAGCCCGCCATACATCACCCCGGCGGCGTCCGCGCCGCGCACGGTGATGGAGCGATGGCCGTCCTCCTCCCGTACCCGGATGCGGTAGCTCTGCGCGACGGCACCGGTTCCGGCCGGTGCGCCGACGGCCAGCGAGATACGAATCGTGTCGGGGAGCGGTTTCGCGTCGGCGCTGACGACCGCCATGCCGCGCGCGGTTGCCTCCCGGCGGATTTCCTCCGCCGCGAATCGCCCCGGCCCGGCGGCGGCGGTGTCGAGAGTGAGTGTGAGGATCTGCGCCGCGAAGGCCGAGCTGGACAGGGCGCAGACCAGCCAGCAAAGTAGTGTCCTTGAGTTTCTCATAATGATGAATGGATTCTTGCGGTTCCTGTTTCAGTTCCCAGTTATTGAGCCAGCGGAATCTCGATGCATGACACCGAGCGCTCCGGCAGCATTACCTTCACTGGCTTGGCCGATGCCGCAATCGTGCGCCTGCTTTCATAACCAATCTGTTCCGGCTGCCCTTCTTTCGGCGCATCGTTGAGCCTGCCCTGTACGATGTGGTGAACCACGCCGTCACCGGCCTGGAATCCCGACAGGTCGATCATGACCTCCATCGCTCTGTCGAAGCTGCGATTGATCGCATGAACAAAGACGGTGGTCTCACTGGCCGTGGCCACGACATCGATCGCGGTGACCTTCTTCCGGGGCCCGATGCCGCCCATGCGGTAGGGCTGCTCGTAAGTGGGCACGCCCAGCGTCTCGACATGGACCAGCCGGTCCCCATGGTGCCTCGAATAGAACGCCGTCAACTGTCCCGTCGGCAGATAGACCGGGTCCTTGACGCCCGTCGGATCGGTAAACACGGCGGAGATCCCCCAGCCCATCCCCACCAGCATCGACTGACAGCCGATGTCGATCACGTCGCCGGCTCGCATCATCGCGTGAACAAACCCGGCCGCTCCCACGCCCTTCGCCCACCGCGAATTCAGCGGCGATACCTTCGCCCGCCACTGCCCATTCCAGTTCCACTCTGTTATCGCCACGCGATACCCGGCTCGCCGCGCCGCCTCCAGGCCCGAGGAATGGTAAACGCTTTGCCCCTGCTCATCGAACTCCGTGATCGCCGTCCAGGCATACCAGATGTCCTCGGCCGAGAGGTCCTCGACCGCCACCTTTTGCTCGCCGCGAAAAACCTCCGCCATCCCCCAAGGCCGATAGAAATGCGTCGCGAAATAGTTAATCCGCCCTCCAAGTTGCTCCAGCGCCAGCGGCACCACCCCACGCAACGACCCATCATCCCCATCCACGATGATCTCGATCTTCGGGTCCACCGCCTTCATCGCATCAATGTAAGCCTTCAGACAACTCACATAATAGGGCGCCAGGCCCTGCGGCGCCAGCTTCCGGGCCTCGTTCAGGAAGGCCCACGTCTCGTTGCCGATCTGAAAGTACCTGGCCCCGTAGGGCTTGGTCCGTCCGTTCTTCGCCCGCAACCCCGGCCAGTCGAACATGCCGTCGGGCAACTTCGTCCCCACGGGGGCATTGCAGTAGGCCACCAGCGCCGCCGCATGCGCCGCTGCCTCCGGCAAGGGCTTCTTCTGCAACAGGCCATCGCGGAAGTTCACCACCACAATCGCCTCGGCCCCGGTCTGCTCGCAGAATTGCAGAAACTCGTCATAACCGAAGTGGTTGCTCACCTTATGTCCCAGATGGCCTGTACTGATGGGCCTCTCCGGTGCGCGGCCCGGCACATTCGAAACCATGTCCCGCCAGTCCATATAGTCCACGTCGGTACCGCCCGGAAACCGGATGATCGGGAGCTTCATCGCCTCCAGTAACTCCCGGGCCTTGGGCTGTAATCGGTTCGTACCCGGGACCAACGCCCCTTCCACGCCGATCTCGCCCCAACTCGGCCGCTCCATGAACTGGCCGAACATTCGCCGATCGATCCGGTGTACCGTTTGATTGGCTATGGTGAATCGAATCCCCCCGGACTGGGCCGCCGAGATCCCGGTCGCCATAGCAAGCCCCCAGCACACCATCCCCACGAGCTTCGCCCAGCCAGCGCAACGCATTTCCCCACTCCTTACCTTGACATTGCCCACTTCTCGTCGTACAGGTCGGCCCTGCATGCCGTGATGCCCAATTCTACCTCAGTGCTAAGAAAAAAGCAGATTTTTGTAACAGGGCCGGGCTCGTTGCGTCCAATATCTGGTAAAACGTGCGGCGTGACGAGGAGAACGATGGGACCAACCGATCAGTTGCGTGACCGCGACCCAGACATGCCCGCAGCGCTGCTGCGCGTCGGGGCGGCTAAGCCCAAGCTCGCGGCGGGCTCCGGGAGTGTTGACGAGGATCAGCTTATCGTCCGTCTGCAGGACGGCTATGACCGGCTGAAGCAGCAGGTGCACCAGGTCATCGTCGGTCAGGACGAGGTGATTGCCTCCGTGCTCTGCTGTATGCTGGCCGGCGGCCATTGCATCGTCCAAGGCGTTCCCGGGCTGGCCAAGACGCTGCTGGTCCACTCGATCGCGGACGCCCTGCGGCTGCGGTTCAGCCGGATCCAGTTCACGCCGGACCTGATGCCTTCGGATATCACCGGGGCCGACATCATCCAGCGCGACGCCCAGTCGAAGAAACGGACATTCGAGTTCATCCGCGGGCCGATCTTCGCCAATATCGTGCTGGCCGACGAGATCAATCGCACGCCGCCCAAGACGCAGGCGGCCCTGTTGCAGGCCATGCAGGAGCGGGAAGTGACCGTCTCCGGCCAGACGCACAAGCTGACCGAGCCGTTTTTTGTCCTGGCCACGCAGAACCCGATCGAGCAGGAAGGCACGTATCCGCTGCCCGAGGCGGCCCTGGACCGCTTCATGTTCATGGTCTACATCGGCTATCCGACGGCCAAGGAAGAGCACCTGATGGTCAAGCAGACCACCACCGGCCGCAAGCACACCATCGAGAACGTGCTCGACGGGAACGACCTGGTATTGTTCCAGGAGATTGTGCGGGCGGCGCCGGTCAGCGACCGGGTCATCGCCTACTGCATTCGGCTGGCCCGCGCGACCCGGCCCACCGATGCCTCGGCCACGTCCATGGTCAAGACGTATCTGAAATGGGGCGCGGGTCCCCGCGCTGGGCAGTTCCTGACGCTCAGCGCCAAGGCCTACGCGCTGATCAAGGGCCGCATCACCCCGAGTTTCGAGGACGTCAAGACCATCAGCAAGCTGGTCCTGCGGCATCGCGTGATCCCCAACTTCAACGCCGAAGCGGACGGCGTCAGCGTCGAAGCGATGCTGGACGACCTGTTGGAGAGGATTCCCGTGCCGAAGTAAAAGGGATGTTGGAAGTTTGATTTTTGATGTTTGATTTTTGATTGGAAGAATGCGGTGCCGCGGCTCTGAAATCAACAATCAACAATCAAAAATCAAACTTGAGAGCATGGCGACCTCAACGCGTGAATATCTCGATCCGGTCTTCCTGAGCAAACTGGCCAACATGGAGCTGGTGGCCCGCTGTGCCGTGGAGGGATTCTTCGCGGGCCTGCATCCCAGCCCCTTCCAGGGCTTCAGCGTGGAATACAGCGACCACCGTCAGTACCATCCGGGCGACGAGGTCAAGTTCGTGGACTGGAAGGTGTACGCGCGTAGCGACCGGCTGTACATCAAGCGGTTCCAGCAGGAGACGAACACCACGGTCTACCTCCTGCTGGATGCCAGCCGGAGCATGGCCTTCCGCGGCGGTCAGTCCGTTCGCAAGATCGATTACGCCTGCTTTCTCGCCGCCGCCCTCAGCTACCTGATGCTCCAGCAATGTGACAGCACGGGGCTGGTCCTGTTCGGAGAGAAGATCCGGGCGCAAATCCCGCCAGCGTCGAAGCGAACCCACCTCAACGCCCTGCTGCAGATGCTGGAGCATGTGGAGCCGGCGGGCCGGACGGATCTTGCCGCCGTACTGCATGCGGTGGCCGAGATCGGAAAACGCCGCGGCCTGGTCATTCTCATCTCCGACCTTCTCGACGACCAGGGCGATATCCTCAAGGGCCTGGCCCATCTGAAATTCCTCAAGCACGACGTCATCGTCTACCACGTCATGGACCATCAGGAGATCCACCTCGACTACGAGGGCCTGATCCAGTTCGAGGACCTGGAATCGAAGGACAAGGTCCGCACCTTCCCGCAGTCCATTCGCGGCGAGTACCAGCGGCAAGTGGCCGCGTTTCTCCAAGACGTGAAGAAGACGCTCCGCAACGCGAACATGGATTACTGTCTGCTCGATACGTCGGAGCCACTGGACCACGCTTTGATCGCCTATCTCGCACGGCGAAGGAGGAGGATGTGACGTTTCTCCAGTGGACATTCCTGCTGGGTGCGGTCGCCGTGATCGGTCCGATCGTGGCCCATCTGCTCGGCAAGCCGCGCTTTCGCCGGGTGCCGTTCACGATGCTGCGCTTCCTGCGCCGTGGGCAGAGCCAGCGGTATTCGCGCCGGCAGCTTCGCGACCTGCTCATTCTTCTGCTTCGCTGCGCGATCGTCGTCCTGATTGCCGTCCTGTTCGCACAGCCGCTGCTATACGTCCGGGCTGAGCCGACGAAACCCAGGTCCGTCCACTGGCTGGCTTTGGACGACTCGATGTCCATGGCCTACCGCGATGGTACTCAGACGCTTTTCGACCGGATGATCGGGATGAGCCTCGACTACATCCGCCGCGCACCGGAGGACGCCACGTTCACCGTCTGTGGCCTGGCCTCCGGCCGGATGAGCCACGGACTCACAAAAGCGCAGGCTCTGGTGGAGATCAAACAACTCAAGCCCCTCCCGGCCGGCGCCAAGTTCACCGAGCTCTTCTCCACTCTCAAGCAGGCCGGCAAGGCGGCGCAAGGTGAGGCGATCTCACTCCTGTTGCTGAGCGACTTCACGCCCAGCGTCCTGCAGGCGTTGGAACGGGTCCCCGCGCCCGCGGTCGTGAATGCGGTGCATTACGAGCACGTTGGGCCGCGCGACACCGCGGGCAACACTGCCGTCCTCAGCGCTCGTGTGTCCTCGATACACGCCGGCAAACTGAGCCTCGATGTCACCGTTTGTCACTATGGCGCTGCCGAGCGACAGTGTACGCTGACCGGCCGGTCCCCCGGGAAGGCCAATCTGGAGATTGGCCTTCCCGTAGGGGCGAGGCATGCCTCGCCCCTACAGAATGGCGTTCCCAGCGGCGCTCCCAGTGTGACTCTGGCGCCGGGCCAGCCGCGCGTCCTGCGACTCGAGATGGAACTCGGGTCCGCCCGGCAGAGCGGCGGCCAAGCCTGCTGGCCGATTGAGTTACGCCTGATGCCGAACGACGGCCTGGATGCGGACGACACGTATCGCCTTGCCGTCGGTCTCCCGTCGGACACCGCCCAGACGAGTATCGTCGTCGTGCACAGGGGAGAGGAGACGTTTCTGTTCGAGACGGCGCTGCAGGCCCTCTCCAACTCAGGATCTCTCCCCGGACTGAGTTTGAAGAAGGTGCAGGAGGACCGTCTCACCGCCAGTGATCTGGCCGGTGCCGATATTGTCCTCTTTGCCTCTGTACCGCAGCTTCCGGATTACCAGGTGGGCGCACTCAAAGCCGTCGTCCAACAGGGCGGCCGGCTCGTGTTCTTCACGAACGATGTCCCCCAGTCCGGCGCCGTCAAGCAGTTATGGGGTGAAGGGCTTCTGCCGGCTCTCCCGGAGCGATGGGTGGCGCAGACCACATATCCGGAACCCCGGCCGGCAGCGGGCGTGTCCCTCGATCTGGACAGCCGGGCGGCGAAGTCCCTCGTGAACTACGGCGTCGATAGAATCGCTCTGAAAGGGCACTGGCTATGTGAGCCGGCCGCGCCAGCCGAATGCCTCTGGCGACTGGCCGGCGGTGCGCCCTTCATCTACGGCATAGCGGTGGGCTCAGGTCTCTCGCTCCTGGTCAACACGAGCATGGACGGATCGCTGGGCCTGCTGGCGAAATCACCGGCGTGGGTCGCCTTCTGCCGGTATCTGGTCGGCCGGGACGATCCGGTTCGGCAATTCTGCTTTTCGGCCGACGAGCGGCCCGTCCTGCACGTTCCGGAGTATGCGGCCCGTGGTCCACGCACGACGATCGCCGTGGAGAACTGTGACGGGGGTCGGGGGGCGGCTGCGGTGCGGGGAAACCGCGTTTTCCTGCCCGCGCCCACCGGCCTCGGCTGGATGAAGACGATAGACGAGCCGGTGGTGTATGTCGGTATCAACCTGCCGTCGGGCGAGACAGACATCCGCCCGCCGGCGGACGGAGCGATTGCCGACGCCGTGCAGCGAGCGTTTATCACGGACACGCGCGAAGGCCCGGTCTTGGCGCAAGTAGGGGCGACGCATGCGTCGCCCGTACTCCGGCGGAAGCCCCTCTGGCGCTACGTCGCCTGGGCGGTGATTCTCCTGCTGCTGTTGGATGCGGCCCTCGCCAACAGGCTCCGAAGGTAGGCACAGGCGAAAATGAGTAGCGATGTTGACGACATCCTGAACCATCTCATCGCCCGCGTGCACCGGGTGCGATGCTGGCTACTAGCCCTGGGCGTATTGAAGAGTGCGGCGGTGGGGCTGGCCTGCCTCTGTACCTATATCGGCCTGTATGCCTGGATCGACCATCACGCCCACTTCAACCACTGGGGCCGCCTCACGGCCCTGCTCGTGCTGGCCCTGCTGCTGGCCGGCCTGGGATGGCTGCTCGTGCGCGTGCTCCGGCGCGATATGAAGGACAGCCATGCCGCCAGTTACATCGAGGGCTGGCGCAGCTTCGAGCAACAGCTTGTCGCCGCGGTGGAGTACTTCGAGGGACAATCCGACTATCCGTACTCCAGGCTGCTGGCCGCACGACTGGTCCGGCAAGTCGATGACGCCGCACGGGAATTCCGCTTCGATTCCGTGATCGACAAATGGCAGCACTACGTGCTGGCCGGGTGCATCGTTCTCGGCCTGTCGGTGGTGGGCGTGTTCATCAGCCGCAACGTCTTCTACCTGTCCTGCTATCTGGGGCGCTTGTTACAGCCCTTCGCGCGGATCGAGCCGGTGCCGGACACCGTATTCGAGGCCGTCACGCAGGACATCATTGCCGCGCGCGATGCGCCCCTGACGCTCACCGCCGCCGTACACGGACGCACGCCGGAATCCGCTGCGCTGGTGTTGACCCGTCCAGGCGCTGAGGATGCGAATGACGCCGCCCAGACATTCGAGAGCGTGAGAGTCAATCCGACGGTGGATGCACAGGGCAACGCGACCTTCACCGTGACCACATCCTTCCCTACGCTGGGGCAACTGACTTATCGATTTGAGGCTGACGGCACCGTCTCCGAGCCGCACACGATCAAGGTCTGCGAGCTGCCCGCCGTCAAGAGCGTTACGGCGGCCGTATCACGGCCCGAGGCCGGACACGGATCGGCCGACACAGACAACCAACCGGTCAAAGATGGCACGCTGCAAGTGCTGCCGCACAGCGTCATCGAGTTCCAGGTCGAAAGTACGGTCCCTCTGCGCGAGGCGACCGCCGTGACCGCCGGGGGACAGTCGCAGATTTTCCCTCTCGACAACGCGCAGGCCTTTACCTTCCGAGTCACGGCGGACGAGCCTTCGGACATCGAGCTCAAGCTCGTCAGCGCCGACGGCCTGCCGAGCCGCGCGCCGCATCGAATCCGCGTCCTGCTGAAATCGGACGAGCCGCCGCAGTTCAGCCTGCTGGTGCCTGAGGGCGACTATCTCACGACCGACGTGGCGAGCGTGCCGATTGCCTTCGACATCCGCGATGATTTCGGACTGGATTCGGCGGAGCTTTGCTGCGAGTTTCCCGACGGCCGCCTGACGGTGCTGGATACCCAATCACCCGAGGGCGCCAAACGCGTGGCCGTGATGCATACGCTGGAACTGGAGCAGTATCCGGTCAAAGTGGGCGACAGCATCCTCTTCTATGCCAAGGCGAAAGACATCGACACGGGGCAACGAAAGACAGACACCGGCGCCTCCAGCGAGATCTATTTCATTGAGATCCGCTCCTATCGGCAGTATTGGCATCCCGAACAGGGCGGGGGAAAACCCCAGCCGGGCATGATCCCCGAAGACCTGATGGCCATGCTCGAATACACCCGGGCGATCCTCAAGAAGAGCTGGGCGCTGGCGGATGAGGCACCGATGACGGCGGAAAGGCGCTCCCGGATGGAGACGCTTGGGGGCGAGGTCAAGCACTGTGCCGAGCAACTGGGGCGGATCCGCGACGACCCGGACCGTGGCTTCAGCGAGCCTGCCAAGGCCGAGCTGGGCCGCATCATCGAGCGCTATGAACGGGCGAACGATGCTCTGGGCCGCCGGGATGCCGTGGCGGCCCTGGCGGGGTTGAAGGACGCCTATCGTCTCCTGCGGCAGTTTATCGATGAGTTGCATCTGAAATGGACGCCCCCTCAGGGCGGCCAGAGTCCGCCGCCGAAACAAGAGCGAATCCGGCTCCAGGAGCAGCCGCAGAATTCGTCGATGGATCAAGAGCGCGCCGAGAACCAGCTCCAGGAGTTGCAGCGGAAGATCGAGAAGTTGGCACGCGAGCAGAAGTCGTTGAATGCGGGCCTCAAGGATACTCTGCACCGGCAACAGGCGGCCGAAAGCCCGTCCTCGGCCGTCAGCGATTCCTCCGGGTCTCCTTCGGACAGCCGGAGCGAACCGTCTTCTGCACGGGCGAGTCAGCCCCGGTCCGACGCCGCGTCACAAGAGAAGGGCCGCACAGACCGGCAAAAAGCTCATGGCACAGAGAGACCCAGCCCGGGCAGTCAACAGGACGGCGATCAAGGGAACCCGGCAAAGGCCGAGGCCCAACCGTCTGGGGCTCAGAAAGATGGCCGACCGCAAAGTCCCTCGGGTCAGGCCGGATCGCAAAAAGGCAACGGTCCGGAGGGCGCGCCAGGTTCATCAGACCAGGCAACCGGCCGTCGGCCCGGGAACGCCACTGGCCCCAGTGGCCTGGGGAAGAAGGCCAATCCGGAGATTGGCGGTCCCGGCGATTCGAGCGAGACCGCCGAGGCGCGGTTGCGGATGCTGGAGGCCAGACAGAAGGCCCTCCACGGTGAGGCCGCGCAGGTACAGGCCGACCTGCAGCAATTGCCTATTAGCGAGTCGTCACCGCAGGGCCGGACCCGGGAACAGGCACAGGGGCACGTGGGCCAAGCGGTGGAGAAGATGACACGCTTCGAAGAGAAGCTCACCGAGACGCGCTACGATTCGTCGATCTCCACACAGAAAATAGAGGATATCTCCGAGTTGGCCGATTCGGTGAGTCGTGAGCTTTTGGAGGCCGGCAAGGCCATCCGACAGGGATTGCCGGCCGGCAAGCCGCAAACCGCCGACGCGAAGGCCCAGGATATGGCCGAGCAGCTCGCCGAGGACGCGGAGGCGATGGAGGAAGCGCTCAGTCCCGCCGAGCGACAGCGGATGCTCGAACGTCTGGAAGCGGCCAAACGCCTGCTCGAAACCATAGCCGGCCCCCAGTGGGCGACCGTCTCCGGCGGCGGCACGCCGGGCGGTGGGCACGTCTACACCAAGGATGCGTACATGGCGCCGGCCGAAACGGCCCGCATGCTCGCGCGCCAATTCTGGTCGATCGCCCTCGAAGCACGCGAAGAAGAAGCCCAACCGGTGGCGGACGAGCCGTCCGACGTGGAGTTCTTCCAGGCAGAGAGTGAGTTCTTCGAAGCCGCCGCCAAGTACACGCCACCGGGCACGGAAAAATGATACTGACGGATTACCCGGGACATCTCGTTGCCCTTGCCTTGGCCGCAGGCTTGGCCGTGCTGACGGTGGCCGCCTTCCATGCGCCCGAGGTGCGGACGCCCGCGCGCGCCGGGTATGGCCGGCTTCTGATGGTGCTGCAATACGCCGTGGTTCTTTTGCTGCTTCTTATCCTATGGAACCCGTCGGCCCTGCAGACCCGCCCGACGTTTACGACCAACACGGTCATGACATTGTTCGATACGAGCGAGAGTATGTCGATCGCCGACGACGGAAATCGCACCCGGCTGGACCGGGCCCTGGGGGAATTCGCGACCGCCTTTCGACTCGATGATGCGGCGGGGCCACGATACCAGCTCTACGGTTTCGATCGCCACGCCTATCATTGCGGCACGCCCGACCTGCTGCGGCGCTGGGGCGATGAGACGAATCTCCATGCCGCCTGTGCTTTGGTGGCAGACCAAATCCGACCGGGCGGACCCGACGCCTCCGCGGATACCCCCGCCGGTGCCATCCTCTTCACCGACGGGCGGGCCGCCGACCGGAACATCCACAGCTATCTGCCTCTGGCCAGGAAGGATGTGCCGGTGCTGCTCGTAGGCGTCGGGTCCGCGCAGTCGCGCCTGGACTTTGCGATTAAGTCGATCTCCGCCCCCGCGCGGGCTTGGATCGATACCGTCTATCCGGTAACGGTTACGCTCACGGGGACACACCTCGCGCAGGATGCGCTGACCTTGGAACTCCTGCGCGATCAGGTGGTGATCGATGCACGCCGGATCGGACCGGGGCAGTGGAAGAAGCAGACTCCCCAGTTCGAGACGACCGTCGAGTTCAAGGTCCCGGCGGACAGTCTTGGCACGCACGTGCTCACCGCCCGTGTGCCGCCGCACCCGGACGAAGTCAACACCGCCAATAACCTGCGCAGTGCCTCCGTGGGGGTGACGCAGGAACAAACGCTGCAAGTGCTGTTGTACGCGCGGCAGGCGAGCTTCGACGTCGCCAAGCTCCGCCAAGCGCTCGCCTGGGACCAGCGGGTGCGCTGCGATTTCCGGTTGGACGCGATCCGGGACCCGGCCCTCGCCCAGCGTGCTTCGTCCGGCCTGGGCTTCGCAGGATTCCCCCAGACCCGCGACGAGTTGTACAGGTATGACGTCGTCGTGCTTGGCGCGTGCGACGTGGACGGCCTGACCACGGCGCAGTGGGAGGCACTCCACGCATTCGTCGCCGAGCGCGGCGGTGGCCTGCTCCTGCTGCCCGGCCCGGCCATCGCCTCGTTGCCCGTGTCGCGCCACAATCCCGCGGAGGCGCTGTCGCCCATGCTCCTCGACGGTCAAGAGCCTCGCTTCTGGCCTCCCGAGCCGAACACGATCAACCGGACGTTTGAGGCGCAGGCCCTGGGCTTGCTGAGTCGAACGTTCTCCTCGAAGCCGGATCAGAGGATCTCCCCCTACTACAACATTGCGCGGGTCAAGCCGGCCGCGACGACGCTGGCCACCGTGGGCGCTACGCCGATCATCTCCGTGCATCGGATCGGCCGGGGCCGCGTAGGTCTCTTCAACGCGTCCAAGCTTTTCAAGTTGTATCGGGAGGACAAGGAAGGAGGCTTGCTGGCCGACTGCGTCTGCGAGCTGGCGGCGTACCTGGGACGGACCCCCTCCACCGCCAGCGGCATCGAGTTGTTTGCCGAGCGTACGGCAGCCGATCCGCGGCACATCTTGTTCAGTGCTTACGTCGTCAATGAGGCTTTCGAGCCGGTGGACGAGGCGAACGTACTGCTGAGCGCGGGCGGGCAGGTGCTTGCCATGTCACCGACGGGAGAAGGACGATACACGAGGGAAGTGGATCTGGGTGCTTCCGAGTCCATCGTGGCCACCGCGCAGGCCGAGGCTCACGGCGTATTCCTCGGCGAAAGAATCGTGGCCGTGAATCTTCCTTCCCTCCCGGACGAGATGTCCGATACCGATTTCGATGAGGCCTTCCTCCGGGCCCTGGCCCAGCGGCTGGGCGCCCGGTACGTTCACGTGGACGATCTCGACGGCGACGCGGCCAAGACCTTCGCGGCCCGGCGGCAGGCCGGGACCATGCAGCAGGTCAGGAGCCTCTGGCCGAACTGGCCCCTGCTGCTGATCCTGTGCCTGCTCTTGTCGGCCCAATGGTTCATCCGGCGCTCCATAGGACTGGTCTGATGTTGATAAAACGCGCTGCGATCTTGTTTGTTCTGACGTGCACCCTCTGCCTCGCGCAGTCTTCGCAGCGCGATGGCTCGGCCCAAAGCAACACCTATGTTCTCCTTATCAAGGGGATCGGCAGAGATCCCGTGGATGGGGCGACGAAGGATCAGGCCCTGAATGCCTTACGCGGGTTTTTGCTCGAACGGACCCGCGTCGATCCCCGCCACCTCGTGGTACTCGATGCCCACGCTGCTCCACCCCAAGCCGACGACATCCAGCCTACGGCAGACAACATTCGCCGAACCATCGACGCTTTCGCGTCCAGGATTCAGCCGCAGGACCGATTCCTCTGTCATTACATCGGCCAGGCCAATGTGGTCGGCGGCCGGTTGCGTCTGAACCTGCCGGGGCCGGACATCACGGAGACGGAGCTTGCCGAGTGGCTCCGTGCGCTTGCCACGAACCGGCAGGTCATCGTGCTGGATTGTCCGTGTGCAGGGCTCGCCGCCAAGACGCTGACGGCCGAAGGCAGAATCATCGTTTGCGGCGCGACCGCGGAGCAGGCGTACGCGACCCAGTTCACGGCGCAGTTGGTGCAGGTTCTGAGCCGGCCGCCCACCGACGCGGATGGCGACGGCAAGCTTTCGCTGCTCGAAGCCTTCACGGCGACGGCCCGGGAGATCGAAGCATGGTACCAGCAACAGCAAATCGTGGCCACGGAGACGCCCTGCCTGGAAGACGACGGCGATGGCGTGCCCAGCGAACAGCCGTGGAGATACAAAACGGAAAAGGGCGATGGCGCCGGCGCGGCCGCCTTCCTGTTGGCGGAGGGACCCTGATATGGAAAGAAGAGCGTTCCTAAGGCTGTCCGCCAGCGCCGCGCTGGCGACGTTTCTGCCTGGCGCATCAGGTGCCTCGCGCCAAGCCGAGCAGCGACGGCAATTCGAATCGTTCATGCGCGACATGGAGGCACGGTTCCGCAGTATGCAGATGCAGCCGCCCTTCGGCCCGCGCCCCACGCCGGTCCCCACGCCGCAGTCCTATACCGCACCGCCCGCCACGCATGACGAATATGACTTCGTCCTGGCCCGCGTCCAATTCAAGGAGCAGGGTCTGGCGGGACAGGGAAAGGGGCCCGACGTCTGGAACGTTCGCCCGGGTGGCGATGCCAATCTCCTGCGAGAGTTGGCCGCGGTAATTCGGTGTCACGTCAAGCCGGTGCAGGCGTTCGACTGGGACCCGCAATACGCCCACGACGGCCAGCTCAACGCCATCGTGACCCTCGATGATTTCGAGTCACTGCGCGAGTACCCGTTCCTCTTCATGACCGGCGAAAACCACTATCAGCTCCTCGACGCCCAGAAGCAGAACTTGCAGGACTACGTCAAGGCCGGCGGCTTTTTGCTGATGGATGACTGCGTCGTGGGCGATGGCGGCGACTTCTTTTATCGCAGTTCGCACGAATTGCTCGAAAAGCTCTTCGGTAAAGGTTCCGTCCGCCAGATTCCGCGCGACCATGAGGTCTTCCACAATCTGTACGATCTCCGGGAAACCGGCCTGCCGACGCTGGAGTATGCCCGGCGCCGCGCCTTTCCGGGGGTGCGCCAGACCCACGGCCAGAACCACGGCGCCCGCGGCGTCTTCCTCCGCGATCGGCTCGCCGTATTCCTGAGCTCGGCCGACCTGCATTGCGGCTGGTGCGACAGCCACGGCATCGAATGGGGCCCCGAGGGCTACCGCAGGACCATCCAGCTCGGTATCAACCTCATTCTCTACGCGTTGACGCACTAAGCCGCCCCGCGGGTCGGTCGGGTCTGTCCCACGTGCGGAACGAACTCCACAAAATCCACGCGGGCCCCTGCGGAACCGGTCAACTTGATTTCCTCGCCGGTTCGGAGCGCGACCTGCGGGATGGTCTTCCTCTTCCAGGAACCGATGCCCGCCTCCCATTTCCAGGCCCGCTTCTCGCTGCCGCCCACCGACAGGGCCAGGGCCCCCGGCCCCTCTTTCCCGCCGGCATACGAGACGATGATGTCATACGTGCCGGACGCCAGAGCAAACTTGGAGACCGCTGTCGCTTCACCCGTGGCCTTGACGCCGGACTCGTCAATGAAGGTTTCAGGGACAAAACCCGACAGAGTCATGCCCTCGGCCTCTACTCCTTGTAAGGGTGTAAAGCCTTTGACCCCGGCGGCTACAAGGCCGTCGCGCACCGCCCGCAGCATCGAAAAGGCGGCCCCATCGTAATGCTTGCAGGCAATGCCGTCGGCCCCGTTCTCTACAGCCGCTTGTACCCCCCGGCGGATCAAGGCAGGGGTCGCCTTGGGACGGACGGCGACGCCCGAGAGTACCAGCGTCTCGGGCCCCAGCAAAGACCGATTCTCCGCGAGCCAGGATTTCCGGAGCGCAAAGGTCTCGTCGGGACGCCCGAGTTGTTCGGTGTGGTCCGAAAGGGCGCAGGAATTGATGACGCCGCGCAAATCTTCCAGGTACAAGCCGCTTGCCCGATTCCCCTTGAGACCAGAGCCGAACGGCACGAAATCGTTCAGCCGGAAATCGAGACGGGGTTTTGCCTTGTGAATGCTTTCGGCCACGAGCCGGTAGATCCTGGCGATGGACTGTCTGCGGCAGGCGAGCCATTGGTCCAACTGCGGCTGGGCCTGCGGATTGGCCTTCAAAACGGAAATCGCCGCCGCCAGGTCGAACCCGGCCGCCTGCGCTTCGCGCCGGCAGGACCGGCAAAAGCACGTGGCATCCTTATCCCCGGGACCGCCGGGCGAATACAGCCACATGCAGGTCTGAATCAGATCGATGTCGTAGTGGGCAGCCACGTCGCCAAAGAGCGCCAGCAAATACTCCCGCACGTCGGGGTGGTTGGGGCACAAGCGGCCCTTGGGGACGTCGTTGATGTCACGCTGCTGGTAGTCCGGGTTGTCCTTCAGCACGGAAGCGGGAATCGGAGTGTGCGATATCTCCGCCCCGACTCTCAGCCCTCGCGCCCGCGCCGCCTCGATCACGACCTGGAGCCAGTCGGTCGAGCGGAGCCAATCGTGGCGGGACAGCGCGGGCTTGATGCGTCCGTAGAGGTCCCACTGCGGATGGAAATACGCGCACGAGTCTTCGGTGTCCCAGCGGGCCCGGGCGGGATTGTGCGGGTATTGCCTGCTCGTGAGAGGACGGCCTTCATGATGCATCAAGCAGATCAGGTAGACCGTGTTGACGCCGGCCAAGCCGGTCATGTTGTCCAGGATGGTCTCAATGCCTTCATCATGCACGTCCCAGGGATACAGGGTCCCGTCCACTTCGAAGGGCCGCGCCGGACGTGCGGCGGTTGTCTCGCCGGAAGAGGACACGATCTGGCCCCTCGCACACGCCGCAGCCAAGGCCGCGCCGCCCAGCCCCACGAAACTACGTCTGGAAATCCGATTCTCGCCCAAGGTGCTCATCTGCGGTTCTCCTGTATCGATTTCCGGTGCCGGCGGAGCGTGCCGACCCGCTCCCCCACGCCAGCTCTGCTTCTGCGGGCACCGGGTCCATCGTCGTATGGACGGACCGCCGATGACCCGTGGCTGACACGTTCCCCATTATTGTCACCAGCCGGGAAATTCACAAGCTCCATGTTCTGGAGAGCGGGTCTGACTCCGTGAATGCCCTCGGCCGAAAGGCTGTTGTCGCAAATGCCCGGCCTTCTGTTATAATCGACTCGTCCATGCGCACTGTCGCCGTGGAAGGATGGAAAGTGGATTGGGACAACGTCCGGCGCGGATATGTCAATAGGCAACGCAGGCGCTATCCTAATTGCGACGAGATCAACAGCAGGTAGGAGACACACATGAACCAGACAAAAAGAGGACTTTCACGGCGTCAATTCATAGGCGGGACGGCGACCGCCCTCGCGGCCTACACGATCGTGCCCTGCTATTGCCTGGCCGGCAGTGGTCAGACCTCCCCGAACGAGAAGATTCGCATTGCCACGGTCGGCGCGGGGGGCCAGGCCGGCTGGAACATCAATGAGCTGGAGAAGACGGGCCAGGTCGAGTTCGTGGCGCTGTGCGACGTGGATAGCGAGCGCGGCGGGAAGAATCTGACCCGGTTCCCGCAAGCCAAGATCTTCCGCGACTTTCGCAAGATGTACGACGAGATGGACAAGAGCATCGATGCGGTGCTGGTCGCCACCCCCGACCACATACACGCCGTCGCGGCCGTCGCGGCCATGAAGCGCGGCAAGCATGTTTACTGCGAAAAACCGATGGCCCACTCCGTCCACGAGATCCGCGCGATGATGAAGGCGGCCCGCGAGAACAAGGTCATGACCCAATTGGGCAACCAGGGCCACTCCTTCGATTCCAGCCGCACGTTCTGCGAATGGATCTGGGACGACGCCATCGGCAAAGTGCACACCATCCACGCCGGCTGCGGTTCGCCCAACTCCGCGCTGGACCGTCTTTCCGAAGTGGGCGCGTCACACCCGGTCCCGGCCACGCTGGATTGGGACTTGTGGCTCGGCCCCGCGGCCCTCCGGGCGTACAACCCCATGTACTGCCCCGGAAGATGGCGTAGTTGGATGCCGTTTGGCACCGGCACCCCCGGCGACTGGACCTGCCACGTGGTCGATCCTGTCTTCTGGGCGCTGGATCTCGGAGCTCCGATCTCCGTGCAGGCGCGGGCCAAGGACTACGACCCGGTCAAGCACGCCGATACCTTTCCCCGAGGTAGCGTGGTCAAACACCAGTTCCCCGCCAAAGGCGACCGCGGACCGATCACGCTGTACTGGTACAGCGGCATAGAGGCCATCCCTCATCCCGAGGGCTTGGAGCAGGACCGGAAGGTCCCCGGCACCAGCGCGATCGTCCTGGGGGACAAGGGCGGCATCAGCTATGGCTCCCACGGCGCGGGCAGCGCACGTCTGTTTCCCGAAACCAAGATGCGCGAATACCAGGAGAAGTTGAAATCCACGCCGGTCAAGAGGCCCCTGCCCCGGCCGAAGCTGAACCATCATCAGGATTGGCTGAGCGCCATCCGCACCGGCAAGCCGGCCGGCTCCGACTTCTCTTACGGCGGGCCGCTGACGGAGATCGCGATGCTGAGCATCATTGCCATCCGGCTGCTCGGCCAGGAGCTGAAATGGGATGCGCAGAACATGCGGTTCACGAACAGTCCGGAGGCGACCGCGCTGCTGACGCCGCAGTTCCGCGCCGGGTGGACCCTGTAGTCCTGCCGGACCGACCCTGAGGGGCGTCTACTCGATCAGCAGCCAAGTGCGACCGCGGGCCGGGATGGTCACGGGGACTGTAACGTCATACTGGCGGTTGAGCCTGTATTGCCTGGGCTCGCCGTCCTGCTCACGAATTCTCGCGGTGGTGGTCAGGCCCGTATAGTAGAGGGGCAGCTTCACCTCGCGCCGGACCGGCTGGTCCAAGGGGTTGTAGATCATGGCCAGACCCTTGGTCTTAAGTTGCGGATTGACGTGCAGAATGCAGTCGATGTCCCGGCCGTCGGGCCGACGGACATGGATGATGTCGGAATCGAGAATGAGACGATATCTCTTGTAGAAAGCGACCCATTTCTTGACCACAGCCTTCGTCTCGTCGGTGTCGTAGAGGCGCGGGCCGCGGTAGCAGGCCTGGACCCCTGCGCCGAAGTTCTGGGCGAGGTGGGCCCCGTAGGCGTCGAGATGTTCGCACAGCGGTTCGAGCGTGGCGGCCGCCCCGCCGCCGTGATACTCGGTCAGGGGCACGAACATCCAGCCCATGCTCGGCGTTTTCCACCAGGTGCCGTCGAAGATGTTCTGTCGGCCGAGGAGAATCTGCCGCTCGCGGGGCAGCGACCAGTTGACCTCGCGGTAACCCATCGCCGATTTGGTCGAGCCGGTCAGGAAGTACCAGTCGGGGACATTGAGGTACACGCCTCGGCCGCGGCACCACTGATAGAAATCACTGATGGTCTCCCACTGTCGCCATTGCGAGTCGTTCAGCCCCTTGTGCCCCGGGTGCGACATGGAAGCACAGAGATCGCCGGGATAAGACCCATCATTCTCGATGATGTCGAGGCCCGTATGCTCGACAAAGGTCCGCAACCGCTGGAAGTACTGCCGGCCCCAGGCACTGCACAGGCAGGGCGAGTTGTCGAAGATGGCGCCGCCGGGTTTGCCGGTCTTGGGATTGATCACATCGTGCTCGTCGCCGATCCGGCGGCTCGCCAAGAGAGAATAGCCGCCCAGCTCGATGCCCTTGCGGTGGGCGTAATCGACCAGTTCCTTGATCCGGTCCATATACGCCGGATCGGTGTTTTCCATGTTGAATCCGCTGCCGAAGGTCATGATGACCATCTCGAACCCGACCTCGGCGCACTGGTCGACGGCGAGCCGAACCGCCTCCGGATTGGCGTGACGAACGTGCATGAGAATGGGGTTCTCTGTGACCCACGGCGCGATCGTGCGGTACATCCGCCGCACGGCGAGCCCCTGACGTTCGCGCTCCGTGCTGTCCTGGACCAGCTCAAACGTGCGGAACGATACAAAGGTCCGTCCCGGCTCGATGAACATGTCCGGCCCGAGCGGTGGCCTGGATTCCAGCAGCACGGGCGTGCGCCGGAGATAGTTGACCTGCGTCGCGTACTGTGGGTCCGGGACCCAGTGCGTTGTCTGATTGGCCGTGCGCGGGTCATCGCCATGGAAGGCGTAGTCGCTCTCGATGTGAAGGTTCGGCAACTCCCAGTGGTTGGGCTCGTTGACCAGCGACTCGGACTCGACGGCCGCCAGAATTTCACTGGTGAACGCGTTAAGTCGGACCGCTTGCGTGCCGCCATTGTGGATCTCGAGCCATTTGGCCAGCAGCGGGATTCCCTGATACATCTCGTAGCAGACCGTGACAGCAACCGCCGGCAGTACGCCCTCCGGCGGCTGGAACCGCAGCCTCAGCGACGTGCCACGCGGCGGCCAGGGCAAGTCCGGCGCGTAGTGCTTCCGCGCCCACGGGAAACGCGCCTTCGTCTCGCCGGTCTCAGAGCCGACAAACTGAAAGGCGTTCGGATCGCTCGTGAGTGCATCGACCCATTCGGACCGCAGATAGGCATACTCGACCTGGCCCCGCAGACCGCCGATATCGAATCTTCGGCCCTCGATCTGAACCATCGCCTCGGGCTTGACGCCTCGCAGGATGGATGCCCCCGTCATAAGATTGTCATACGCGACGGTGGCCGCGTTCGGCCCCACCCGGAACGTCCGCCGGATCAGCCCGTTGCTCAGGACAATCTCCTTGCCATCGGCGCTTGGTTCCACGGTCACACGCTGCGTCACCGGCTGAACCAGCCAGTCCCCCTCGCACCTTTGGGCTAAGGCCAGGCTGACCACGGCGAACGCGATTGTGATGGTAGGTACGGCCTTCGGTCCTGCAAGCATTCCGATCTCCTGCGTCGTCTGTCGAGCGGTCACGGCTTAGGGGCGCACGCCCACGTCTTTGACAAAGGGGTTCGTCCTGATATCCGCGAGAGTCAGCGGCCTCCCGTTGACCCGCACGTCCTGCAACACGACGTTATCGACCGTGTGCGTCTCGTCGAAGCCGTTCAACTCAACCCGCAACGGGTTGGCCACGGCGACGATGTCTTTGAACACCACGCCCTGAATGTGCCCCCGCTCCGGGTCCCGGGTCCAGACGAATTTGCCGATCCACAGGGAGATCAGCCGCGGCGATTCCTCGATGCGGATGTTCTCGAACCGGACGTTGCTGACGCGGGCGGCATCGCAGTGGAATACCCGCAGCGTCCACTCGCGCCCCTTGTCGTGGATCACATCGCAATCCTGGAAGAGCACGTCATCCACATCCTCCCGGATCTCCGCCCCGACGCTCAGGGCATGGGCCACCTCGTTCCAGAGCACGCACTTTCGCGCCACGATCCGGTGGGCCTGGCCCTGCCCCTTGTCGGTTTTGACCACGATCAGATCGTCCAGCGTCCGGAGGAAGCACCCCTCGATCGTCACGTCCCGGCTGTTGCACACGTCGATCCCATCAGAGTTCGCCCGATAGCCAAGCAGCTTGACATTCTTCACCGTCACCCGGTCCGACTGGCGGATCGGAATCGTCCAGACACTGGAATCCCGGAAGATGACGCCTTCCACGGTGATGTCCTTGCCGCGCACCAGCAGCAGATTGCGGGAGTGCGTCGGGCAGAGGCTCCCGTCGATCACCCCGCGTCCGCGCAGCACGATATGCTCGCCCTGCAAGGTGAAGACCGGCCGACGACCTTCGGCTGTACCCTTCACGACGGCACCGGCGGCCACGTACACGGTCTTGCCGCTGCCGACGGTCACGCCGGCGACTTCATGGACGCCCGGCCCGAAGTAGAGGACGTTCGGATCGTCGGGGCTTGGAGTCGGGGCTTCCGGCGGATTGGCAAACAGGTGCAGCGCCCCGACCCAATTCCCATTGACTTCCACCGTCACAGGCTTGGGTTCTGTCAGCGAGAAGGTCAGTCGCTGTCCCTCCAGGGCAGGGACGATCTTCAAAGAGCCGGGCAGCACCTTCGCCGCGGTAATCGGCTCACCGTAGGTCACCGTCACTGCCACCGGCCGCGCCCGCAGCGCCGCTGCGCGTCGGGGCATGTCGAAGTAGGCGAAGGCCGCTTTGTCGAAGTACTCGGCCGACCGGACCTTGTCGTCCATCGCCTTCCAGCGCCGCTCCCGGTCGGCCGGGGCAACCTTCACCGCATACACGGGAACGTCCCGGCCCGCGACCTGGACCGTATAGTCCTTCGACCGCTCTTCGCCTACGGGGATTTGGCCGATGTTCTCCTGGGCAAACCCCGCCGGGCCCCCAATCTGAAGAGCCAGGACGATCAACAACCATACTCCCACGATCCTGTCAATGAACCATCGCATCGATTCTCTCCTCGACGTAAGCAGCATCGGCCCCGCAGCGCCGCTGCGCGTCGGGGTTGAAGAAAATAGCAGGCCGCCTTATCATGAAGAACGGTTTTGTAGGGGCGACGCATGCGTCGCCCGTACCGACCTTGTGAACCCAGGACAACTTAGCACCTGCGCCGCTGATCGCAAGCAAAATGATTCTCATCCGTGAACACGAAGGGAGATCTTATGAAGGTTTGGTCCAAGTACTGGCTCGCCATGTTCGCCGTCCTGTTTGTTTTCGCCGTCGGTTCGCAAACGCTCGGTGCTGATGCAATCGCAGAGGAGACGGCGATTTCGCTCAATGGAACTTGGCACGTTCAGCCGGCGGGCGGCACGGAACAAGAGGTCGCTGTGCCCAGCTTCTGGGAGCGCACGCCGGGCCTGCGCGACGTGCATGAGGCGACCTACACGCGCGAGTTCGACGTGCCCGAATCCTTTGCCGGTCGGCGGGTACTCTTGCGGTTTGACGCCGTCGGTGATGCCGCCGACGTGTCGATCAACGGTCAGCACGCAGGCGGCCACGCAGGGGCATGCCTGCCGTTCGAGGTGGATATCACCGCCCTGGTGACCATTCCTTCCACGGGTAACAAGCTCGCCGTCGCTGTTCGGGACGATTCCCTCTTCAGCGCACCGCGAAAGTCGAGTGACCGCCGCAATCGCAAACACTGGATGCCCCGAGGCATGGGCGCCAACAATCGTAAGGGCCTCTACCAGGCGGTGACGCTCCTGGCCCGACCAGTGGTGAGCATCGCCGATGTTCGCATTTGCACCTCGGTTCGCCGGCGGGAGCTAAACGTAACCTACGAGCTCTTCAACGGCCGCAGGGAGACCATCCAGGCACAGCTTTCCGCACAGGTTACGGCCCCGGACGGTGCCACGGCTGTCACCCTACCGCCGAAGCGAGTTGAGCTCCCGGGCTTCGTCACCACGACGGTGACCCTCACGGCCCCCTTCGAGGGTGGTACGCTCTGGCAACCGGATCATCCAACGCTCTATGCCCTGCAAACGACCCTGGCAGACAGCCACAGCGTGGCACCGTTGCACCGCGTCTCAACCCGCTTCGGCTTCCGGGAGATATGGTTCGAAGGAATCCACTTTTACCTCAACGGCATCCGGTGCAACCTCCGCGGCGAAAGCCCGGCCTACTCCGAAAAGGCCGACCTGTTCGCGACGCGAGAGTCGGCCACGGAAATGATCCGGCGCTACCAGGCGGCCAACTGCAACGTTCTGCGTTTCCATTCGATGCCGGCCCCGCCTCATGTCCTGGATGCGTGCGATGAAATGGGCATGCTGGTGATTGACGAAAGCGCCATTTACGCCAGTTGGCAGATGCTCATGCCCGAGCACCCGGACTGGATGGAGCACTGCCGCGAGCACCTGACCCGCTGGGTGCGCCGCGACCGCAACCATCCGGCCGTGATCTTGTGGTCCGCGGAGAACGAAGGGCTGAACGTCGGTGTCCTCACACCCGCCATGCTGGCGGAGTTCCGCCGGATCATCGATGCTGCCGACGGGAGCCGGCCCGTCATCTTCGATGGCGATGGGACCGCCTATGGCGCTTCGCCGGCCAGCGTCAAACACTACGTCAAGACCATCGAGGACCTCAAGGATCGAGGCGGCCGCGCTTCAGGCTACGCCAAGGACCTGCGAGACGACATCTACTGGGCCACGGTGTATCACCAGGATGTGCCCCTCGGGTGCGGGGAGTTTCTCTTCCCCTACGAGCCCGGCCTGCGTGCGAAAGAGCGGGAAGTGATCTACAGCATGGGCCTTCAGGCACGCGGCTATCGCCTGGCGGACTGGTTCGACATCCGCCCCTACAATCCCTCGTACTCGGGCTTCCTGCGAAAAGAGGGTATTCGTCCGGACTGCCGCGAGGCTTATGAGATTCTGGTGAAGTCCTTCGCACCCATTGCGGTGTTCGACAAGGACTACGACGAGTTGGGTCCCTTCCCCAAGCCCCCGGTGCTGAAGGCGGGAACCTCCGTCCAACGCCAACTGATCGTGTACAACGATGCCTTCGCAGACGAAGCCGTGGAGTTGCGTTGGCAGGCGGTTCTCGACGGCAAATCCTTGGCGGGCGGGACGCACTTCCTCAAGATCCCCCTGGGCGGACACACGCGGGTGGACGTCACGTTCACGCTGCCGGCACCGGGGGAGCTTCGCCTGGACCTGGCTTCCGTCAAAGCCGGGAAGGTGCAATTCCAGGACAGCCGAGCCTTCACCGCCCCATAGGGGCCCGATCATTATTTTCGCCACACGGGTAGAAACAGGATACAATCATGTCCCAGACGCCTCATGGTGGTCCCGTTCGGAGTACCGCCTTCAGGCGGCCGCAGTCAACCCGGCTGAAGCCGGTACTCCGAACGGGGCCAATGCCGGTTTATGGGTCTTCTGATTACGGGAAGGGCAACGACATGGCATCCGAACTTACACGAAGAGACGTGCTCGGCAAGGCTGCTCTGGGCGCCGCGGGCGCGGCCGTCACGCTCAGCGCCCGGTCCTACGGCCGGGTGATCGGCGCCAACGATCGCATCAACCTCGCCTTTCTTGGTTGCGGGGACAGGAGCCGCGGCCACCGCAACATGGTCCGGATGTCCCAGAAGACCAAGAACCTCGGCGTCGTCGCGGTGTGCGATCTCTGGAAGCTCAACCGCGAGAAGGCGGCGGCTGACTGTGCGAAGAGGCTGGGCGCCCAGGTGAAGCAGTTCCAATACTCCGAAGACCTGCTCGCCCTGCCGGAGCTCGATGCGGTGATGATTGCCACCGGCGACCACCAACATGCCAAGCTCCTCGCCGAAGTGGTCCGGGCGGGCAAACACTGCTATTGCGAAAAACCCATGGCCATCGACGTCCAAGAGGCAAAACTGGCGCGCGAGGCGGTGCTCAGTTCCAAACAGGTCGTGCAAATGGGCTCCCAGTGGGTGAGCGATCCGTACCAGATCCAGGTGCGCGACCTGATCCGCTCCGGCAAGCTGGGGCAGATCACCAAAATCGAGCAGGTCTGGAACGACAACAACCACCGGTGGCACGATCCCAAGGATCCGGATGTGGCGGCCCTGCGCGAAGAAGACACGGACTGGAACCGGTGGCTTCTGGGCAAGCCCTATCGC
>Ga0315289_10001440_pt1 | contig 37076 bp, 36 predicted proteins | sample YL17G11_40_MG_FD_203452 | JGI IMG/M metagenome (GOLD analysis project Ga0315289, IMG submission 203452) | Sediment microbial communities from Yellowstone Lake, YNP, Wyoming, USA - YL17G11_40 | ecosystem: Environmental > Aquatic > Freshwater > Lake > Sediment | place: USA: Wyoming | collected...
CCCGCGCGCCCCCCCCCCCCCCAAAACTCAAACTCTTCATCTCTCTCTTTCTCCCTCAAAATCGCCAAAAAAAACGCACCAGCCGTCGCCCTCGTCATGGCTTCGGCCGTCGCCTTTGTCACGGCCCGGACCGTCCGCCGCGACCTCTCCCGATACGAGGCCGTCTTGACTCTGGGCCGCTCCGGCGGGCCCGAGGCCGGCCCAGCCGCCGCCTCCGATTCCTCGCCGTCCCGGTCGCCCTACGGCCTCAAGGAGCGCGCCGCCGCCCTCGAGGACGCCCTCTCGGACTCCGGGTGGCGCAACCTGGCCGGAGACGTCTGGCGCCCCCCGGCCGACGCCGCCGAGCTCGCCGCGAAGTTCGGCGCGGGGGTCCAGATCCTGCTGGCGGGGGCCGTCACGCTCGCCCTCGCCGCCGCGGGGCTCCTCAGCCCCGCCTCCCGCGGGGCCCTGCTGACGGCCCTGCTGGGCCTGTCGCTGGCCACCGCCGCCGGGGGAGGGTACGCGGCGGCGTGGCTCTGGACCGCGGCGTCCGGGTCGGCGAGCGGCTGGCCGCGCGTCGTGTGGAGGGCCGGGGCGCTCTACCCGTCGCTCGCCGCCGCCGTCTTGCTGCCGCTCGACGCGCTGCTGTGGCGGGCCGGGTCGAGCGGCGCGATCCCGCTCCCGGCGCTCGCGGGCCTGGTGGCCGCGTGGGTGGCGGTCGCGGTCCCGCTCTCGCTCGCCGGCGGCGCGGCCGCGGCGGCGGCGAGGCCGGCGGCAGACCACCCGACGCGCACGAACCAGATCCCGCGCCTCGTGCCCCCCCCGCCGAGACTCGCGGCGGGAGCGGGGGCGGGGAGCTCGCTGCCCTTCTCGCTGGCCTCCCCGGGCTTCCTGCTGCTGGCCTCGGGCGTCCTCCCCTTCTGCGCGCTCGTCTTCGAACTCCACTTCGTCGTCTCCTCAAACTTCCACGGCTCGTTCTACTATCTTTTCGGCTTCCTCTTTGCGATCGCCGCTGTCGCGGTGCTGCTCACCGCGCAGGTCTCAGTCGTGGCGACGTATGCGCAGCTCTGCGCCGAGGACCACCGGTGGTGGGGCGCGAGCTTCCGCAGGGGAGGGGCCGCGACAGCCGGATACGTCGGCCTCTACTGCCTCAGTGCCTTTGCGGCCTCGGGCCCGGGGCCGCTGCTGCTCGGGGCGCCGCTCTCGGCGGTCGTGTACCTGGCGTACACTTTTCTGGCCCTCGCTGCGCTGTACCTGGCTTTGGGGGCCGTTGGCTTTGCGGCGAGCTACGCGTTCGTCAGAGCCATTTACTCCACGGTTAAGACGGATTAGAAGCGCGTCGTCCCGGGACGGACATGACGGCCTTCGTGTGTCGAGAGAGAGAGAGAGAGAGAGGGAGAGAGAGAGAGAGAGAGAGAGAGAGAGAGAGAGAGAGAGAGAGAAAGAGAGAGAGAGAATAGTAAACGAAACGAAAGCGACTTTTTTCTTTATTCATTCCATGGCCGACAAATGCGTTTTTTTTTTTTTTACAGGGGGGAGAGAGAGAGAGAGACAGAGAGAGAAAAGTGGAAGTGCTCGTGGGAGAATACAAAGAAGAGGCAGAAGAAGAGGGAAAATCTTTCACCGCCGCTTCCATTCTCCCTCTTCCTCTTCCCTTCTCTCCGCCTCGCGCTCCTTCAGCCTCTCGTCAAAGGACCGCAGCAGCTCCGTGTCGTACCTGCGGTCAGAGAGGTCTTCTTTGGTCGGGGCGCGGCGGCGCGTGTCCGCGGGGAGGGCCCCACGACCGTCCCCTCCGCCCCTGCTCCGGTCCCCGCCGCCGCCGCCTCCAAACTCCTCGTCGTCCTGGTCGTCCGAGACGCCGGCCCGCACCGCCCTCGCCACCGCCGCCGCCGAGTCCGCGGCGGCCCCAGCGGCCCTTGCCGCCGCCTTGGATGCCCTCTCCGCGGCCGTCTGAGCAGGGGTTTTGCGCCCGAAGAGCTCGAAAAAGTCCTCCTCCTCTCCGGTCTCTTCCCTCTCGTCTTTTCCCAGCGCGAAGCTCGAGGAGGAGGCCGCCCTCTCGACCTGCACGTGGGCCGCGCACGCCAGCGCCACGGCCACGGCTCCGGCGTCAAGGGACAGGCCGTGCCTCAGGGAGGCCAGGGCGTAGATTCCCGCAAAGGCCCAGTAGAGCGGGGCTCGAGAAGAGGAAGGGGAAGAGGAAGCGGAGGAAGAAGAGGAAGCGGCAGCGGCCGCAGCTTCGTCGACGGCGCAAAAGGCCCAGGCCGTGAACCCGACGAGGGGGAGGCAGGCGACGACGGTGGCCAGGCCCCATTTCAGCCCCGCCTCTTCCTCGAGGTCTGCCTCGGCCTCGTCGAGCTCGCGCTCGGTTCTGGAGGAAGAAGAGGAGGAAGAAGAGTTTTTTGGGGGGGAAGACGACGACAGTGCCTTGGCCTCCTCGGCGCCGCGGACGGCGAGCGCCCTCCTCGAGCCCGCCCGCCGCTTCGCCGCCCTGCCCGCTGTCTCGGAGTAGAGGGGCAAGGCCGAGAGCAGGATCCCCCCGACGACGGCGGAGACGAGGACGCCGTCGATGAGGCTGGAGAGGAGCGAGGCCGGGTCGTCGGCAAAGGCGGAGGGAGGTCGGGGTTCGTTTCGGGGTCGAAGGCTGCGACGACGACGAGGCGAGCGGGACAGCGATGAAGATGCGACTGGAAGAGGCGTCGCTGCTGGGCGCTGCAAGCCGCGAGTGGCGCTGATACCCGGCGTGAGCATAACGCGTACTGTCCGCATTGCTGCGGAAGACGAGCACACTGATTTGGAGCGTTTCGTTTCCCGCGAGACGACGAGCGCCGGAGAACGATCTAGTTGAGAGACCAGCGATGCTTTCTTCTCTGTCCCCGGACGACAAGCGACGAGATGAAAGTGAGCGAGCGAAGGCTGAGTCCAGGAAGGCACACTTCGTTTTTATTTTGCCTCTTTTCTCCCTTTTCGCTCCTCGCCAAACCTCTCCTTCAACTCTTGCATGGCCGTCCCGCGAGCGATGGCGCGTCCTCTCGGGCCCCAAATGTTTGCTCTCCCCGTCGGAGGCAAGGAGAATCAGAGCGGCGCAGGGGACAAGACGGCGGCATCGCTCTTTGGCAACGTCGACGACGACGAAAACGCCCCATCGACTTCGAAGTCCTCCGTCCCCCCCGAGTGGGCCCTCGTCGAGCTCCAGGGAGAGGTCCAGCCTCCGGCTGGGGCTGGGCCGGAGGACAGCTTCACTGCCGGAAGGCTTGTGCTCAAGGTAGGCAGACTGTGATGTGTACGAGAGATAGAGAGAGGGAGAGGGGTTTCATCGCCGCTCGTCGTCTGTCGACCCCATCGCGCTCAACTTTTTCGAAAAACTCAACCTCGACCTCGACCTCAACCTCAACCACTCAAAAAACAGCCCAACGGCGGCGTCGAGCTCATCGTGGGCAACCATCTACTGGAGGGCACCTTTGTTGAACTGAAGAAGCCGTATGCGGTCCTGAAAAAAGAGGGAGGGAGGAGCGGGAACGGAGGCGGACGTGCGGAAGGGAGGCGAGAAGGTCACGGCGGCGGCGGCGGCGGCGGCGACAACGGCGGCGGCAGCAGCAGCAGCGATACCGACAACACGCGCTACAAGGTCGTCGGCGTCGTGAGGCGCAAGTGCCTGTTCAAGGCGCGGCCCAGGGCGCTGATCGCGCGGCTCATTTGATGATCTTTTCTTTGTTGCCTCTTCATTTTCTTGCAGTCAATTTTCTTGTTCCATCGTTCGTTTTCATCGTCTTTTCTCTCTGTCTCTCTGTCTCTCTCTCTTTGTTTCTCTGCTTTACCTATCTCCTAGGCGCAGCGATCTTCGAAGTCCTTGCTCTGCCGCGAGGAGGCTTGGCTCCCGAAGAAGCAGAGCGGCCGCCACCCTTCATCTTTGAGAAAGTGGCGGCGGCGGCCTGAGAGGAAGAGGGCTGCTGAGAAGGAGGCTGCTGCTGCGAGGAGGCCAGCGAAGGCGACGGAGGCGGCGCCCGCAGCGCCCTCGCCTGTGCTGTCCTCCTCGCCTCCAGGTACTCCACCAGGGACAGAGAAGAAGAAGTCCCCGCCGCCACCGCCGACGCGCTCGCGGCGGCGGCGGCGGCGGCGGCTGCCCCCGCGGCGTCGGCGAGCTCGGAGCGCGCGGCGCCCCTGCCTGCGCGCAGGTGCGCTGCCCGTTCGAGCGCCGAGGTCGCCAGCCGCCCCGTCCCCACGTCGGCCCTCGCCAGGAAGAGCCCGATATCGACGAGCGTGCGCGGGTGCGCGTCGGAGGCCGCGTCGAGCAGGATCGCGGAGGATGAGCCGCCGCTGCGTTGGAGAGGGGTCGGGGAGGAGGAGGGCGACGCCGCCAACGGCAGCGCCGATGGCGGCGGCGGCGAAGGGTTGCTCTCGCTGCCAAACACCCCTCCTCCTCCGCCCCACCTCACCCTCGCCGCGGCAGCCCTGAACTCCCGCCAGTTCACCGCGCCGTCGAGGTCGTCATCGACCTCCCAGACCGCGTCTTTCGCGGCAGTGGCGTCGAGCGCGTGCCCCACCGAGAGGGCTGCGGCGGCGAGCGAGGCCGGCGTGATGACCGCCGTCGGAGAGGCCGCTTTTCCTTCTCCGACCCCGGCTGCTCCGACGGAAGAGGAGGAGGAAGAGGGAGAAGAGAGCGCCTCGAAGGCGCGGCGGAGCTCGTCCAGCTCCGTTCTACGGGCGTAGCTTGCCTATGCGTTTCATTTTTTTGGGAGAGAGGAGGGAGAGGGAGAGGGGAGCGTGAGGGAGGAGGACGGACGACAGGCGGAGGGGAAGACGAAGAGGCTCCAGTTTTTTCCCCTCTCTTCTCTTCTCCCCTCTTTTACCCTCGCCGCTGCGTCCGCGCAGGGGAGGCCCTCCTCCTCCTCCCCGCTCTTCAGCTCGTCTTCATTTTCCTCTGCGTTATTGGAGAGAGGAGAGGGAGCAAGGAGGGGCATCGCGGGTCTTCGTGGGGCGCAGAGGAGGAGGCGCGGGCGCTTTTTCAGGCGCATAGAGGGAACAAGAGCAGAGGCCAAAAAAAATGAAAGAGAGAGGTCGAGAGGCATGGGCAGCACTCTCCGTTTTTTTGGTTCTTCAAGAACAAGAGAGAACTGCTCCTTCTTTTCTCTCTGCTTCTTCCCTCTTCTTTCTCGGTCGTCTCTCACGCGCAGCGCACTCCTCTCGAGTACCGGGCGCGAGACAGCGAGATATCGAGAGAGGAGAAGAAATAGGCACAACAAATCAAGGGCAACAAAAAAACAAATTTATCGTTTCTTTGCCATCTGAATCACATCTCGTCTCAGAAAACGATGGCCACCGCTTCCGGAGAGTCGTTCGACACGGCGCTCGTGAGGGTACGTATTCTCTACTTCATTTCCGAAGAGAGAACAGGGAGGAATAACAAGGAACAGAGGCAGCAACAACGCTGTCGTTTCGTTTTTTTTCTTGCCGTCGACCGTTGCATGCTGACGACTACCCTCAAAACTCATCAAAAAAACTCGAACTCTCCAAAAGGTCCCCTTCGAGTCTCTGCGCCGCACGACCCGCGAGCGCAAGTACGCCGTCGACGAGCTCTCTGCAATCACCGCCGAGGTCTCCAAGGCCGCCTCATCCAGCGCCAGCGCGACCGCGAGCGACGCGGCAGCCACCCCCCTGCACCCCGCCGCCGCGAGGGAGCTCCTCTCGTCGATGACGGCCCGCCTCCGCAGGCTAAAGCGCTCGCTCGAGGAGGCATCGCGGCTCGAGGAGCTCGACGCTGCGCGCATCAGGGCGAGGATCGAGCACGTGGCCTACGGCGGGAACGGCGGGAGCGGAAGCGGAGGAGGAAGCGGAGGGAACGGCGCCTGCGGCGCCGGCGGCGGGAGCGTCGCCGTGCCGGAGAGGGGCTCGCTCGTCCCGTGGACGCGCGCGCGGTTCGACCGCATGGTCGCCGACGACCTGGCCAGGCGCGGGAGGGCAAGGACGGCGAGGGCGCTTCGGGACGCCGTCGCCGCCGAGGAGGGAGGGGAGGGAGGAGGGGAAGCGGGGCGGGGACGGGGGGGGCTCGACCTCCTGGTCGACTGGGACGTCTATGCCGAGGCGGAGCCTGCGCTCGCCGCCCTGGCCTCTCCCGTCTCTCCCTCTTCTTCCGGCGCCGGCAGGAACGACTTTGACCGCGCCGAGCCGGCCCTGGAGTGGTGCCGCAAGCACGCCGCGAGGCTCAAGAAGCTCCGCTCCCCCCTGCCGTTCCGCCTGAGGCTGCAGCAGTTCGTCGAGCTGGCGCTCGGCGGCGGCGGCGACGGCGGCGTCGACGAAAAGGTGCTCCCGCCGTCCTCGAGCCCCCTTCCCCCTCCTCCCCTTCCTTCCGCTTCCGCCTCTTCCGCCGCAGCCCTCGCCCACGCGAAGAAGCACCTGGCGCCGCAGGCCCTGGGCGACAGCGAGAGGCTCGCGGAGCTCCAGAGGGCCGTGCTGCTCCTGGTCGTGTCGGGGCCCCGCGGCGGCGGCGGCGGCGGCAGCGGCGGCGGGCGCGGGAGGGAGGGCAGGGAGGAGGGCGTCCTCGCCGGCTTCCCTCCCGCGGCCAGGCGCCGCTACGCGGACCTGCTGTCGGGAGAGCGCGCGTGGCGCTCTCTGGCGAGCCTGCTGCGCTCGGAGGTCGCCCGAGTGCACGGGATGGCCGCGAGGTCGCAACTGGCGCTGCAGGTGACCGCCGGCCTCGCGGCGCTCAAGCCGCCGCCGGGCGCCGTCTTCGACCCCCTTTCGGCCCCTTCCCTTCCCCCGTCGGCGGCTTCGTCGTCCTCGAGGGACGACCCGCTCTCGTCGCGACCCCTCGCGACGCTCGCCCAGGCGCTCCCGCACGCGCGCAGGCTGCACAGCCAGCTCGTGTGCGGCTTGACGGGAAAGAAAATGGACGACGCCAACCCTCCCGCTGCGCTGCCGTGCGGGGCGACGTTCTCCGAGTCGGGCCTGAGGGCGCTCGCGGGGGACGACGGGTGCGTGGAGTGCCCCTTGCATGGCGGCGAGAGCGAAGGGAGGACGCCGCTGGCGCAGCTGAGGAGGGTCTTTGTGAGCTGAGTTGGGTTTCGAGCTGGTGGGAGAGTCTCTCTTGCCCCCCTTTTTTTTTGGCCGCGCCGCTTTCCCTTTTTGTTTTTTGCTCCTAACGTTGTAAAATCGAACAGCCTGCGTTTCTGTTTTCCTTCTTCTTTTTCTCTTTCTCTCTCTCTATCTCTCGCTCTCGCTCTCTCTCTCTCTCTCTCTCTCTCTCTCTCTCTCTCTCCAGATAAATGGTTTTCTTGCTCGACTGCCATCAAAAAGGCGCGGGCATTTAATGGTTGGTGATGCTAACAAGAGTTGGTTCTTTTTTTTTATTTTTCGTTTTGTTTTTCTCTCTCTCGAGGCTCGCGCCTCTCTCTGTATGTGAACCATCCTCTACTTCTTGGCGTCTTCGGCAGCCTTTTTCGCGATCTTCTCGGCGAGGGCCTTGGCGTCCCTGCGTTTTTTTTTAAGAAAGAGAGAGAGGGATGAAATCGGATTTTTTTGGGGAGGGGGTCGCTTTTCGGCGGCAGCGAGCGAGCGAGAGCGAGAACGACAAGCGGAGAACCAACGCATCCCTCTCTAGAAGCTGCCACGGGGCCGCTGCTACAAGAAATCGAGCATTTCCCTTTCGCGATGGGTCGATCGCATTCACGGCATTCTCCACGACAAGTGTGATAATCCAGATCACCGGTGAGGCCGTTGAAAAAGTGAAACAAAAAACCCGCGATCGAGAGCACAGGGGGGACCGCCGTCGGCCATCATCCATTTACCTCTCCTTCCTCTGCGACGCGGTCAGACCATCCTTGTCCTTGGACTTGACGCCCGCCTTGCCCGCGCGGGCGGCGGCCCTGGCACGATCGACGTCTCGCTGGTTGCCTCGCGACATTGGAGGAAAGGGAAGAAAAGCGGAAGCTGGAGGAAAGAAAACAGCGAAGAAGAAGCGAAGGAGAAAGTGTTTCTCTCTCCTTCGTTCGGAGACGTGCGGCGCCCTCACTCTTCTTTCTTCCTTCTTCAGGCGCACCTCAACTCTTCTCAGGTCGCCCCCTCGACTTCTCGGAGGCTCCTTAACTGCGCTCTGTCCTCATCTCCATTGCCTGTGCAGCTCGAGCACGCGTCGCCTTCTGCACCGCAGCAAGTGCTAAGGCCAGTAGGGTCTAGACGAGGGAGTTCGAAGGAGGCGAAAGGACACAGCAAACGCAGGGGGGCATCGATCGATTTGGCCAGAGCAACCCCATCGCCTCTTTTCCTCCGCTTCTCGTCACCGAAATGACCGCCAACGGCGACGACAGAGAGCCCGTCTCGCCTGTCTCCTCTGAGGCGTCGGCGGGCACGACCGCTGCGATGGATGAGTCGCCCAACGGCGGCGCCGAAGCCGTGACCGTGGCGGCGACAACGGCGACGGCGGCAGCAACACCATCGGCCGAGGACGCGGCCGATGCGGCCGCCTTCAAGGAGGCCGCGAACAAGGACTTCAAAGGTACGAGGAACACGAGCTCTCTCGAGGAATTGAATGCGGGTCTCGAGAAGAGGGAGAGAGAGAAAGAAGGGTTGGGAGAGGAAGAGCTTGAGCTCGTGGGTCCTTCTCTTTCCAAAACGGCGATCGGTCGACTGCACTTTTGACCTGGACCTATTCTCACTCCTGCCCCCCCCCCCCTTCTCACCGCTCTCCCTCCCCGCTCTCTGTCCCCCACCGACCAACCACCAGAGAAACACTACGTCAAGGCCGTCTCGGGCTACAGCGCTGCTCTCTCGCTCGACCCGACCTCGGCAGTCCTCTTCTCCAACCGAGCCGCAGCGCACCTGAAGCTGGAGAATTACGGCTCCGCCTTGGCCGACGCGGGCAGGGCGATCGAGCTCGACCCGAAGTACGTCAAAGCGTACTACAGGCGCGCCGACGCCGCGGCAGGCCTCGGGCGCGTGCGCGACGCGCTGCGGGATTTCAGGACCGCGGCCAAAGTCGCGCCGCGGGACCCCGACCTGAAGGCCAAGCTCAAGCAGGCGGAGAAGGAGGTCGCGAGGCTGCGGTTCGAGGCCGCGATCGCGGTCCCGGACGCCGACGCCGTCCCCGTCGCCGAGCGCGTCGACCTGGCCTCGATGCCGGTGGAGCCGTCCTACGACGGTCCTCGGATGGACGGCAGCGACGAGAAGGGGTACGCTCTCACGAGAGCCTTCGTCGAGGAGATGGTCGAGGCGTTCAGGCAGCAGAAGAAGATCCACAAGAGGTTTGCGTTCGAGATCGTGCTGACTGCTCAGAAGATCCTGAAGGAATTGCCGCCGCTGGTGGACGTGCCGGTCCCTCGCGGGAAGCACCTGACGGTGGGTTTCTGGTTTGGGGGAGAGCGGTCTTTCGGTTCTTGGTTCTGGTTTTTCCTTGCGTCACGGATCGAGAGAGGGAGGTCCAGAAGAAAAAAACTCACTCTTTTCTCTCTCTGTTCTTCTCTCCCCCCCCCCCCCCCCTCCTCCAAAACAACCAGGTCTGCGGCGACGTGCACGGCCAGTTCTACGACCTCCTCCACATCTTCTCCCTGGCGGGGGGCCCGCCCTCCGACGCCAACCCCTACCTCTTCAACGGCGACTTTGTCGACCGCGGCTCGTTCTCGGCCGAGGTCATCCTGACGCTGTTCGCCTACAAGTGCCTCTGCCCGACGAGCCTGCACCTGGCCCGCGGCAACCACGAGACGGCGGGGATGAACCGCATCTACGGCTTCGACGGCGAGGTGCGCGCCAAGTACGGCGGCCTCCTCGCCGACCTCTTCCGCGACGCCTTCTGCGCGCTGCCGCTCGGCCACGTCGTCGGGGGCAAGGCGCTCGTCGTCCACGGTGGGCTCTTCTCGAGGGACGGCGTGACGCTGGACGACCTGAGGAGGATCGACAGGTTCAGGGAGCCGCCGGACGAGGGGGTGAGGGCTTTTGTTTCGCTGGAGGGGCCGGAGGGGGAGAGGAGGGAAGGAGAGGAGGGGGAGAGAAGGGAGAGGAGACATAAAAAAAACTAACTCGAAAAAACCTTCAAATTTTCAAAAACATCAACAACGACAGCTTATGTGCGAGCTCCTCTGGTCCGACCCGGGCCCGGAACCGGGACGCCAGCCCTCCAAACGCGGCGTCGGCGTCGCCTTCGGGCCCGACGTCACCAAGAGCTTCCTGCAGAACAACGGCCTCGAGCTGCTGGTGCGGTCCCACGAGGTCAAAGAGGAAGGGTTCGCCGTCGAGCACGACGGGTACTGCATCACCGTCTTCTCCGCCCCGAACTACGTGGACCAGATGGGGAACCTGGGCGCGTTCATCCGGTTCGAGGGCGGGCACTGCGAGAGCGAGACCGAGGAGGAAGGAGAGGGAGAGGGGGCGGGCGGAGTCGAGGGCGCCGAGGACGACAAAGAGGAGAAGAAGCCCGAGAAAGAGAAGGAGAAGGCGATGACGCCGCAGTTCACCACCTTCGCCGCCTCGCCGCACCCTCCCGTGAGGCCGATGGCGTATGCGTCCACTTTCATGGGCGGGATGGGAGGAGGGTTTGGGTTTTGATTTGGTTTTCCTTGAACTCTTTTCTTTTTCACTAGCTGCTCTTTTCTTCTTCTTCCTGTTTTTGTTTTTCGTTCCCCCGCCCCCCCCCCTCTTCCCTTCGCTCCACACCTGAACCCGCTCCCTTTATTTTGGTGAGCTTGCGCATTCAAAAACTACACGAAAACATTTCCAAAAAACTCCCTTGACTTCGGCTCGGAAAAAAATCCGTTTTATTTTTAAATCCGTTCTAAATTTCTGCAAAAACAAAAAAATGATGAAAAACGTTTTCTTATTATTTCTCTCTCTCTCTCTCTCTCTCTCTCTCTCTCTGTCTACCCCGCGAGCTTCGCAGCGCGCTCCAAGGCGGCGGCCGCGGCCTCCTCCAGCGCCGCCCCCGCCCTCCTGAAAGCGCCCTCCACCGCGACGTCCGCCCTCGCGGCCTCGTCCCTCGATGCCTTGCCCTCGCGGACAAGGGCCTGCACGTCGTCTCGCACGGCGTGGCGCAGCGCGCGGAGCTGCCCCCGGCGGAGCTCGGCGGCGTCGTTCAGGGTCTTCCTGAGGTGCTTGGGGTCGTGACGGACGTGGCTGCTTCCGTGTCCGTTGTCGTTCTCGGCGTCGAGGAGGGCCATCTTCCGGCGGTAGAAGGCGGTCTCAAAGTCGCCCTCGGCCGCGGCGGCGACCTCGTCGGCGCGCCGCGCCGCGCCGGCCTCGAGCTCCCTCACCAGCGCCGTCAGGAACTGCAAGTCGGTACTGGCCGCGCTCGACGCCAGCGCCGCGGCCTGCTCGGCCTCTTCGGGGTGCGTCTTATTCTTCTTGGAATGCGAGACGTGAGGGGGAAGCCTCGAGCCGCTCGAGGCGCCGCCACTCCCATTGTTGCCTCGGGCGAGCTTGGTCGGGGGCTCGACGGGCTTGTTCCGGGCGGGCCTGCCTGCGGAGAGGTTTCCATCGGTCGGGGCGCTCCGCTGGCGGTCCTGGGAGCAGACGGGAGGGAGGCGCAGGCGGCGGCGGTGGAGGAGGGGGCGCAGAGAGGAGAGAGGCAGAGTGGCCCCGCGCGAAGGGACGGCCGGCATCGTCGACCGCGACGACGACGATGGCGAACCCAATCGGCCGCTCGACGCGGCAGGAGAGCCCTGGAACCTGCGCGTATTCATCTCTGATGCTTGTTTGGCTTCGAGATGTATGCGCTAGTGTCGCTCGAGGACGCTTTATCGCGGTTTCCAGGTGTCGACGAAACGAGAAGCAAAATAAAAACGAAGGGCACTTGCAAATGAAAATGTAAAACATAAACCTAATAATAAGCGATTCCAAGGGTTATTCAAACTTGTCTCCTTCAAGTTTCTCTTCTTCTTTCATCCGTCGCCCTCAAAAGCCGCTGCTGCCCTTCCCTGATTCTCTTCAAATCAGTTCTGATACATTCATGCTTGTTTACATTTCAAAGCTTTCAAAGAGACGGACAGGGAGTCTGCAAAAAGGAACGCAGCCTCCTCGCGGCGTTCCTCGCGACGACTCCGCTTTCGCCTTGGTCGCCGCCGCTCATGATCCTCGCGAGCTCCTCTTCACTTAGCTTCGCCAGCCCGGCCAGCGAACCCGCAGCGTCGGCCAGCCGCCTCCAGTTGCTGTCCGTCACTCCGGGCATCTTCCTCAGCAGGTCCACGGCGGGGGCGTTCTCGCTCCGGGACTCGGCGACGGAGACGGAGCGAGCGCCACCGGCAGCCCCGCCGCCGCCCTCGAGCGCGAGCGAGGCCTCGTCGTTGCCTACGGCGGCCGCGACGTCGGCCTCGGGCTCCCTCGCCGCGCCGGCCTTCAGCGCCACGAACAGGTCGGCCGCGGCGTGCGGCGACCGCGCCCACAGGAAGCGCAGGCGCGGGAACTGCAGGGCGAGGATGGCCAGCCTGGCCGGGAGCGAGTGCGCCCCCGAGTCGAACGGCGTCGTCGCGACGGCGGCGGAAGAAGCAGCAGCGTTTCCCGCTCCTCCTCCTCCTCCCCCTCCCGCTCCCCCCCCCTCCGTCGCAGCCCCCCCGCCCAGCGTGAACGGCCTGTCCCCGTCGAACTCTATCAGCAGCGCCGCGACGGCGTAGTGCTTGACCATCGCCCGCGCCTGGACGAACAGCCTGCCGGAGCTCAGGCTCTGCCGTAGGTCCGGGATCGCCTTCCTCTCGACGCAGAGCGCGGGGCTGAGCACGTAGTCGCCGACCTCGAGCGTGCAGGGGGCCAGGGTGAGCCCCCGGGCGTGGAGCGCGGCGGGAAGGGCGGCCGAGGACATGAACTCCCGGACGTCGACGACGACGCGGAGGCGCGCCGCGGCGGCGGCTCGCGCGCGGCTGCGGGCGACACCGCCGCCGCCGAGGCGCGTGAGCTCGTTGGCCGCGTCCGAGGGCCTGGCGACGGCGCCGAGCGCGGCGGCGGCGGCGGCGGCGGGGTTGGAGGCCAGAGACGAAGGCTCGCGGGTCCCGAGTGGCGGGGAGAGAGAGAGCAGGCCGGCGCCGGAGTGCGGGTCGCGCAGCGCCGCCGCCGCGGCGCCGAGCGCCTCGGCCTCGGCGGCGTGGTCGGGCAGGCTCATGTGCGCTTTCGCGGCGATCAGTTGCTCAAAGGCCCTGCGCTCGCGCGTCAGCCTGGCGGCGTAGGCGTCGGACTCGAGGGAGTGCTCGTAGCGGAGGTGGTAGACCCGGAGCGGGCGGCGAGGGCGCGCTGGTTCCCCCCGAGGTGCCGCCGCCGGGGCCGGCGCCGCCGCCCCACCCTCGCTGCGACCTCCGCCGCCGCCCCCGCCGCCACCGCCGAACGCCTCGTGCTCCAGCGAGGCCGCGTACAGCTCCACGGTCCTCACGAAAGAGACGTCGGGATCGCAGATGACGAGGAAGCTCGGGCGGCAGGAGCGCAGCAGCGCGCCGACGGCGGAGTGGTCATCGAGGCAGGCGAACGCGACGCCCTGGAGCAGCGGGTGGCTGCTCGCGAGGGCGGCGCCGAGGCCCTCTTCGTCGCCGTCGCCGTCGCCGTCTCCGTCGTCGAAGATGAGGGCGGGAGCAGCGGGTGCGGCGGGCGCGGTCGCGGCGGGGGCGGGGGCAGCGGGGGCGGGGGCAGCGGGAGCTCCCTCTCCCTCGGCGTCCCCTTCTCCACCGCTCTTCTTCTTCTTCGCCTCCTGGAGCAGGGCGGCCTCCTCGGCGCCGCTCCCGCGGAGGCGCGCGGCACGGACGGCACCGAGGCGCTCGGCGGGGTGAGAAGCCGCCGAGGAGGAAGCCTGGCCGCGATCCCGTCCCCGACCTCCTCGGCCTCGCCCTCGCCCTCGGCCTCGCCCGCCGCTGCCGCCGCCATGGCTCCTGCCCCTGCCCGCTGCGGCTGCTCGCAGCCTCGAGGCAAGGTACTCCGCGTACAGCGCCCGCATGACGGGCTCCGTGCCCCCCGCAGCCACGCACGCCCTGAGCTGTGCTGCCGTGCGCGCGTCGCGGGAGACGACGAGGACTAGGGCCTCGGCGGCGGCGACGCGGGCGAGGGTTTCCTCGTCGCCGTTGCCGCTGCTTCCGCCGCCGCGGCCGCTGCTCGAGAGGAGGCGCTCCCTCTCGGCTTGGATCTCGGCCAAGATGTCGAGCACCAGGCTCCACTTGGGTAAGGGCTCGAGGACCGGGACGACAGAAGCGGCGCTGCTGGAGCTCGAGGGAGCAGAGGAAGCGGCAGCGGCAGCGGCAGCACTGCTCCCTCGATCTCCGCCTCCTGCTCGCAGTCTCTTCCCTCCGCCCCTCGCCGCCGCCGCTGCCGCCGCCGCGGCCGTTGCCAGCCCCTCGCCTTCCTCGCCCCCTCCCCCTCCTCTCCCGCGGACCAGCACGAACACGCGCCTCTTGGCCGCAGAGAACAGCGCGTGCGCCGCGTCGTGCAGGAGCCACCCGCCGCCGCCGCCGATGCCCCCCGAGAGGCTTCCGGAGCTGGTGTCAACAGCCTGCCCCGTTTTTTGTTGTTATTGAGTTTTTTGAGTTTTGTTGAGTTTTGTTGATTTTTTTCCGGTCGGGCCTCGACCTTTTTCCCGAAAAAGTAAAAAAAAACGAACCAACTCTTCTCACCCTCAGCGTCTCCAGCCTCCGCAGGAAGCTCACGGCGTCCAGCCGCAGCAGCGCATCCGCCAGCGCCCGCAGCGTCCTCAGGTCCGCAGCGGCCCCTCGCGCCCTGGCGCCCGAAGCGCCCCCGCCCGCGCCGCCAGGCCCGCCGCCCCTCGCGCCGGCGGCCTCGAGCGCGCCCGCGATCGCCGCGTCCGATGACGGCAGCACGCCGGCGCCCTCGAGCGTCAGCAGCTCGCCGCAGTTGGCCGCCGAGGCCAGGGCCGGGCAGCGACGCAGCTCGCGAAGGCACGCGTCCATCAGGTCGGCGATGGCCTCGTAGGCCGACGCCATCTCCGGGGTCGGCGTGACGGCGAGCTCGACGACCTGCACGGGCCGCGGCGGAGATGCCGCCTGGAACGACCTTTCGCCGTCGCTGGCCTCGCCGCGCTCGTCGCCGCCTCCGACCTCTTCTTCTCCACCTCCTTCGCTGACCCGCAGCGCCTCCTTGACCGTGGCCTCGAACCTCGGCCAAAGCCGCAGCCTGCGCAGCCTGAGCGCGCCCAAGACTCGCTCCGCACGGGCGAAGCCGCCGAGGAACGCGGGCGGCGCGTCGGAGAGCGCGCGGAGCCACGCTCCCGGGGCCGCGGCCCTAACCAGCGCAGCGGCGAAGGCGTCCGCGGAGTTGGGCGTGGAGCGGTGCGCGTTCAGGACCAGGAGCCCCGCGAGCTCGGCGGGCTGGGGCGGGGGTTGAGTTGTCGTCGTCGTCGTCTGATTATTCACCGTCGTGCCGCCGGCGCCGCCGACGCGGCCGGTCAGGAAGTCGACGACGAGGATCCGCGTCGAGATGAAGACGACGCCAGCGGTGGCATAGAGCGAGGCGCGGCTGGCTGCCGGAGTCTCCGCGGTGACGACGGCTGCGGCGGGGCCGTGGATCCTGTTCCTGTTTTGGCGGCCGCCGCGGCCACGGCGGAGCGCGGCAAACGCGTCGGCGGCGGCGCCGGCGCTCCCGTCTCCGCCTCCGCCCTCGCCGTCTCCGTCGCCCTCGTCCCCCTCCTCGTCCTCGTCCAGCTCGGCCAGCTCCTCCATCAGCAGGTCCCGCTGCCACTCGGCCGCGCCGATGACGAAGGCCGCGCCGCGCTGGCCGGGCGTCCGGCGCCGGAGCACCTGCAGGCGCAGTAGGGCGCCGGCGACGGCGGGCAGGCCCATGCCGGAGGCCATGACGCAGAGGCCATCCTCCTCGAGGAGCTCCTCGACCATGCGGCGCTGGAAGGGGAGGAGGTTGCGCGGCTTTTTTTTTTTTTTTTTTTTTTTTTTTTAAATACGAAGGTTGGAGGTGTGAGAGTGGGGAAGGAAAGGGTGGTAGATTACAAAGCGGCGAAGACGAAAACAATTAACCCAAAAAACGATCTCACCGGCCGCCTGCTGCGCCGGCGCTTCCCGCTGCCGCCCTCCGCGCCGCCGTCCATATTTGCAATGTGCGTGCGGAGAGAGTGTCGAGGCGCGAGGAGCCGCGATAACTCCTGTTGTCTCTCTCTCCTCCCCGAAGAGAGAGAGAGAGAGAGAGAGAGAGAGAGAGAGAGAGAGAGAGAGAGAGAGAGAGAGAGAGAGAGAGAGAGAGAGAGAGAGAGTCGATCGAGAGAAGGAGAGAGAGAGAGGGAGAGAGTCGATCGAGAGAGGGAGAGAGAAAGAACAAAGACGGAACAGTGATTGCCTGCACTAAAATCTCCGATTGAAAGTTTTGTCGCTTTTCTTTCCTTCGATGGCTCCACGCCGTCGCGCCCTGGAGCTCGCTTCAAGGCGCGGCGCGGGCGGAGCGTTGCGGCGAATACTTCATGAAGGTCACGCCGGCGCTGCGTTTGTATCCGGATGGCGGCCAGGGAGCGAGGGCATCGGCGGCAATCAACCATCGACTAGCTCGACCAGCGGCCGCGGCGGTGGCGCCTTAGACCTCCTCTTCCTCAAAGGCGCCTTCGGGCACTACCAGCGAAAGAGCAGCAGCAGCAGCAGCAGCAGCTCTTTTGCCTCCTCCTCGCACCACAGGGGATTTGTGGCCTCAGCGAGAGACGAAGAGCCGAAGAAGACAGATCGAAGGCCAAAGGAGAGGGAAGAGGGGAGTTGTCCGGCGGGAGCAGTATTAGCAGAAGAAGCACCGTCGTCGCCGCCGTCGTCGTCGTCGTCGTCGTCGTCGTCATCGTCGTCGTCGTTGTCGTCGTCGTCGCCTCCTCCTTCCTCTTGCTCTTCCTCTTCCCCGCTCTCCTCCCACTGGCTCTCCCGCGTCCTCCCCCGGCGCCTGTGGCCCTACGCAGAGCTGGCCAGGCTCGACAAGCCGGCCGGGACCTGGCTGCTGGCGTGGCCGTGCGCCTGGTCTATTGTGCTGGCGACCGCGTCTCCTTCCTCCTCCCCTTGTCCAGCGGCGCTGGCTTCGGCGTCGCAGTCGTCTCCCGCCGTTGTCGACGCCCTCCTCGTCTCCCCCGACCTCGCCTCCACCGCCCACCTCCTCGCGCTCTTCGGCGTCGGAGCGCTGCTGCTGCGCGGGGCTGGCTGCACGGTCAACGACCTCTGGGACCGGGAAATCGACAAAAAGGTCACGAGGACCGCGAGCCGCCCGCTGGCGCGCGGGGCGGTGAGCCCGGCAGAGGCCGCGGCCTTCCTCGCGGCCCAGCTCGCCGCCGGCGCCGCGGTGCTCTCGCAGCTCAACCCTGCCTCCGTCGTGGTTGGAGTCGCCGCCCTGCCGCTCGTGGCGCTGTACCCGCTGGCGAAGAGGGTCACGGACTGGCCTCAGGTGAGAAGTAGAAGGGGAAAGAGGAGACAAAGAGAGGGAGAGAGAGTCTTCGAAGAGCAAGAGAGCAAGAGAGCAAGATTGAACGACGACGAAAAAACTCACTTTTTTTTCTCTCTTCTCCCTCTATTGAAACACCAGGCAGTCCTGGGACTGACGTTCAACTGGGGCGCGCTGCTTGGGTGGACAGCCGTCAAGGGAGGTAGCGAGAGCGCGCTGGAGATACTGGCGAGGAGCGCCGGAGCAGCAGCTCGAGAGGCGGGGAGCAGCTCCTCCTCCTTTGCGCTCGAGCCCGCCCTCGCTGCGCTCTCCTCGGCGGCGGCGGCGCCCGCACTCTCCTCGCTCGCCTCCTCGCCGGCCCCCTGGCTCCTCTACTCCGCGGGCGTCTGCTGGACCCTCGCCTACGACACGATCTACGCCTACCAGGACTCGAGCGACGACGTCGAGGCCGGCGTGAGGTCGTCGGCGCTGGCGCTCCGGTCCCTCGGCCTCGAGCGCGCCGGAGTCGCCGCCTTTGGCGTCGCGGCCGTCGCGCTGCTGGCGGCGGCCGGCGCCAGCGCCGGGATAGGGGGTGCCGCCTTCTACGGCTCGGTGATCTTGGGCCCGGGGGTGCACATGGCCTGGCAGGTGGGCACGCTCGACCCTCGGGACCCGAGGAACTGCGCGGAAAGGTTCCGGTCGAACGCCGCGTTCGGAGGGCTGGCCGTGGCGGCGATCGCCGCCGGCGTCGCTGCGAGCCAAGGTTGAAGATGGAAAAAACAAAAAAAACTTTCCCCTTTCTTTTGTTCCTCGGCGTCTTCTTCTTCGACCTCGTCTTCGTCGCTGCTGCTGCTGCTGCTGCTGCTGCTTCTGTTGCTACTGCTGCTGCTTCTGCTGCTCTTGCTGCTGCCGCCGCCGCCGTCGCCGCCACAGCTGCTGTAAAATTACAAAAAAGAGCGCCTTTTGCCCCTTCTCTTCCCCCTTTCAAACCACATCGATCACTCGCACACGCCGCAGTCCGCCACCGCGACCCGAACCCGCGGCACCCCGCTCTCGCTCGCGGCCTCGCTCTCTATCCTCTGCAGAACCTCCAGCCCCTCGACGACCCTCCCGACGACGACATGTTTGCCGTCGCACCGCGGGGCTTCGGCAAGGGTAAAATAAAACTGGCACCCGTTGCCGTTCTTGCCGCTATTGGCCATGCCCACGACGCCGGCGGCGGCGTGCCTCAGCTTGAGGCCCGCGGCTTCGTCCTTGAACTTGCCGCCAAAGACGGACTCCGCGCCGGAGCCGTCGCCGCGGACGAGGTCCCCTCCCTGGCAGACGAACCCCGCGACGATGCGATGGAAGGCGGTTCCCTTGTAGCTGAGGGCTCTCTTGCTCGCCTTGCTGATCCCCTTCTCGCCGGTGCAGAGCGCGCGGAAGTTCTCGCAGGCCCTGGGGGCGGCAGCGTCAAAGAGCTCGATGACGAGCCGCCCGGCGACGAGGGGCGCGGGCTTTTCGGTTCGGGCGGGGCCCTTGGCCGCAGACCAGCTCGGATCGGCGCTGTAGCTCTCGAGGAGCAAGGAGGCCGACTCTTTGTCGAGCGCGGAGAGCGGAGGGGAGAGGCCGAGCTGTTTTATTTAGAGAGGGAGGAGGAGGAAATGAGGCCGGGGTCGAGAGTTTTTCTTTTGCTCGCTCCGATCTTTGCCTTGCCCCCCCCCTTGTTTTCATTCGATCAAACCTCTTTCTTTTTACCATTGCGCCGTTCGCTTCAAGGAAGGCCTCGGCGCGGTTATACTCCTCCAGAGCCTCGGAGTACTCATCGGGATCCCCTATCTCAATCGACTGGAAGACGCGAGAGGGACCAGGCATGTCGCGTTTTTCTTTGTTGGCGAGAAAAAAACGAAAAAATGAGAAGTGGAAAAAACGCTCTTTCAACCCGAAAATTTAGGTGTGCCAACTCTCTGTCTCTCTCTCTCTCTCGATCGTCAACACCCATTTACAAACACGATAGAGAAAGGAGAAGAAGAAGGAGAAGACGAAGAGTAACAAAAAAGCCAATCGAGGGGAATTATTGGACGAAATCGCGGAATTAAGGAGGTTACTTCTTTTCAGCGAAAAAGTAGGAAACAATCGCTCTCTGTCAAAAAAGAGTGCGGCGGAAAAAAGAGGGAAAACCGACGCTCTTTTTTCCTTAGGCCGACGCCGGCGCGGGCTGCTCGGGCATGGCCGAGGAGTGGTGCGAGGTGATCTTCCAGTCGTTCTTGTCCTCGGCGGAGATGTCGTAGGTGTAGGTGTAGCGGGCCGGGACCTTGGACTTCTCGCCCGTCTTCTTGTCCGTGAGGGTGAACTCGTAGGTGCCCGTGTCCATCGCGGTCTCGCAGCTGACGAAGATCGTGCGCGTCAGGATGGTGCCGGCGGGCTTCTTGGTCATGAACTCGACGAAGTAGTCGTGCTTCGTCTCGGGGGTCAGCCTGGGCGTGTTGGACAGCGTCGGCAGCAGCACGCTCTTCTCGGCGTAGAGCGGGACGATCTGGTCCGGGTCCTGCGTCTTGAGCTTGTCGTTCCACTTGGTGAAGAGGGCGGCGATCTCGGGCTCGGTGGCGTTGGAGCAGCCCTTGCTCTGTTGAGAGGAGGGAGGTTTTTTTTTTTTTTTGAGGAGGTCGAGGAGGGAGGGAGTCGGGGTGAGAGGGGAAAAAAGGAAGAGGAAGAAGAACTCGCCCCGCGAACTTCTCTTTCAACCAGCCACGAGAGAGAGAGCTCCACCAGCAGCAGCAGCAGAGCCAGCAGCCAAAAAAAACCATAGTAGTAGCTTAGAGGGCCGCCCGTGCTTTCCGAGTTTTTTTTCTTCTTCTGGATGCTTTCTCTCTCCTTGGAGAAAGCATAAGGTTGTAGGCATAAGATTGATGATCTATTCCGTCCCCCGTGCGAACGCGTCGCGCAGCTCCATTCAAGGCAGCGCCTCCGAATCGCGAGTGCCAATGTTCTCAAAGAACAATTCAGATCGAAATTCGAGGCCCGGAAGCTGCGGCCGAGGGAGGAATGACGGAGATGAAGGCGGTTTTTCTTTTCTGAAGGCAACGCCCTAAGTGTGCGTCGAGTTTTTTTTTGGATCACCGCCCCATCGCAGCTAGTCGGGGCACGCTTCGAACCCCCCAGCAGGTAATAGATCTCGCAGCAGAAACGACAGCCAATTCGGAAAATAAGTACGAAAGAGAAAACGACTACCCACCTTGGCAGCGGGGGCGGCCGACGGAGAAGGAGGGCCAGCGCGGCGGGGGGCCGAGGCAGGGGCGGCAGCAACGGGCGCGCGCTCCTCCTGGGCCATGGCGCCGGCGATCAGAGCGATCACGAGGACCAGCAGGGTGATGACCTTGAACATTGTGACGGAGTGCGGGGAAAAGGGGGGTACGGGGAAGCGGGAAGAGGGAGGGCGGCGGGACCGGAAGAGATTGGAGGTTTTGAAGTTCTGAGTTTGTTGGAGGAGGAAAAGAAAAAAAGAAGAAGAAAAAAATCGTCACCTCCTCTCCGAGCTCTATCAGATCCTCTCTCTCGAGCAGTCACACCTTTTATGTTGTTTGAAAAGAGAGAGAAAGAGAAAGCCAGAGAGAGAAACAGACACAGACAAACTTTTTCTTGCTTGGGCCTAAAACCCAAAATACAAAGGGACAGCGGCTACTGCGTTTTACAGAGGACATTCGAGGAAAGCCCTCGGGAGAAAGAGCGTTCACTGGGAAGCATACATTCGTTTGCTCAGGATCGGATGTGTTGTTGTTGTTGGTGGTGGTGATGACGGGCTCTTGTTTTGTTCTCGAGCCCGCCCCGACGCGCGACGGAAAAGCGCCAACAGGCACCCCAGCACAAAAAAACGCGAATGAAGAAATATTGATGGAAAGAGATTTGCGCGCGCACACTTTCGATTCTAGCGAAAGGTATTTCCGGAAAGCCTCTAGAGCGCGAGCACACGGATTGGGAGGGAGAGAGATAAAAGGAAGAAGGGGGAAGAAGAAAGAGTGAAAGATAGAGTGAAAGAGAGATGATTTTCGTTCTTGAACCGAAGTCTTTTCTTCTTCTTCTTTCACGCCTCGGCCGTCGCGGCCCACGCGCTCGCGAAGGCGCCGCCGTTCCTCGCCTCTCTTCCGCCGGTCTTGGGAGGGGAGGCGCACGCGAACATGAAAAAGTCGCGGGCCGGGGAGGAAGCGCCGGTCGCCGTGGTCGCCGTGGCGGTGAGGTCGACCCTCCTCGGGGCAGCGGAAGCGGCGGAGGCCTTTTTCGACGTCGAGGCGGCGGTGAGCACCGGCGCCGGCGCTGCTGCGGCAACAGCGGCGGCGGGAGGCGACGGAGAGCCCGTGGCCTCCGCTCCTTGCTCCACTTCCTCGCCCTCGGTGGCCGGAGAGCGCCCGAAGCACGAAATCTTCCTCCCCCTGCTCTTCCTCGCGCCCCCAGAGGAAATCTCCCGAAACTGTGCCGGCGGGGCCGGGAGCGGAGAGGCAGCGGCGGGAGCGGCGGCGGGAGCGGCAGCGGGCTGCTGCGGCGTCGCCGCCGTCTCCGCTGCTGTTCGCACCAGCGGGAGGCAGCCGACCGAGGGAGCGACCTCCGCTTCCACCCCGACCTCCTCCCTCGGGCTGCTCTCGGAGCTGCCGTCGGGCAGACACAGAATCCTCCTCCTCTCTGCGACAAGCTCCGCGGCGGCCTGCCGCATCCTCTCGGGGCTCCTCCGCAGCGCCAGCTCCTCGGCGGAGAGGCGCAGCCTCAGGGCCTCCTGCGACCGCGAGCACGCGCCGGCCGCCGCCCGCAGCGAGGCCAGGACCTCGGCCCTCGCGACCGCCACGGCCTCTGCCCTGGCGGCCTTGGCGCCGTTCCTGGAGGCCAGCCGGGCCCTGGCGGCCGCGTCGAGGGCCTGCTGCGCGGCCACGCGCCGCAGGGACTCGTGCCACGCCTCCCTGGCGGCCGCCGCGGCCGCGGCCCGCCGCGCCGCCGCCGCCGCGAGCGCGGCCCTCGACCTCGCGTCCGCGGCGCGCTGGTCGGCGAGGAGGCTGCGCGTGCGGGCCTCCAGCAGCAGGCTGGCCAGCGCGGGGGCGCTCTGGCGGCGCGCGGCGGCCTCGGCCTCGCGCGCGAGGCGCGCGGCGCGGCGCCGGGCGGCGGACGCTGCTGCGGCCGCGGCAGAGGCGGCGGCGTTGGCGTCGCGGATGGCCGCCTCGGCGATTTTTTTCCTCGTCGCGCGCGAGGCCCCGGTCAGCGCGCGCGTCGTCCTGGTGTGGTTGTACTTCTGGAGCTCGCCGGAGCGCTCGAAGAGGTGGAGGCCGCTGTGGTGGTTGTGGTGGCGGTGGTTTTTGGATTTGGAGGTGCGGTCGCATTGAATTTGGTCTCTCTCTAGCCTCAAAGGATAGCGCGCGGCCCGGCGTCGGACGGAAAAAACGAAAGCGTGCTCGTCCAATTGACGTGCAAAACTGCACGATTCCCCTCTTTCCCCGCCTAGTGCGCCCAGATGCTTCCTAGCCTCGAGCTCTGTGGCTTCGAACAGAGCACAGGGGGGGCTTCGAGAGGCGCGTTATCACTTTGGCGTTTTTTTTGCAATCATCGCCCGGGAGGTCGGGGAGGCGTCGGTCTCCTCCCCGACAATGGAGACTCAATGCTCCTCTCTGTCGCCCTGCGCTTCCAAACCCCAGCTCTCCCTCCTCACCTGATGCCATAGTGCGGGATCTCCGCGATGGTCCCGGCGTCCGAATGGGAGCGAATCGTCATGGTAAAGCAGGCAGAGGACGTAACGCAAAACAAAACAACAAGGGGGTTCGGTCGAGGGTTTTTCAAGATGTTGAGTGAGCTTGAGAGGTCGAGAGCTCGCTCGAACGTCATTTTTTCTCTCGCTTTGAAAGTTTTTGCCTTTCTCTCTCTCTCTCTCTCTCTCTCTCTCCCTCTCTCTCCCTCTCTCTCTCTGTTTCTTCGGCTCTCTCTCTGCTTCCTCTCCCTCTCTCTCCCTCTCTCTCTCTCTCTCTGCCACTCTCCCTCTGCTTCAATGTCCCTGGCAGGGCGCGTCGCCCTCGTGACGGGGTCGACCCAGGGTATCGGGCAGGGGATGATCCGCGCGCTGGCATCGGCAGGAGCAGGTAGAGTGACAAAGCGATGCCCCTCCATCGATCGACCCCGAAACGACGTCGTCGTCAGCGTTTTTTCCCCTGTCGACTTCGACCTCGACCCCCGACCTCGAACCTCGACCTCGACCTCTTCCCTTTTTTCACCGTTCTCTTTCCTTTCTTTCTTCCTCAACAGACGTCGTCATGCACGGCCTCATGGACCCCAAAGATGCCGCCAAGGCCACCACCGCCCTCGAGAAGGAGTTTGGCGTCCGTGCGCTCTTCTCCAGCGCCGACGTCACAAAACCGGCCGAGATCCGAGCGATGATCAAGCAGACCCAGGGCGACTTGGGAAGCCTCGACATCCTGTGCAACAACGTCGGCATCCAGCACGTCGAGAGCGTGGTGGACTTTCCCGAGGACAAGTAAGGAGAAGAAAGCGAAGGAGAAGAAAGGAAAGGAGAGGGGTCTGTGTTTTTCAAACCTCCCTCTCATCATCATCTTCATCTCAACCTCTCGTCGAACCTTTCAAAAACCGAAACCTTTCTTCCTCTTTTTCCGCAGATGGGACGCCATCATCGCCGTCTGCCTCTCCTCGACCTTCCACGCCACCAAGGCCGCGCTGCCTCTCATGATCGAAAAGGGCTGGGGCCGCGTCATCAACACGGGATCGATGCACGCTCTGGTCGCGTCGCCGTTCAAGTCGGCGTACGTTTTTTTTTTCCTTCTTCAATCTTTACCCTGTCTCTCCCGCGGAACGCGCTGTTCGAACCCTCAACTGTCACGTGCGGAGAGAGACGGAAACGCGCCTGACACGCAGGCACGACTCACAGAACGAAAAACCCGCGAAAAAAAACCAAATAAAAAAAAACAGGTACAACGCGGCAAAGCACGGCGTCGCCGGCTTTACTAAGACGGCAGCTCTGGAGACGGCGCGCTCCGGCGTGACGGTCAACGCCGTCTGCCCGGGGTATGTGTACACCGACCTGATAAAAAAACAGGTCGCGGACCAGGCGCGCACCCGGGGCATCCCCGTGGAGAGGGTCATCGAGGACGTCCTGCTGGTCGACCAGCCCACGAAGAAGTTCGTCAAAGTCGAAGAGGTGGCCGCGATGGTCCGTTTCCTGTGCCAGGATGACGCCGCGAGCGTGACGGGGGCGTGCCTGAGCGTGGATGGCGGGTGGACGGCGAGGTAGGGGATGCGTTTCGAGTTGGTGGGAGAAGAGAGGGTTTTTCTTCAGTTTTTCGAGGGGAAAAAAATTGGTTCATTTTCATTTTGTTTTTTTTGCAAATTTTTGGTGTACTTTTTTCATTCCTTCATTTCTTTTTCTTTTCTCAACTCCGCTCGCCCATGGCCACGGCCATCCTCGCGAGCACCACCGCCAGGTCCGCGACCTGGCGCGTGCGCGGCAGGATGCACCCGCGTGCCCTGCCCAGGGCGCGGTCGAAGGCGTCGATCTTGGAGAGCGCGCGGCCAACGGCGGCCGAGGTCGCGGTGGATCCGCCGCCGTCGCTGCTCGAGTTTCGGCCTCCTTCTCCCGGCGACCTCGAGCGCTGCTGCCTGAGGCGGCTGCTGCTGATTTGCTGCTGCCTGCGGTGGCGGGGGGTCGCCTGGGAGCCGCCTTGAGGGGTCACGCGAGGGGTCTCCGCGTCGTCGCCGTCTGCGGCGGCGGCGGGGCGAGGGGGAGCATCGCCACCGCTTCCGTTTCCGGCAGCTGCCGCAGCTGCCTCCGCCGCCGCCCTGCGCCTCCGGCACCTCCTCGCAGCCGACGCCGCGTCCAGCTCGGCCTGCAGCACCGCCTGCCTCCGGAGAACGCCCTCGATCGCGGCCCGCGCTCCGGCGGCGTCGACCTCGCACGTGCGCACGGCCTCGAGCGCCGACGACGCGAGGTGCAGCTCGAGCGCCGCGTCGTCGAGGTCCGCGGTGCGGTCTACGGGGCTCACGCGGCTCGCGCGAGAGAGGGCGTCCTCGATGAGGGCGTCGACGTCGTCGAGGAGCGCGGCTCGCCGGAGGCAGGGGGCCAGCAGTGGGCCGCAGGCGCGGGGTCGAGGAGTGAGGTAGAGAGAGGGGGCGGCGGCGGCGTTCGAGCCGCCGCCGCCGCCTCGCCTCCCGAACGCCGCCTCGTGCAGCCTCCTGCCGGCGCTGCTCCTGCCGCTGCCGCGGTGGAGCGGGGTGGGGCTCCTCGTGCCGTGGGTGGAAGCGCGGGCGCGGGGAGGAGGAGCAGGGGCAGCTCGAGGGAAGGCCGTGGCAAGAAGGCGGCGCCTGTCGCCCTCCTCCTCCTCCTCATCCTCGTCCTCCTCGTCCTCTTCGTCGTCGTCTTCTTCTCCGACGTCGTCGTCATTTCCTCTTCCCCGCTCCCTCTCTATTTCTTGGATCGAAAGATTCAGGGACCCCGTCGAGGATGAGGCCAGCGAGGAGGAATAACCGAAAGAAGAGGAAGCAGGGATCCTCAGCCTGCGGACGACGACGCCTTGCGCGGGAGTGGAGAGGAGCAAGGGCGGTTCTCCCGCTCCTGCTGCTGCTGCTGCTGCTCCCGTCTTTCTCTGCTCGTCTGTCGTCGTCGTCGTCGGAGGAGGCGGCGCGGCGGCAGCGGCAAGAGGCCCCACTCCGGCGCTCGCCGGGCGGACCAGCTGCGGCGGCGTGAAGCTCGCCGCCTCGGGCAGGGCCGCGGATCCCTGCCTCGAAGGAGGAGCGCTCCCCGGCCTCGGCCTCCGCAAGACGACGATGCCCTGCGCCGGCGCGAGCGACGACGGCGACGGGAGGGCGCCGTCGTCATCGTCGTCATCGCTCGATCCGTTTTGTTCCTCGAGGGCTGCTGCAGCCGCCGCTTCCGCCTCGTCGAGAGGGGTCGGGAGCGGCCTGCGAACGATTCCCTGAGCTGGAGAGGGAGCGACAACGACGGGAGCGGCCTCCCCACAAGCTGCCTTCGCCGTTGCAGCAGCAGCGGCGGGAGCCGAAGCCGGTCGCGCTCGCTGCGGAGGAGAAGAAGACGACGAAGGAGGCTCCGTCGCTGCTCCGGCAGCGCCTGCGTCGCTCGCCCCGCTGCTTCCGCTGCCTCCACTTCCGCCTCCACTTCCGCTCCCGCTCGGCGCTGCGTCCCTCGCGGCCTTGAGCACCTCGACCAGCTGCGCGAGCAGCTCCCTGTCGAGCTCCGGGAGAGCCGCCGCCGCCGCCGCGCCCGACGAGGAGCTCGAGGGAGCCGCAGCAGCAGAAGCACCGCTCGCTTCTCCCTCTCCCCCTTCCGCCTCTTCTCCTTCTCCCCTCGGGCTCAGTAGCAGCAGCGCCGCCGAGGGACCCTCCCTGACGCCTTCTACCAGAGTCGCGAGCACATCCAACACGTCCCCTCCCGACTGCGCGAGCAGCGAGCGCGCGGCCGAGCGCAGCGCGGCGGCCGCTCCCGTGCCGAGGTCGCGGCCGTCACGCTCGCGGCAGATCGGGCAGCGGCGGGATTGCTTGCGCCAGCGGAGGATGCAGCGGGAGCAGAAGGGGTGGCCTGAGGTTTTGAAGGGGGTGGTGGGGTTGTTGTTTCGGGGGGGGGGGGAGTGAGCGAGCGGAGGAAAGAAAAACAGAAAGAACCCCGGGGTCGCCCAAGGTTAGCGCCCATCTGTTTTGTCGGTTTTTTTTACCGAGAAAAAACTCTCTCTCTCCATCCCCCTTCTTCTTACCGCACAACAGGGACAGCGTGCCCCCGTTCTCGCCCAGGTTGCCAGTGCAAATCGTGCACGTGTCAGCCTCGACTGGTGCGGCGCGGGCAGAGGTGGGCGTCGAGGGGCCCTGGGCCTCCTCCTCCTCCTCGGAGAGGGGGGCGATCGCTGGTTGGTGCGCGGGCATTGCTGGCGTCGGGGACGTTGCAGCGACGTCGACGGCCGCGCCTCCTATTTGCCCCTCGAGGGCGTTCTTCATCATGATTTGAGTCAGCGATGGATCGCTGGATCCATCGACAAGGCTCGAAAGGTCCAGAGCCTCCAGGCGCGGGACGGTTGGAGCGACGGAGGCGGCGAAGGCGTCGCTGCCTTCGCCGACGTCGGCGTCCATGGCTTTGCCGTTTGTTGGAAAGAATGATACAAAAAATGAAAAAAAAACTAGTCCCACACAAAAAAGGGAAAAATAAAAACCAAAAAAAATGAAGACCCCTCTCGCATCGCCGTCAAGGGCCTCCATGGTGCCCTCTGCTGCCCTCGCTGCGCCTCTCGGAGCCTCTCGACGATTTTCTTCACCTCTCGTCGGAAAAAGGCTCACAGCTTGTGCCTTGGGTGGATTTTGTAAGACGCAGAGTCCCTCGACTCAATCTTCTTCTTCTTCCTCGGCCTCCTTCACCATCGTCCCTCGAGCCGCGCCCTCGGACGCCCGCGACGCGCTGTCGTCCTCGCTCCGTGACGACGAGAAGGCTGCGCTCGAGGCCTTCCTGTCCCAGGGCGGCGACGACGACAGGGCCAAGGCGCTGATGGTCGAGGCGGCGACGACAAAGGTACGTTTTTTTCGATCGTTTGTTTTTTTCTTTCTTCTTCGCAAAAAACTCGACCCTTTCCCTATCCCTTCGACCTTTCCTGCAGTCGCCGCCGTCGATGCCTTCCTCCGTTGTTTCTCGGGGACCTTGCGCTTTTCCAAACCCGCAACTCACCCCCCTCTATCGCAACAACGACGACGACGACAAAAAAAAGCAGGAAGTCGAAGGCGACCTCTTGCTCGGCGCGCTCGCCCACCTCCTCTCGCGTGGCGACGCCGCGACGAGCTCCGATCTCGTCACCGCCGCAGACGTCGACGGCTCGTGGGAGTTACCCTGGGCCTCGATCGCCCCGATCAAGGCCTGGAGGTACATCCCTGTGCCGGAGTTCTTCGACGTCGCGCTGGGGCAGCAGGTGGGGCTGCGGTCGAACGTGTTTTCGCTGTTCTTCGAGTTCCAGGGTCCGATGCGGCCCGGAGGCTGGGACGCAACAAACCAGGCGATCACGTTTCAGTTCACGCGGCAGAAGGTCGGGATCGGGGGCACCGAGTCGCCCTTTATCGACAAGGAGCTGGCGAACAAGAAGGGCGACAGGGTGTACCGCTTCTTCGGGTTCCAGAAGCAGGAGGGCGTCGTCGGGGCGAGGTCGAGCGGCGGGCCCCTGGTTTTGATGAGGAAGGTTTCGAGATGAGTGAATGAAAGAAAGTAGAGAGAGAAGAAACATGTAAACAGAGAAGGGGGTTTGTTTTTGTCTGAGCGCGAGCGTTGGATCGTGTACGGGGCGGGGGAGAGAGAAAAGAGAGGGAGAGGCGGCGACCGTGCCGGCGATCGCGGCCTGCGTCGTCGCCGCCCCGGCACCCGCCTCTTCTTCCTCCTCGAGGAAGGGGTCGAGAGATAATGATTTTTTTTCTTTCCTCGAGGATTTTCTCTCACTCCATTTCACTTTCTTCTTCCTTCTTGCCCCCGTCGGTTCCCCGCGCGCCGCCCTCTCCAAGTTCCTCACGCCCCCCCTTCACTCCCTCATGGCGTCGACCGCCATGCGTTCTACCATGCGCGCGTCCACCTCGTCGCGCGCGGCCGCCCCGCCCGCGGCGCGCCGCCTCTCGCTCGCTCGCACGAGCGGCTTGACTTCTGCCCGCCGCCCGTCGGTGCTCTCGCAGGCGCAGGCCGCCGAGGAGCTGGGCTTCAAGGAGATGCGCAAGGGAGTCAAGGTGCGTTCGGTCGACGGTGTTTTGTGTGCCTTTGGCAGTGGTCGACATGGGAGAGGGAAGCGCTGCGGCTCTCAAGGAAAGGCGATTCCCAAGGGGGTCGGCGGCGTCGATGTTTTCTCTTTTGCGACAGCGTCCGCCGTCGCCCTTTCCCCGCGACACGTCGAATGCGGCATTCCCGAACCTTATCCCTTCCCCTTTGTCGTTCTCGGGGCGCGCTCCGCCTCTGACCGCTCACTTCACGGCCGTGGGACGACGCACTCAATGCTCCCCTGCGAAATTGAGCAACAATTGAGGCTCGACCGCCCCCTCCTCCGACTGCTTCTTTTCCTCTCATCCAAAAAGAAAAAAAACGAAAACGAAAAAAAAATGACAATTGGTTAGGAGGCCGCCAACGAGACCATCCTGACGCCGCGCTTCTACACCACGGACTTTGACGAGATGGAGGACATGTTCTCTCTGGAGAAGAACCCTGACCTGCCGGTAAGATGGGATTTGGGGGAGTGGAGGACGGGGCGAGATCGTTGGTGCTCTGCCCGCTGCCGCCGCGATCGTCGAGAGCTCGTCGCCCCAACGCTATCTTTCGCGCCGCCGCCCTTGTCCTCTTTCTCACCTCTTTCTTCTCTCTTCCCCCCCTCTCTCCAATCCCCTCCCCCCCGCCCCCCCCCAACCCCGACCCCAAAAAACAGATGGACGAGCTCATCTCGACGCTCAACGAGTTCAAGACCGACTACAACCAGACGCACTTCGTCCGCAACGCCTCGTTCAAGGCCGCGGCCGACTCGATCCAGGGGCCGGCGCGCAAGATCTTTATCGAGTTCCTCGAGCGGTCGTGCACCGCTGAGTTCTCCGGCTTCCTCCTCTACAAGGAGCTCGGCCGCAGGCTGAAGAAGAGCAACCCCGCGGTCGCGGAGGTGTTCACGCTGATGTCGCGCGACGAGGCGAGGCACGCCGGGTTCCTCAACAAGGCGATGAGTGACTTCAACCTCGCGCTCGACCTGGGCTTTCTGACGAAGAACCGCAAGTACACGTTCTTCAAGGTGAGCGTTTTTTTTTCTTTGGTCCCTTCGAGCGGAGCGAAGCGAAGCGAGCGAAGAGGCTTTTTGTTGTTTCCTTCGAGCGAGCGAAGCGAAGCGAAGCGAGCGAAGAAGCTTTCTATTTTTCTTCTTCGAGCGAGCGAGCAAGCGAGCAAAGCGAAGCGAAGAAGCTGCCTCTTTTCTTTCTTTCTCTCTTTCTCTCTTTCTCTCTTTCTTTCTTTCTTCCTTCCTTCCTTCCTTTCTTTCTTCCTTCCTTCCTTCCTTTCTTTCTTTCTCTCTTCCCGCTCACTTTCCCACTCCTCGAAACGAAACAAAATCTACCTCTTTCTCTCTCAACACCCTAACAGCCCAAGTACATCATCTACGCGACCTTTCTCTCCGAGAAGATCGGCTACTGGCGCTACATCTCGATCTACCGCCACCTGCAGCGCAACCCCAACCTCGTCACCTACCCGCTCTTCGAGTACTTTGAGAACTGGTGCCAGGACGAGAACCGCCACGGGGACTTTTTCGCCGCGATCATCAAGGCCAAGCCGGGGCTGATCGAGGGCACGCAGGGGAGGCTGTGGTCGAGGTTCTTCTGCCTGTCGGTGAGTTTGCTTTTTTTTTTTTTTTTCCGTCATCGTCGAGAGAGAGAGATGAAAGCTTTCTCTCCTTCCTCTTCAACTCATTTTTTTTCTCTTTCCTCTTTTCCTCCTTTTTTCTTCGCGCCCATGCTCCTCCCCTCTCTCTCACTTTCTCTCTCTCTCCCCCCCCTTCTCTCTTCTTCTTCAGGTCTACGTCACCATGTACCTCAACGACCACGCCCGCTCGCCCTTCTACGAGTCCCTGGGCCTCAACACCAAGCAGTTCAACCAGCACGTCATCCTCGAGACGAACAAGACGACCGAGCGCATCTTCCCGGAGGTCCCCGACGTCGAGGACGCGGCCTTCTTCCCGAGGCTCGACAGAATGGTCGCGCTCGCCGAGCGGCTGACGGCGATCGGCGGCTCGGACGCCCCGGGCCCGCTCAAGACGCTGCAGAAGGTCCCCGTGTTCGCGTCGTTCGTCGGCGAATTGCTCGCGATGTTCTTCTCTCCCGTCAAGTCCACCGGCTCGGCCGACCTGGTGCCCGAGGTGCAGGCTGTGTACTAGAGCGGGGTTGGAAGAGGGCGAAGAGGGATGCGTAGGAAAGAGAGTTGGAGAGAGAGAGAAAGTGTTTCTTCTTTTTTCTTTTGACTTTTTTTTAAATCAAGGGCCTCGCCTTTCTGAGCGCTTTTGTGTTCCTTTCGTCACAGCGATTCTCCGTTCTAGAGGTTTGGAAATGAAATAAGGGCGCTTGAGGGGGGGTCTTTGTGTGTGTGTTTCGGGGCCTGCGCCGCTAGTAACAAAGAGGGAGAGGTGAGAGAGTATCGTGAGAGAGAGAAATGATTTTTTCCCCCTTTGTTAAACAAACAAACAAAAAAAACCCTGCTGCAAAACGAAACAAAGAAAGAGCTTTCTTCTTTGACCCCCCCCACCCCCGATTCTTCATCGCGGCCGAGTCTCCATCGCCGTTGGTGCTGCTGCGGAGAGCGCTGCTTGCGGAGAGTCGCTGTCGCGCTCTGCGAAAGAAGAGGGCGACGGCGAAGAGACGCCTCCCTGCTAACCCAGCAGCAAAAAAAAAAGAATATCTAGGGTCCGCTGGCTCTTTTTCTGTGGCTCTGCCAGCGGCGGCGGCAGCGGCAAGAATGCTCGCACAAATTCAGAAGGAAAAAAACTCAAGGGGCGAATCGCGAGCATCATCGGCAGCCTGCGTCTCGCATCCAACCCCCATCCTCCGCGCGAGTACATTTGTGACGCCCCCCACGGATCAAGGGCACTTGCAGAGTCCACCTCTCGCAGTCGAGGCCCAGGAAGGGGAGTTTTCAATTAGTCCCCAAAAAGTCCTCGCTCGCCGCCTTTCGTCGACGACCTGCATTCCCCGCGACTGTTTTCTGCCTCTAACGTCCATGACAAACCTCGGTAACGTCGATCTGGGCGTTGCGGCGTCCAGGCCAGGCTTTCCCGCGGGGTTAAAGGTACGGACATTGGGAACACGCGGGTGCACGGGTCTTTTCTTTGAGAGCAGCCTCTCGCGCTCTGAATCCTGACCCTCTGGGGGGACAAAAAAAACATCTCTGCAAAAAAAAAACAGGTGCTCGTGGTGTCGAGCGACGACGTCGCGCAGCTTCGGACTTCGCTCGAGAGCTACGAATATTGTGGTACGTCGCTTCGGGGGGGAGGGCGAGAGCGGAGAAACGGAGGAGCGGACACGCGGGGGGAGGGAATTGCTCGAAAGCGTTGATCAGTTCCGTTTCTTCTTCTTCTTCTCCTCCTCGATACTCATGCCGATTTTTCGCTGCTGTTCTTCCTCTCTTGCTCAATTCTCACCACCACCCCCGAAACATTCAACACACTCTTTTACAGTCACTACGGCGTCTTCGTGCGAGCTCGCCTCGCTGGAGCTTGTGGCAGGCAATGCTTTCGACGTCGTGATGTGCGAGGTGAGGCAGGATGAGGGGGAGGATCGCGACGAGTTTACGAGCAACAGGGCAAGGCGGGGAGGGGGGCGGCGACCGTTTTTCCTCGGTCCTCGTCCATCCCCCCCTCGCTTCCTTGATTTTCTTCTTCTTTTCCTCGAACGGGATCCGCTGGTTTCTCTCCCCCCCCGCCGCCCCGCGGTCCCGCCGAGACGCAGAAACACTCACGCCCGTTCTCATCCAAAAAACCCGAAACTCGAAACGCCCCAGTCCTCCCTCGTCGAGGCCCAGGCGCCCTCGCAGGGCCCCCCGCCTGCCGCCGCGGCGCTCTGCGCCGCGAGCAGGCACCTCCCGCTCATCCTGCTCGCCGACCCCGGGGCCGCGGCCCGCAGGGCCGTCTGGATCGGGCTCGACCTCGGGGCTGCGGAGGTCATCGAGAAGCCTCCGGCGGAGTCGAAGCTGAGGACGGTGTGGCAGCACGCGGTGAGGAAGAGGGCCGCTGCCGCGCAGCCGCCGTCGCTGCCGCCGCCGTCGGCGTCGGCCGCAGCGATGCGGCGGCGGAGCATCTCGGGGGCCCTCGGGGGAGGGGGCGCAGGAGTGGGCTGCTCGAGCGGCACGTCCCTGAGCCACGGCAATGGCGGCGGCAACGGCCTGATGCCGATCGGAGACACCTCGAGGGACTCTTTCGACAGCGGGAACGGCGGCGGCCTCGGGGTGAGCTCGTTCAACGCGACGGTGACCTCTTCGTCTGCCGCCGCTCAGGCCGCCGCGGCAGCCGCCGCCGCCCAGGCGCGCGCGGCCGCCGCCACCGCGGCCCGCTCCGCCGCCGCCTGCCGCCGCGCCAACTCGCTGGGCGCGCGCCCGGCCCCGCGCAAGTTCGTCGCGCGCTCGGCCTCCGCGGCCCGCATCGGCGGCGGCAGGGGCAGCCTCGACGGCGCGGCGTCGGCGGCGGCGCTGCACCGGGCCGCGCGAGCCGCGAGCGACCAGCACCTCGAGCGGCTCCTGTCCAACGACGACGCGCTGCGCCGCTCGATCGCGCCGGCGCCCTCCGCGCCGCGGCCGCCGGCCCCGCCCCCGACGGTGCTGCTGCCGCTCCCGCTGGGGCCGGGAGAGGAGGCCTGCGACGCCGACGACGCCGCGACGAGCGCGGTCGCCGCGGCGATGACGGCCGGGCTCGACATCACGAGGCCGCTGACCCCCGTGGCGCAGATCATCGGCGCCGACGCCTCCTCCTCGGACCCGGGCGATGGCGGCTCCGGGTGCGTGTGGGGAACGCCGTTGCTTGCCTCGACGGCTGCCGACGCCGCCGCTGCTGCCGCCGCGGTTTCGCGGCCCGCGGCCCCCTCCTACCGCCACTACCCCATCGCCAGCGATAACCCCTGCGGAGACGACTGCTACCTCGCCCCCGCGCCGATAACCTCTTTCGAGGAGAGCTCGATGCTGACCGGCGGCCCGGGCGGCGCCGGCGGCTCGGGCTCGGGCTCGGGCGGCCTGAGCCCCTCCGAGTCCGGCGGCAACGGCAGCGGCGGCGCCGGCAGCCTCTGGCACGAGCCCCCGTCGTCACTGCTCTCCCCCTCCTCGGCCTTCGACGTCTGCTACGACGTCAGGTCGAGGGGCCAGGCGGGGCAGCAGCAGCACGGGCACGTGCCCCTGGTCGACCTCGCCGATGCGCTCGACGACGTCTCGCTCGCGCTGGGGCTCCCCGCGTTGGTGCCTCCGGCCGGCAAGGACGACCGCGACGAGGAGGACGGCGTGGTCGCCAAGGCCGTTGCCGCAGCCGCCGCTGCTGCTTCGGCGAGGGGCGGCGCGAGCGCGGGGATGCCCCCTCGCGGGCCCTCGCTCTTCTCCTCCGCGGAAGCCGCCCAGGTGCAGGCGCAGGCGCGGGCGCAGGCTCCTCCAACCTCGGCCCCGCTGGGCCTCTCCCTGAAGAAGTCGCCGTCGCTGCTCGAGATGATCAACGAGAGGCTGACGAGCGCGGTGTGTGGGACGCCGCTCGCGCCGTGAGGCGCGAGGAGTGAAGCCGAGAGAGAGAGGGAGAGAGAGAGAGAGAGTTGAGAAAGAGACAGGTGGAGGAGAAGAAAAGGGAAAGTGACGAGATGGGTCGAGTGCGCCTTTGCCGAAAGACCCCTCTCTTCGTCTCCCTCCTCCTCCTGTTCCTCTCCCTCCTCCCTGCTCCTCCTACTCCTTCTCCTCCTTCGCGCCTGTCTCTTTTCCTCTCGAACCATTTGATACAAACAAGTCGTACACTACATACAAAAAAAAAAAACGCGGACGAGTTAGCAGACAACACCACATATTTTTCCAGCAGCGACAAAACCGCCGTTCCAGCAGCACCCAACCCCCGACCACCATTCATTTCGGAGAAACCATTCCCATTGATTCTTTGCCTTCGGCAGTTGTTGTTTTTACACCCCCTTCACGCGAGCGCGACTCCCTCCGAGTTCAGTTCGTTTGTTTTTTTTTGTTTTTTTTTCCTCCCCCCTTTCCCTGTTTTGCCTTTTCTCTTCGGGCAAAAACACGCGCGTTCTCACACGAGCGATCTTTCCCTTTTCCTGGTCCGCACGCGAGAACCATATCGTCTCAGATGGGTCAGTGTGCGCGGAAGGCGACTGGGAGAGCTCACTATTGTGCGCGCGCGCGCGTCTTGTTCGCGAACGGGGAGGGCAGCGGGCGATAAAGGTGGGAGTCGGTTTCGTTTTTTTTCTTCCCGACTTGTTTTACCACCCAAAGCTGTTCCCTCATTTTCTTGACAGCTACTCGACTTTTTATAGCGCATTTTTAGTCTTTGAGACCCCTCAAATGCATTTTACAATAGCAAACAAACTCATCTTAACCCTGGCGGGGACGGGGAGTGGAGTCGGGAGGGAAGTAGAGAGCGAGATGAAACAAAAAAGTGTCAAATCCAACCTCTGCCTTCCGGCGTAATAAAAAAGGAGAAAGTAATAAAAAGGCAGAAAGTCTATCGGTCTTGTTTTGTTTCAAAGGCTCTCGCCGTTGTTCGAATGCGACCGTTGCCTTCGGTTTGGCAAGCAATTCTTCTCTCTCTCTCAAGAGAGGAACACGCGAATCGGAGGTGGGGGCGTTTTTTTGATTTCCTTGGAGAGGCAACATTTGAGGCTCTCAAGTCTCTCTCTCTCTCTCTACAAAAAAAAGAAAAAACTAGTCCATCACTTCGATCTCTGCCTCCCCGCGCGCTGAGTTAACATAACTCGCGTTAGCTCTTCTTGCGCCCATTCTCAAGAAGACTGTGAATCATGCGCGCTGCGGCTCTCGGAAATGCGTGCGGAGCGCCCGCCGCGAGCATTCCTTCGATTGGCGCCTCGTTGCCACTGCCGCCGTCGGCGTCGGCGTCGCCGTCGCTTGTCGTTGCCGTCCGTGGGGGCGTCGCCACGTCCAGGGCTCCTGCTCTCGCGGCCTTCGCCCGGAGCAGCCATAGCGCACGGCGCGTATCTGTCGTCTCCCGGGCTAATGACGGAGGATCTCTCTCGTCGGTCTCTCTGGGACCCTCCTCATCTCCGAATTCGTCGGCGCCGGCGCCGGCGTCCGGCGGCGGCATCGGCGGGAGCAAGGCGACCGCGGTCTTGCCGCTCGACCAGGTCGACCTGACGTCGGAGGTGAGCTTCAAAAGTTTGGGCTGGTACTAGTTTCTCATCGTAATTCGCGGTTTGAGCCCGCGATCGGGGTGCGGAAGGGCGAATGCGAGACCCCGATTCGATCGGAAGGGAAAACAAAACTCTTCCGGCGACGGACGTTTCCCTTCCGTCACCACCGCGTCCCTCGACCCTCTCTCGCGTTTATCCTTATCTCTTTCATCTTCTTCTCCAACCTCTCCCGACTGACTTTCCGCGCCTCCACGCTCCGATCACGGTATAAAACCAAAATCTAAAACAGGCGGGAATCGACTGGACCCAGCTCCGCGACCTCCTGGCCTCGGGCGACTTCCGCGCCGCGGACGATGAGCACCGTGCCTGCCTGATCGAGCTCGCGGGCCCCGCGGCCGTTGAGCGCAACTGGGTTTATTTTTCTGAAGTCAAGACGATCCCGGCGCGAGACCTGCGGGTGATGGACGCGCTGTGGAGGGGGTGCTCCAACGGGAAGTACGGCTTCTCGGCGCAGCGCGAGGTGTGGCTGACCAACAGGAAGAGGTAAGTAAAGTTTTTCCCGGAAAAATCAGTTCTTTTTCGGGCTTTTCTTTGATTTGAACAAAAAAAAACTCCGAATCTCACTCTCTTTTTCTTTCTCTCTCTCTTGATCTCATACTCTCTATAAACGACAATCACTAACCTACCCAGGTGGGACAAGTTCTTCAAGGCCATCGACTGGGTTCAGGGCGAGTTCAACGTCTACCGCAAGTGGCCCGGGGAGTTCAACTACGACTCGCCCATGGAGCCGAAAGCGGCGCCCAAGGGCCACCTCCCGCTGACGAACGCCTTGAGGGGCACGCAGCTGCTCCAGGCGATCCTGGAGCACCCGGCGTGGGACGATTCGCCGCAGGGCGTGGAGGGGAAGAGCGGGAGCAAGGGGCCTGAGTGGCTGAAGTGAGGAGAGAGAGAGAGAGAGAGAGAGAGAGAGAGAGAGA
>Ga0315289_10001441_pt1 | contig 37076 bp, 39 predicted proteins | sample YL17G11_40_MG_FD_203452 | JGI IMG/M metagenome (GOLD analysis project Ga0315289, IMG submission 203452) | Sediment microbial communities from Yellowstone Lake, YNP, Wyoming, USA - YL17G11_40 | ecosystem: Environmental > Aquatic > Freshwater > Lake > Sediment | place: USA: Wyoming | collected...
AAACCGTAGTCTGCGTTGGTATATTTCTGATCTGCTGCCGCTGCGGGTGGTGCCGGAGGTGGTGCTGGCGGCGTGGGCGGAGGCGCAGGAGGTTTCGCCGGTGCGCATGCCGGCAAGATCAGGGCCATTACAAGTACCATCATAATAACTACAAATATTGATTTACTTTTTATCACTGCTTATCTTCTCCCTATTTTAAATGATTTAAATTTGAAAATGTAGATTGGGACTGCCTTGCCCATTGATAATAGTGGTCGACATCACCTCCTTTAACCTCTAATTCTGTTATTATCAGGTAGTGCTTTTTTACAATACGACATTGCTTTGAATATGTCAATAGCGGAATAAGAGGTAACTTCATATAATTTACATTGAAAAAAGCATTGGTATATAATTTATTGACCATTCAATCAAATTTGTATTTTCAGTATGTTACCTGATGGATAATACGCAAAGCATCAAGCCGTTCCTCGAACCTGAATCAGTCGCCATAATCGGGCTCTCGAGGAAAACCGGCGAAAACCACTACAACGCACTGGAGAATTTGCTCAGCTATGGCTACAAGGGCAGGATTTACCCCATAAACCCCAATGCAACAGAAATACTCGGCGTAAAAGCATATCCTTCAATCAAAAATGTTGAGGATTCCGTTGACCTGGCCGTGATAGTGACCCCCCGTTCCCAGGTTCCGGGACATGTCAGGAACTGCGCCGAAAAAGGCATCAAGTGCATCAGCATAGTCACGCAGGGATTCACCGATGCCAGCGATGAAGAGGGGAAAAGGCTATACAAAGAAATAGTAGAGATAGCCGACTCAACCAGTTGCAGGATACTGGGACCTAACACATTTGGCAGCGCCAATGTGTTCACCAACTTTAGTTCCTCCTTCGCCATGCTCTACATGCAAAGAAACCCCGTGGGGCTCATCTGCCAGTCAGGGATGCTGTTCAACTGCGTTTCAGAGTACAGGTTCGTGGGAAAGGGCATCGACGTGGGCAACATCTGCAACGTCGATTTCAGCGACTGTCTCGAGTACTTCGAGAACGATCCCCAGGTTAATATCATCGTGCTCCACATTGAAGGTATGACGGACGCACGGAGATTTTTCAATGCGGCACGCCGCATCACTTGTAAGAAACCCATCATTGCATTGAAAACAGCCAGGAGTCAGCAGGCGGCCACAGCAGCTCAGTCGCATACCGGGTCGCTGGCAGGTAAAAACGAAATCTGGGAAGCGGCCATGAAACAGGCGGGCATCATCGGCGTGGACAGCCTCGAAGAGCTGGTAGATGTTACTAGGGCTCTCAGTATGCTCCCCCTGATGAAAAGGCCGGATATCGCTGTGGCTACCTTCAGCGGGGGTACCGCCATCATGGCGCTGGACGGTTTGCGCAACTCCAAACTAAAAATCGGAAAACTATCTGAAAGCACCCGGACGAAAATACGGAAAATGGCCCCCGACTGGCTGGCCATAGGCAACCCTCTGGATTACTGGCCCATGGTGATGGGGTCTGATAATCGGCCACGTTTAATGAGAGATGTAATGGAAGCCCTTTTAGCGGATGAGGGATTTGGCGGCATAATATTTATCCAGATAGTTCCCACTCCTGAAATGGGACAGGAAATGGGTCAGCTTTTGACCGAGCTGGTAACCAGGTACCCACACCAGCCTTTGATAGCTGCATTTACCGGGCCTTATAACTTCGAGTGCGCCAAAGAACTGCAGGCGGAAGGCCGGGTTCTGGCCTTCCCTACCCCGGAGAGGGCGTCGCGCGCCTTCGTAAGGCTCTATCAGTACTCTGAATTCCGCCTTAGTCTTTCCCGAGACTGAAAAAGCCTGGCCTTGACGCTATCCCCAAACAAATATAAACTTGTCACATCTCGATTTTCCGGGGAGGTGTCTTTATGGCTGGTGCTAAAAAGCCCCTGAGCAGGTGGAATTGGGTCATCATTGCCGTTGTCATCCTCATGGTTGTAATCACACCCATGTCCATCTATGCCGCCGCTGATATTGAGAAGAAAGACCTTAATGACACTACCCGCGCCCAAATCGGTGGTTCATACATCAAGCTCCCAGATGGTGTTACAAACTACGAATTAACTGGTCCCAAAGAGGGCCAGATAGTTGTCCTCGTCCACGGCTCTACCATACCAATGTACGTCTGGGACGCGCAGGTAGATGATCTTGCCAAAGCCGGCTTCCGCGTGCTGCGCTACGACCTCTACGGCAAGGGCTACTCGGACAGGCCCGTGGCCGACTACAGCCAGGAGTTCTACCGCAAGCAACTGCTCAACCTGCTGAACGCCCTCGGGATCAAGCAGACTGTCGACATGGTGGGCCTCTCGATGGGCGGCGGGTTAGCCGTAGATTTCACAGCCAACCATCCCGACCGCGTGAATAAGCTGGCGCTGGTCGACCCGGTTATCAACTCGATTAAGAACGATTCCAACATCAAGATACTGCGCCCGCCGGTCTGGGGCGAATTCCTGATGCGTCTGATTGCCACCAACAGCATCGCCAAGCGCGCCGCCGACCTGATGAAGAAATCGCCCAGGGCTGCCGAATACGAAAAGATGTTCAGGGAACAGACCTGCTATAAGGGCTTCGAGCGGGCGACGCTATCGATGTTCCGCAGCGATGCTACCACAGATTACCGCTCTGATTACCAGACAGTCGGCAAGCAGAGCAGGCCGATATTGCTGATCTGGGCTACCCTGGACGAGGATATCACGCCCGAGATGGTGCAGGAGATAAAGAAAGCAATGCCCAACCTGGATTTCAAGCAACTCGACGGCATCGGCCACGACCCGCAGGTAGAGGTGCCCGATAAGGTAAACAGCCTCATTATCGATTTTTTAAAGCAGCAATAATTTAAAGGAGGGCCTAACATGCCTGAGAAGAAATTTAAGTACCTGAGCAAGGAATGGGCGGATGAGGTAACGAGGAGGTGTAAGAAGGAGCTTACTCCCGAGAAGATGAAGCGTATCACCTCATCGATGCTGACTATTAACACCAAATGCCCGGACGGCAAGACCAGGGCTGTTTTCTACAAGCTCGCCAACGGCGTGGTCGAATCCGTCTCCGTCGTAGAGGGCACTCTGCCCAAGGCCGAGTTCTCAATAACCGCAGATTACGACCTCTTTGCCAAAATTTCCCGGGCGGAACTCAAAGCGAGGGCAGCGCTCATGTCCGGCAAGATGACCCTCAAAGGCAACCTGGTTAAGGCGCTGACATTATCTCCGACCGTCGACCGCCTCAATGAGGTAATTGCCACCGTGCCAACCGAGTTTTAAGAAACGGGAGGAAAAGAAATGCCTGATAAAAAGCTGGCTAGAGACGATCCCTATTATATCGATTTTCCCAAACGTATCAAGTCCATACAGAAGGAGATGGCAAGGCGGGGCATCGATGTTTACTTTGGTTCCCGCCTGCGCACGCTTTCCTGGACGCTCGACGTCTTCTGTCCCTGGCGATCATATATCGTTATACCACCTGCAGGTCTGCCCACAGCCATCACTTTCGTAATTGACGCCGCGCGTGTGGCCGATGATTCGTGGCTGGACCAGGAACACATTCTCGGCTACGGGCCCATGGGAGGGCAGGACCAGGTATCACTGCTCGTCCAATTGATAAAGCCGTATCTGAAAGGTGGCAAGGGAATCGTGGGGATGGAGACCGGTATGGGGACATATTTGCCGGAAGGGCACCTGACGCTGTTCGAATACGTGGTACTGAAGGCGGCCCTCCCCAGGGCCAGTTTTAAAAACGCCCACGATATTATAGACGAGCTTTCTATGATCAAGGATGAGGGCACTATCAACCGCTTCAGGGAAGCCTCACGCATCGTGGATATCGGTCACAAAACGGTTTCTAATGCCATCAAGAACGGCGGTTACGCAGGTATGACAGAAACCGAGATAGGGGGGTTGGCTGCTTACGCCATGCGGAAGGCAGGCAGCGAATGGGAGTGGTCCTTCACCGGCGGCAATGAGATTGCCTCGGGCTACAGGACCGGTCTGGCGGCGGGCGCCTGCACGCCGGCAAGCAGAAGGAAACTAAAGACGGGCGAACCGTTGATGGTCGATCTGCACGCCATGTTCAGGCTGGGCCTCGGCGATCACTCGCATAACTACTTCCTGGGCAAGGCCACCAAGAGGCAGCTATGGCATGCCAAGAACTTCGTCGATTTAATCAAACTGTGCCTGAAAACATATAAACCAGGTATTTCGCCAACCAGGCTGGCCGATGAATTGCTCGCCTTCGCCGAGGAGCGTGGATTCCAGGACTACATGGTGCCGGGATTTGAGCACGGCATAGGCATGATGGGCGACGAGTGGCGCATTGGGCTTAACGACGGCCCGTTCCAGTACTGGACCAACCCTGATCACGTCTATCAGAAAAACGAGATGCTAATCTGCGCCATGCAGTACGCCTGCCCGGAGGAAGGAGTAGGCTTCCGCTACGAGAACCCCATCCTCATCACCGCCAGGGGCTGCGAAGCCATGTCCAGGTTCCCGCTGAGCATAGACGTGGTATAAGCTTGATAACTTACCTGAATTCCTTCTTAGAAATCGCTGTAAGGATGATTGCTGCAATACCCAGCAACTGCGAACCGAAAAAAGCGGCGATCGAGCCGGCCAGTGCCATGCTCCAGGCCCTCCTGTTCAAAGCAAAAATCCCCCCTACTATCGCTATCAGCCCGGATATTGCCAGCAGCTCGGACACACCGAACACTATCTCACGTACATAACCCGGGATTTCTTTGAAAAAGATACTGAAGCTGCCGAAATTGACCAGCACAACATATCCTATGATCGCGATGACGCCCGCGATTATATCCAGTATGCCAGCAACACGTGCCTTCCAAAGCTTTTCCATATCTGACCTGCCTATCCTATTATATCTCTCACGCCAAATTATTTCCTTTTCCTGAATGGCGTGAGCAATTCCTCGTCTTTCCTCAAATCCACAATACGGTCGCGCAGCAGGGCTGCCTTTTCGAACTCCAGGTTCCTGGCGGCCTTCTTCATCTGGGCTTCGAGGTCCTTTATAAGCCTGGTGATCTCATCAGGCGGCACAGGCGCCGCTTCGTATTTTGCCCTCTCCTCGGCCACGACCCTGACACGATCGGTAATGTCCTTCACTGCCTTTTTTATTCCCTGTGGCGTGATACCATGCTCCCTGTTATAAGCTTCCTGCACCCTGCGGCGGCGGTAGGTCTCATCGATGGCGTTCTTCATGGAGTCGGTGAGCTTATCCGCATATAAAATGACGTGCCCGTCAACATGTCTCGATGCCCTGCCCATGGTCTGTATCAATGCATCCTTCGACCTCAGAAAGCCTTCCTTGTCGGCATCCAGTATCGCCACCAGGCTGACCTCCGGCAGGTCAAGCCCCTCACGCAGCAGGTTTATGCCTACGACAACATCGTATACGCCGAGCCGCAGATCTCGCAGTATCTCAACCCTCTCCAGCGTATCCACCTCGGAATGCAGATAATGCGTCTTGACGTCCATCTCCCGCAGGTAATCGGCAAGCTCTTCAGCCATCCTCTTGGTGAGCGTGGTGACCAGGCAGCGCTCTCCCTTATCCACCCGCACCTTTATCTCGTGTATCAGGTCGTCTATCTGGTCCTTGGTCGGTTTCACTTCTATGGTGGGTTCCAGCAGTCCTGTCGGACGCACCAGCTGTTCAGCCACTTGCTGGCTGTTCTTGTACTCGTAAGGCCCGGGGGTAGCAGACACATAAATGACCTGTCTTATCAGCGACTCGAACTCGCTGAAATTTAGCGGCCTGTTATCCAGCGCCGACGGTAAGCGGAAGCCGTAGTCGATCAGTGTTTTCTTCCGGCTCATATCGCCGCCGTGCATGCCGCGTATTTGCGGTAGCGTCATATGCGACTCGTCGATGAAAAGCAGGAAGTCATCGGGAAAGTAGTTGATCAGGGTCCAGGGCGGGCTTCCCGGCACCCGGCGTTGCAGGTGCCTCGAATAGTTCTCCACACCGCTGCAGTAGCCCATCTCGGTGAGCATCTCTATATCGTAATTTGTTCGCGTCTCCAGCCTGGCAGCCTCCACAATTTTCCCCTGGCTGTTGAACTCAGCCATTCTCTCCTTCAATTCTATTTTAATATCCTCCATGGCAAGGAGCAGTTTATCACGTGAGGTCACAAAATGTTTGGCCGGGAATATATCCACCGAATCTTTCTCCGCTAATAACTCACCGGTCAGGCTATCTACTTCCACAATCCGCTCGATCTCATCGCCCCAGAACTCGATTCGCAGGGCTATTTCCTCATATGCGGGCAAGATCTCAATCGTATCGCCGCGGATGCGGAACTTGCCGCGCGCAAAATCAAAATCGTTTCTCTCGTATTGCATATCGACGAAGCGCCGCACCAGCCTGTCACGGGTAACTTTCTCGCCTTTCTTTACCGTCACCACGAAGCTCTGGTACTCCTCTGGCTCGCCGAGCGAATATATACAAGATACCGATGCCACAATCAGGACGTCTCGCCGTGTGAAAAGCGCCCGGGTAGCCGCATGACGCAGCTTATCAATCTCCTCGTTTATATCCGTGTCCTTTTCAATATAAGTATCGGTCCTGGGTATGTAGGCCTCTGGCTGGTAGTAGTCGTAATAGCTGACGAAGTATTCCACGGCACTTTCAGGGAAGAACTCCTTGAACTCGGTAGCAAGCTGTGCTGCCAGCGTCTTGTTGTGGCACATGACCAGCGTGGGGCGCTGCAACCTTGCGATGACATTTGCCATGGTGTAGGTCTTGCCGCTGCCGGTAACGCCAAGCAGGGTCTGTTTATTCAGGCCACTCTCAACACCTCGAACCAGCGCATCAACCGCTTGAGGCTGATCACCGGTCATACCGAAATCAGAGACTATCTTAAAAGGTGGCATAGCTTATCTATTATAATTCTTTTTAATCATGTCTTTGCGAGGCACGAAGTGCCGTGGCAATCTAATGGCATGACATCAATACAAGGGAGATCACCACGTCGCTCCGCTCCTCGTGATGACATATGAGGTTGTTTCAAACTTTGAATTTTGAACTTGTTTAGAACTTAGGATTTAGAATTTAATCATTGTTTGGCGCCTGGATGCTATTTCTTCGCCAGTTTCTGCAGTGCCAGCCTGACTTTCTCCTCGAGCGATATGTCCTCGGTCTGCGGGATGTTGCTCAGTGCCTGGGTAGCTTCCCTGATTGAATAACCTAACCCCGTCAGCGCAGCAACCGCGTCGGCGTCGGCCTGGCCAAGGGAAGGTATGATCTCGCCCTCCCATCCCTTCTCCAGCTTGCCTTTCAGCTCGAGTACAATGCGCCCCGCCGTCTTCTTGCCTATCCCGGGCACCTGGCTGAGAAGATCAGCATTTCCGCTGATGATGGCAGAGACCATCTGCTCGGTGCTCAGGGTTGTAAGCAGGCTCAGCGCTACTTTAGGCCCTATGCCAGAGACCGTAATAAGTTGCTCGAAAAGGATCATCTCCTGACGTGAAGAGAAGCCATAGAGCGATATATTATCCTCACGTACATGCAGATGCGTATGCAGTGTTACCTCGCTGCCGGCGGGTCCCAGCCGGCTCAATGTCGAACCTGGTACGTTGAGCATGAGGCTAACCGGGCCAGCCTTTACGATAATGGCGTTAGCCCCTTTGCTAACCAGCGTTCCTTCGATAGCAGCAATCATTTTCGCTCCCTCAATATCCCCTGGATAATATCTGTTTGAGATGCCCCTGGTTAAGATGGCAGATCGCGACGGCCAGTGCATCTGCCGCATCGCTGGCTTCGGGTAATCCTGCAACTCCAAGCTGCAGCTTTACCACCTGCTGCACCTGGTCCTTGCTGCTCCTGCCGTAGTTGGTTACCAGTTGCTTCACCTGGGTCGGCAGGTAGCGGTATACCGGTAATTTCGCCTGCGTTGCCGCCAGAATAGCAATCGCCTGTGCCCTGCCTATCGCCAGGGCAGAACGCACATTCCCTGCCACAAAAGGCTCCTCCAGGGCAACCTCATCCGGCTTGAACTCGGCAATTATCTTAGTAAGCCCCTCGTGCAGAAAGCAAAGCCGCTGCTCCACCGGTACCTTCTGGGGAATGGAGATAACCCCGCAATCGATCATGGTTATGGACCTACCGCCTTTCTCCTCGACGATGCCATATCCCATGTGCAGGGTGCCGGGGTCGATACCTAAAACCCGCAATGTTTATTTCCTGATTGAGACCACATTAATTGATCCTTTACACCATTACCTGGGCGGCTTGCACACAGGGCAGGGATGATACCCCGCGATCTGAGCCTGGTCGACCTTATCAAACCATATCCTGGACGGCGCGGGGATATTCTGCGCTATGCTGCATCCCGGGTAATGGTATTCACGAGTATGTGTGCTTCCGAGCCACTCTCTATTGGAAGGGGGACCCGGCGGTCCCGGTGGCGGGATTGTCACAGGTGCACCCGGCGGTGCAACCGCCAGGTATACGGAGCTGGTGTTGGTACCATAAGGGTTGGAAGCAGTGAGGGTATAAGTTGTCGGTACGTTTGGTGACACGGGCCTGGCGCCGGATGGAGGGACGTTGCCGATCCCATTGTCTATGGCAGCGGAGGTCGCGCCCACTACACTCCAGCTAAGAACGGCCGTGCCTTTAGGTGTTATACCTGTTGGTGTAATACTTAACTGGATTTGAGGCACACCCACGAAGGGTGTTGAAACTGAGGCTCCAGCTATGGCAACAGTTACTGACCGGGTAGTCGTGCCAGATGCGTTCACTGCTATGAGTGAATAAGTCGTGGTCGCGGCTGGAGTGATAGTGGCGCTGCCCGTAGCATTAACTGTGCCCAAGCCCTGGTCAATGACGATATTCGTGGCATTGGACACGTTCCAGTCAAGCACCGCAGAACCGCCCGCCGGAATGGAGGTTGGATTGACGTTAAATGAGTTGATTACCGGCAGGCTTGCTGATGATCCGAACGGCCATATACACGAAGCCATTAGAACCGGTAGCAGTAAAAACATAGCTGCAAGCTGGAGAAAATATCTGATTTTCATATCCGGATTCTATCCTCCTCTATCAAATCAATATCACAGATATCCACTGGAAACAGCGCTAAAAGGTTTATTTCATAGATACGGAGAAAAATCAAGCTTCCGTCTTCAGTTTCTCGATGAGAGTATCACTGTATTCGAGGTTAGAGAAGACGCGCTGCACATCATCGAGCTCTTCCAGCTTCTCAAGCAGTTTGACCGTCTGCAGGGCTTCCTTCTCCGCCAGGGATACGGTGTTCTTAGGTATCATGGTGACCTCGGCAGATACGGGTTTCTTGCGCTTTTCGATTGCCTGCTTGACCAGCTCGAATTCCTTCGGGTCCGTATAAATTTCCAGCAGGCCCTTATCTTCCCTGACATCCCTGGCCCCGGCATCTATAGCGAAAAGCGAGAACTCATCCGCATCTATACCGGTGGTATCCACCGTTATCACGCCGGTATTTTCAAACATCCATGCCACGCAGCCGTTTTCGCCCAGGCTGCCGTTGTATTTCAAAAATGTGCTCCTGATTTCCTGGACGGTGCGGTTACGGTTATCGGTCATGGCTTCCAGCAAGACGGCAACTCCGGCCGGCCCATACCCTTCCATCATCATCTCTGTGAGGCTAGCCCCCTCCGCCGTACCACTGCCCTTTTTGATGGCGCTCTCGATATTGTCCTTGGGCATGTTGTTTTCACGTGCTTTCAGGACGGCCAGCCGCAGGCGGAAGTTGGCTTCAGGATTGGGTCCACCATGCCGCACAGCGACTATGATCTCACGCGTCAGCTTGGTAAACATTGCGCCGCGGCGCGAGTCCGCAACGCCTTTCTGCCTTTTTATCTGCGCCCACTTAGAATGTCCGGACATTTTCTCCCCTCACCGTGAATATTTTTATCCGCTGCGTATTAAGAATAAAACATATTGCAATCATCTGCAACAACTTGCATACAGCCATTTTTCTCAGCTTGAATTAATTTGATGTTATAATGATGCAACATTTTCCAGTTCCTGCAATTGTAGTTTACTATGTTGGACCAACTGCTTTCACTGAATATCCCTCCAGAACTCGTGGTCATGCTGATCTCAGCCTTGCCCATAGCCGAACTGCGTGTGGCAATACCGGTCGGCATGCATACTTTCGGGATGCCGTGGTACTGGGCATTTACAATATCCATCATCGGCAATATGCTTCCTGTTCCCATACTATTGCTGTTTTTCGATTCGCTGGCAAAGCTGGTGAGCCTGGTAAAGCCCGGGAAAAAGCTGGTGGACTGGGTCTTTGAACGTACCCGCAAGCATGAAAAGACGATTCAAAAATATGAATGGCTGGGGCTGGCACTCTTCGTAGGCATCCCATTGCCGATGACGGGTGCATGGACCGGATCCATACTTGCTTTTATAATGGGGCTCAAATTCTTCCCTTCACTTCTTTCCATATTCTGCGGTGTGCTCATCGCCGGGGCGATTGTTACAGCCCTGTCCCTGCTGGGCTGGATAGGGGCGATAATTGCTGGAGTTGCCCTGACCATAATGTTAATACTGGGATGGTGGCGGATTTAATCACCAGTTGTAACCTGTAAAGCACCGTAACCGATGGCTCAAATAAATAATCTGGCAAACCTGAAAAAGGTAGTTGACGGCTACATGTCGCAGGTGCCCATGGTGCGTGAGCACTGTGAGCGCTGCCTTGCCAGCGCCAGGTGGCATGGAAACGCCCTGCTGATGGTTATCGACGCCGCTTTCGATTCCATCGGGTTGAACTATTTCCAGTCCGTTGTTCCCAAGGTCGAACTTTTCAGGCAGAAATATGTTGAAAGCGGGAAAATAGTCACTATGGAAGATCTTGTCAAGGCACCCAATGATAAACTCAGAGAAATATGGAAGAACAGCAGGTCGTGGAAAGTTGCCAGAGAAATTGCAGCCTACCTGGCCAGGCTCAAGATACAGTACGAATATGACGATCGAACGGCATTAATCCATTGGGCAAAGAACGCACCGCTTGCAGGTTGGGAAGAAGATCCAATCGGCAGCATAAGCGGAGTTGGCATTAATACGTATCAATATCTGCGCATGATGGGCGGAGTGGATACGGTGATGCCAGATAAAATAGTTAAAAAAGTCATCTATGAAATACTTGGGAAGGCCAGGGTTGACACGCCGCAGGATGACATCGATTTCGTGCTCTTCGTGGAGGAGATAGCGCCGCAGGTGGGGTACAAAGCCATCGAGCTATGCTGGATGACGTGGCTGATACAATCGGAGGCCGGCCTCAGCAGGACGGAGAAATATGCATCCCTTCTTCCCAAAATATGAGTTAGTAAGATAATGCTTTTCGCCTGCATGATTTACCTTATAATAGGGGCATTACTGGTCCTGTTGATTAAAGAAAAAGGAAGTGCATTTGGCAGAGCAATCGCCTGAACCGACCGGCAGCCGGAAAAGGGGATTCTGGAACAAAGACAGGGTGTTACAGTTCGTTACACTCGTATTTGTTTTAGCATTAATCGCTGTTTTAATCTGGCAGAGGAAAAACGTAGCCGAATTCTCCATTGTGCTGGCTAAATATTATGGTCTGAAATACCTGGCCATTTTTCTCATATCCATGGCCGCTTCGGCCACCCTTGTTATCCCAATTCCTGGCCTTGCACTTACATCTGCTATCGGAGCAATTTCTGTTGGCCCGTTTGATCCTGTATGGATAGGTATATCGTCTGGAATCGGGGCAACACTCGGTGAATTAACGGGATATATGCTGGGCTATAGCGGCCGTATAGCGGTTCCTGAATCCAAGACCTATGAGAGGGTAGTTGGGTGGATGTCAAAATGGGGCAGCCTGACGATCTTTCTGCTGGCGCTCCTGCCAAATCCTTTATTTGACCTGGCCGGAATGGCCGCAGGCATACTAAAATACCCCATATGGAAATTCATATTGATAGGTGCAGCCGGCAGGATACCCAAGCATATCCTTTTTTCCTATCTCGGTTACTGGGGTATCCACTTCATGCCACATTAGAATAGAGATTGAGGGTTAGGAATTGCAACAGGAAAAATCGAGAGAGAAAATACTCGACGATCTCGAACAAAAAGCTGGAGATTACGAGGAGCTGTTCGGAAGCTGCGCGCAGGGTACCTTGCTTGCTCTACAGGAGCAGTTCCATTTGGGCAATTCGCAGACCCTCAAGGCTGCCACCGCCATGCCGGGCATTGCGCTCAGGGGAGACACCTGCGGCGCAATTATCGGTGCCATAATGGCTCTGGGCCTGGCCTTCGGCCGCGAGAAGCCGGAGGATTTACAGGCAGTCCAGCGCGCCACCAGCGCAGCCCGCAAGCTGTGTAAGCGTTTTGAGCAGGAATTCGGAAGCTGCAACTGCCGCGACGTGCAACATCACATATTCGGCAGGAGCTTTAACCTCGCCGATCCAAAAGATGTATTGGAATTCGTCAATGCCGATGCCTCCAAGAAATGCCGTGCACCGGCTGGGAAAGCCGCACGTATCGCCGGTGAGCTAATACTGGATAGCCAGAAATAAGTATTCCAGCAACATGAATTAGTTACAGATAACAGGCTAATCATAAAGGAACGGGCCCCGATATAGCTTAGGGCCCGCTGATTTTATAGAGAGCAGCACAGCTAATTATTACCAATCCGCTGCCCTGCAACCCTGCGCCTTTGTAGTTGGCGCGGAGAGCGGATGTTTCCACTTTCTGGTGCAGACACCGTGTAATCAAAGCCTTGCAGCGTCCGTCGCTCCAGCGTCGCCTTGAGAATATCCTCAATATCGTGCACCAGGGCTGTGTCTGCACCTGTCACGAATGTTAACGCATCGCCCTTTTTCTCAACCCTTCCCGTGCGGCCGATGCGATTAATATATGCATCCGTGCTCTCGGGCATGTCGTAATTAATGACGTGCGAAATACTCAAAACATCGATGCCACGGGCGGCAATGTCGGTCGCCACCAGGACCTTAAACGAGCCGGCACGGAAGCCATCAAGCGCGGCCTGACGCTTGTACTGAGACAAATTGCCTTGCAGTGAGGTTGCCTTGAAGCCCGCCTTTTGCAGCTGCTGCGCAACACGCTCGGTGCGGTGTTTGGTACGCGTAAAGACAAGCACGGACTCCGTTTTATTTCGACGTAAGAGTTCTATCATCAGCGCTGTTTTCAGATGCTGCTTAACCGGGTACAACGCGTGTGACACGGTGGTTGCAGGTGCCGTGCGGCCGATTTGCACTGTGACCGGATTATGCAAGGTATCCTGCACCAGCCTCCGGATATCACTGGGCATAGTAGCTGAGAATAGGAGTGTCTGGCGTTGTTTTAGCAGGCACTTCAAAATACTCTTGATGTCGGGTAGAAATCCCATGTCAAACATCCGGTCCGCCTCGTCTATTACAAGAACCTCCAGGTTTGATAAATCTATAGTACCTTTCCAGAGGTGGTCGAGCAGCCGGCCGGGGCAGGCAACCGCTATTTCGACCCCGCTGCGCAATCTCCGGATCTGTTGATCCATGCTCACACCGCCGTAAATGGCGATACTTTTCAGCCCGGTTTTTTGTCCCAATTCATCGATAGCCTCGCACGTTTGCTCAGCTAATTCACGTGTGGGCGAGATTACAGCAGCGCCGATGCGACCCCTGGGGAGCTGCAGCAGGCGCTGCAGGACTGGCAGCACGAAGGCGGCAGTCTTACCGGTCCCGGTCTGAGCCAGGCCAATGACATCACGGCCTAGTATGATTGGAGGAATCGCTTGAAGCTGGATAGGTGTGGGTTTAGTGTAACCAAGCGCCCGCACACCAGCCATGATGCTCGGGTGCAAATTAAAGTTTTGAAAACTCATTGGATGACCTCATATTTATTTAATTTTAGCCAGGGTTCGGGCCATCCAATACTTAGAATAAATCTGGAAGGATTATAAGAAGCTTGTAATAACCTGAACTTGAACTGGGTATATTGTACATTAAAAGTATCCTCTTTGTAAAAAGAGTAAAGTATTTAATCTAGGTAAGTCTTCTCCATTAATAAAAACCAGACTCTGACGTAGAATTAGAGCCCGTTTGATTTCCTGGTGGAGGCGAGGGATGCCTGGGCTCCATCATACCGAAATATCCTGTACCTATTAAAGCAAAGACACGCTCTGGCAATTAAATTCGACCGTCCAATTTATTCCCATCAGGAGGTTTAATATGGCCAAATTAGACTTTATTAAAGATAATTTGGAGTGTACTTCTTGTGGCTGTGTTATGGTGCCAGATGCTACCAAATGTCCAAATTGTAATACGGATTATAACTATGACGAAAAACAAAACCCTGACCCCAATAGTAACTTTTATCCGGGCGAACTCAGAGATAAAAGGCCAGACACAGAGGTAATAACTGTTCGTTATAGATTAATTTGTCCTCAGCACGATAGGATTGATATCCGATCTGCTGTCACTGTTTCGACAGTCAAATGTCCTTTCTGTTGAGCACCTAGGTATCTCACTTATACTTAGTTCTGGCCAGGGAAAATAGTTTTTCTTAATAGAATGACTTGAGCCATTGATTATAAAGTTCTTTCGAAGAAATCCCAATTTTGCTATTTAAAGCAGTTTCAAATGTTTCGCCACCGCTGACAATCACAAGTATCTGCTTTAAAGTATCCTCATTAAACGTCGAGATTATATATCTGACTAACTCAAACGAATTGGGGTACAATGGGTATATAGCTGCCTTCTCGGTTGGATAACTAGTAGAATAAGAAATAACTGGAACCGACTAAATTATCTCATCGTGCAGTTGCCAATGCTTATCGGGAAGGGCAAAAAGTAGTCATAACCGACCTTGAACATATGGTGGATCATGACATTGATATGAACACAATTATTATCGTCGGAAACTCAAAAACATTTACCGTAAACAATCGCTTGGTTACGCCTCGAGGCTATAGCACAAAGTACATTTTAAGAAACGACCCTGCCAACCATGAAAATTATTGAAAGGCGGAGCCAGTATTTGAATTCTTCCGGGAGCTTCAATAGTTGAAAGCGATAGTGATTGCCGGCACAACCAGCGGCGTGGGTAAGACCACTATAGCTGTGGGTCTTATGGGAGCTTTACGGCGTCGTAAGCTCAAGGTACAGCCCTTTAAGGCCGGGCCGGATTATATCGACCCCAGCTATCACACAGGGGTAACAGGTGAACCCTCACGTAACCTGGATACCTGGCTCCTTCCCGATTCGGCGGTATTGGAATTATTCGCCCGTGCCATGATGGGAAAGGATATAGCTGTTATCGAGGGGGTGATGGGTCTATTCGACGGTCACTCTTCGAAGGGCGATGATGGCAGCACGGCCGAGTTGGCCAAGCTGCTTGGTGCGCCCGTGATACTGGTTGTGGACAGCCGTAAGGGAGCCCGTAGTCTGGCGGCAATGGTAGCCGGCTATAAATCATTTGATACATCTCTTAAACTTTGCGGGGTCATTCTCAACGGCATTGGCAGCGAAAGGCATTTGAAGATGTGCCAGGAAGCCATAGAACACTACACAGGAGTATCTGTGCTCGGATACCTGCCCCTGCGTGAAAACCTGTCCCTCCCGGAGCGCCACCTTGGGCTCGTCCCTGCCGTAGAGCATCCTGCCAACCAGGAATTTTTCGACCTTCTCATAGCGCAATGTGAAGCTACGTTACAAATCCCCGAAATCATTCGCCTTTCCGAGAAAGCCAGTGTCCCTGAAATGGAGCCCTTACTGTTTCCACCGGTATTAAAACCGCCCATCGTTAAGATTGCAGTGGCAAAGGACAAAGCCTTTAGCTTTTACTATCAGGACAATCTCGACCTTCTGGAAGCCTGGGGAGCAGAGATCATGCCGTTCAGCCCTTTGCAGGATACCGACTTGCCTGAAAATGTCTCAGGTATTTATATCGGAGGCGGTTTCCCCGAACTCCATGCTGCAGACCTGGCAAGCAACTTCTCGATAAAGCATAAATTAAAAGAGGCCGTCAAACGTGGCATGCCTGTTTACGGAGAGTGTGGTGGTTTAATGTACCTGGGACGGAGTATCAGTGACTTTCATGGAAATGAATTCCCCATGGTGGAGGCCATACCGGTCTCATCGAGGCTCGATAGCCACCGTCTTAGCCTGGGTTACAGGACGGTACAGGCCCTGAATGACGGCCCTGTCCTCCGCAATGGTGAGGTAGTTCGCGGCCATGAGTTCCACTGGTCCATACTGGATGATAGCCAGATGCCCGCCAATGCGTACAAATTTCTGGAAAATAATGAGCGCCTCGAAGGCTTTCAGATAAATAACCTGCTTGCTTCCTACGTTCACCTTCATTTCGGCAGCTTGCCTTACTTGGCGCAGTGCTTTGTAAATAACTGCCTGAAGTTCCAGGCGCAACAAGGCAGTTAAGTTTTACAGGCCCGTCATGCCTGATGATGCCGGTATCCAAGAAAATGAGATTGTATGTTCTCTGCAACTGGTGGAGGCGAGGGAGGGTCGGGCTCCATCTAACCGTCCTATCATCGACTTGCTAAAACAAAGACGGGCACTTGGAGTTTTATTCAATTCCTGATTTTTAGGAAGGATATTTACGCATAAAAGTAAATAATATTACCATCGAACAATCATCGGGATGTACGTTATGCCGTGCTAAAAATCGAAGAGCAAAGGTATCTGTGAATTAACATCGGATATGTATGTTCAACCATGAATAAAAAAGGACTGATTTTCGAGGTAGGTCATAATTTGTTTAAAGCAAAATGATTGAAATAATGACACCTGCTTGGACCACCCAATAGATTTCAACCTTCAACAGCAATGCCCCAAATGCGGCAACGGCAAGCAAAGTACGCCACAAATCCCAGGGTATCTTCAAAGCGAACAGAACCGTCACTGACAAGAGAAGGCCAACGAACGAAGCGATGACACCTGCAATCGCCTTGTTGAACATGGGAAAGGAACGAAACTTATCAAAATAGGGAGCAACCCCCACTACGATCAGAAAAGACGGCAAGAATATGCTTACAGTTGCGATACCGGCACCCAGCAGCCCATAAAGGAGGTACCCTATAAACGTGGCGGTTATTACAATAGGGCCGGGCGTCACCTGTCCCATGGCAATACCATCCAAAAACGTCTTGCTATCCATCCAGGAGTTCACATTTACCACCTCATGGAACATCAAAGGTACAGAGGCAAACCCACCCCCAAAGGCGAAGAGGTCTATACGGAACATCAATGCTGACAGGTCAAAAAGCCCACGATTCACGAAAAAGAGCACCACGAACCCCACAGCGGCCGCGCCCAGAATAACAAGCACGGAACGATACGTGGTGATCTGCCTATCCGCCGCTACAGAGCTAGGTGTCGGCTGTCGTAGATAGATCAATATGCCGGCAAGTGCGGCCAGGAGAATCACAATAAATGGAGATACACCAAATCCGAATAGTACAGCCGCTACAACCGCTATCACAGCCGCTTCCCAGTTTTTTACATTTGTTCTGCCGAAAGTAATAGCTGCATTGGCAACTATTGAAACGATGATGGCCTGCAAGCCATTGAATGCAGATACTACCGTCGGCAATCCCCTGTTCTGCACATAGAGCGCAGACAAAGCCGTCATGAATAAAAATGCCGGCAGACCAAAGCCGACGAATGTGACCGCAGCCCCGGATACACCGCGCAACTTTAGGCCTACATAGGTGGCGGTCTGCATGGCTGTAGCTCCGGGCACCATCTGGCAGAAGGCGATGCCATTCTTGAACGAAGTATCATCTATCCATTTCTTCTGCTCGACAGCCATCCGGCGGATGTAGGCCACCATGGCAGGGCCGCCAAATGCGGTGGCTCCGAGCCGAAGGAATGACAAGAACAACCTGGCCAAGGACGGTACTTTTTCAACTGACTCGATTGGCATTAGCTCCAGAGAGAAATCTGTGGCCCATTCTATTGACAGACTTCAGGTTTTATATCCAGAATAGGTGTTCCATCCGACATGTCCAATCCTTTGACCTGGATGACGTTGCCATCTATTGCCAGGACTTCCAAGAGTGATAGACCGACAGGGTTGGGTCGGATTGGTGAATGAGTACTGAAAACGCCCACCTGCTCTTCACGGATTGGGGGCTTGATCCTCATGAATTGTGAAGAGAAGTTCGGGCTTTGATGGAAATGGAAAATCACGTAGATGCGCTGACCAGGTTTAATATCTCCAAGTCCTTCTACATAGGACTCATCAATGACCAATTCCCCTTTCACATCTGATACAGACCAACTCCGGGGAATTGTTTCAGCATCAGTGGACACAAAACCAATAGGTTTCATTTCAATAATCACGTTGTCTGCCTTCTTCTATCACGTTTATCTGGTTTTTCATATTTCGTCACTGCCACTTTCAGACTGTCTTCTTCAACTCGGCGATCCGCTCTTCTACTCCCGTGGCTTCTGCCTTGAGTTGTTTAAGGTATTCCTCCAGCTGACTGACGATCTCTTCCTTACTGATAAAGCGCCTCTGTCCAAACCAGCCACCTCCGTGATGACCTCCGCAGCCACAATTGCAGCCACAATCACAGCCGCTGCTGTGATGCAGCCTGGTTCCGATCGGATAGCCATGATGACCTGACCACTCCCCATGTGCCTGACCCATCCCGTGCTGTTCGCCGTGACCATGTTGCCCGCAACCGCATTCAGTCTCTTGATACATCTGTTTTCTCCTTCTTATTACAATGATTACCACACAATTCTTCATCATGCGGCTCTTGTATCCTCAATACGTCTGATAGTACATTACGATAACGATCCAAGGCTTCTAAATTCATAAAGTAGTGAATGTGATAGCCACGCCGCTCTGCCTTAACCAGCCCGACGACTCTCAGCACTCGTAGGTGCTGGGAAACGGCCGACTGGGTCACCCCAAGAAGCCCGGCTAGAGCATTAACACATAAAACGTTCTCAGACTGACGGCATAGTAATTTGACCAGTTTAAGCCGAGTGGTATCGGCCAAGGCACCGAACATTTCTGCTTGCCATTCAGCAGTTTCCTCGGCAGTGCGTTCATTACCCATATTTGTATAAGTATTCACTAATATACTAATATTATAATGGCCTGGACAGAATGTCAAAATGCTTATACGGGAAGATGTAAGACTGACCCCCCGTAATTGGACAGATGTGGTTAGGAATACCGGCAGAATCAAAACAGGGTAAGCTAAAATAAGGGAGAAAGGATTCTACCATGCAAGAGAAAAGGAACTTCACCCCGGAATTTAGGTGTCAGGTGATCGAGTAACTATTAAGCGGAGTTAGCCGCCCTGCTCAACTATCCAATAATAGCAAATTAATAAGGAATAAGAATGGGGATTGATAAAATATAAATGTTAAACGATAAATTTGTTGAATACCTGACTACTGAGCCGCTATTTGGTCCATATTCTATTTGGCTCGCCGAATTGTGCAAGATAACAAATGGAATGCATGTTCTGGATGTTGGATGTGGGATTGGAGTAAGCACCTTTCCATTACTCGACATTATCGGCCCAAAAGGGAAAATAGCAGGTGTAGACATTTCACTTCACCTAATATCTCAGGCTCTAAAACGGGCAGTATACTTGCAAGTTCCCAATGCCTCTTTCTCTGTTTGTAATGCAGAAAAACTTGATTTTCCCGATAGTATTTTTAACAGTGTGGTGAGTAGTTTTGTCATAAATCAGGTGAGTGATAAGTCGCAGGCTCTTAGCGAGATGATAAGAGTCTTAAAACCAGGGGGGTACCTTGGATTTACAATTCCAGGACTCGACCATTTCAAAGAATTTTTTAATATTGCTGCGAGTATTCTCAAAGAAGAGTCGTTTTACCGTCAAAAGAATAAACTTCAAACTGGTTCGGATACCTATCAAGCGTTATTAAGAAGTTTGGGGATTGTAGACTTGCAGGTATATTCCAAGATCGCATCAGTTAACATTTCCACTACAGAGGAATACGATGTTATTTTGAAAACAAGGGGACCTCAAAATGCAGTCCTATCAAGATTGCCGGAAAATCGCAGGGCTGCAATATGGCAAGAGATTCTCGATGAATTCAATGAAAAACTCAAGAAAGATCAGTATTTGCATCTTACGATAAGCGCACACGGATTTGTCTTAAGAAAGCCTTTTATGTGACAAGTCTGACCAGATCGCGGTCAGCTGCGTCGGTTATGCTAACCGATGCTTTATTTTGGCTAAGAATGGCTCTGGTTCTCTATCCAAATAAATGGACGGGGAGCCCGAGGGTCTGACAACCGTCCTGTTAGATATAAAAAAGCTAAAATCTTATGGATTTTAGCTTCAAATTCCCTGGTGGAGGCGAGGGAGGGTCGAACTCCCCGTCCAGAAAAAAGTTGCCAGAACTTCTACAGGCGTAGCCGGCACTTTAATCTTACCTAGTCTGCCTCTGTCGACGGAGTTAAACCAGGCCAGCCAATTAAAACTTAGCCAGTCCCCATCGGCGTCAGGACTGTTGCACCCCGGCATTTCGTCACCCAATCCCAACCCGCCGGGACGGGGTCAGGTTGGATGGTGCGGCCTAGTTAGGCAGCAACAGGAACTGCTTCTTCGGCAGTTGTTTTTTTGCCACCTGATTTACGAGGTAGATGGCGCCTCGGCCTGCCGTCCTGTGGGCTTTTCCCTGTCGAAGCCACGCGCCCCCATAAATATAAAATTTTTAATGTGCTCAGCGGGTTTTTTTCTTCAGTGCCCGCTCAACTTCACGCTCGGTCTCACGCCGGGCGATGGCATCCCGCTTGTCGAACATCCGCTTGCCCCTGCCCACACCAAGTTCCAACTTCGCGACGCTGCCTTTAATATATAACCGCAGAGGCACCAGTGTCAAACCCTTCTGGCTTGCCGTTGCAGCCAGCTCTTCTATCTGCTTGCGGTGCAGCAACAGCTTGCGCGGCCTGTCTGGCTGGTGCGTATCATGCCCGGATGCCTGGTACGCAGCAATATGCGCGTTGAAAAGCCAGAGCTCCCCCTTATCCGGCCTGGCATAGGCGTCCCTGATATTAACGTGTCCTAACCGGATAGATTTTATCTCGGAGCCCTTGAGGGCAATGCCAGCCTCATAGCTTTCCAGGATATGGTAATCATGGTAAGCCTTTCTATTTACAGTAATCGTCTTGCTGTTTTCCATATGTGTTAAAATTCTATCACCACGGGCAGTATAAATATATAAGCGGGGGTGAGGCTATGTCCAGTTTTTTCGAGAAATACTGGCTGATCGTAGCGGCGGTTCTGATAATCAGCCTCATCGCTGGAGGCGTATCTTTAGCTATCAGATTAGCCCATTTCCAGCCTGTGGAAATATCTCTCAAAGACGCCAGGGATGCTGCCGTCACCGGTGATATTTACATCGATGGCGCTGTTTACCGTCCCGGGCTCTATCCCGCTAAATACGATGATACTATCACAACCGCTATCGGCGCGGCCGGTATTTCCGATAATGCCGACCTCGGCAAAATAAAGATACACGTTCCTCTAAAAGACGAGGCCATGCAACCGCAGAGGGTCAATCTTAACCGGGCCGAACCCTGGCTTTTGCAGGCTTTACCCGGCATAGGTGAAGGCAGGGCAAAGGCTATAACTGACTACCGCAGTAAAAACGGCCCCTTCCGCAATATAGACGACCTGCTGAAGATCCAGGGCTTCGGCAATTCCGTGGTAGATAAAATCAGGGATTTTGCCTGCATCGAGGATTAATATCCCATGCCATTATTTTATCTCAGCCTCTCCTGGCTAGCGGGCATTTTTACAGGCTCCTTTATCGCCTTGCCTGTCTGGCTCCTCGCCATACCGTTCGCAGCGATCGCCCCGGTTCTCTTATTGAGGCGCTACCGGAAGACCATTATCCTCGCCGGCTTCTGCCTTCTCATTTTTATAGCAGGCGCCCTGCGCTACCAGTCCACACTACGTCCTCTGGATCATACTCAGCTCCAATTCTACAACGATGACAGGATAGTCCAGTTCGAGGGCATGATAACTGACGCCCCGGAAATAAAACGTTCCTCAACAGTATTCCGTTTTTCCGCATCGAGCATAATGATAGGAGATGTTAAATCGGGAGTAAGCGGAGATGCCCTTGTCCGTTTGCCCTTCTACAGGGAGTTACATTACGGCGATGTCCTTCAGTTAAAGGGTAAACTTGAAACCCCGCAGCAGTTTGAAGATTTCGATTATAAAAACTACCTTGCCAACCAGGGAATTTACTCGGTCATGAACTACCCCTCTGTAGTTATATTGGATAGAGATAAGGGCTTGGCGCCGTTATCCTGCCTTTATTACGTACGGGGCAAGTTGGCCGACAGCCTCTCACGGTCTCTGCCGGAACCGCAGAGTTCCCTGGCACAGGCAATTATGCTCGGGCTTCGCGGTAGCATACCAGACTCACTTATGCAGTTATTCTATATTACCGGCACAACTCATCTCCTGGCCATTTCCGGACTTAACCTTACGATCATCCTGGGAATAATCCTGTCAACCGCGATCTGGCTTTTCGGCAGGAAAAATAAAATTTATATCTGGTTATCGCTGGTGCTGATATGGCTCTATACAGCACTCACAGGGATGCCCGCAACCGTAGTACGCGCTGCCATCATGGGCAGCGTATTTTTACTTGCGGAGATGCTCGGCAGGCAACGCAATGCACTGGCGGCGCTATCGTTGGCAGCAGCCTTGATGGCCGCAGTAGAACCAGGTGTTCTCCGGGATGTAAGCTTCCAGCTCAGTTTCCTTTCCATGCTCGGGCTGGTGTTTATGCTGCCATATTTAAATAAATTCTCGGGACTGGCACCGCCTACTCACAGCAACCCGTTTATAGCGTCGTTGAGAAAAATCGTCCTTATTGGCTCCGGCACTGCACTGGCGGCTATACTTGCCACCTGGCCTGTAATCGCCATGAACTTCCACTCTTTTTCCTGGGTAGGCATGCCAGCGACCTTCTTCGCCATGCCTTCATTTCCCGGCATCATCATCATTTCAATATTCACTGCGGTAGCCGGATTGATATGGCAACCGCTGGGTTATTTAGTCGGGTGGATCGCCTGGCTTTTCCTGAGCTATTTCTTGTTCATCCTGCAAATATTCAGCGCCATACCGTTTGCATACATACAGAATATTAAACTGCAGCCATGGATGGCATTAATCTATTACTTAACTTTAATTGGTGTCCTGCTTGCAGTAAATAACCTGAATACGGTTTCCGGCTTCCTCAAGTCATCCTGGCAGAAAACCGCAGGTGCTGTAATCATCATGAAACGCGGTTCATGGAAAACTTACAGCATCTGGCTGCTGACTCCATTATTAGCCGGTAATATACTGATCTGGCTTGCCTTTGCCAGCCTGCCCGATGGCAGGCTTCATGTGAGCGTACTCGATGTCGGGCAGGGAGAGGCAACTCTCATCAGAACTCCGCTCGGGCAAAATATCGTCATCGATGCCGGACCTGACGTTAATTCGGCCTGCGTGCAGCTGGGTAAAGAGTTGCCGTTCTGGGACAGGAAAATAGATTTGCTGATACTGACACAGCCGCAATCCGATCATATCTCGGGTTCAATTCAGCTTGTAAAAAATTATGACGTTAGAAACGTCGTCGTATCCAACGTGCACTGTAACGCAGCCTTATATAAAGATCTGAAGGACGAAATCAAAAACAAACCGGTTAAAATGCTCACAGTATTCCTGGGGCAACAGATTGATCTCGGAGACGGCATATTGATGGATGTGCTAAATCCACCGCTAACCCCTCATCAAGGAACGGATGACGATATCAATAACAATTCTATCGTGCTCCGTCTGCACCGGGATAATATCAGTTTTCTCTTTACTGCAGACATCTGTGAGGAAACAGAACGTTATCTGATCGAAAACCGCGCAAGGCTTAACAGCGATGTTTTAAAAATCGCCCACCACGGCAGCAGAGGCTCCACCACCGACAGCTTCCTTGCAGTTGCGGACCCTTCCATCGCCGTTATCTCGGCGGGTGCAAATAACAGGTTCGGCCACCCTCATCAGGAAGTAATTGACAGGTTGCGCGAACATATGGGAAGCGACAGGATATTTCTTACCTCAACTTGTGGGACAATCGAGTTCATAACCGACGGGCAGAGGCTCTGGCTCAAAACCGAGAGAGCACTTGATTAGGCCCCTGTGCGTAATAGGAGAATAAATCATTTACAAAATCAACAAACTTTCATTATCGTTAAGGATGGGCTATAGTTAGGTAAATGGTTTGAGGAGGAATTTATGAACGACAGGGTTGCTATATTCATCGATGGTAGCAATCTTTACCATTCTTTGAAAAACAATTTTAAGAGGTTCGACCTTAATTTCGCCGAGTTCGTACGCAAGCTCTGCGGGACAAGGCAGTTGGTGAGGGCGTATTACTACAACGTCCTTCAGGATCCCACGCAAAGGTCAGAAGGTCACCGCGAGCAGGGGGAATTCCTGGACACACTGCGCAAGACACCTTATATGGAAGTGAGGCTTGGCAGCATCAAGCTATCACAGGGCGTACCCGTTGAAAAAGGTGTGGACGTGATGCTTGCCACCGACCTGCTGTACTTTGCCAGCAACAATTTCTACGACATCGCCATCCTGGTCAGCGGTGACGCCGATTTCTGTTACACCCTGCAGGTTGTCAAGAACATGGGCAAACATGTGGAAGTCGCGTATTTTGAAAACGCCGCTGCCAAAGACCTGCTAAATATCGCGGATTACCTGCACCCACTCGACAGGAAGTTCTTTGCCGGATTATGGGCGGGTTTTAAGTTCCCCAGGCGGAAAAAACCGGTGCGCTATAGACAAACTGCCACCAATCCTGTAATCACTGCTCCTGCCAGCGTCGAAGAACAGAACTCACTTTTTGATCAAGCGTGACATCCGGAAATTCCCTTTTTATCCGGTCTGCCGTTACCTCTTCGCCGCTTATACTATAAATCTTCACTTGCCCACGGGCTTCCACGATCAGGAAAGCCGGCTGCTTGGTAACATAGAAAGACGGTGAGCCCTTGATTCCCCTGTGTTTAAGTGAAATTCTTACCAGCGCGGTGATATTTACCTGATCAGCAACCAGAGCTGTTTCAACAATTAATATTTCCTTTTCCATCGTTTTCCAATTAATTTCTGTCCTGCACTCCAGGCCGCTGGTGAAAAAATAAAGGCAATACAGGGTAGGGTGGCTTCCACGGGACGCACCTGCGCACGGGTTTTCAAATACCCTTTGCAGGATCAGGTCCTCTTCAAAGGCGGGCTGCAGCTTGATATCGTTATTATCCTGTTGATTTAAAATGAGTACCACTGGCAGCAATAAACCACATAGCATGCCTGTATAGTAGTCGTCGCCTAGGCTGACGCGTAAATCCGTATCAATACTGATGACTTTAACAACACGGAATAGCCGTTTTAATAACAGCCAGAGCCTCTCCCACAAACCACTGATTTGTATAACATCGAACGCTTTTTCGAGCCTGCCAAGATGATCTACTCCGGGTTTTTTCTCCGCTTCCCTACCGCGTTTGCGCTCTTTGCCAGCTTCCCACGAAATCCGGCAAAAAAAATTCCTGAAGCGCAATCGGAGACTGGAATGTTCGCGGAACTGTGCAAGAAGTTCAATTTCCAGGGGCAGGCACAACAGGATTAATACTAAAGCTAATAGAATTAGAAATACAATGAGGAAGAGCAATTTTTAGGATTCCTTTTTCTTCTCTCCCCATTTGTCAGCGATTTTTTCCACCACTCCTGGGACTTTTTCACCCAGCTTTTCAATGGCGGCAGCCACACTGCTCTTTATCGGCTCTATCCTGACACCGTCTTTATCTATGACTATTACGGCTATGGGCCTCATGCCACCGGCGCCGCCCGTGCCACCTTTAACTCCCTCGCCCGGCTGCTTGGCATCTACTTTTCCGCCGCCAGCAGCACCGAAACCAAACCCCATGCTGAGAAGCGGGATCAACGTCGTTTCACCGATCGTAATGGGTTCACCGACGACTGTCTTACTGCTCAGTACCTTCTCAATCTGGCTCAGGGTGGTTTTAACCATATTTTCTATATCTTCCATTTATATTCCTCCGTTCAATGCCGGCAATAACTTCAAGACGTCCTGACCCTATTTTAGCTTAAGAATTAATCCCTGTGAAGCCAGTGATCCGGTGAAGTTAAATCTCTGAGAGCGTTAATTACCTGTTGGCGTGGTAAATTTCCAGGTTGCCGATATCGATCCAGAGTTCACTGAAGGGATAGGCAAACACTATATCCCTCTCCACCAGGTATGCAATAAAGTTGCCCAAATTATCCTGGCTGGCTTCCCGGCAGAACTCAGCGATGAAGGGGAAAACCCTGGAAGGGATAATCCAGCATGCCGTCGCAATGAGGCTCGATTTAGGCGATGCGGGTTTTTCTTCGAGTTCAGTTATTCTGTTGCCATCGACCTTGATTACGCCGTACTGTGTGGCTTTTTGGGGATCGCCCACATCGTATACCGCCACCAGCACATTGCTCCCGTTGTAGGCAGATATAAAGCTGGATAAATCGAACTCGAAATAATTGTCGCTGCCGAAAAGCAAGAGGTCTTCATTAATGTTCTTTTGCTTGATCCAGTGGTTGAGCGACCCGACGGCGCCGAGTTTTTCTTCGTCCGAATATACATTCTCCACACATATCGTTATTGCTCTGTTCTGGTGCTTCTGCCAATCATAGAAATCGGCCTCGAACTTCTTATTCACATTGACCAGTATGTCCATATCTTTCGGGATCTTATCGACGATATGGTTAATCATCGGCTTTCCCTTGTACGGCAGCAGGGCCTTGGCATTGTTAAACGTTAGAGGATAAAGCCTGATCCCGAACCCACTGGCAAGTATCAAGCACTTCATTTTCCTGAATACCCCCCTTATCAGCTCTCAACATTGATTAAATTCAAAGTTTACCTTACCCGCAATCTGTTATCAATTCCATCAGGCAACGGATTAATCCAGCATGGACACAGGTGTGTCGTGAACATAAAATATAGCCGTGCCAAGAAAAAGAGAACCCCGATTAGTTTTACTGGGCGAAAGAGAAATAACGCTGCAGGGTCAAAGCATTAATTATATTCTCAAACAGAGCCCGCGCATCAGGGGAATCAGGTTGGAGATCCGTCACGATTCAGGCCTGAGCGTCGTCGTACCGAAAAAGTATAGCCAGGACGAGATAAGGGACCTGCTGACTAAAAAATCCCGCTGGATCATGCGCCACCTGCCCGGTATCAAGCCGGTGCAGATGCCGTTATTTCACAAAGAAGCTGACCACGGAGACAGGCTCCCGTATATGGGCAGGCGGATAGAGATCGTGAAAATTCAAGGCAAAAGGTCTTCAGTTGCTTTACAGGGCGACCGGTTGGTCCTCACGCTTGATGGAGCAAAGCAAAGAACTACTAGAATACTGGAACTGTGGTACCGACGGCAGGCAGAAATAGTATTTAGTAAAAAGGCAGATAACTTTATGCAACAGATCGGGGTCAGGTATAAAAAGATACTCATTCGCGGCCAGAGAACCCGCTGGGGGAGCTGCTCACGTCTGCATAACCTGACGCTGAACTGGAAGTTGCTTATGGCGCCGGAACCTATAATTGATTATGTCATCGTTCACGAGCTTGCTCATATAAAACATATGAATCACTCAAAGAGGTTCTGGGACACCGTGGCTAAATTCTGCCCCAGATGGAAAGAGCACAGAAAATGGCTTATAGTACATGAGGATGATCTGAAATCATCAGCCAATTTTGGAGCATAGCTCCTAAAATATGGAGGTAGTGTCTTCGAAATCGACCCTGATAGCGCAGCAGATGGTCACTCTGTGAAATCATCTGTGAAACCATCGTTTGACATATGCTTTCCATGAGAGTTACCATATATCTTTGCTGCGTATAAACAATCGTTAGAGAGATATTTACCACATGCCACACAAATCTTCACTCGATTACAGACCTCTGGAAATAAGGTGGCATGGACGTGGAGGGCAGGGAGCTATCACCGCAGCCAAGATCGTTGCCCAGGCTGCTTATATGAAGGGTTACCGCGGGGTCACTGCTGCCCCTTCATTCGGTGCTGAAAGGCGCGGTGCACCTGTCAGCGCTTCCACCAGGATTGCCAGCGAAACCGTGCTGGTTGTTTCCCAAGTCGAGAAACCGGATATCGTGGTGGTGCTTGATCACACACTACTCAAATACCCCGATGTCACCAGCGGCCTTGGTAAAAACGGCTGGCTGATCGTCAATTCACCACTCTCCCCCAGGGAACTGGGCATCAAAGGCGAATTCAATATCGCCACCGCCGATGCCACCAAGGTATGCCAGGATTTAGAGCTCATAGTTGCAGGGCTTGTTATTGTAAATACTGCGATACTGGGAGCGCTCATACGTGCCACCAGGATAGTGGATATGCTGACAATAGAGAAGGTCATCAGGGAAAGGTTCTCTCACAACTCGGTTGACATCAACCTGTCGGCCATTAAAAAAACTTATGAGATAACAAAGCTGGCAAAATAGGGGATTAAATGGGAACGAGGGAATGTAACCACATATGCGATGAATCATCGCCGGGCATAGGCGAGGCTGGTAAGACCGGCGAGTGGCGTATCTTCCTGCCTGTAATAGACCATAAGAAATGCATCCCGTCCAGGCTGAACAAGCCGACCTGCTTCCTCTGCTGGCTATACTGCCCCGAGGCTGTGATGACCAAAGGCATACCCGTTGCCATAGACCTCGAGTATTGCAAAGGATGCGGTATCTGTGCCCAGGTCTGCCCCGCACAGGCGATAATCATGGTATACGAAGAAAAGAATTCTGGCTGAATAAACTATGGCAGTACAGAGAAAATCAGACATACAGATACTCGATGGTAACCAGGCAGCAGCGCTGGCGGCCAAGCTCAGCCGTGTGCAGGTTGTAGCCGCCTACCCCATAACCCCGCAGACGCCTCTCACGGAAACGCTTTCTCAGTTTATTGAGCAGGGGGACCTGCAGGCCGAATACGTAGCTGTTGAGAGTGAGCATAGCGCTATGGCGGTATGCACTTCGGCTTCCCTGGTCGGGGCGCGCACCTTCACCGCCACGAGCTCCCACGGGCTTGCCTATATGCATGAGATGCTGCACTGGGCTGCAGGCGCCAGGCTTCCTGTCGTACTGGCGTGCGTCAACCGCGCCATCGGCGCCCCGTGGAATGTGCTCAACGATCAGCAGGACTCCATATCCCAGCGAGATACAGGCTGGATCCAGATATACTGCCGCAACAACCAGGAAATTATGGACAGCGTCATCCAGGCTTACAGGATCGCCGAGAGCGTCTATGTGCCTGTGATGGTATGCTATGATGGATACATACTTTCACACACCGAGATGCCCGTCGATGTCCCGGGCCAGAAGGACGTGGACAGGTATCTACCCTCATACAAGCCCCATACCACACTGGACCCTGCCAATCCTAAGAACTACAACCTGGTAACGCTGGCAAACCCGCGCGTGGGAGTGGAGGGCAAGCTCTGCCACGGGTATATGGAACTGCGCTACTTGCTGCAGGAAGCCTTGCAGAACTCGCGGGAAACCATACTGCAGGCCGGCAAGGAGTTTAACGAAATTTTCGGCCGCGATTATGCCAACATGTTCTGGGAGGACAGGGAAGAGGATGCCGAGATAATGATAGTCGCCATGGGCAGCCTTGCAATGGAAGCCATCGTGGCGGCCGACATGCTCAGGGAAGAGGGAATTAAAGTCGGCGTACTCGGGCTCAGGGTATTCCGCCCGTTTCCCAAGTCGGATGTGGTCAGGGCGCTGCGCAAGTCCAAGCTCATAGTGGTTTTCGATAAAAATATCAGCTACGGTTCCGAAGGGGCAACCTGCTCGGAAATCAAATCAGCCCTCTACGGGACATATATTAATGCTGCCATTCGCAATTTCATCGTCGGGCTCGGCGGCCGCGACATCAAGGCCAGGGAACTTGTCGATGCCACCAGGAAAGCCATAGCATCACTTAAAGAAACCGTCTTAAATGCCGAGTATCCGGAATGGATCTGCCAGATCTAGTGGAGAAACCGATTTGAAAGTAAATGCGATTAACTTAACTGAACAGGAATATATACTCCCCGGTAACCGCACCTGCCCCGGCTGTGCGCTATCTCTTGCGTACCGGCATATATTAAAAGCATTGGAAGGCCAGTGTATTGTGACCGTACCTGCAAGCTGCGCCACGGTGATGCACGGCATGTATCCCATCACAGCAGTCAACGTCCCCTGCGTAAATACACCCTTTGCATCCACCGGCGCATCGGCGACCGGACTGGTAGCCGGTTTGAAGGCATTGGGCAAGAAAGGCATCACCGTGCTTGCCTTCGCCGGAGACGGCGGCACACACGATATCGGCATCCAGTCGCTCAGCGGCGCTGCCGAGAGGCAATATGATTTCATGTATATATGCTACGACAACGAGGGATACATGAACACGGGCAACCAGCGCTCCGGCTCGACCCCGCTGGGCGCCATATCCGGCACCACGCCTGTTCTAGGCAAACAGCAATACCAGAAGGACATGCCCGCCATCATGGAGGCACACGGGATCCCGTACGTGGCAACCTGCTCAGCGTCGTACCCAATCGACCTTTACGAGAAAGTTAAAAAGGCCAGGACGATCGAGGGCACCAGGTTCATCCACGTTCATACACCCTGCCCACCCGGCTGGCTTTTCCCTTTTAGCGACACGATAAAAATAGGTGAGCTCGCCGTTGAAACCGGGCTTGTCGTCCTCTATGAGATAGAACGTGGCATTTTCCGGCTCACCTCCGCCAGCGAATCTCTCTCGCGTAAAGGCGCTCTGCGACCCGTACGCGAGTATTTCCTGCAACAAGGCAGATTCAAGACTATTACCGAGGAGCAAATAGAGGAGCTGCAGAATTGGGTCAATGCCCGCTGGAAGCAGTGCCTGAACCGTGCCACTAACCTGTGATCCAATAAAAAATCAGCATCCGAACATTTTATGGTTACAAAAGAACACTTTCACTGTTCATAAGATCAAATTATTCAAGCTGTTGACAACCTGTCGTCCACATGATAGACTGCACGCAAAATTATTGCATACAAATTATTTGTTATAAAAATAATATTTGAGGTGAAAAATGGTTGGTGCAGCTTATGAAAAATTAATCGGCGCACTGAATGCGCGCTGCACGGCTCTGCCCGCCGTAAAATGCGACGAGTTCTTTGCCCTTGTGCAGGAGCTTTTCACGCCGGATGAGGCAGCCATAGCCTCGGCGATGCCGCTGGGCTTTTCCACTGTGGAAGACATAGCCGAAAACCTGCCCACAAAGGACCTTAAAAAGCTTTCTGGCCAGCTCGAGACCATGGGCGATAAGGGGCTGATACACATCAAGCAGGACAGTGGGGGAAAGTTATATGAATTCCTGCCATTCGTACCCGGCCTGCTTGAATTCCAGCTCATGAAAGGCATAGTTGACGAGCGCCACAAGAAAATAGCCTATCTTCTCAGAGACTATTCTAAAGCTCTGAAAAATATGGTCATATCGGCCACACTGCCCATAATAGAGAAAGCGGCTCCCGCCAGGAAGGTGCCTGTGGAGCGGGAAATAACTCACCTGTCCACCATCATACCTTACCAGGAAATGAAGCAGCTGATTATGGACACGGAATATGTATCCGCCGGCACCTGCATCTGCCGGCACCAGGGTGCCCTCATGGACAAGCCCTGCAAGAAGCCAGTCAATAACTGTATGATACTCGGCGACACGGCAAAGTTCGCCGCCGAGCGCGGCTTTGCCAATCGTTTGAGCAAGGATGAGGCAATCCAGAGGCTCGATGAAGCTGAGGAAGCCGGCCTGATCCACCAGTACACCAATACCCCTGATGAGTTCAACAACCTCCTCTGCAACTGCTGCCAGTGCCACTGCATGATTATGCGGGGCGTCAAGAGGTCACCCGTTCCCAGCCAGGCAGTCAACGCCAGGTACCTTATTAAAATCGATGACGATGCCTGCACAGCCTGCGAAGCTTGCATCGAGCGCTGCCAGATGGAAGCGCTCAAGATGGAAAACGGCAAACTGGTCCGCGATGAGAAACGCTGTATCGGCTGTGGCATCTGTATGTATGTCTGCCCCACCGATGCGCTCATTCTGGAGCCCAGGGAGGCGGCTAAAGTCCCGCTTAAGAAGTGCTGATAACGGCGGATCAACCCTGATCTTTTTCTTTGCCGGCTGCACGCTCGCGTACCCAGCGCTGTATCTCGTCCAGGGCAGGCGGCGCCACGCTGAACACATCCACGTCCTGAGGGAACTGCACCATGTGCCCTTCCCGGATAAAGAGAAGGGCAACGTCTCCCTCCTTTAGCGTCTGGTCAATTGTCCTGCTTATATGCTCGCACCGTTTCCGGGAAGTTTCGTTATAGAACCCGTAAACCTTCCGTGCTACCTTCTCGCCCAAAAAACCCATCAGCAGGCAGCGTTCCCAGTCCATAACCTCCTCGAGCAGCTCCACATCCTCGATACAATCGAGTTTAACGTCGCCCTTGCAGCGCTCACGAACAATGCCGTAGCTCTTGGGATTGAGCGCTTCCAGCATTTTGAGCCCTTCTTCACCACCCGCGCTGGCTGTCTCGTGATAAATCCTTGTCACACTGCCCAGGCGGTTTTCCAGTTTTACGATCTGCTCACCGACCTGCTGCCAGAATTTTTCGTATAGCACAAGGTAGTCCGCCGGCGAGTCCTTGCCAGAATAAATCAGCGGCACCTGTATTAGTCTCCTGTTTTGCTTGAAGCTGTTTACCTCCGGTTTTTCCATCTTGCCCAGTTCTTGTGACATTTATACAGCCCTCGCTTTAACTCAATAATATCGTTGATTATTTTAAATATCCATCCCACAGTTTACAAATAATTCGTGCCGCCTTACAGGTTTTCTCGAATTGTATTAAAATATAACGATTATTTTCGGCGCTACCGGACACAAATTAGGTCCGTGGAGGCAATAAAATGGACTTTGAACTGGGAGAACGAGCAGAAAAACTCAGGGCTGAGGTACGCGAGTTCGCACTCGCCGAGGTAGCAGGCAAGCCTTACCGCACGGCCATGCTCGAGGAAGAAAGCCGCGACGAGGACTGGGAATTTTCGCTGTCCATCTCCAAAAAACTGGCCGAAAAAGGCTGGCTTTGCATGGGCTGGCCGAAGGAATATGGAGGAAGAAACGCCTCCTACTGGGAACAATTTGTGTACATGGAAGAGTGCGGCTACTGGGAGGTGCCCGGAAGCACCATGGGCATTTTAGGTGTACACATTACCGGTCCCAGCCTGCAGATGTTCGGCAGCGAGGAACAGAAAAGGAAATATTTGCCCATGATAGCCTCGGGCAGCCCCGACGGCATCTGGTGCACTGCCTACAGCGAACCGGATTCCGGTTCGGATTACAACAAGATACGCACCCTGGCTATCAGGGACGGAGATGAATACGTCATCAACGGCCAGAAGGTGTGGACCAGCTGCGCCCACCGCGCCCGCTGGTGCTGGCTGGCCTGCAAGACCGACCCCAACGCCACCAAGATCCACAAGGGGATGAGCATCATCATCGTGGATATGAAAAGCCCCGGTATCACAGTCAGACCGCTGATCAACCTTGCAGGGATTCACAGTTTCAACGAAGTCTACTTCGATAACGTCAGGGTCCCGGCAGTCAACCTGGTAGGAGAGGAGAACAAGGGCTTTTACATGCTTATACCCGCACTGGCTTATGAGCGCCTCTCGCTGGCACCCCACGTGCTGGGCACCGGCAGGCGGCTGCTCGACCTGCTTATCGAGTACACGAAGGAAACCAGGCGTAACGGCAGGCCCCTGTGCAAGGACCCGGTGATACGCCATAAGCTGGCTGAAAGGGCAGTTGAGATGGAAACGCTGCGCATGTTCGGAATGGAGATCATGTGGAAGATGAGCAAGGGGATGTTGCCGGGCTACGAGTCAGCCAGGAACAAGATATACAGCAACATAGTCGCGGAGAACATCGCCGTGACTGGCTTAGAAATAATCGGGGCCCACTCCCAGGTAAGCCCGGATTCCAGGTGGGCCAAACTAAAGGGTCGCCTTCAGCTACTGTACACGATCAACCCCGGGTGGGCCAGCGCGGCCGGCACCGAGCAGATCCAGAAAAACGTCATCGGCCAGTTCAAGCTCGGCTTGCCCCGAGCTTACTAAAGGAGACACCTCAATATGATAAACAACTAAGGAGACAACACAATGACAAATGCAATCAAAACAGTGGCCATCATCGGGTCAGGTTTTATGGGGATCCAGATAACTGCAAGGGCTGCTCTCTACAGCTCATTTGTCCGCGTTTACGACCTTAAAAAAGAGGCGCTGGAGGCCGCTAAGAATGGCATCAAGCTCCTCATAGATATGCTCTCCCTTACCGGCACCTTCAAAGGAGACCCCGCGGAGCCACGTGGCAGGATTACCTATTATGAAAGCCTTGCCGAGGCCCTAAAAGGCGCCGACCTCGTCATAGAGATCGTGCCGGAAAAGCTTGATCTCAAAAGAGAAGTATTTGCCCAGCTTGATAAGCTGGCGCCGCCGGCAGCCATCATCGCCACCAACAGCTCGTCCATACCGGTCTCCAGGATAGAGAGGGCAGTTCAGCGCAGGGACAAGGTTGTGAATATCCACTTCTACCCTCCCATCATGCAGCGTTACTTCGTCGATGTTGCCAGGGGTAGTGCTACCAGCGACGAGACGATCAAGGTAGTGGACACATGGCTGAGGAGCATCAACTGCCTTCCGCTGATGGTTAAGAAAGAATGCCTGGGTTTCGTTTTCAACCGCATCTGGCGTGCTGTGAAGAGGGAGTCGCTTGCATCGTGGGCCAACGGCAATGCCGACTTCATGGACATCGACCGTGCCTGGATGATTTTCACAGGCATGGACATGGGGCCTTTCAGCATGATGGACGGCGTTGGCCTGGACGTGATCTATGACGTAGAGATGCAGTATTACCAGGACAGTGGCGATCCCAAGGACATGCCACCCGACGCGCTTAAGGCTATGGTAGACCGCGGTGAGCTGGGCTTGAAGACAGGGAAAGGGTTCTACGACTGGAAAGACCCTGAATGCGCCAGGCCGGATTTCCTTAAACCAGCTTGAGGTCAGAGGCTTTACCAGCTTCCGCTGGCTCCGCCGCCGCCAGAGCTTCCTCCACCGAAGCCGCCGAAACCGCCACCTCCTGAGCTTCCACCACCGAAGCCGCCCGGCCCCCAGAACCCACCCCCACTCCTGTGCCAGTCCGTGGAATGTCCCGCAGCCTTGCGTGCCTGGTAGTTCTTCGAAAGGATGGCATCCAGGCCGAGGCCGAGGCCCGCCGAGACCAAAGGAGTAATTATTAAAGCGGCAATCCCCCCGATGGCCAATCCCATTATTGCGCCTGCAACGCCTCCCCAGATGCCACCCATCCATATGCTCTTGCTGCGCGCCAGGAAACCCGTAAGGTAGATTGTAATAACTGCCAGCCAGAAGCCTATAAAAAGCCAGTTGCCCAGGAACGATTTAACGGGGTTTTCCTCCAGAGGCGCGGGCGGCGTCCCATCCCTGATATATTTTTCGATTGAGTTGACCCCGGCTACAATGCCACCTTCATAATCATTCTGCTTGAATCTGGGTATCACGTCGTTATCCCGTATCCTGCCTGCGCGCCCGTCGGTTATTACCGGCTCCAGGCCGTAGCCCACCTCGATCCTCATCTTGCGGTCATCTAAGGCCACTAAAAATAGCACGCCGTTATTCTTGTCTTTCTTGCCGATGCCCCATTTCTCGAAGAGCCGTACTGCGTAGTCCTCAACACTGTCCCCTTCCAGGTTCTTCATCGTCACCACAGCCACTTCAGCTGTCGTATCATTTTTTAGTTGTGAAAGCTTTGCCTCCAGTTCGGCTTTGCCCGCAGGAGATAACAGGCCAGCATAATCGTTGACAAACCCCTGGTATGCAGGGAAATCCTGCGCCGATACGATCGCTCCGCTGAAAATGGTAATAAGCAACGCAAGCGCAACCGCCAGTGCAAAGAATGAAAAAGAATGCCTCAATTAGAACTCCACCCTGGGCGCAACGTCCGAACCGGATACCGACTTAAAGTACTGCTTCTCCGTGAAACCGAACATGCCTGCCAGCATGTTGGTGGGGAAGGTCTTGATCTGCGTGTTGTAGTCCCGTGTCAGGTCGTTGAAGCGCCTGCGCTCCACGCTGATGCGGTTCTCCGTTCCCGCCAGCTCATCCATAAGGTTTATCACCGTCTGGCTGGATTTCAGGTCGGGATAATTCTCCATCACAGCGATCAGGCGTCCCAGCGCCGTTTCAACTTCTCCCGCGGCCGCCGCCTTGGCATCTACAGTCGTGGCGCTCCCGTACTTAGTCCTGGCATCGGCGATCGCCTGGAATACGGTCTGCTCTTGTTTCATCATGCCCTTAACCGAGTTCACCAGGTTGGGTATAAGGTCATACCGCCTCTGGTATTGCGTCTCCACCTGCGACCACTGGGCATCGATGGCCTGCTGCTTGATTACCAGCGAGTTGTACATGCCCACCAGCGCAATAATGATGATAACGGCAACTATCGCTATGGCCGCCACCGCGGCTATAAGGCAACCCCATGTCGATTTCATTTCATAATCCTCCTGAATAAAAATGAGAGAAATTCAATGTCAGTCAACGTACAATTCTACATCAGGGGAATCTCAACGACAAACGATGTGAGCAATTGTTAAGCCGCATGTCATTGCGAACGCAGTGAAGCAATCTCATGATCGAAGACGTATAGCTTGACGCAATGCAGGGGGATTGCTTTGTCACTCCTTTCCTCGCAACGCCATGTTTGTGTAAGACAGTATTATCACCCGCTACGGGCTTTACCTGTAGGGACGTACCTTCAGAGCCCGTCTCAATAGTTTAAAAGAGGCAGAGCTAATAGGCCAGTTCTGGTTACAAAGGATGTGCGGATAATATCCACCATTGCCGTACATCCTTTAT
>Ga0315289_10001443_pt1 | contig 37040 bp, 36 predicted proteins | sample YL17G11_40_MG_FD_203452 | JGI IMG/M metagenome (GOLD analysis project Ga0315289, IMG submission 203452) | Sediment microbial communities from Yellowstone Lake, YNP, Wyoming, USA - YL17G11_40 | ecosystem: Environmental > Aquatic > Freshwater > Lake > Sediment | place: USA: Wyoming | collected...
CTTCAAGAAAAATGCCTACCAAGCTAAAAGGGCGGTGACGGTCTCCTTTTTGAAAAGTTTAGGCTGGGGCTTTGTTTCTATAATCTGTATTCCCATAGCCATACTTATCTTGATCATAACCATAATTGGCATTCCCATCGCCATCATCGCTTTGTTCGCTTATGCGATTTTAATCTATATTGCCAAGATACCGGTGGCAACCGCCTTGGGAGAGATGATTATAAAGGCTTTTGGAAAACAGGGGGAGCCTTCTTTGATCGGGTCTATGCTTTTGGGTCTGATCGTCCTCACCTTTCTGTTGAATATCCCATATTTGGAGTGGCTGATCTATTTTGTGGTTATTTTCACCGGCTTCGGCGCAATCCTAATTTCGCAGAAACAATCGGCAGGCTAATCAGGAGTATTACTCTATGTTGGTCGAGGGTGCCCCCACCCTCGACCTGTTAATAAAAGAGTAGGTCAAGCATGGCGCCAGCCTGCTTGACATATTTATGCAAAAAATTGTCAACCAGCCTACGGTATGGTTGACCTACAAAACTATATGTCCAAGTTTCTGAACACAACCCTTGACAAAAACCCAGGCTTATTTTATATTTTACACCATGCGGGGTATCAGTGTTGATACGACACAATTGATAATGGATGACTTAGGTAGATTAGACTTGAAGGTTGCGTCAGGAGCTTACTCTTCCCCGCACGGGGAATCCTGGTGACTGATGCATTGAAATCAAAATGTGTTAGGATTAGGTTATAACACAATGTAAGTGTCGAAACTTAGGTCTCAATGCCTTCCGGAGTGTTATACCGCAGTTTTGCGACCAATAGGTCTTATGAAGAAACTATATAAACAATAGTTAGGCCGTAAGAGCTGAAAATGAACATTCTCGCAATACTCCTATGGATCATTTCCGCGGTTGGTTTCATTTGGTTTTACCGACGGATGTCACCTCTTATTGAGCCGCGCATAGTTACCAGGTGGGAAGACCTTTCACAAGGCTTGTTGGTTCTGAGGATCGAAGTGAAAAACCACGCAAAATTCCGTGTGATGAAAGAAGAGGTGCTTTTTCAGATTCTTGAGTACGACGTTCCGCAATCAGGAGAACTAACAGAGTGGTTGCCGTTTTCAAAAAACAGAATCTTACAGACAGAGATGCCTCGCCGATGGCGCGAGCCATCTAAGATTATGGAATCGACACAGTGGTTTGAACCTGGAGAGACGGTTATTGTTGAACGATTATACAAATGTCCACGGGATACTGCTTTGCATTTCGGAGTTCAGTTTAAAGCGAGTCCCAAATCGGTCTGGAGCAGAATTGCAGGGGACCCTCCTTGGAGTGGACAATGGACCTCGACAGGCTTTGCCTACTGCCGTCCAGATCATGACCCAATTGCGAAGTCGTCAATGAAGGAGGCCTAACTTGGCGCTTCAGGCCGATCGCTTGCAGCGACGGCTGAGCTTTGCGTTAGGCACACTGGAGATACATGTAATGGATACAGCTCTCGGTAATCGCCTAATTGAACTTCGAGCACGCATCGTCGCCGGATTCGACGCGGGTAACTGGGAAGAGATCGGACTCCTGACGGGTGCATCGGAGCTTATCATCCGTCATCCCCGACTTCTTCGTAGCCTCTCTTGGGGTGACGAGGACTATGCTGGCAATGTCCTAACGGTGCTGCGTCGTATTGTGGAATGGGATCCGCGCACCTTAACCATCATTGAAGCGTATCTCGACAAGAAGTTCCCGGGTGAGTCAGCATATGTCTCGGCAAAACCTTCGGAACGTCGCATCACCTTTGCGCCCTACGTCTTTCAGGTGCCGGACGTATATGTGGAATTGGATTTAGTCGCCGTTATGATGCCGTTTGCGATGGAGTTCAGAAGCGTCTACGAAGCCATAAAACAAGCGACAGCAGAATGTGGCCTCCGCTGCCTTCGGACGGACGATATCTGGGAGGAGACCACGATCGTTCAGGATATCTTCAACCTCATCTTTCGCGCCCAAGTCGTGGTTGTTGACTTCAGTGGGAAGAATGCGAATGTGATGTACGAAACCGGTATTGCACACACACTGGGGAAACATGTGGTTCCGATTTCGCAGTCGCTGGAGGATGTGCCGTTCGACATGCAGCACCACCGAATACTCAAATATCTTCCGAACACAGAAGGATTATCCAAGCTATCATCCGACTTAGCGGTAAAACTCCGACAGGTCAGCGTTGGGACCCCGGCTTCACCGGCGCCAAAGGAAGACGATGAGGATGAATTACCATTTTAGGGTGCCTAACAAGTCGCTCCACCGGATGCGTCTGTCACGCGGCTTGCGATGTGGTATTCCGGGCAAGCCGCGCGCCAGCCGCTGCGCTGGTGAGCTCACCCGTTAGACAAAACAAATAGAACCAAATAATTATGGTATAATTAAAATATGAACAAGAAACTTTTTCAGATTACTTCTATACGTGATCGAAATGACCGGGACTACTGGAAACAAAAAAGTTATGAAGAAAGGCTCGAGACTTTGGAGCTATTAAGAAGGATTATTTTTGGTTATGATCCATCTACCGCAAGACTTCAAAGAACTATTACAATTACTCAACTCAAAAAAAATTGAGTATTTAGTAGTTGGTGGGTATGCAGTTGCCCTCTACGGATATCCCAGGGCTACCGGAGCTATCGATATCTGGATTGCTATCTCTAAAGATAATGCCCAAAAAACCGTGGAAGCTCTGAAAGAATTCGGCTTCGATGTCCCTGAATTAAAGGAAGAATTATTTCAAGAGAAAGGGAAAAACATAAGAATGGGAGAACCCCCCATCCGCATAGAAATTTTAACCTCCATAGATGGCGTTGAATTTCCCGAATGCTATAAAAATAAAAATACGTTAACCATCGATGGCATCGAAATAAACTTCATTTCTTTTCAAGACTTGAAGAAAAATAAAAAAGCCAGCGGTAGATTACAGGATTTAGCCGACCTGGAAAATTTAGAAGAATAGCATAATTTCCAACAACTCATTCCAGCGGATGGTTTGACGCGCGCCTCGCAAGCTTTGTGCCTGCTCACCACCGCTGATTTCTGTGTTAGCCTTGTGAGATGAAATATGAGTAAAAGTATACTTCCATACGAACGACACGGTGCTTGGACTGTATCTCACCCTTTCTACTATGATTGCGCCTACCGAACCTTGAATGAATTCCAAGCAACGTTGCTACGCCTTCAGGCTAAAGAGCAGGAACTTAGGGTTCAGTACTCAGACGAGGAGGAGCCTCTTCTCACGGCTTTTATTTATAAAGAGACTTGTGATCTTCACCGTGAGGCCTTTAAGATTGCAACCTCATCGTTTCTCTTTTTGTGTATGTGTATTGAGTCGTTCATAAATCATTATGGGACAAAGCGCCTTGGTGAGGAATATTACAAGAGGAATTTGGAACGTGTTGGTATCACGGAGAAGCTATCGTTGCTTGTAGTTATATGCCACCAAACTAAACTCGACCCCAATGACCCCATGTTGAAAAAAACCAGGGCTCTCTTCGATAAACGAAACGAACTAGTCCATCCGAAGACGAAAGAGTTCAACTTTGAAAAGCCCGAAGATTTCTTTAGCAAACACCCGAAAGAGATCAATCTTCAGAGCGATTTTGATGACATGGAGTACATTGTACAAAGATTATGCGAACTCGATTCGGATATTGATCGCTCTGGCGAGTTCATGAAACCGGCCGAAGGTTGAACATAAGTGCAGTGTACCAAGACAATTGCAGGGATAACCCGTCGCTCAATCGGACACGCAAAAAAAAGCGCGCCGGTTAGCTTTTAGTTACCCCGCATATAGTCCGTAGGTCAGGAGCCCTGTGCTCCTGACAATGTTAAAGATTGCGTCAGGAGCTCACTCTTCCCCGGACCGGGAATCCTGGTGACTGACGCATTGAAATCAAAACGTGTCATGACTAGGTCCTGACACAACTTGAAGGCAGGACGCATCTGGGCAAAGTGGATGATGCGTATGCATTCATACGAATAACATCCACCCTGGAGCGGAATACTCAAACCTCGAGCCTATTTTCTTTTTTTCTCTTCAAGTGTTCTTCGTAATATAGCCAATACAGCTTTATCTTTCTCTCGTGCAGCTTCTTCCTTTGTTTCGATTAATGTTTCAAGATTAAGAAGACGTACTTTTAAGTTTTCTGATATCTTAAGAGTAACCGTATTTTTGAGTAATTCTTTGTAGTCCCGGCCCTTTGCTATCTCACCAAGCAAATCTAAGGGACCACCTTTTGTCATTAATAGTTGATGACCAGGTGATGAAAGATGAGATTCTTTTGGTTTTATGATTCGACCTGCAGGATCGCGATAATATGCCTCAAGCTCTTCTAAGGCTTTCAATAAACGTTTTAAGTTGCTTGGCTCCCTTGAATGAACAAGCTCTATGTCAAAAGTTCATATTGGAGCACCATGCAACACTGCACATACTCCTCCAACAATAATATATTCTACTTCATGCTTTGATAATGTACGGAGGATATAAAGAAAATCAGGTGTTGATTGCTCCATTTCTTAACCTCATAAGAGACCATACGTTGTTTTGTAATGTTATTAACCTCTCTTCTGGTGTCAATGAAAGCATCCAACGAATTAGTGTAAGATCAACTCCATCTTCGCTGTGCGTCTTTTGTGAATCTTTTATTCCTTCCCCATATAAACCATGATTATTCTTTCCATTTTCTGACATTTTTGTAATCCTCTTTGTTCGTCACGGATTCATCCTGAACAGATTCACCGTGAACGGACGCCTCGTCCGTGACGTTATTAGGTAACGGACTTGTCCTGATCCCGCCTTTGGCGGGAGAACGGACAAAGTGTCCGTTACCAACAGGAGTGTATGGAGTGCGTCCCGCCGATGGCGGGGCGCGGCACAAGCCCCGCGGAGCGGGATCGAAGTTTATCCCGATTCATCGGGACTTCGCTCCGACAAGCTTGTGCACTCCTATCAATTGTGTTCTTACAGGTTTACCCCACAGCACTTTTTATATTTTTTCCCACTGCCGCAGGGGCAGGGGTCGTTACGTCCGATTTTCTTACCCACCTTTACCGGTTTTGGCTTTCCGGGAGCCACCTCCTCAGCAGGTTGGGTGGAAGCATAACCCATTCCTATGGTGGATTGATGGATAGCCCGCATCTCACTTTCAGGCTCTCTTCTTCTGGGTCTTTCTTCTTTTGCTATCTGAAGCTTGAAGATAAGCTCCAAAGCCTCTTCGTCATTTCTTTGAAGCATTTCGGCGAATAAACCAAAAGCCTCTTTTTTATACTCAATTAATGGATCCCTTTGACCATAGGCTCTCAAACCGATGCCGGTTTTGAGTTGATCTATGTCATAAAGATGTTCTTTCCATTTCTCATCTATAGCTCTGAGCATGGCGTATCTTTCCAGCTGTCGCATTAGCTCTTCGCCAAATAGTTTCTCCTTATGCTCATAAATCTGAACTGCCATTTTGGTCAAATTCTCTTTCAAATCGTCCTGTTTCAGTTTCAGTAGGTCTTCTTCTTTAAACTTTACCTCTACCAAAAAGGTCTTTAAAAGATCCTGTTTTAAACCCATCCAATCCCAATTTTCAGGGTAGGTCTTAGTATCGGTATGTGCCTCCACTTTGGATTCGACCACGGATTTGATCAGGTCTAAAATCTCTTCCTTCAAATCTCCACCTTCCAGAGCGGCTAACCTGCGGTCATAGATTACTTCCCTTTGCTGGTTCATCACGTCATCATATTCCAAAAGATGCTTTCGTATGGAAAAATTCTGCGTCTCCACCCGCTTTTGTGCTCTTTCTATGGCTTTGGTGACCATACGGTGTTTGATCACCTCTCCCTCTTGGATCCCCAGCCGGTCCATCACTGCGGCGATTCTATCAGAACCAAAAAGCCGCATCAAGTCATCCTCCAGGGCGAGATAGAATCGGGATGAGCCGGGATCACCCTGTCTGCCTGCTCTTCCTCTTAATTGCCTATCAATCCTTCGGGCTTCATGTCTTTCGGTCCCTATTATGCGCAATCCACAAGGGACGTTTTCATGGCAATTAAGTTCCTCCAAATAGGGACAGCCATCTTCTCTATCTGGAGTTATTAACCTGCAATGAGGGTGCTTAACCACGCCTGGACCCAGTTTAATGTCGGTTCCGCGTCCCGCCATATTGGTGGCGATGGTGACTGTTCCCGCTTGTCCCGCCCCAGCTACGATCTCGGCTTCCTGCTGATGATATTTGGCATTCAAAACCGAATGCCCAATTCCTTTTCTTTTCAGCATTCGAGATAAAGTTTCCGAAACTTCAACTGAAACAGTTCCCACTAAAACCGGTCTTTTTACCTTGTGGCATTCCACGATCTCATCTATTATGGCATTATATTTTTCCCTTCTGGTTCTATAAATCATGTCATCATAGTCTATCCTTCGCACCGGCTCATTGGTGGGAATGACCACCACATCTAATTTATAAATATCCCAGAACTCACCCGCCTCGGTCTCTGCAGTCCCGGTCATACCCGCCAACTTCTGATAGAGCCTGAAGAAATTCTGCAAAGTGATGGTGGCGAAAGTTTGGGTCTCACCTTCCACCTTCACCCCCTCCTTGGCTTCTATGGCTTGATGCAATCCATCGCTATATCTTCTTCCCGGCATGAGCCTTCCCGTGAATTCATCCACGATCATGACCTTGTCATCCTGCACCACATATTCCACATCTTTTTCGAATAAGGAATAAGCTTTGAGAAGCTGACCGATGGTGTGGTTTTTCTCACTGCGCTCCGCATGCAGTTTATAAAGCTCCTCCTTTTTCTCTGATTTCTGTTGAGGCGACAAAGAGTCGTCCGAATCGATCTGGTGTATCCCTTCGGCAATATCTGGGATGACAAAAAGTGCCTGATCCTGAGGAGAAAGAAGCGATCTTCCCATCTCATCTAAGTTGATGGTATTCTCCCTCTCATCTATGGAGAAGTATAAAAGCTCATCCAGCTCGTGAAGCTTTTTGTCCCGCATAAAATCCATCTCCACTCCGCTGATCAGTTTTTTAACTCCGGCTTCTTTGCAAAGCTTCATCAATCTCTTGTTTTTAGACGCCCCTCTCTGAGCAGTCAAAAGCTTTATCCCTGCCTCGTATTCTTTACCCTGCTCTAAAAGCTCTTCCCCTTCAGCCACTAACTGGTTGACCAAAACCATCTGTTTCCTGACCAATTGGTCCACCAAAGGTTTCATCTCTTTATAGCTTTGGATGACCGGGGAGGTGACCGGTCCAGAGATGATCAAAGGGGTTCGGGCTTCATCGATCAAGACCGAATCGACCTCGTCCACGATGGCGTAGTAATGCCTACGCTGAACTCTATCCTCAGCCCTTATGTCCATATTGTCTCTTAGATAATCGAAGCCAAACTCGTTGTTAGTGCCATAGGTAATATCACAGTCGTATTGAACTTTTCTCTGAGCATTGTCCATCTCGTTTTGTATACAACCTACGGTCAAACCTAAAAACTTATAAACCTCTCCCATCCACTCGCTATCTCTTCGTGCCAGATAGTCGTTAACCGTGACCAGATGAACACCCTTCCCGGTTAATGCATTCAAATAGAGGGGCATGGTGGCAACCAGAGTTTTTCCCTCCCCGGTGGCCATCTCTGTGATTTTCCCTTGATGTAAGACCACCGCCCCGATAAGCTGAACGTCATAAGGCACCATATCCCACTCTATGGGGATGCCACATACCTCCCATGTTTTGCCTAAAAGACGCCGGCATACCTCTTTCACAGCGGCAAAAACCTCCGGCAAAATCTCATCCAAGGTCTCTTGTTCCACCCTTTTTATCTCTTTTTCAGCCTCTCTTATCTCCTCGGAAAGTCTTTCCTTTTCCGCTCTAACTCCAGCTTTTTCTTCTTCCGATAGTCCATAGCTTTTTGAATTGGCAAATTCTTTTCCTACGGATCCAAATTCGGACTTTAGCTCATCCAGTCTTAGATAAAGCTCATTGGTCCTCTCTTTGATCCTTTGCTTAAATTCCTCGGTCTTGCCCTTCAGCTCTTCATCCGAGAGATTTTTGTATTCCTCATAGAACTGGTTAATCTCTTCCACGATGGGCAAAATCTTTTTTATGTCCCTTTCGTGTTTGGAACCGAATATCTTGGTGATCAGATTAGTAACCATTCACACCACTCCTCAAATCTAAACTTTCACCTCTGATCGTTTTTACGTATTCAGATGGTTTAACTTCTAAAAAATACGAAACTTATTCTTCTTTTGCAAGAAAAGAGAAGCTCAAAAAAATCTTTTAAAAATTAAAGGAGTTGTCAGATGCGTAGGCATTCATACGAATCCCCTGATCTGACAGCGATAGCGATTTAGGTGTCGGAACAGGGGTTCTGACACCTCGGAGAATTTATTTCTTTCTCAGCTCAATCCAGTTTTTCATCTGTTGGAGCTTTTCGGAAAGCTCCCACCAACCTAACTTGAAGGTGGCATAATCCGGGGCGCCGGTCATGGCTTGAGTATACCTCTAAAAAATTCAGGAAGAAAATCCTTATTGTGGAACGGACTTTCTTCCTGCTTTCGCGTCGAAGCAAATTACATTTACCACCCAAGTGAATGTCTATCCGCAGGGGATAGTTATAATAAAATAACAGTTCCTCAACAGAGAGGGTTTCGGAAGCTTCCCCCACGGTGATTATTCACATGCGAAACATTGATAAGCGTCTTGTTTCAAGAGGACATCTTATTTGCCTAACAAAGTGCCGAACGTGTCGTGGTGTCCCTCTTCATCAGACAAGATATCTTCCAGGAGCTTTCTGGTGGTATGATCCTCCTCCTTTCTGGCAAGATCAATTATCCCCTTGTAAAGCTTTATCGCCTCCTCTTCAGCCTTAAGATCATCCTCCAGCATCTTCTCTAAGGTTCCGCCAACTTTGATAGGATCGGGCTGGGTGGTAGGGGTGCCACCTAAGTAGTTCAGCCTTTCGGCTAAGGCCTCGGCATGTTTCATCTCTTGAATGGCAGTCTTTTCAAAGACCTCTTTCACAGAAGCGCTGTTTATCCCCGAAGCCATCACATGATGCCACATATACTGGATAGAAACTTGGATCTCTCTGGCGATAGCTTGATTAAGCTTATCGTTTAACTCTTTGCTCACTTTTACCTCCTTTTAAGGTTTGGGGTTTGACTCCATTCACCACAAAGAATGAACTTTCTTTTTTGTCTCGCACCAATTTAAAAAAAACTTCAAAAGAAAGCAACTATTTTTTTGCATAAAATTTAACTTCTTTATGTTCACCGAGAGTGCATAACCCATCAGTCAAAAGTGTTCTATTTATATTTGGTATCTACAAAAGTTTCACTTTTTTTCTTGACAAATAGCAAAACATATTCTTACCTTTATGTTCAATTTTAATCGCACGTGCAAATGGATCCATTGTTGGTAGAAAGTTTTGATGAATTGGATTGATCTTTATAAAAAGGTATTGGACTTAGCCTCCCCCCCGCCAAAGGCGGGGGAATTTCACTGGCTAACCCCGCCCCTTCGGCGGGGTCTCCTTTTTTGCTCTGGATCGGCAATTTCTTTGGCTTATGCGGAATTTTGAGGACTCAATGAGGCAATTCAAACACTGCATAGTATTTCTAATTGATGGCGCTCGCCCGGATGTAATGGAAAAGATGATGAAAAGAGGGGACTTGCCCAATATCCAGCGTTATTTGTGGGAGCCCGGGACTTACACTAAAGCAGTTACCGCTTTCCCTTCCACCACCGGACCAGCATACATTCCCATTCTGACCGGATGTTATCCAGGAACCGCGAATGTTCCTGGGATCAGATGGCTGGATAAAGAAGAGAGCAGTCGAAAGAGATTAAGCCTTAAAAGACATAGAAGCTACATGGGGGTGGAGGCTCCTTTCTTCAATTCGGACCTACAGAAGGACAAATCCACTCTTTTTGAAATTTTTAAAAAAAGCTCTATCAACATCTTTAATCCCTTAACCAGAGGAATCAATCCTTCAAATAACCTAACCCGATTTTCCAAGACCTTATATTATCTTTTCGTCCACCTGACATCTTGGTGGCAAATCGTAGATTATGCCACGAATAGATATCTGCTTAGAGCCGTAAGGCAGAAACCTGAGTTTGTTTTCGCCGTCTTCCCAGCGGTGGATTCTTTTTCTCATCTCAGTCATCCCTTCTCCAAGACGGTTCTGGACGCTTACTTGAAGGTGGACAAATTTATAGGAAAAACGGTTCAGCATTTAAAAAGAGAAAAAATCCTGGAAGAGACCCTGCTGATTCTTACCAGCGATCATGGATTGACCCCAACTCACACTCATCTAGACCTGGTCGATTTTCTTGACCAAAGAGGCTATAGGGCATTACATCATCCCAAAATCACCCGCAGTCGAACCAAGTCGGCGGTTATGGTCTCCGGAAATTCCATGGCTCATATATATCTGAAAAATGGAGAAGGTTGGGGAAAGAGGATCTATTTCGATGAGCTCAAGAAAGATCACCAAAGACTTCTTTCTGATTTAATTCATCTGCTTCAGGTGGCTTTGGTCGCTTGTGTGGATGAAGATGGAGGTGTCTGTGTCTATGGAAATGGAGGGAAAGCCAGAATCCAGGAGCAAGATGGAAACATTGAGTATTCGGTGGAAGGAGACGACCCATTTGGTTATAAAAGGCTTCCCCAAAGACTCACTCAGTATGCCAGCTTAGAGCATACCTTCGATTCCGATTATCCGGATGCTTTGGTCCAGCTTACTCAGATTTTCAAATCCAGAAGGTCCGGTGATATAATTATTAGTGCTCAAAAAGGATTTGATCTTCGGGCCCGGTTTGAATGGCCCGAACATAAAGCCTCCCACGGCTCACTTCACCGAGAGCATATGTTGGTTCCCTTATTTATTAACGCCAAAATCAAAACCAGAAAGATAAGAACCGCAGACATCTTCCCCTCCATCCTGGAGCTTTTGGGACGGGAAAATACCAATGATATAGATGGAAAAAGCTTTGTCTAAGACGAACGTCCAAATCTTTTACATTCTACTTGATTCATCCCTATCTTTCCCTCTCCCCTTGTGGGAGAGGGGAGTAGTAGAGACCCCTTTATATTCGGTTTACAAAAAATGACCTCTTCTAAAAAAATGGGCATGATCCTTAAATATATATGGGTCAAATTCAAGAAAAGACCGGTCTTTCTAAACCTTGAAGTAACCAAGCGGTGTAATGCCAGATGCCAGCATTGTGATTACTGGAAGCCCCCCCATGAACCGGAATTGAAAGACTATGCCCCGGTGATTCAAAAGATAAATCCTTTAATAATTTCCCTTACCGGGGGTGAACCCCTGGTGCGCAAAGACATTTTTGATCTAATTCAAAATATAAAGGAAAAAGGGGGATGGTTCTATTTAACTTTGGTCACCAATGGAGCTATTTTGGACTTGGAGAAAGCGGAAAAATTGAAGAATGCTGGAATTGATCAATTGTCCATTTCTTTGGATTTTTTGGATGAAAGGCATGACCAAACCAGGGGAATCAAGGGTCTTTCTGCTCACCTGTCAAAACTTTTGCCCGATCTTTTTCGCATTGGTTTTGATAACGTGGTTCTCAATACCGTGATCATGGAGACTAACTTGGATCAAGTCACCGAGATCGCAGAACAAGCCTGGCGTTGGGGTGTAAAAGTCGCCTACAGCTCTTATTGCGATATGAAAAATAGCAATCGTTCCCTCTTCGTTCATTCTGAGAACTTAGATAAGCTCAAGAAAATAGTAGCCCAGCTGATCCAATATAAAAATTCATTAGGGAACATAAATAACTCCACTTATTATCTGGAAAGAATTCCTACCTACTTCGAAAGGGGAAAGATAGAAGGGTGTTTAGCAGGAAAGCGTTGGCTCCAGGTAACTCCGGATGGCTACTTGAAGCCCTGCTCTGAGCTTCCCTCCATAGGTTATTTTGAAGATTTCCCTTTCCCCAGACAAGGAGTTTCTTGTCAGAGTTGCTGGTACAGTTGTCGCGGCGAAGCTCAAGCCCCCTTATCTTTGAGGAGATTGGCGGAGGTAATAAAAAGTGTACGAAACCATAAAAAGAAAAATTAAACGCACGGCGTAAGTTAGAAGTGAGAAGTTAAACTTCTTACCTCTTACTTCTCACTTCTAACTTCCCACTTCTGACTTCCATTTATTATGACGTTAGAAAAAAAGCACATCCTCAGAGGTCTGAAGCTATTTATCCTTTTAACCCTGGGCAGTCTGGCTGTAATATTTATCACCAAATCCACCCCGGAAAGCCTCAAGGCCCTGATCGAGTTCAGAAAAGAATATCTATTCTTGGCTTTTCTATTATCAGGCATGGATTTTTTCTTGGGTGGGTTAAGAATCTACATCTTCTTTACTAAAAAGATATTAAAGAAGATAAGCCTTTGGAATTGCTGTCGGGCTAATTTAGCTAATATGTTCGTGGCGGCAGTTACCCCTACCCAAACCGGAGGCGGACCTGCTCAGCTTTATATTCTCAATCGTTGCGGTGCCCCCTTTTCTGGAGCGATGTCGGTAAGCATTATCAACTTTTTCTCCTCACTTTTCTTCTTTTTAATTTCGGTTTTGTTCATTTCAGTTGCTCTTCCCCGAGTGATAATTGATTTGAAAATCGACCACATCGTTCGTTATGGGATGGTGATCATCGGCTTGGTCTTAGCCTTGCTGGTCTTTCTAATCGTCAAGCCCGAGTCATTGAATTGGATTCTTCAAAAAATCACCCAGGTCTCAGGATATATATGGAAGAAAAACAAAGGCAAAAAAATCTCCCAAAAGATCACCGAACAGGTAACCCAATTCAAAGACTATCTTCATCTATTTATAACCAGGGAAAAGCCAACCCTATTTTTGAGTTTTTTGGTAACTGCAATTCTTTATTTTAACAAATATCTGATCGCCTATGTTATTATGAAAGGTTTGAATTTAAGCCCCAATTTGTGGGATATTTTTTACCTTCAGACTTTGCAATTCTTCCTTTTATATTTCAGCCCTACACCCGGCTCTTCTGGAGCGGCTGAGGTGAGCTCCATGTTTTTGATGTCTAAACTGATTCCCGTCTATCAGCTTCCCCTTTTTGTGGTCTTGTGGAGATTTTTTGTTACCTTTATTGGGGTGATTATAGGCGGATGGATCACTATTAAAGACCTGAATGAATTTTTCAAAGAAAAGGAGATGCAAATCGGAGATCCGACCAGAGGTGGGGAAAAACTCTCTCAAGAACCCCAGTTTGCACCTTTAGACTAATTCGAGAAAAGACGTAATTTGCTGGTTTCACAAGTTTATCCTGAGCGTAGCCGAAGGGCTCACTAAAAGTAAAACCATGAATTTACCAAACAAGTTGACCATAACCCGCATAACATTAGCCCCCATATTCATGGTCTTTTTTTTGATCGACAATGTCTACTCCCGCTATTTTTCAACATTCCTCTTTATCGTGGCAGCTTTAACCGATTTATACGATGGATATTTAGCCCGAAAGACTGGAGTGATTACCGGCTTCGGCAAGTTCATGGATCCTTTGGCAGATAAGATTCTAACCTCCACCGCCTTCATTTCCTTCGTGGCTTTAGGTTATGTTAAGGCGTGGATGATTTTGATAATCATAGTCCGGGAATTTCTGGTCACGGGACTGCGGAGCATAGCCGCTTACAAAGGTGTGGTGATTATGCCCTCGATTTTGGCTCAGTGGAAGACAGTATGTCAGATGACGGTAATTGTGATTATATTGCTCCACATCAATCTTAAAGCCACGTTTCTACCATTGGGCTACAACTGGAGCATTTTAACCAGCAATTCCACCTATAAGGTTTTCGATATAATGGTCTTTTTGACCATGCTTCTGACCGTAGGAACCGGGATAGATTATCTGGTCAAAAATGCATTTGTCCTGAAAGGAGTTCTAAAATAATTCCTAATACGACCGCTGGATTTCAGTAATTAAGTTTTCGAAGCTGGTTTGACGGTGACGAGGTTCGTATCGAGGTGGGAAGCTCGAAGCTCGGAACTCGGAACTCGAACAATGCCTTTCCGAGTATCAAGCTTCAACTAAACGAACGACGATACGAGCTTCGCTACCGACAAACGAATGCCGGGTTTTGCTCAATTTGGAAACCTTAAGAGCGACAAAACAGAGAAAAAAGATTATTTTGAAAAACAAATTTTTGACCAAACTGATCTGCACCCTCTTCTTTGCGGGATATTCTCCCCTTGCGCCGGGAACTTTCGGCAGTCTTATAATATTATTAATAATTTGGTTTTTTGTTCCCTCTTTTTCTTATATATTATTACCTGTCAGCCTCGGTCTGTTTTTCATAAGCGTTTGGTCCGCCACCAAAGGAGAGGAGATCTTTGGAAAAGATGGAAGGCAGATTGTCATAGACGAAGTCTGTGGCATGACGATTTCCCTTTTGTTTGTCCCAAAGGAGATAAGATGGTATGTGATGGCATTTTTTTTATTCAGGATATTTGATATCGTCAAGCCCCCTCCGGCAAGAGGTGTGGAAAAACTGAAAGGTGGCTGGGGAGTAACTCTGGATGATGTGATCGCAGGAATATATGCGAATGCAACCTTGCATATGATTTACTATATTGCGTACTTGATGAAAAGATAAATGGGCTCAAAATTAAAAATTAGGTAATTCGAAGGGTCTCTAACCTTACTCCCTATCTCCCCCTCTCCATGAAATGGAGAGGGGGACAGGGGGTGAGGTAAAGACAAAAAAGTTCGTATAAAAGCTTCGCAATCAGTGAATGCAAATTGTAAAATCAAATCATTTGAGCTTTCTAATTTTGAATTTTTCCGCCGAAGGCGGATCCGCCTCTGGCGGAGAATCTTGAATTTTAAATAGTCTTTATTAAGGTATTTCACATAAGGGAAAGGATGAAATGAAAGCTGAGATAATCTCCATTGGAGACGAATTACTTTATGGAGAGATCATTGATACCAATTCCGCCTTTATAGCAGAAAAATTGACCGACGAAGGGATTGAGGTGGTCTTTTGCACCAGTGCGGGGGATGATATAAACAAAATAGCAGAGGTTTTTGATACCGCTTTGTCGCGTGCGGACGTTATCATTGCCACGGGTGGCTTAGGTCCTACCTCCGACGATCTGACTAAGAAAACTATAGTGAAAACGTTTAAAAGAAGTTTAGTCTTTCATGAAGAGATTCTAAAAGAGATCGAGAAATCATTTGAAAAACGGGGCAAAGCAATGCCCAAGATAAATCAAAACCAAGCCTTAATTCCTCAAGGAGCAAAACCTTTAGCTAACCTGTGGGGGGTGGCACCGGGGATATTCATTGAGGAAGAAGGTAAGCTTTTCTTTGCTCTGCCTGGAGTTCCTCTGGAGATGAAATGGATGTTGGAAAATGAGGTTTTGCCGATTTTAAGGTCTAAAAAACCAGAAGGTTTCATCATCCGCAAAACACTTAAAACCACGGGTATCGCCGAATCAGTCATCTACGAGAAAATCGAGGGATTGATCAATCCTAAAGGCGAAGTGAAGATCGCCTTCCTTCCCAGCTATCTGGGAGTAGACATGAGGTTAACCGCCAACCTTAAGCAAAAAAGCGAAGCAGCCGCAAAAATAGCAGAACTCGAACAAAAGATAAGGGACATTTTAGGGACTTATATATACGGTATTGATGATCAGACTTTAGAGGAGGCAGTGGGCAAATTACTTTCAGATAAAGGGAAAACCATTGCAGTAGCAGAGTCGTGCACTGGTGGTTTGATCGGAGCTAAGTTCACCAATACATCGGGAAGCTCCAAATATTTCGAAAGAGGGGTGGTCACATACAGCAACCAAGCTAAAATTGAGCTTTTAGGAATCCCCAAAGAGATAATTGACAAATATGGTGCGGTAAGTGAACAAACCGCGATCCTGATGGCGGAGGGAGTGAGAAAATTAGCTAAAACCGACTATGGTCTATCCTCCACCGGAATAGCAGGTCCCACTGGCGGAACACCGGAGAAGCCAGTAGGCTTGGTCTACATTGGTTTTGCTTGCGAAAACGACTCCTTTGCTCAAAAATTTCGATTTGGAGGAGATAGAATCACCAACCGAGAAAGAGCCGCCCAAGCCGCTTTGAATATAGTGAGATTATTTTTAATACAAACGCATCTGTGAAATGTCATTGCGAGGTGTCCATATGGACGACGAAGCAATCTTTATGGTGCTTCGCACTCGTTTCCCGTATAAAAAAACATAACCTTGAGAGATTACCATGCGAACCTTTATTGCAGTAGAATTACCCGAAAACATAAAGAACAAAATTGGAGAGTTGCAAGCTCCGCTTAAAAAAACCAAAGCTTTTGTCTCCTGGGTTAAGCCTGAGAATATCCATATTACCTTAAAATTTTTAGGCGAAGTCCCGGAAGAAAAGATAAACGAAGTTTTCTCCGCTACTGGGTTGGCGTTAAAAAATGCAAAGAAATTCAAGATAAACTTAAAAGAGATGGGAGCATTTCCGGATTTCAGAAGACCAAGAGTGATCTGGATTGGAGCGGGAATGGGTGGGGAGGAGCTTTCAAACATGGCAAACAAAATCGAAGAGGAGATGGAAAAGATAGGTTACCCAAAGGAGAATAGAAAATTTTCACCCCATTTTACCATGGGCAGGGTCAAATCTCCAAAGGGTATTGAAAAATTAATGGAGTTGGTAAAGTCCACAGATTTCGAGACGGAAGATATTGAGGTAAATGAGGTGACGGTGATGAAAAGTCAGCTCCATCCCGCCGGTGCGATTTACACGCCACTTAAAAAAATACCGCTTTTGGATTAATTGAAAAACTTTCAATTTTCGTCTTACTTAAAGATCGATTAAGGGAGTAGCGAGACTTGTCTCGCGTTTAAAAAACAGGTAAATTTTTTTACAAATTTTAGTTTGAAATCTTTATACAAACGAAAGCGAGGTGAGATAAAATGGCAGAAGGAAAAGTTGAACGAAGTGAAACCCATAGGGAGGAAAAGAGGAAAGCTTTGGATCAGGCACTTCTTCAGATAGAACGTCAATTTGGAAAAGGCTCCATCATGAAGTTAGGAACCGAATCATTAGGCGAAAAAATTCCCATTATCTCCACTGGTTCTTTGGGACTGGATGCGGCTTTAGGTGTGGGAGGCGTGCCCCGAGGAAGGATAATCGAGGTCTTCGGTCCAGAAGCCTCAGGCAAGACCACCCTGGCTTTGCATGTGATGGCAGAGGCGCAGAAGAAAGGAGGCATAGCCGCTTTCATAGATGCTGAGCACGCCTTTGACGCAAGGTATGCCAAAAACTTGGGTGTGGATATTGACAATCTTTTGGTCTCCCAGCCAGACACCGGCGAGCAGGCTTTGGAGATAGCCGAAACTCTGGTGAGAAGCGGGGCGGTGGATGTGATCGCCATAGATTCGGTGGCGGCTTTAGTCCCCAAGGCAGAAATAGAAGGGGAAATGGGTGATCAGCATATGGGGCTTCAAGCCAGGTTGATGTCCCAAGCCATGAGGAAGCTGTCAGGAGCTATCAGCAAGTCCAAAACCTGCGTGGTCTTCATCAATCAGATAAGGATGAGGATCGGGGTTATGTTTGGCAATCCAGAGACCACCACCGGCGGAACCGCACTTAAGTTTTACTCATCGGTGAGATTGGACATTAGAAGAATCGCCTCCATAAAGGAGGGAGATCGGGTAACCGGATCCAGAACCAGGGTGAGGGTGGTGAAGAACAAGGTCGCTCCACCTTTCAAAGACGCAGAGTTTGACATAATCTATGGACAAGGCATATCCAAAAATAGCGAATTGATCGATCTGGGAGTCGAGCACAAGATAATCGAAAAAAGTGGCACCTGGTTCTCTTACGAGGGTGAAAGATTAGGACAGGGTCGGGAGAACGCTAAAACTTTCTTAGACGAAAACCCGGACATTGCTCAGCAAATCGAGCGTAAGTTGAAAGAGAAATTGGGACTTTCAGACGAAGCCAAGGAAGAGAAAGAACCGATCAAGACAAAGGCTAAGTAGCCAACATCTCCCTTGATTCATTTGAAGCACCTATGGAGTTGTGATTCCACTCTCGACAATGGATTTCATCCCCCTCTCCTGAAGGAGAGGGTAAGGGGTGAGGTCTAAAGTGGAGAAAAGTCGTAGGTCGAGATTCTAATCTCGACAAGAAATATAAATGTCTTCTGGCTATGGTGAAGGAAAAGATCGTCACCAAAATAGAGGTCCAAAAGAGGAATCCCAAAAGAAGATCGGTCTTCATCGATGGAAAATTCGCTCTGGGAGTGGACGAGGAGGTTTTGTACAAATCAGGATGGAAAAAAGGGGAGAGCTTAACCGGACAACAAATCAAAAAGATCACAAAAGAAGAAAGAAAAAAAGAGTCCAAAGATGTTGCCTTGAGATTTTTGTCCTTCAGGAGACGAACAGAAAAGCAGGTCAAGGAGAAGCTCCAAAAGAAAGGATTCGATGAAAAGACCATAAAAGCAACAATTGACAAATTAAAGGAGTTTGATTTAATTAATGATTTGGAATTTGCCACCGCCTGGGTGAAGGATAGATTAACTTATAAACCAAGAGGCAAAAGGTTACTCAGGCAAGAGCTTTGGAAGAAGGGGATAAAAAAAGAGATAATAGAACAGGCAACCGAAGAGCTGTGCCAGGATGAGGACAAATCTGCCTTGGAGCTTTTGGAAAAAATAAAGAAAAGATACAAAGACTTAGAGCCAAACGTGGCAAAAAGAAGGATGTTCAGTTATTTGCTAAGAAGAGGGTTTTCCTATGAAACCACTCAAAAAGCTCTAAGTCAAATAAATCGCTCTTTTACCAAAGAAGAGATATATTAGTAAAAATCCCTCTCCCCTTGGGGGAGAGGGGAGGGTGAGGGGGAAATCAAATAAAGTGTAACACATTTTCGTGCATTTGTATTAATATAGACTGAATAAATGAACTGTCATTGCGGGGAGCGAAGCGACGAAGCAATCTCTATGTAAGTTACTAAATGAGGAAGAGATTGCTTCATCCCGATTTCATCGGGACTCGCAATGACAATGTAAAATTTTTATTGCGTTTGCTAAGTTAGTCAAGCGTGACCAAATCAGAAAATCGAAAATGAAAAGCGACCAGATCCGAAGAAATTTTTTGAAATTCTTTGAAGAAAGGGAGCACAAGATATATCCCAGCTCATCCTTGATTCCCAAGGATGATCCTACCCTTCTTTTCGTCAATGCCGGAATGAATCAATTCAAGGACGTGATCTTGGGAAAAAAGGTGCCTGAACACAAAAGGGTGGCTTCTTCCCAAAAGTGCATCCGGGTTTCTGGTAAACATAATGATCTGGAGGAGGTGGGCAAGGACACTTATCACCACACCTTCTTTGAGATGTTAGGAAACTGGTCCTTTGGGGACTATTTCAAAAAAGAAGCTATCATCTGGGCTTGGGAGTTTTTGACTGAAGTTTGCGGGCTTCCAAAAGAAAGATTATGGGCAACTGTTTTTCGGGATGACGATGAATCGGAAAAACTGTGGTATGAGAACACTGATATAAAAAAAGGGAGGGTTCTAAGATTCGACGAAAAGGAAAACTTCTGGGAGATGGGGGAGGTCGGTCCTTGCGGTCCCTGTTCCGAGGTTCATTATGACAAAGGGGAGGAGTATAAATGTAATCGTCCAAATTGCGGGGTCAACTGTCCTTGTGGCAGATTCATCGAAGTTTGGAACTTGGTCTTCATGCAGTTTAACCGGGATGAGAATGGCAAAATAACCGATCTGCCAGCTTTTGTGGTGGATACTGGTATGGGGTTGGAGAGGTTGACCGCGGTAATACAAAACGTGGACTCCAATTATGACACTGACCTTTTTGTTCCCTTGATCAAAAGGATCGAAAATATTTCTGGAATTTCTTATGGATTCAGCAAGCTCACCACAAGCAAAGGTTCAGACCACCAGGAGTCTTTTAGAGTTGTGGCTGATCACATTCGTGCCCTTTCTTTCGCCATAGCCGATGGAGCCATTCCTTCCAATGAAGGACAGGGCTATGTGTTGAGAAGGATCTTAAGAAGAGCGGCCCGCCATGGAAGACTCTTAGGTCTGCATAAGCCTTTTATTTATCAGCTCTCCAGCGTGGTGGTAGATTTGATGGGAAAAATTTATCCTGAACTTGTGGCAAAAAAAGAGCATGTGGCTTTAGTGATAAAATCTGAAGAGGAACGTTTTGAGGAAACTTTAGATTTGGGATTGGAGCTTTTTGAGAAAGTGGCTGAAAAAGTTTTAAAAAGTAAAGAAAAAGTTATAGCCGGAGAAGATGTTTTCAAGCTTTACGATACTTATGGATTCCCTTTAGATTTGACTCAAGTAATGGCACGAGAGAGGGGATTGTCCGTAGACTTAAAGGGATTTGAAAAACTTTTAGAGGAGCAGAGAGAAAGATCCAGAACTTTTGTAAAAACTATCAGCTCGGACGCAGTAATTTCAGACAAAATGGAAAAGAGCGAATTTGTAGGATATGAGAAAGTTGAGGAAGAAGCCAAAGTTCTGTATTCTCCCAACAAGAATATGTTAATCTTGGATCATACTCCGTTTTATGCTGAATCCGGTGGGCAGATCGGTGATAGTGGAGTGATTTATACTGACAACTTTGAATTCAAAGTGGAGGATACCAAAAAGGAGGGAGATGCCATAATCCACATCGGGAAAGTAACCCAGGGGAAGATCGAGGATGTGCTTAATAAGAAGGTTTTTGCCAAAGTGGATATAGAGAGAAGAAATTCGATAAAAAGAAATCACACTGCCACCCATCTTCTGCACAAAGCTTTAAGGGAAACCTTGGGTGAGCATGTGCATCAGTCCGGTTCTTTGGTGGCTCCGGACAGATTGAGGTTCGACTTCACTCATTTCAAAGCTTTGGACCAAGCCGAGCTGGATAAGGTGGAACACTTGGTAAATCAACAAATTTGGGAAAATCGTCAAGTAAAAAGTTTGGAGATTCCTTTCGAGGACGCCAAAAAATTAGGAGCAATGGCTTTATTTGGTGAGAAATATGGTGATGTAGTAAGGATGATAGAAGTAGAAGGCTATTCCAAAGAACTTTGTGGAGGGACGCACGTGAACGCTACCGGCGAGATTGGACTTTTCAAGATAGTCTCCGAAACCGGAATTGCGGCAGGTATGCGAAGAATAGAGGCAGTTACCGGCGAGTCCGCTTATAAATTGATGAAAAAGCAAAAAGAGATTTTAGATGAGTTAGCTTTTATCTTGAAATCAACTCCAGAGGATATAAAAAATAAAGTTGAAACATTGATTAATACAAACAAGCTTTTACAGAAGAAAATCAAAGAAGCCCAAAAAGAATCTGCCAAGACCAAAATCGAAGAGTTGGCTGAAAGCTCCATAGAAGTGAATGGCATCAAATTGATCGCCCATAAGGCGGAAGTTGAAAATCGAGATGAGCTTTTGAAATTGGCGGATACGATCAGGGAAAAGCTTAAATTCACTATCGGATTATTGGCTGGGATCATTGACGGCAAGATTGTTTTTGTAGCAACGGTGACAGATGATTTGATTAAAGAGAAAGGAATCAAAGCCGGCGAGGTGGTAAAAGAGGTCTCTAAAATAGTGGGTGGAACCGGCGGCGGAAAACCGCACTTAGCCCAAGGAGGCGGAAAAGATTTAGAAAAGCTCGATCTTGCTTTAGATAGTCTGCCGGAGATTGTTCGCAGGATCTTAAGATGAAAAAAATGATAAAGTAATTGCCTAATTTATTGGGCATTATGGGAAACCTCTCCCCCTTAGTCCCCCTCTCCATATTTATAGAGAGGGGGAGGATCGAAGATGCATATGCATAGAGGGTGAGGTAAGCGGGTTAGGAAAATTATGTCAGTACATCAAAAGCTCTTAAATATCAAAGAGGAAAAAGGGGCAGGTTTTTTAGTCCTTTTAGATCCTGATCGCTTGACCATAAAGGAGATCGTAGGTTTAGCCAAGCAATCAGAGAAAGGAGGAGCAGACGGATTTCTGGTAGGCTCCAGCTTACTTTTATCCAGCAGATTTGATGAGTCCATAAAACAGATAAGATCGAATGTCAACCTCCCGGTGATAATCTTTCCGGGAAATGCCAATCAGGTCTCAAAATATGCGGATGCAATTTTGTTTTTGTCTCTGGTGAGTGGCAGAAATCCCCATCTTTTGATAGGGGAACAGGTGAAAGCCGCCCCCATGATAAAAGAGTTCGGGTTAGAGCCTATCCCCACTGGTTATCTGATCATAGAGTCGGGAAAAGCCACCTCAGTCCAATTCATGAGCGACACCCAACCCATTCCCAACGACAAACCTGATATAGCTAAAGCTCACGCTCTGGCGGCAGAATATTTAGGGATGAAATTTGTGTTTTTAGAAGCGGGCTCAGGTGCGGAAAATCCAGTCCCGGATTTGATAATAAAAGAGATCAGGGATTTCATCTCTATTCCCATCATTGTGGGAGGGGGAATAAGGGAGCCAGAGGTCGCTTACCAAAAGGTGAAGAATGGGGCAAGCTTTGTGGTCATCGGAAATGCCTTGGAGAAAGATGATTCCATCATAAAAGAATTTGCCGAAGCTATCCATTTTAAGCATAAAAAGGAATTTGTGAAAACTCAAACTGAAAAAAATAATCTTTCAGTCTGACGAGCAGGGATAATGTTTAACTATACAGGTGTCAAAAAGGCAGGGACATAGTGAAAGCCACTTACGATCTAGAAGCTGACACTTTGAATTTCATACTCCGAAAGGGCTTTGTAAAAGAAAGCGATGAGCTAAAAGAAGGGGTAATTGTCGACTTTGATAAAGAGGGTCGGATAATCTCTATCGAAATCCTCGATGCCTCTTTACGACCCACCAAGCCCATGGAGATCATGTATGAGTGTAAAAAAACGACAGCAAAAAGATGATGGCAAGAAGATTCTCAAAAAAAGGGAGAGGAAAGCGGTAGACGAATTTGTCTCCTTAGTGGTCCAAAGAATGTCCGACCAGGTCAAAGAATTAACCCTTTTTGGATCAAAGGCCAGAGGAGATTATAGAAGGAATTCTGATATTGACGTTTTAGTTTTAATTGATCAAGAGAATCTTAAAAATTGGGAGAGAATACAGAGTCTATCCGCTTTTGTCTCATTGAAATTTGATGTGGTTCTTTCTGCCCTGGTTATGGATGCGAAAAGATATAAAACCCATTCCCGACTAAGAACTCTTCTATTTAAGAACATCTCCCAGGATGGAATTCCATTATGGAAAAGAAAGTAGATCAGAAAATAAAAAAACTTCTCTACAAAGCTAATCAAATATTGAAAGAGCAAAAGGTCCTCCTTAATCAAGGTTTATATAGTGGATCAGTAAGTCGAGGCTATTATGCGATTTTTAATCTTGCCAGTGCTATTCTTCTTACCAAGGGGAAAGAATATTCTTCTCATCAAGCTTTGATAGCTAATTTCGGTAAAGAATTTGTGAAAGAAAATAAAATCGAGGCCAAATATCATAGGATGCTTATCGAACTTTTTGCTCTGAGGCGAACTGCGGATTATGATATAGAAAAGGTCATTGACAAAAATACTGCCAAATTGGTTTTGAAATTGTCCCTTGATTTTTTAAAAATGACAAAAGAATATTTACATAAAGGAATAAGATAAAGTCTAAATCTTAGGCTATGGAGAAGATAGAAGAAAAAAAAATGAGTGTGGTGCAAGATCAAATCGAAGAAAGCATCATCTTAAAGAAAAAAATCAAAGATGAGCTTGCCGAAAAGATAGTTGAAATTTCCGAGATCTTAGCGGAATGTATAAAAAATGGTGGAAAGATACTGTTGTGCGGTAATGGGGGATCAGCCGCAGATGCTCAGCATTTTGCAGGGGAGTTAGTGGTGAGGCTCTCTTCGGATTATACTCGCATCGCTATCCCCGCCATTGCCCTTTCCAGCGATAATTTCGTTCTCACTGCTTGTGCCAACGATTTTGGCTTCGAGCAGGTTTTCTCCCGTCAGATTGAGGCGTTGGGAAAACCCGAGGACGTGCTGGTGTGCATCAGCACCAGCGGCAATTCGCCCAATTTGATCAAGGCAATAGAAAAAGCAAAAGAGAAAAAGATGAAAACTGTTGGACTTCTGGGAAAAGATGGGGGGGAGATGGGAAAATTAGCTGATTTTTCTCTGGTGGTCCCATCTCAAAAGACTCAGAGAATTCAGGAAGTTCACATCACCATATGTCATATCCTTACCAGCTTGATCGAGAAAGCCCTTTTCGACTAACCAGAAAACCAATACCAGCATATTGAATAAAATGTCATTGCGAGGAGCGAAGCGACGAAGCAATCTCTCGATGCATTCCACCAAAGGCGAGGCATCTTGAGACTATTGCTTCCTTAGTGGGAGAAGGGAAGGATGAAGTTCTAACTGACTTTAGTCAGGTCCATTGGATCCTTCGGATTATAACTTCCGCCACTAAAGTGGCTAAGAACTTCTCGAGAGTTCACAGTGTGTTCCCTCTCCCCTTGTGGGAGGTTGAACGAAGTGAAACCCATAGGGTTGAGCGAAGCGAAATGCATAGCAGGGTTAGGGAGAGTGGGAACCAAGTTGAAAATTCCTTTTGTCAAGCTAAAGTAATTTTAAAGTGAGACGCTAAACCAAACCCTAATACGAAACCGATACCTAAACCGATAAACACAAAACAGACTAAAGGGCAACCCATTCAAATATAATCTCCTCGAACATTGACCACATATCTAAATTCTTCAGATAAAGCACCTGACCCAAGAATCTCCGAAAAGATAATAAAAAATACCCTTTATAACACCATAGGGAAATTCTGGGGGATTTTAGTTGTTCTCTTTCTGACGCCTTATATAGTAAATCACTTGGGGGTGGAAAGATATGGAATCTGGGCGCTTCTTACCAGCTTGGTCGGCTATATCGGTTTTCTTGATTTGGGGGTGGGTGGTTCTTATGCCAGACATATGGCAGAATACTATACCCAGAAGGACTACGCCAAAATAAATCAGGTGATCAACACTGGTTTTCTGTTCTGCCTGGGGTTAGCCTTCATTTTGATTCCCTTAGCTCTGTTTTTCACCAAACCTCTGTTGATCTTCCTTAAGCTCGATCCCTCCACATATCCGGAGATAAGTTTCGTCTTTTTTTGGGGGGTGGTGATTTTTTCTTTATCTAACGCTACCTTCGTCTTCGGGTCGGTTCAGACGGGGCTCCAGAGGATGGAGCTCACCAATATTGTTTCTGTGATCTTGACCATTCCCTATGCTCTGGGGGTCATAACGTGTTTGGAATTAGGATATGGGTTGAAAGGCTTAATGATCCTGGTTGGAATAATGTGGATTCTTCAGACTCTGGCAAATTTTTACATAGCCCAAAAGATTCTTCCTCAGTTTTCCTTCAATCCCTTTCTTTTTAAAAGAAAGACGTTTGGCGAGCTTCTAAGATTCGGGATCAAGTTGCAGATTTCCCGCCTGTCCCATTTAGTCAGCTTTCAAGTGGATAAACTTTTGATCACTTACTTTCTGTCCGTGGGGATGGTCACCTTTTATGATTTAGGCGCTAAGGTCACCGACACCATCCGAAAGCTTCCTCTCTTGTTGGTTTCCGCCTTGGTCCCGGCATCGGCTGAGATTTTTGCCAAAGGTGATAAAGAGGGCTTAAGCAGGCTTTATTTCAGAGGTTCAAAATATCTTTTTGCAGTTAGTGCTCCTTTATTCCTTTTCATCCTGATTTGTTCCGATCTGATCGTCAACGTTTGGGTGGGACCAAAATACCAGCTGGCTTCCATGGTGATTAAGATACTATCTCTAGGCTATTTTTTCAATCTGATAACCGGAATGGCAAGCTCCATCGCTTTGGGGATTGGAAAACCTGAGCTTGAGATGAAGTATGGAATTCTAATGTCTATCCTTAACTTCAGTTTGAGTCTGATTCTGATAATCAAGTTTGGCTTCTATGGAGTTTTAGTGGGAACTACTTTTTCTCTCACTTTGGGTTCCCTTTATTTTTTCCATCTCTTTCATGGATATACCAAAGAACCTTTGAAAAATATTTGGTCATGGATCAAAAAACCATTAGGCGGAGCTTTCTTGATATCAGCTATTTTTTACATTTTCAACCAGCTGATCGATGCTATTACTCTAACCAATCATAGATTCACTGGACTTTTATTCATCGGATTGGAATTTGTGGTATTTTTAATTTTCTATTTTCTCTTTCTTATCAAATTAAATTTCTGGGATGAGTATGATAAAAATCTTTTGAGAGAAAAATTTCCAGCAAGTAGGTATTTTTCCAGAAAGCAAGACCTGTAGGTCGGGCTGCGAAGCTGCCTGACGGAGAACTTTTAGGAGATCGATGGAGAGAATTGTAGCGTCCGAGCTTTGTCTCGGACGAGAAAGTTTGAGCGTGAAACAAAAAAATGCTTGATTTTGAGAAGGAAACCGGGTAACATAAGGCTAAAAGTAAGAAGAAAAAGAGTAAACAAACTGAGCCAGTGGGATTGTTTCCGATTTTGCTTGCATCCGCGTATAAATGATGTATTTCAAGAAAAGCGACACGATGTTTTCGTAAAAGGAGGTGTCAATTCAATATGAAGCTACCTAAGTGGTTGTGGACACTGATACTGTTATTGATTGGGTCATGTCTCATTGGTTTATACCTTAGACTATTTACTGAATGTAGAATCCTTGGAGACATAGCTGATTTCGCCCTCGTTATGACTTTGGTAGCTTTGGTCGTTTACGCATACTACACCTATATGCTCGCAAAAGATGCTTGGACGATTAGCGCCTCCTTTGCGTTAGTCCCCATCCCAAACAATCCTTATCATTTTCTTTTTCTTATTAATAACCACAGTAAACATTCGCTGAATTGTTGGTGTAACCTAAATGCAACTGTTAATGGACAAAAGGTCTCCTTGGACGGATTCTATGGAGGCAAAACTTCGTTTGACGTGCAGCCCTTCGTTGTGGCAAATGGACATTTTGACATCATCCGGGATATTTTGGCTAAGGCAGATCTAACAGTCGAAGAGATGAAACAAAAGGCGGGATCAGCCAATCCCAAAGAACAGCTATACCTGAATATCCAGTTTTGGTATTCTCCTATCGGCACAAATATAGTTATCCATAATCCTCGACAGCCACATTACTTTAATTTCGTAAAGGAACAGCTTGTGGCGGATTTCTAATTAACATAATTCGACGACTTAAAGCGGCTCGTGGTATTGTCGAATAAGTAGTGCTTATGACCCAAAGTTTTTCAAACCTGAAATCACCAAAATAAGGAGGAGATGTATTATGTTTGGCGGCATAGGTGCGCAAGAACTGGTTTTGTTATTCCTCATTTTTTTAATTTGGGTAGCTCTTCTTATTCCGTACTGGAAGATATTCACTAAGGCTGGCTTCCCAGGATGGTATAGTTTCTCACAAGTCATCCCTATCCTTAATGTCATTGTTTTATATTTCTTGGCGTTTACAGAATGGCCAGTTCATCGTAAACTTAATCAAATGAAGCAGAATTTGGATGATAATGTTGCTACAACTCAATAGTTGCCAGGGTGCATAACTAAACTTTTTTTGTTGGTATCGGACACCTTGTCCGTTACCATAAAACGTCACGGACTGGGACGCCCGTAACGAACAAAAAACCTCTCCCCCTTAGTCCCCTTCAGGGTGAATCCCTTCAGGGTGAACCCCTCTCCACAAGTGTGGAGAGGGGGAGATAGGGGGTGAGGTAAAAGGAATCTAATCCTTTGAAACTTTCTCCTTTTCTTCACAATTCATATAAATCTTACCCAGATTATTTAATCAAATTTGGGCTGATTGTCTTTGTTGTTTTTTCTCCCTTCTCCATCGCAGGGGCGCAGACCGGATTTTCCATTGCGCTTTTGGGATGGGTATTGAAATTTGTCGTAAAGGGAAAACCATTCTGGGTTAAGTCCTATTTAGACAAACCGGTCTTATTTTACCTTTCTGCTATTATAATTGCGGCTTTTTTCACTCAAAATAGAATCCACAGCCTCACCTCCATAAAAGACGAATGGCTTTATCTTCTCTTTTTTCTTGCGGTAAACAATATAGAAGAGGAAGTGTTTACCAAAAAACTTATCAATATCATAATTGGAATCTCAGCCTTAGTTGCCCTTTATGCTATTTTCCAACACTATACCGGACACGACTACTATCATGGAAAAATTTTAGACCCAATTTCCGGCACAGGTAAGTTTAGGTCAGTAGGTAACTTCAGTATTCCTCTAACCTATGGATTTTATGCCATGGTGGTAAGCCTTTTAAGCTTCTCTTTGGCTTTCTTTGAGGAAGATAAGACCAGACGGATATTCTATTTTCTTTGTTCTTTTCTTTGTATCACCGGTAACCTCTTCAGTGGAACCAGAGGGACTTTGATCGCTCAGATTTTCGGCTTTGTAGTCTTCTTCATCTTCAGCTCCAACAAAAATAGAAAAGTAGGAATGCCTATGGTCTTACTTTACTTTATCCTGATCTTTTTCATAGATCCAGACATATTTGTGAGAACGAACACTCTCATTCAGGCAAAAGATATAGCCTCTATGGACATTCGCACCGTGATCTGGTCAACCTCGTTTAGGATATTTCTTGATCACCCTTTGTTTGGAATCGGCTTTGGAAATTTTAATCAGTTTTACGAGCATTATCTAAGAATTCCATCTCAAATTTTTGGACATGCCCACAATGATTTTTTAAACGTAGCAGTTGATGCTGGAATAATCGGGCTTATCCCATTTGTGTGGCTCTGGATAACTATTTGGAGAAATTTAAAAAGAAAGTATGATCAAACAGAAGATAGATATACCAAGTCAATATTAAAAGGTGGATTGGTTATCACCTCCGCTTACTTGGTGTCAGCCCAGTTTCAATGTTACTATACTGATGCTATCGATTTTATGATTCTTTTTTTTGTTTTAGCCCTGGCGGAAGTGTCCGATAAGATTTGGAGGAGTAAAAGGAAACAAGTTTTGTCTTGACTATAAAAAAATCTGTATTAAATTAGAACCACGAGAAAGAGAGGACGAAAAAATGGCAAAAAAAGACGAATATAAAGGCAAGCCCAAGGCAAAACCCAAAATAGAAAAAGTCAAAGAGAAATCGGTTTTGCCTTTCACTAAGAAGAATTACATTTTATTTGCCATAGGGATCTTTGTCATAGCCATAGGTTATATCACCTTGGGTTACGGTTCAATCACCTTAGCTCCTATCCTTTTGGTGCTGGGTTACTGCGTGCTCATCCCCATAGCCATAATGATTAATGGAGGAAAGGAAAAACCTAAAGAACCAGCCCGAAAGCCGGTTGAGGAGCCACCTCTCAGGTGAAACCCCCCAGCCGCCGAATTTTGCAGACAGTTCACAGTGCACGGTTTTAGCTAAGCTTTTTACTATGAACCATGAGCTGTGAGCCAATGACTGATTTCTTGGGCGGTTAGCTCAGCTGGTTCAGAGTGTCTGCCTTACACGCAGAAGGTCACTGGTTCGACTCCAGTACCGCCCAGTTAGTAAAAACAGTTCGGAGTTCGTGGTTCGTAGTTTGTAGTAAGATCTTTTGCCACGAACCATGAACTACGAACTATTAACCGATTTTCGGGGTCGTAGTTCAGTTTGGTTAGAACGCCGGCCTGTCAAGCCGGAGGTCGCGAGTTCAAGTCTCGTCGGCCCCGCTTTTTTAGACAAGAAATATATAGAGACTTTGGTTAGAACGTCCCGACAGTGAAGTCGGAAAGGTCGATGGAGTTCAAGTCTCGTCGGCCCCGCTTTTTTAGACAAGAAATATATAGGGACTTTGGTTAGAACGTCCCGACAGTGAAGTCGGAAAGGTCGATGGAGTTCAAGTCTCGTCGGCCCCGCTTTTTTAACAAAAGATAAATAATAATTTTGGTTAGAATATCCCCCGCCTATGGCGGGGGAAGGTCGTCCCGCCAAAGGCGGGATCGGTCCCATGGTGATGTTCAAAGACATACGGAAGACCATTGGCAATAACATCCACAAATATTGAGCTTACCCGCGAATCGTAAGCGAGACTGATGGTAATGGCTTCATCTTCTTCCACTACTTCAATATTCCCATTCAAGGGGAACTGCAATCGCTTGGGGATTCAATATCAAAGGTAAGAATGTTTAGTCTCATCGAAAGCTTACATTCCCAAGTCATTCTATCGTCGGATCAAAGAAACTCTAATCAAACAGATAAGCAGAATAAGAATGGGCGCCCCGTTCCGATTTCTCAGTCAAAAAAAGCTTGACAGAGTTAAAACATGATATATCTTTTTTATATGATTTTCCATATGGTCCCGAAATGGGAAATGAACTGCTGAAAGTCAGAAAGAATAAAGACAACAACCTGCTGGATTTGAGGCAGGAGTAAAAAACTAAACGTCTTAATGGGCAGAGAAATAACTTCCCATTAGGTTTAATGAGGAAAGGAGAGCTACATGAAATCAAAATTGATTTTCATTGGCTTGCTATGCCTTGCTCTCATAGCTATGTCGTCGCCGGCCACGGCACAGTTCAAAAAGCTCAAGGAGAAGGCAAAAGAAAAAGCGGAGAAGAAGGTCGAGGAGACAGTCGAGGGGAAGGAAGAAACAGCTTCGGACACGTCCAAGGCTAACAAAAAGTCAACAGAAAAACCCGCCTCCGATACTGCGAAAGCACAGTCGGCTACTACCGGAGCTTCAGAGGATATGGCGCTTTATACTAAGTTCGACTTCGTCCCCGGGGACAAGGTCATCTTCTACGATGACTTCTCCGGCGAGGAAATGGGCGAGTTCCCCTCCCGGTGGAGGCTGGATGAGGGGGTCTTCGAGATTGCTAAGCAGGGGGACAAGAAATACATCCTGTGCACGGACAAGGGTTCCATCCGCCCCAAGATCGCAACCGGAGCGCTTCCGCCCAAGTACACTATCGAAATGGAATTCTACATTAAAGGGGGGGATACGAGGGGTCATTGGTTCTTCATCAAGTGGTACGACGGTGAGGGTCAGGAGATCGGCAACTTCAATACACAGGACAAGCACAGAACCCAGCTCAGGCTTTTGGATAAGGATCTGGCTTTAAAAGATTTGAGCGTGCCGCTTGGGGCGGGTATCCACACTATGCGCGTCATGGCAACGCAGAGCACTATGAAATGCTACATCGACAACGAGCGGGTAGCTAACGTGCCGGCGGTCGAGGGCTTCAAGCCGAACGACTTCGGGGTCTACATGGATCCCTGGAAGGACGAGACCGACAACCCCATGCTGATCGGAACGTTCCGCTATGCTGAGGGAGGTAAAACGCTAAAGCAGCAACTGGATGAAGCGGGACGGATCGTCACCCACGGCATTCTCTTCGATTCGGGCTCGGACAAGATCAAAGGAGAATCATACAAGACGCTGGCGGATATCGGCGCGCTTTTGACCGATAATCCCACTCTGCGTTTGTCCATCGAGGGGCACACCGATTCCGACGGAGCGGACGAATACAACATGACCTTGTCGCAAAAACGAGCGGCATCGGTGAGAAACTATCTTATCGCAAACTACAAGATTGCTCCTGAGCGTCTTGAATCCAAAGGCTGGGGCGAATCGAAGCCGATCGACAAGAACAATACCCCCGAGGGAAAGGCAAACAATCGTCGGGTGGAATTGGTGAAGTTGTAACCAGTTCTCTTTTAAAATCGGTTCGGGGTTCGAAGTTCGCAGTTTCGTAGGTGAGGTGTAGTGTGCCCACTAAGTAGGTAGGTCAGACATTCTTGTCTGACCATGTTGGAACAGACAGGAATGTCTGTTCCACCGAATCTAAAATATTGTCAGGAGCTCGGACGAGCCCGTCTGGGCACTGGGCTCCTGACCTACAAACTTTTTCAAATAAATTATCTTTATGAAGACAACTTTAATAATAATACTTAGATAATTTTTTATGCCTACACTAACCTGGATTGGTAAACAAGCTGTTGAAAAACATCATCTAGAAATTCCATATCGTTTGTTGGAATATGACGAATCTCTTTCTGTTGGCGATAAAGAAAGCGGCAACTTGCTTGTACAAGGAGATAACCTTCACGCTCTAAAAGCCTTGTTGCCTTACTATGCTGGGAAAGTAAAATGTATTTATATAGATCCACCTTACAATACCGGAGAAGAAAAATGGATTTATAACGACCGTGTAAACTCACCCGAAATGAAAACTTGGTTAAATGCAGTCGTTGGCAATGAAGAGGAGGATTTAACTCGGCATGACAAATGGCTATGCATGATGTTTCCTAGATTGAATTTATTAAAAAAGTTGTTATCTAAAGATGGGGTTATTTTTATATCAATTGATGATATGGAGTTTAGTCGCCTTAAACTAATTTGTGACGAAATATTTGGCCCTAAGAATTTTGTCACTTGTTTAGTTTGGGAGAAAAAGAAAAAGGGGACACATTTAGATAAGCAAAGAATATATACTTGTTTATTGTAGGAACAGAGATGCATTCGCTGGTTTAATTGGTGAGATTACAGAAGAAAGAGAAACTTATCCTTGCATAAATCCTGGCAACAATCGAAGCACTCGTCTAATACCACGTGGGATTCTCTCAAATTATAAAGAAAAGAATTACTTTTTGTCTAAAGGAAATCGGATTTCTGTTGGAAATATGTATCTTGAATTATTAAGTGATTTGAAAATTCATAATGGCATATTGCAGGAAGATGTACTGATAGAGGCAGAATGGAGATATACACAAAATAATTTAAATGAGTATTCGAAAAGAGGTGAGCTTTATTTTACGCGTGACCTTTACCTTCGCAGAGTTGTAAAGGAACCTCGATTTAAGAAATTGAAAGATTTATTGTTAAGAGTCGAGTATGATGCAATTGATGATTACAAAAGTGAACTTATAAATGAATTATTAAAAGAGGAAAAAAACGACGAAAAAATTAATGAATTAAAAGAGGTAATAAATACTTTCGAAAATTTACATCATTTGCAAATTGAGAGTATAACAAATCTTAACGGCAGTGGGTGGGGATCAAATGAAGATGGTGATGATGAAATTCGCCAGATCTTCGGCAGGAAGGTTTTTGATTTCCCAAAACCATCGAAACTTCTTTTAAAATTAGCTGCTTCAACACGATTTAGTGATGGTTATTTCTTGGACTCTTTTGTTGGAACTGGGACATTTGGTCATGCTATCCTTCGATTAAATAAACAATTTGGAGGTAATAGGAAATTTATTCTTATAGAAATAGATGAAAATATCGCGCGAGAAATTACCGCAGAAAGATTAAAAAAAGTTATCAATGGCTATTCGGTTCAAAAACAAGATAGAAGTTTAGAGCATGTTGAAGGGCTTGGTAGCGGTTTTACTTACTGCAAGCTTGGTGAACCTCTTTTTGATAAATTTGGAAATGTAAGGCAAGGTGTAAAATTCAAAGAGCTTGCGTATCATATTTTCTTTTCAGAAACCGGAGTACCCCTTTCAGAGAAAGCAAAACTAAAGACTCCATTAATCGGCACTTATAAAGGAACTGCTTATTATTTATTGTTCAACGGAATACTTGGGGATAAATCCGTAAACGGAGGTAATGTTCTTACAAGCAAAATTCTTGAATCATTGCCAAAACATAACGGTCCTAAAATTGTCTTCGGTGAAAGCAATAGATTGAGTTTGGCAAGACTTAAAAAAGAAAACATAGTATTCAAACAAATACCTTACGAAATAAAAACGAGCTGATTGATGCTAAAGAAATATCAAAAAGAAACTCTTGAAGTGCTTTCGAAGTATTTACATCGTTGTGCCATTTACAAAGATGTTATACGCGCATATTCAGAATCTACACTTGAAAACTTTGGTCAAGAAGGGGTTCATAACAATGCTGGTTTTACAAATATTCCCTATGTGTGCTTAAGACTTCCTACCGGTGGAGGAAAAACAATTTTAGCTGCTCATTCTATTCCAATTGCTTGTAAAGAGTTATTAGCAAGAGATTTCTCACTAGTAATTTGGCTTGTTCCAAGTAACGCAATTTTAGAACAGACTTATAATTGCCTTCAAGATAATAATCATCCTTACCGCCAAGTTCTGAACGAATATTTCAATGGTAATGTAGAAATTCTCAAAGTTGAAGATGCTCGTAGTCTTTCTAAGGGCACACTGCAGTCGAATACAGTAATTATTATTTCCACTTTTGCTTCATGGCGTGTAGATAGAACTGAGGGTAGAAAAGTATATGAAGAAAATGGAAGTCTTTCCTCTCATTTTGATAATATAAAAGCAGAACAAAAAGAGAAACTCGAAAAATTCAGAGAAACCAACTTGGTAATTCCCTCTTTAGCAAATGTTATTTATTTAAACAATCCAATTTTTATAATTGATGAAGCACATAATGCGAGAACAGAATTAACTTTTGAGGTTCTAAAAAGATTGAACCCATCCTGTATAATTGAGTTTACAGCAACGCCTAAAACAAAAGGCAGTGATCGAAGCAATGTTCTCTATTCAGTATCTGCAGCAGATTTAAAGAACGAGGATATGATAAAAATGCCGATTGAACTTCTTACAACCGAGGATTGGCAGACGACTGTATCTGATGCTGTAAAAAAACAACAGGAATTAGAGCATATATCGAAGGAAGAAGAGAAGCAATCAGGCGAATACATTAGACCGATAGTCTTGATCCAAGCTCAACATGATAGCCAAACAGAAAGCACAATTAATGTTAGTGAAATAAAGAATTTTCTATTGAACACAATGCAAATTCCACAAGAACAAGTTGCTGTTGCAACTGGTACCGAAAGAGGAATTGAGAACAAGGATCTTCTTTCAGAAACGGAACCAATTCGTTTTATTATAACAAAACAAGCTCTCAAGGAGGGCTGGGATTGTCCGTTTGCATATATCTTTTGTTCTGTTGCAAAAGTCAGTTCAAGTAAAGATGTGGAACAATTACTTGGGCGTGTTCTAAGGATGCCCAAAGTTCAGCGTAAGAATAAAGCAGAACTAAATCGCGCCTATGCCTTTGTTTCTTCAAATAGTTTCTATAATACCGCAAGAAATCTCCAAGACTCGCTTATTGAATCCGGTTTCACTTCTGTTGAAGCTTCCGAGTTAATTGAAGTTAGTCAAAAGCAATTAACTCTTGACTCATTCTTTGGTAATGTGAAAATTCAATTATCATCTTCATTAGATGACTCAAAACTCTCTCCAGAAGTAAAAAACAAAATTGTGATTAATGATCAAGAGAAGACCATTATTCTTAAGGAAATAATAACTGAATCTGAAAAAGAAGAAATAAAATCAGTTGCAGAATCTGAAAGCGATAGAGAAATAATCGAACAAACCTTCCAAGAATTGAAATCATATTCAAATAAAGGGCAATCACCATTCAAACAAGGTAAAAAGTTTATAGTCCCACAATTACTATTTGAATTTGAAGGTGTGTGGAGACCTTTTGACGAAGAATTCCTAATTTTGCCAGATTGGAACTTAGCTAAATGCGATTCAATTCTCACAGCCACAGAATTTCCGATAAGAATTGATGTTGGAACCAAAGGATTAATTGATGTTGATTTCAAAGGCGATACAATTCTTCATACTCCTCAAATAATCCAAGAAGAATTAAATAGTTTAGTCGTGTCCAGCACAATGGATAAAGATGGTCTAATCCAATGGCTTGTGAAGGAATGTAGGCATCAATCAATACCGTATTCTCAGACAATTGTGTTTATATCAAATTGTTTAGAGAATTTAATCTCTTCCCGCAATCTATCAATAGAGCAATTAGTTTATGTTCGTCACAGACTAAAAGACGCTATCCGCACTAAAATTAAAAATCATTTTGCTGAAGGTAAGAAGCAAGGATTTCAAACTTTGTTACTCGTCCAGCATGATGCAGCTGGAGAGCAACTCAGCAGATTTTCAGTAGGTCAAGATTTTGAATTATCTGATTTATACTTTCCTGCTTCTGAGTATACTGGTTCATTCCGTTTCTCAAAACATTTTTATGATCGTATCGGTGAATTGAACGATGAAGAAGCTGAATGTACTTTTAACATTGATATAAATCCCAATGTCGAATTTTGGATAAGAAACCTTGAACGTCAAGAGTTTCTTTCTTTTTGGTTGCAAACATCAACATATAAATTCTATCCTGATTTCATCGTGAAATTAAAGGATGGAACAATTGTTATTGTAGAATATAAGGGTGCAAACATTTTTGATACTCCAGATTCCAAAGAGAAAAGACAAATTGGTGATTTTTATGCAGCTACTAGCAAACGTAAGTGTCGTTTTATAATGTTGAAAGGTAAAGATTGGGCTGCCTTAGCAGCAATTTTAGGCCCTTAAGGAGAAGTGAAGTATTTAACGCAAAACGGTTCGTAGGGCTGGTACCCTGAGCCCACCCGGACGGGTGCCTGTCTGGGCAGACGAGCGTACGCTCCCCTCTGGGGGTTCGTCCGAGCACCTGACAAACAAAAGTGTCTTCTAGCTTACGCACCAAGCGATGCATTATTAACAGTCGGCTTATACGGCACCCGAAGCCATGTTTGGAGTGTTATAGGGGTCAATATAAACAATGTTAGACGTCAACACGTCATACAGGATCTGAAAAATGAAATATCAACATGTACTTGCCCTAAACCCCTATTTCAGAGATTCCACAGCAACGATGGGAATCTTTCCTCCCACGGGACTGGAATACATCGCGGCAAACATAAAAGACCTGGTTGGTAAGGTAACCCTACTCGATTTGAGATACGAACAGGAATATCGGGATGTCAACAGGTTATCCGAGTTTATTAACAAAGAGATAGACCTGTTATGCATAAGCATTACCTGGAATTCCCAGTTTGACGCAATTTGCGATCTCATCTGCAAATTGCCGGATGAAATTCCCACCGTAGTCGGAGGACATAAGGCGACTGAAGAGGTTGAATCCCTATTTGCCAGATGCCCGAATATCGATCTCATTGTGAGAGGCGAAGGGGAAGAGACAATCAGGGAGGTGGTGA
>Ga0315289_10001445_pt1 | contig 37019 bp, 33 predicted proteins | sample YL17G11_40_MG_FD_203452 | JGI IMG/M metagenome (GOLD analysis project Ga0315289, IMG submission 203452) | Sediment microbial communities from Yellowstone Lake, YNP, Wyoming, USA - YL17G11_40 | ecosystem: Environmental > Aquatic > Freshwater > Lake > Sediment | place: USA: Wyoming | collected...
ATAGAGGCCACCAACTATGAGCATGAATACTCTGACCATGACATCCAACTCCACGGCCACGAAAGCAACCAGAGCAACAGCTGGAACCAAACGAGGCGGACTAAGCTTGGCGCCTTGGAGTCTGCGCACGAGGAAAGCCGCGGCGAAGACGGCTAGGAACCCGAGGTAGGTGTCCCAAAGTGTCCACAAAGGAATATGCCGCGCCAGCGGATGCAATAATATATCCTACTTCAGCTTGGCGTACGTAAGCAAGCGAGAGTGTTGTTGTTCAGGAACGCAGCAGTTCAACACGTCCTGGAGGCATACAAACCAGTTTGGGCGTTGGACCATGTGTCTTCACTGCTTGAATGGGACCTAGAGACGTACATGCCCTCTGACGCTTCGAAGTCGCGCGGTCTTGCCCAAGCTCACATGGTTCGGCTCAAGCAGAGCCACATACTCGGCATGGCAGGACTAGTCTCGGAAGCGCGCTGTCAAAATGACCTAAGTGATTTTGAAAAGGGGATCCTGAGAGCCATAGGCCGCGACATGGACTACTACGCGAGGGTCCCACCCCAACTATTGGAGAAGTTACAGAAAGCAACAACCGAAGCCAGAGTTGTCTGGAGGGAGGCACGAAGGAAATCCGATTTTCAAATGTTCAAAGGTCATCTAGAATCCATTGTGGATCTGAAGCGTCAAGAAGCAGAAAAGCTCGGTTATGCCGGCCATCCGTACAATGCGATTTTGGATAGATTCGAAGAAGGATCCACAACCGACGATGTTGACAAAGTATTCTCAGCACTAGTTCCTGAACTGAAACGAATTCTCACCAGAGTTCTTTCAGACGGCAAATTTCTGAGCAGGCCTCCTTTGGAGGATGCTGAGTACGAAGAGAACGACATGCGGTGCGTCAACCAAGAGATCCTAGCGTTGATGGAGATGCCGAAAGGCACGTTTCGAATGGATGTTTCGACTCACCCGTTCGCGACCCATATCGCAATTAAGGACGTGAGGGTGACTACGAGGTATGAAGGAATAGGTTTCAAGGAATCGATGTACTCACTGATTCACGAGTGCGGTCATGCATTATACGAGCTGCAGATAGATCCTGCATTCGAGTATACGCCCCTTGCCCGAATCATTTCTCTGGGGGTTGACGAGTCGCAGTCGAGGTTTTGGGAGAACTTCATTGGAAGAAGCAGAGAGTTCATCCGCCTTGTCTACCCTATTCTGGACAAGCATCTTCAATTGGTTCAAGGATGTTCATTTGATGACCTTTACATATATCTCAACACTGTCAAGCCAAGTCTGATCAGAGTTGAGGCGGACGAGCTGACCTACAATTTCCATATCGTCTTGCGTTATGAGTTGGAGAAGCGGCTGATCGCTGGCGACCTTTCGGTTTCCGAGGTTCCAGCGCTATGGGCGGATATGATGGAAAAATATGTGGGTGTTAGGCCGAGGAGCGACGCCCAAGGAGCATTGCAGGATGGCCAATGGAGTGGGGGAATGTTTGGATTTTTTGGCTACTCGCTAGGCAACATAATCGCCGGAATGATCTACGACAAGATTAGAAAGGAAATGGACTTTGAGCAGCTCGTTGGCAAGGGAGCCTTTCAAACAATCAAGGATTGGTTGAAGGAGAACATCCACAAATGGGGAAACACTTACTCGGCAAAAGAGTTGCAGCGTAGAATATTCAACGAAACCTACAATCCGACGCACCTTGTCAACTATCTGGAACAGAAATATCTTAGATAGAAATGCTGGTGAACTTACTCATGAAGCTCTATGAATTCCAAGCAAAATCAATCCTGAGAAAGCGCGGCATACGCGTCCCGAATGGGCGAATCGCAAGAACTCCTGAAGAGGCATCGGAATTTGCAGAGGAGATGGGGACGCCTGTGGCGATCAAGGCTCAGGTGCTCTCAGGAGGACGCGGCCTAGCCGGTGCAGTAAGATTTTCACATGACGTTCGAGACGTAGCCTCTGTTGCATCGTCGATTCTTGAGATGAATATGGGAGGCGAGCGGCCAACAGCAGTGATTGTTGAACGGAAGATGAGTCTTGTGAAGGAATATTATTGCGCAGTAACTTGGGATTATCAACGCACATGCCCAGTTCTGATCGCTTCTTCAGCCGGTGGCATGGACATTGAGACAATTGCGCGTAATCGCCCTCTTGAAGTAGTGCAAGTGCGACTCGACCCACACCTTGGATATAGTCAGTACATGGGCCGAGAGCTTGCAGCCAAGATTGGCCTAGAATGTGACAAGATCATCAAATTCGCAGGCGTCGTCAATAGGCTTTGCAGTATTTTCTTCGAATATGATGCAGAGTTGGTTGAAGTTAATCCACTCGGACTGTTGAATAATGGTGATTTTGTCGCGGTTGACGCGAAATTGAATATTGATGACAAGAGCCTCTTTCGGCAGAGCGACAGAATCAAGGAAATTCAAGTACTGCCACTCGATCGGAATGATGGACGAACCTATCGTCGACTTCGTGCAAAGGAATTTGGGATTCCAACCTACATCGAGATGGACGGTGATATAGGAATCGTAGCCGACGGCGCCGGAACGGGTATGTTGACTCTTGACCTGGTGAGAGATGCGGGCGGCAACGTCCGAGCCTATTGCGAGCTGGGTGGCGAAGCCACGGCCGAACTTATCGGGAAAGCTTTGCTCACAATCGTGAACGCTGGGAATGTTAGAATTGTTCTAGTCAACCTGATAGGCGGCTTGAATCGAATGGATGAGATGGCTGTAGGAATCGTCGATTACGTTACGGAATATCCAACTAAGATTCCGATTGTAGTAAGAATGGCGGGAACCCAAGAAGATGAAGGTCGAAGGATACTTGCCAAAAAAGGTCTACAGTACTTCGATAACCTTTACGATGCGATCCAGAGAGTTGCATCAATCAAAGAGTGACAAACATGGCAATTCTAATTGACAAAGACACTAAGGCGTTGGTTCAAGGAATAACTGGTAAGATCGGCTCCTATCAGACACAGTTGATGGTTGAATATGGGACCAATGTAGTAGCAGGCGTTACGCCTGGGAAGGGGGGTCAGAGATCGGGACGTGTCCCCATCTTCGACACTGTCGCTCAGGCTGTTGACAAGACTCATCCTGAAGTCTCGATATGCTTCGTCCCAGGACCGTACGCGTGCGATGCTGTGACGGAGTCGATCGCATACGGATTGCGACTTGTAGTTGCCGTGGCTGAGGCGGTACCTCTAGCAGACGCTGTAAAGATGGTTTCACTGGCCTCAAAGCGAGGAACATATGTGCTTGGACCCGATACCTCAGGACTTATCTCACCGGGAAAGTCGAAGCTAGGAGTGCAGCCAGATCGACTGTTCTCTGAGGGACGCATCGGAATCGTCTCAAGAAGTGGCGCATTGTCTTACGAGACGGCGAAGACACTAACCCAAACCGGCTTCGGGCAGTCGACGGTCATTGGTTTAGGTGGAGGCCCAGTCTGGGGATTTACATATCGGAATGCGCTTGAACTGTTCAGAAACGACGATGACACTGACGCAGTGATTCTACTCGGTGAAATAGGCGGCTACCTTGAAGAAGAAGCGGCAGACTACCTAGAGAAAGGCTATCCCAAACCTGTTGTCGCACTAGTTGTGGGCAAGAGTGCCCCTCTTGGACAGAAGATGGGCCATGCAGGCGCCATAATTCAAAATGGCAAAGGATCGGCACAGGACAAGATTCGGAAGCTCAGAGAAGCGGGAGCGTTAATCGCGAGCGCACCTAGAGAAATTCCAGTTCTCCTCAAAGAGGGAGTTCGAGGCTCACGTTAGAGTTACGCAGTGCATATTGAGCCCGAACATTGGCGGCAATCAAACATGGTAGCGGCTGGGAAAGCACAAATCGATCCGTCGAGGGCATGTTCTCACAAGGTGGTCGGAATATCAGAAGAGACCAGAGCAGTCCAACTCGCATCCAGAAAGCAAAGACAGCCAGCAGATCAACACTTCAAGGTTAAGATCGACGAGAAACTGTGCAAAGGCTGCTACTTCTGCGTACGATTCTGTCCGATGGGCGTATTCGTGAAATCTGACTTGATCGGTGACCTCGGATACAACTTGGCACGCGTTGAGTATGCTGAGAAATGTACAGGGTGCAAGGCCTGTCTTCTATATTGTCCTGACTTGGCTGTTGCTGTTGAACAGGAGACTGAGAAATAGTGACCCAAACTCGTGCGAACCTTCAATTTATGCTAGGGAATTACGCGATCGTGGAAGGAGCAATAGCAGCAGGCTGCCGCTTTTTCGCAGGATATCCAATAACGCCAGCAAACGAAATCTCGGAACGCATGGCTCAAAGGATGCCAGAAGTTGGTGGCAGGTTCATTCAGATGGAGGACGAACTCGGGTCTATTTACGCAGTTTGTGGTGCGTCATTGGCGGGCAAGAAAGCCATGACAGCAACCGCTAGTGCAGGATACAATTACATGCAGGAGGGTATCGAGTATGCCGTCGCAGCTGAGATACCGATAGTCATCGTCGACGTAATGCGGCAGAGAGGCGAAAATTTCCCAACGCAGTCAGATGTAATGCAAGCTCGATACGGGGCAGCAGGCGATCATGAGATGATTGTCTTAACTCCCTCCTCAGTTCAGGAACTGTTCGATCTAACCATCGAAGCATTCAACTTCGCAGAAAGATTTCGGAACCCGGTGATTATTCTTTCAGAGGCAACAATTAGCCTTATGCGGGAAGGAATCACGATCCCTAACCACGAAGAACTGCGAATTGTGAATAGAAAGAAACCAATAGTCCCGCCGAGCGAATTCATGCCGTTCAGAGGCGAAGAGGATCTTGTGCCCAGAATGTCCGAGTTCGGCGACGAGTATAAGGTGCTTTATACCCACAATCCGCACGATGAATGGGGAAAAATTGCGTGGACACCGAAACTGTACGAGGACCTTTACAAACGCATAACTGAGAAAATCGCAAGCAAAGCAGACGAAATTGCACTCTATGACACACTGTTCACTGAGGATTCCGAAATTCTTCTGATCACATACGGAAGCGAGGCAAGAGGGTGCATCGAGGCGGTCAGAATGGCCAGAGCGATGGGAATCAAGGCGGGCTTGCTGAAGCTCAAAATGATTTGGCCGGTTCCCGTGAAAGCAATGACTGAAGCAGCGCGTCGTTCAAAGAAGATACTTGTGCCAGAGATGAACACAGGACGGTATTTTCACGTCGTGAAGGAAGTTCTGGGATGTTCGGCAGAAGTGATTTCGATACCGAAGAATCAAGGCAGAATACATTCTCCTGGCGAAATGCTTCAGGAGTTCAGGAAGGTGGCTTGATGGAGAATCCGAACCTCAAGTACATCCGCGGACGAAGGCTTCCACACATGTTCTGTCAGGGTTGCGGCTGTGGTCAAATACTAACCGCTCTGCTCTTCGCGATCGATGAACTGAGACTCGACACGAGTTCGATGGTTGCTATAGGAGGAGTAGGGTGTAGCTCTAGGATTCCGGCGTACTTGGACATGTACGCAATACATGGCATTCACGGAAGAAGCCTTGCATATGCCACGGGTGTGAAACTCGCAAAACCAGAGCTAAAGGTCGTTGTTTTGACCGGAGACGGTGACTGTGCGGCAATCGGCGGAAATCATCTCATTCATGCTGCTCGACGAAACCTTGGCGTCACTGTGATCATGGCCAATAACGGCAGCTACGCCATGACTGGGGGCCAACTGGCACCTACTACTGGTCAGGGATTCTACACTACAACCAGTCCAAGAGGAAATATCGAGAGACCGTTCGACATTTGCAGACTCGTCGAAGCTGCGGGAGGAACATACGTTGCGAGGTGGACCACCGCTCACCCAGCCTCATTGATAAGAGCGATAAAAGAGGGGCTGTTGCACAGAGGATTTGCATTCATCGAAGTCGTCTCGCAATGCCCCACGATTTACGGGCGCTACGCTCTGGGGATATCCGACCCGGTGAAGAGCATAGAGTATCTAAAAGAGAACTCATTCACCAAAGAGCAGGCTGAGAAATTGTCGCCCGAACAACTTGTGGGCAAGATCACTGTTGGCAAATTCGTGGAGAAACATCTACCGACATTGGAGGACAAATATCTGGAAATGGAGCAGCGCGTCATTGGAGTCTGAGTCAATTTGACTGGAGGCAGCAAGGCGACAATCAAGATCGCAGGATTTGGCGGGCAAGGAGTTGTCCTCGCATCTGTAATCCTGGGGAGATCCGCAATCCTAGAAGGAAAGTATGTAACACAGACCGCATCGTACGGGTCTGAGTCGCGAGGCGGGGAATGCAAGGCAGAAGTGGTGATCTCCGATGAACCAATCGATTATCCTCTAGTCGACAAGGTGCAGACGCTTATCGTAATGTCCCAGCCAGCATTATCTAAATATGTGGATGATCTAGTTACTAGCGGAACTATGATAGTTGATCCCGATATGATAAAGGAATTGCCTAAAAGAGATGACATTGCGATTACGCAGGTACCAGCATCAAAGACAGCAGACAAATTGGGTCGTCGCATATTCGAAAATGTCGTGATGCTTGGAGCGCTTCAGGCCAAGACGAAAGTCGTTTCTGAAGAATCCCTACTGACCGCGATACGAGAAAATGTTCCAGCAAGTACAATAGACTCGAATCTTAAGGCTGCCCGCGAAGGCATGAAGATCGTTTCATCACTGATTAGGGAGACATGATAAGTGTACGCAATCGGTTTGAGGTGCGTCAAATGTGGCAGGATTTACTCAACCGACGAAAAGTTGTCTGTGTGTCCAAAATGTCTGGGTCTATTCGAAATAGAATATGATTATGACCTTATGCAAAACAACTTTCAAAGAAGCGAATTGAAGACAGTACAGTCACAGGGATTATGGAGATATGGGAAGGCGCTGCCTATTCGCAGTGAATTCAAAGTCACACTCGGGGAGGGATTCACTCCCCTCATCGAGACAACAAGGCTCGTGAGTGGTCTCAAACTGATGGCTAAGCTTGATTATGTCGCACCTACAGGCTCATTCAAAGACAGAGGTTCGACCATTGCTGTTTCGAAAGCAAATGAGCTGAAAGTAGGCGCGGTTGCCATAGATTCAACTGGAAACGCTGCTGCTTCACTTTCCGCATACGCGGCAAAAGCGGGAATTCCATGTTATGTTTTTGTGCCCTCAAAGACTGAACCTGAGAAGATTGTTCAGATGTGTGCGAATGGAGCAACAGTCGTCAAGGTCAGGGGGACTCGACAAGACACGCATGACATAATAGAGGCTGCTTACACGAAATATGGCTGGTACTACTGCGGCTTCATGGTTAGTCCTTATGCAATCGAAGGCACTAAGACCATCGCATATGAGATATGCGAACAAATGAATTGGAACCCACCAGATTGGATCCTCTTTCCAGTAGGAACAGGGAGCGGAATTGTAGGCTGCGCAAAAGGTCTCCAAGAACTGCACAAACTCGGCTGGATAGACAAGATGCCTAAGCTTGTCTGCATCCAAGCCGAAGGATGCGCTCCAATCTACAACGGCCATAAGGCAGGTGCTGGTGACATAATCCCAGTAAAACAGCCCGAGACCGTGGCTGAGGGAATCGCAGTGGGAGCACCTCCAAAGGGAGGTCTTGTTCTCGAGGCGCTTGGGAAGACCGGCGGTTTAGCGGAAATTGTAAGCGACGATGAAATCATTGATTGCGCAAAGGCACTCGCTGCGAAAGAAGGATTGTATGTGGAGATTTCAGCTGCAGCGTCAATTGCTGGCGCGTTGAAGCTAATTGAAAAGGGGATAATTGACAAGGGAGACCGCGTAGTCTGCGAGCTTACAGGCACAGGACTAAAGAGCAGCCGAGAATACTCTCAGATGGTTAGACTCCCGCTTGAGATAGATCCCACGTTGGATTCGCTGGGCAAAGTCTTGAATACATAGGACCAGAGCTGCTTCGCAGACCACCGACTGCCCCCTTTTTGGTCCCTTTGGAAGTTTGCTCCTCACCATCAAGGTTGGATATTAGCGCAGTTGGAGCACGACTCGATAGTGACAGATTTTGGGCAGGCTGGTTCTAGCCAAGAAGATTATTCCTTAGGCGCCATGTCACCGTGATCGGGCAAATCCTGATGGTAGTGTTCTGCATGCGACCTAATTACGGCTCAAAGACTTGAACGGATCTCTTGCATTCATGAGAATAGCCGATCGGTTCAAGAAAACGAAGAAAGGCTGGCTCTTCAGGAATTCCTCAGATTTTGAGAACTTGGCATGCGCACTTCGCTAAAATAGATTCTGACAACGGCTAGAACTATTTATATCAGCTGAAAGGCCTTTGAGGGTTGTTCAAAATGGTCTCTTTAGCTGTATTAGGTGCAGGGAATGCTGGTTGTTCGCTTGCAGGTGAGCTGACATTACAGGGTCATGATGTGGCGCTTGCAGAACTTCCCCAATTCAAGCGCAACCTCGAAGCGCCGTTGAAAAAAGGAGGCATTGAGGTGACTGGCGAACTCAAGACCGGTTTCGCGAAGATAAAGAAGATCACATTTGACATTAAAGACGCAATTGAAGGCAGGAACCTGATCTTCGTCACAAGCCCGGCTTTTGGTCACGAAGCCTTCACAAGAGCTTGTGCAACGCACCTTGAGGATGGCCAAGTCTTGGTCTACATCTCATATTTCGGTGCGCTAAGAATGGCAAAACTGTTGGAGGAGCTTGGTGTGGCCAGGGACAAAGTGACGGTTGCTGAGACAACCTCCTTTATCTACGCCTGCGACCGCGTCGGAAAAAAGGGGGCTTTCTTTATGGATCGATATCAAGACGACGCAATGGTTGTGATCAAACGTGACAAAGCTGGCCTTCCTCTCGCTGCATTTCCAGCGACAAGAACGGCCGAAGTGCTTCGCAAAGCCAACGAGGCACTGCCCTCCGTCGCGGCCGCAGCCAACGTGCTCGAGACCAGTATCAACAATGTGAACCCCACAATCCATCCAGTAGGGGTAATCATGAACGCCGGATGGATAGAACATACAGGCGGGAAGTTCTCGTTCTACTTGGAGGGACAGACTCCTTCAATTAATAGAGTTGCCAAGAAAATGGAAGAAGAGAGGATGATTGTCGCTGGTGCCTTCGGTCTCGAGAGAATCTCCAACGATGAAATGTCGCGAAAAATGTACGCGCGCTTCTTAGACAAGAAGGGAGAAATACATCAGGAGAAATACTACAAGAACGTTTACGACGCGCCTCCGAACTTGAAGCACCGATACCTGACTGAGGATGTCATATACGGCTTGGTCCCGATGGCAGAGCTAGCAAAGGTCGCTAATGTTGAAACGCCAACATTCCGCTCGATAATCACTCTCGCAACCATTGCCAATGAAGAGGATTACTGGCGCGAAGGTATGACTCTCGACAAACTTGGTCTTCAGGGGAAGACCCCCAAACAAATTATCGATTTCGTAAACAATGGACCGTGATCATCAGATCCTTACAGAAGCTGATTTCCTGAACTCCTACGGACTTCGGCGGAATTTCATAGAGAGCCACGAAGTGAAATCATTGAGCGGGCAAGAGACATGAAGCTATGGGAATATGTTGTTCGTCGCATCTTCCTTCTGGTTTTCGTGCTGATCGGTGTCACATTTATCACATTCTTCCTTTCTCAGGTTCTATTGGACCCACTCTCTCTTTACCTCACGGAGAAAACACGTGCAGGCGCTATTCCGGCGATTATTGCGCATTATCATCTAAATGACCCTTGGCCAATAAGATACGGCGTCTATGTGTTGAATCTCTTGAAGGGCGATTGGGGATACTCAAGATCTTTGTCTCAGCCAGTCCTCCAAGGGCTATTAGAGCGATTTCCAGCAACCCTGGAACTCACAATAGCAGCGATGCTCTGGATTCTGCTTATGGGGATACCTGCTGGAACTATTTCCGCGTTGAAGAAGAACAAGCTTCCAGATCACGTGACTAGAGTGTTTGCGCTAGCTGGCGTCTCAAGTCCTATATTCTGGCTGGGCCTAATCCTTCAGCTTGTTTTCTTCTACTACTTCCAGCTGATCGGATTACCACACCTGCCCTCAAATGGAAGAATCGATCCATCGTTGGCGATTGATTACCCGATTACAACGATTACCGGACTAATGGTATTAGACACGCTAATCACGGGTAATTGGGTGATGTTCGAGGATTCGCTTGCACATCTTGTCTTGCCTTCGTTTGCCCTCGGTTTCGTCGGACTTGGGGTAATAATGAGGATTATGCGTTCGAGTATGCTTGAGGTACTGCGGCAGGATTACATAATTCTGGCTCGTTCGAAAGGACTGCCCGAACGAGCGGTTATTTACAGACATGCACTCAAGAACGCCATGATACCAACTGTCACAGTGGCAGGCCTAGTAGTTGCAGCGCTGCTGGGCGGAGCTCCTCTGACCGAGACGGTGTTCGGTTGGCCCGGAATGGGGAGATTGGCCGTGGACGCGATCGGAAGAAACGATGCTCCACTGATTATGGGATTTACCCTCATTGCAGCATTGATACTCGTTCTCGCGAACCTAGGAGTTGACATTCTCTATGCGTACCTGGATCCGCGCATCAAGTATTGAGTACTGATGAATTTGAAAAGATCAAGCTGGTCACCTATACTTGCCGAACTGAAATTCGCAGGGCATCTGCTAGTCCAAAACAAGATCGTCCTATCGGGCATAGTGATTTCAGTTGGAGTGCTGATAACTGCCATCTTAAGTCCCTTCGTTGTTTCACCGACGATCGCTACAACAATAGATCTGCCCGATCGACTGCACCCTCCCAGCGCCACCCATTGGTTTGGCACAGACGATTTCGGCCGTGATCTCCTCGGGATGATCATTCTCTCGACGCGTCTGGACGTCTCGGCGATGCTGGAAATAGTTGGAGCAGGACTATTGATAGGAGTACCATTGGGCGCCTTTTCCGGTTTCCTTGGCGGCAAGCTAGATGAGGCCCTAATGAGAATAACTGACGTCTTTTTCTCAATACCTAGCCTGATCCTTGCACTAGCTGTTGCTGCAGCACTTGGTCGAGGCTTAGACAACCTCATATTGGCGATGATTGTTGTCCAATGGCCCGGATACGCTCGCATCTTGCGAGGACAGGTACTTGTTGAGAAGGACCGTCTGTACGTAGATGCCTTACGAGCCTTAGGTATCGGTAAGGTCAGGATTATTATGCTGCATATCATTCCGAATACGATTTATCCTCTGCTCGTTCAGTGTACACTAGATTTAGGTGGCGTTATTCTCACGTTCGCCGGTCTTAGCTTCTTAGGTTTCGGAGCAAGTGCATTGACACCTGAACTCGGGAGATTGATTACTGCTGGTCAGACCTACATTTTTCAGGCGCCATGGCTGACCGCATTTCCCGGTATTGCCATCCTCATAATAGCCTTGGCCTTTAATCTGATGGGCGATGGTATTCGAGACGTTCTTGATCCAAAGCTCAGGAGATAGTCAACTGGGAGAGAGTGACTCGCTGCTGCGAGTTTGTAACCTGAAGCTCGATTTTCACACGTACGCCGGCGAAGTGAAAGCGCTGAACGGCGTGACTTTCGCGATCAAGAGAGGAGAAGCGCTTGGACTAGTTGGAGAGTCAGGTTGTGGAAAATCCGTAACTGCGTTGACCATAGTGCGACTGCTGCCCGATAACGCAACTGTAACCGACGGAATGATTGCCTTGTTGGGCAGGGACCTATTGAAGACCCCGGATAATGAGATGCGCAAGATCCGCGCCGAACAGGTCGCCATGGTATTCCAAGACCCTACTACGTTTCTGAATCCCGTACTCACGATTGGTCAACAACTCGAAGAAGTCTTTCAACTGAGTCCGGAACGTGACAAGGCACACTCGGAAGTCAGACACAAACTAACGAAGACTTCCAAGGCCGAGAGAAAGGACCTCTGCATCGAAGCTTTGAGACAGGTAAAATTGCCTGATCCTCAAAGGATTCTCAAACAATATCCGCATGAATTGTCAGGCGGCATGCGTCAACGATGCATGATTGCTATGGCTCTGGCCAGAAACCCAGACCTCTTCATCGCCGACGAAATAACCACTGCCCTAGACGTTACCATCCAGGCCCAGATACTCGAACTTCTCAGAGACTTGAAGAGAGACTTCCATGGGTCTACTCTGCTTATCACGCATGACCTGGGAGTAGTAGCAAAACTATGCAGCCGAGTCGCAGTAATGTATGCAGGAAATGTCGTGGAACTTGCCAACGTAAGGGAACTCTTCGCAAAACCACTTCATCCATACACACAGGGGCTGATGAAAGCCGTTCCCATGCTCGGAAGCGTGGGAAGGCTTGAGACGATCCCCGGATCAGTTCCAGACCTCATAAGACCGCCTTCAGGATGTCGATTCCATCCGCGATGTCCACACGCGTTAGAAAAATGCAGTCTGGTCAAGCCTGAGCTACTTGATACAACAGAAGGCCATACCGTTGCATGCCATCTATGCGGAGAAGAAAGAACTTGACAAACATCGTCGTCAAAATCGAGGCACTGAGGAAATGGTTCCCAATAACGTCTGTCCTAGGCCGAGTTACAGGATCTGTCAAAGCGGTAGATGGAGTGGACCTAGAAATCAGTCAAGGCGAAACCTTCGGTCTGGTTGGCGAATCAGGATCGGGTAAGACGACCGTAGGACGATGCATCTTACGCCTCATCGAACCCACATCTGGGCAGATAATCTACCGCGGTCAAGACATCACAAAATTGAAGGGTGAAGCTTTCAGCAAAGTGCGGAGAAAATTCGGAATAGTCTTTCAGGATCCATACGCCTCACTTGACCCTCGACAGACAATCAAGAACGCCTTGATCGAGCCAATGAAATACCACAAGATCATACGTGACGAAGATGAAGGGGAGAAGGCTGCCAGAGATCTAGTCAGAAGAGTCGGCTTGAACGAGGACCATCTGTATCGATTCCCGCATGAGTTTAGCGGTGGGCAACGCCAACGCATAGCCGTGGCCCGTGCACTGACGACAAATCCGGAACTCATAATCTTTGACGAACCAACATCGTTCCTTGATGTCTCTGTCCAAGCTCAAGTATTGAACCTTCTCTCAGACCTACAGAAAGAATTAGACCTTACATACCTGTTCATCTCGCACAATCTAAGCGTCATCGAACATGTGAGCAATCGAGTTGGTGTGATGTACCTCGGAAGAATCATGGAAGCAGCGCCCAAGGACCTAGTGTACCGCACGCCAGGACACCCATACACCCATGCACTGATATCGGCCCTGCCGATACCAAATCCTGACTTAGCCCGAGAGAGAGTAGTACTGGGCGGGGATATTCCAAGCTCAGTAAACATACCGTCAGGATGCCGATTCAGGACACGCTGTCCCTACAGGAAGGAGATTTGCGCCGAGAAAGAACCACCGCTTGAGGCTCGTCTGCCGGGTCAACTTGTATCCTGCCATTTCGACCTGAGACTGGCTCCGCCGATTCAGATAAATGACGCTTCGCGCAAGGCGTGAACGAAAAGACCTCCAATCTGCACTAACGTCGATACTTGCTTCCTGTAGGCTCCTCGCATGGTATATGGTTCGTTTTAAACGGAGTATCAAATGGGACACCTGGGCCTCATTTTGTCGCAGAGATGCCGCAGGTAATAAGTATGCATTGCCCAGAAATTATTAGTGAGGTTCTTGAATTGTCAAATAGAGCTATTACACGCGTGCTAGCAGTGATCATTATCGTAATTGTTGTCGCAGCAGTAGCTGCCGGAGCATACCTCACAACGCTCAGCGGGCTGGGCCCAGGCCCGACAACATCATCCGTCATTCCGAATCTTGACACAATCGTTGTGGACACTATCGGTCAACCTGAACACATGGATCCAGTGCTCGATCCTACGCCATATGTTATTCCTGTCATTCAGAACCTGTACGAAGGACTAGTGTTCTTCCGTGGAGATCGGGTGGATCAGGTAATTCCATGGTTAGCGCAGTCTTGGGATGTCAGCCCGGATGGATTGACTTACACATTTCACCTGCGAAGCGGGATCAAGTTCCATGACGGGACACCTTTCGATGCGAACGCGGTCTACTACAGCACAATGCGTCTCATGATTATTGATGATCCAGGTGGCAATGCGTGGATGTTGAATCAAGTTCTTCGCGGCGGTATGAACTATAGCAAACAGTACAACAACGCTGGCCCCAGCGCTCCCAACGGCTACGGCGACCAATATACCCAAGCAGAATTGGATGACCTTCTCAACGCTAAGCCGGTGGAAGTCATCGACCCGATGACGGTTGCCTTCCATCTAGAACAACCCTACGGGGGCTTCCTGTTCATGATGACGTCTGTGGCTGGATTTGTCGTTAGCCCGACAGCCTATACGGCAAACTGGAATCCTCCTACCGACGGAAGAGCATACATCAAAGGCATTACGGCCGGCGACTACAATGACGAGTTGTTTCCTTGGGGGATTACCAACGCAGTTGGCACGGGACCGTACACTCTCAAGTCCTGGGACAGGTCAACACAAACAGTTGTCCTAGCCCGCAACGAGAACTACTGGGGTGGACCAGACAACCGAGGTATAGCACCCGTAGCCAACGTGATCATCAAAGGTGTTGATGACCCCAACACTCGAATACTTGACTTCAAAGGGGGGTCAGCTGACCTCTTAGGATGGCCGGTATCCATTCTTAGCCAATTGTCTGGCGGTCTAGTGTTTCAATTCGCTGACGAGGACACATGGTTCACCCAACACAAGTTAGTATCGACAAGCCCTGACTACCAGTTGTTCCCCCAGGAAGGACTCTGGTCAACACTAAACACTCGCGCTATCGGTTTCAACCAGGAGATTCTTGGACCAGACGGAGAACCTCAAGCATTCCAGCCTTTCGCCGACATAAGGATACGGAAAGCCTTCATCCTGGCATTCAACAGGACATCATATCTCCACGATGTATTGCAGGACTTCGGTGTAGTGGCCACGCAGATACTTCCACCAGGAATGTTAGGATACGACCCAAGTATCCAACCTACGCCGTGCGACCCTGCCACCGCGAAGAACCTACTACTCGAAGCGGGAGCAAGCCCGGTGACGCCGGATAATGCATTCAGCGCCCAGAACCCGAAGAGTGTGGAGTTTGAATATGCCTTAGGTGACCTTGCTGGCGAAACAGCAGGTGTACTCCTTGCAAACACAATAAACAGCTTCGCTTCGGAGACAGGGCTGTATGTGAAGATCACTGGAATCGCGATATCTCAGTATCGATCGCTCATGCGCCATCGTCAGCATAACATTGTTCCGAGCGGCTGGTATGTCGACTATCCAGACGCAGACGATTTCCTAGCTGGTTTTGTCACTGGAACGTTGGCGCATTTCGTAGCCGCCTACAACAACCCAGATGCTACTGCTCTCCTTAAGCAACAAGCGAGCATTGTTGACACGAATCAGAGAGCTCAAGCCATAGTTCAAATCGAACACATTGTAAACGACGATTGGGCCTGGCTATGGCTGAACTATGGAGCCTCATTCTCGATATCTAGGTCTTGGATCCATGAACGACCTAACCCTACTGTGGCCTCAGGCATCAATACCTACAATCCTATGGTAAACTGCTACTTTTTCTACGAGCTTCAGAAGGGTGGCAGCACTTTGCAGTCACTGTTCCCAACATTCCTAGCTGAGCTCCAACTGCCTACAACAACATTATCCTTAAGGAAGGTATTCTGGAACGCCTAGAACCTTCCTCTCCATATTTTTCCTGTTGTCGCCTCAATAGTCGAGCTCGGTGGATAGCGTGCGGATTGTTCGTCCCGAGCTGTGCATTACCGAGTCAGAGTACAAGTCACGCCAAGATACGTTGAAGGTGAAGCTCCGGAGTCTTGGTCTAGACTCGATGTTGTTATTGAATAATAGATACGTGACTTACCTGACTGGGCTGGATTGTTCGCCGACTGAGAGACCTATCGGCCTACTACTGCCTGTAGATGGGGAACCAGCGATTGTTACGGCGAAACTTGAGGAAGCACATATTCGTCATAGGCTGCCTTGGGTCAGCAACGTGCATCTTTATCTAGATTATCCCGGCGACCCTCACTGCTTTCAGACTGTAGTTAGGTTGCTTGAGGAACATGGTTTAAGGAGTGGTCGGATCGGTTGCGATGAATTGAGGACGAACTTCGTGTCCGCAAATTTGAGCCACTATCTTGAGAAAGCGCTTCCCGAGGCAAGCTTCGTCCGCTCAGAATCCATACTTGTTGAGATGATGGAGATAAAGAGTGAGGCGGAGAAGAGGTTGGTGAGAGAAGCTGCGAGGTGGGGTGCAAACACTCATCGGATTCTGCAACAGCTAATTGAACCGGGCAGGGCTCCATATGATGTCGGCGCAGAGGCCACTTTGGAGGGGTCTCTAGTTATGCTCAGGTTCTTTGGTGAGGACTATGAGCCCTACAGAACCGTGGGGTCACCAACCGTCGGAGGCCCGTGCGGCCCGACCTATGCAGACTTTGAGGCAGGACCAGGAACCGCTTTTCCACACGGTAGCCAAAATGTCGAGTCCTCGAGGTATCACAGGAAGATCCGAGAGGGAGATAATATTGTGACGGCGGCGGAGGCGAACGTTGGAGGTTACTATTGCGAGCTAGAAAGGACTATGTTTGTTGGAAAACCTTCAGAGAAGCAAGCCAAATACTTCCAGATAATGCTCGAGGCGCAGACTGCTGCACTGGAACAATTCAGGCCTGGAAGGAAGACTAGGGACGTGGATTTGGCTGCTCGCGCAGTTTTCCAGAAGCACGGTGTGATGGATTACGTGCTGCACCATAGTGGACACGGGACAGGATATAGAGTACACGAGCCACCATTCTGTGACATAGGCGACCACACTATTCTTCGCCCCGGAATGCAATTCAGCTGCGAACCCGGGATATATGTTCCCAATGTGGGTCGCTTCAGACATTCTGATGACGTTTTCGTAACACAGGACGAGCCGGAAATCAACTCCTACTATCCGAGAGATTTGGAATCGCTAATCATAGACATCAAGCGGTAACGTGGAGAGAATTGATTTCGATCGGTCAGCGTTCTTGAGAAAGGCGATGCTGCAATTGTGCGGTCGACTTGTGCCGTTGATTCCACACATCTCGCAACAATGCCGCTGCAAGTGAATCTTTTCGGCGATCCGTTTTGCAGAAAACGGTTAAGATGTGACAGGCACGCACATTGAGTGTGATACTAATTGTTGAATAAGGAATGTTACATGATGGCGGCGGGAAACGCTGCCACTTTGGACGGTTCCGTAATGGTCGCGCGTAGCGCTGATGCGTTTGGAGACTACGCGCAACAGGTCCTTGCCGTGCCGAGAAAGAAGCACGGAGCCGGGGAGAAGTTGAAGTTTGACAAATTGGGGGACGTTGAGATAGCCCAGGTTTCAGAAACCTACGCTTACCTCGGAGTCATATCAGTTGTTGAAGATGAAAACATCCACATAGCTCAGGGCATCAACGAGTTTCAAGTTTGTGCGGGTGCTTCTTCGGGCGGCGCGCTAAACAAGAAAGCCGAATCGGTTTGTCACAAGATGTCTACCTCTCTCGGCGATTACCGCATGACTTTGGTACTGGAACGTTCCAAGACCGCCAGGGAGGGCATTAGACTCATCGGTCAGTTAACAGAGCAATATGGTGCTCGAACGGACAACTATATCATTGCCGATCCTAGCGAAATTTGGCTGTACGAGGAGTTTCGCGGTCGTCTGTGGGTTGCGGCAAGGGTTCCAGAAGACTGCTTCGTCGTGGAGGCGAACACTTGCAGGATTGGCGGAGTGGATATGGGCGATTCCAGGAACTTCATGGGCTCAAAGCACCTGCTGACCTTCGCAATCGAAAACGGTCTCCGTGAACCCGGCAGTGCGGAACCTTTCGATGCAATGAAAACCTACAGCGCACAGAACGGGAAAGTGCGGCAAGGTATCGCCGTTCCGGAATATGACAGGCGCCGAATTTGGCGTGGAATCAGCCTGCTATCACCATCTACGAACTTAGATCCCGAAAAGCCAGTCGAAAGCTATCCACTCTTCGTGAAACCAGATAGGAAACTCACTCCAAGAGATTTCATTGCAGTCTTGTCTGACCACTATCAAGGAACAGAATTTGATCCCTATGGCGTGGGCAGAGATCAGTATGCGCCAGCCGTAGCGAGGAGTATAGACGAGTTTGGGGAGACTGATCCCACAAAGCGGAAACCCGCCAGCGAATCTCCCCTCCGCTTGAACATGAAACTGCAGTACCAGCTGGCCCCTGTGTGGGGAACAGAGCGCATTATCGGCACTCCGGCGGCCATAACTACCTGGTGTGCCCAACTGAGAGGCGGCATACCAAGTGCAATTGGGGGGCTCCTTTGGACAGGCTTGGCAGAAGGAGCTACAAGCGGTCATGTTCCCTTCTATTGCGGAATATCCAAGACTCCTGAAGCGTATACTCTTGGTTCACAGAAACACGAACCTATCCCAAATGAAGTTCTCTCCGGCAGCATGTATGACGAAGAATCCGCTTATTGGACGTTCCGGCACATCTCTAACCTAGTCAACTTATTCTACACTGCAACGAAGGAAGAGGTGATACCGGTTTGGCGTGCATGGGAAGATGAACTCTACCGACTACAACCTCTAGTTGAGAAAACCGCCTTGGATCTTTTTGAGAAGAATCCTAGCATGGCTCTTGAGTACATAACCAGTTATAGCAACATGAAAGCCACTGATGCGCTGGAAATTGCAAAATGCATGATTCGCAAGCTACACACTATAATCGCTCATTGCAACTCAGCGCTTTGACTACCTTGAAGTAGGGAAATTCTGCTGAGCTGAGTTACACCAAAGCCACAGACATCCATCCCCGAATAGCCGCGAGCAGATCTTGCCCGCTACGGATATTAGACAACAGAGACTAAGAGGCGAAGGTGACGCGTTACGAAACTAAGAGACAACGTATGCATGATAAGTGGAGCGGGACGCGGGATCGGTCGTTCTATCGCCTTGATACTCGCAAGCGAAGGAGCGAACGTAGTGTGTGTTGTAGACAAGCTTATTCAAGAGGCCATGTCGGTTGTCAGTGAGATCGTCTCATTGGGGAGTTCTGCAATGGCAATAAAAGCTGACATTAGCGTGTCTTCCGAAGTGAAGCGGACAGTCCATTCAGCGCTAGAGAGGTTTGGTAGGATCGATATCTTGGTAAATAACGCAGCGATCCTGGAACAAGCGGATTTCATGACGATGAGTGAGCTAACATTCGACGAGACGATCAATGTCAACCTTCGAGGAGCGTTTCTATGCAGTCAAGTAGTAGCAAAAGAGATGAGAAAACAAGAGCGCGGAAAAATCATCAACATTCTATCAATTGGTACAGAACTAGTCGATTACGGAGCGTCTGCCTATTCCGCTTCTAAAGGCGGGTTACGTTCGCTTACAAAGGCAATGGCCCTAGAACTTGCGCCATACAAAATAAACGTAAATGCAATCTCGCCTGGGCCTACCTATACACAGGGTGCTCGTAAAACCCGCAGCGACGATGAACTAGAAGCTCGCCGTATTGCAGTCCCATTGGGACGGCTTGGTGAACCTGAAGATGTGGCCAAAGTAGCGTTGTTCCTTGCCTCACACGATTCTGACTTCATCACAGGGCAGGTCATCACAGTTGATGGCGGTCTTTCAATAGTTGTCCCTTATTCCGTTCTTGTTCGACAGCGCAAGCCTATGTGAATTCCGCAGTCGACTGCTAGTCAAGCCAAACGCGTGAGAATCAGGTAGGTGCGTAAAGTCTTTGAAGCGCCACGATTTCTTCAACCGTTTTGATTCCAACCGTTACAGGATCAATTACCGGTACACCTGACACCTTTCTTATCCCCTTCACCATCAAGAGCGGCCCTAAGGTGCCACACTGGGCGATTAGCGCCTCAGCTCCATTCTTGATGCAGCGTTCTGCAACATTCTTGAAGGGCTCAATCATTAGTTCTGGATTCTCGTGGCTGTCCAGCCACAGCTTCCTTCCCACGAACATGAATGGATCGGTTTTGGTTGCGGAGTCTGCAAAGCCATATTCCTTTGCGGTTCTTTCTGCCCTCTCGGCACCATGGGCATCTACCGTGATCACAGCGAACCGTTTTCGTAAACTCGAAACGAATCTTAGGGCCGCATAGAATATGGGAACAGTTGGAACATGCAACACGTTCCATGCCTTCTTGGCAAATGCATCTGAGGCCTCGTCATCTATTATCGCATCGAAACCCTCCTTCTCAGCCTGGAGCATCACCCTTAGGACCTCCCTGGTATGTCTCTCGCCTTCCCAATCTATCCCAAAAGGTCCCGTTTCGTCAGCAGAAAGAATGCTCTTGCTCAGCGGTCTATACTCGATCTGTGTATCGATCCGTATTACGCCCGTGCTTCTAAGGACTTCAAATAGATTGTGAAGAGTCGGGAGCCATCTCGAAACCTTTCTGACTCCCTCAAAAGGCGAAGAGATATCATCGGGCGCAACGTGAACTACGCAGATCTTCATATTCGGTTCGGACCGCCATGGATGTATATGGCGATTTCGGCGCCGAGCTATCCCCCACGTGTCAGTGATTAAAGACTTTGGTAACGCGATGCGAACAAGTTGATGTGGGAGAATGGATAGCGTTCCGCGGGAGAGAAGATACATCATTCGAGGGATACTTGAGAGTTGGAGGAGCAGCGACATCGCTGCAGGGTTGCGCGTTGATGATAGGACTGTCTATCGTTGGTGGAAGGTCTACAGGAAACATGGGTAGGAGGGCCTAGCGGCTAAGTCTAGAGACCTCACCGCTTCTGGAAGGCGTCGCGCGAGACTGTGGAGCTCATACTCAGGCTTCGAAGGGAGATGCATCGGGGTCTACTATTCCTGGGACAATACATTGTATTTCGATGCCCAATCTGCGAACCTTTTACCTTCTCAGCAACCGAGATAGGCCAGAGTATCAAATGGGACACTTAAGCCCTTTTTCGTCACACAGACGCCACAGGGAATAAGTATACAGAAACTGATGTCCAAGTCAGTTAGTGGCTTTGGGCAGAAGCAACGCGAAGGTCGATGGCATTATGGTACGTTATGAGTTGATGGAAGCAGTTAGAGATGTTGTGGAGCAGAATAACAAAGCGGCCGTTAAGCCTGGCGAACGTGTTCTAGTAATTGCGGAAGAAGCATCTTCCCCAGTCCTTGTGGATGCGTTCATGGCTGCGGCACATGCTGCAAAGGCTGTCCCTATACTCATGATCTTCCCAACAGGGTATCCTCATTGCGAACTTCATGAGGCTGTGGCAGAGGCGATGAAGAAATCTGATGTAGTGTTCGACTTGTCAACGGTTCCTCATTCTTACTCGCAAGCTTACAAAGAAGCTATGGAAGCCGGCGCCAGGATTGTCTTTACATACGGAGCGAACGAAATGGTGTATTTGGAACTCATGCTCGGCTTTGACCCTGTCTACGGCAAGGATCCATCTTTTGACCATGAGGAGATGCTGGAAAAAGAGAAGAGGCTATGTGAGCTATTCACGAAAGCCAGTACATGCAAAGTTCTCTCAAAGAAAGGTACGAATATTACCGTGACTGTGAAAGGACGCGAACCAACCTATCACGGAATGGGAGCCTACAAGCCAGGAGTGCAAGATGGCTTTCCAGGAGGCATAGTATCTGTCCCCCCTGTTGAGGAATCCGGTAACGGAGTCCTGGTTGTCGACGGAAGTTTGAGAGGTGTTGGCTTGCTCAAAACACCCGTCAAACTGACTCTGCAGAATGGCAGGATAACCAAAATCGAGGGTGGGGTTGAGGCCGAGAAGTTCAAACAATATATCGAGAAATTCGATGATCCAAGAATGTATCTGATGGCCCACATCAATATTGGGGTCAATCCTAAAGCAAGACTGACTGGAACCATATTCGAGGATGAGAAGATACTTGGATCCACTACATGGGGCTTCGGCAGTCAAATGCCGGGTTGGAGACAAAATCCGACTAGAGCCAAGTCTCACATAGATGCAACGATGCTTGATTCAACTTTACTTCTGGACGACAAAGTCATCATACAGGACGGAAAATTCACGTCTCTCTAGGTGAACATCGAGGCGCGGCCACGGATCTGGACTAGACGATGCCTGTTGATGTTTAATCAGGAAATCTGCTGGTGACAAGTTGCCTAATCCCAAGTATTCTGTAAGTGTCACTAAGAACATCCCAGTACCCGTAAGAGACGGCGCAAAACTAGCTGGATGTTTGATCCGTCCCGACGCTGAGGGTAAGTTTCCAGCCATAGTGGAGTATAACCCGTACCGCAAGGACGATGCTCCGTATACGAGGGAGATGCGCAGGGATGAATACTACTTTGCAGAAAAGGGCTATGTCATGCTCAGGGTCGACGTTCGCGGTACGGGATCGTCAGAGGGGGCATCCACGGAGATGTATCACCTTCCTGAAGAGATACAAGACGGCTGCGACGTGGTCGAGTGGATTGCGGGGCAACCGTGGTGCGATGGAAACGTAGGCATGTGGGGTAGCTCGTATCCAGGCAATATGTCATTGATTGTTGCTGCGCAGAACCCGCCGCATCTAAAGGCAATAATTCCGATGCACTGCCCAGACGATAATTACCTTGCGCAGTATCGGGGAGGCTGTCTTCGCCCATTCCTGTTCGCGAATTATGGACCTTGGATGACGGCTAGGAATTTCGCTCCTCCAAGCCCCCATATCTGCCGTGAGAATTGGATTAGGATCTGGAACTATCATCTTGACAACAATGTCCCCTGGACCTTATCGTTCCTACAGAATCACACGGCTGGCGCCTTCTGGCGCTCAAGATCACTGAGCCCCAACTATGACAGAATCAAATGCCCAACCTTCATCATAGACGGCTGGCACGACTGGCACGCATCGGCAGCATTGAGAATGTTTTCCAAAATAAAGGCTCCCAAAAGGGTCCTAATAGGGCCATGGTCTCACTTCGGAGGCCGAGGGTCTGGGCCACCACCAGATTTTGCTGTGCCTGGCCCGGGAGTTGACTACTTGCGTGAGTGTGCGAAGTGGTTCGACTATTGGCTGAAGGGAATCGAAACGGGGGTGCTCAAGGAGCCGCCTGTCACCATCTTTGTGAGGAGGTATACCAAGCCCGCTTCCTTCCAACGCATAGAAAACGGATCCTATCGACACGAGAGTGAATGGCCCGTCGCCAGGGCCAAGGCAACGCCCTTCTATCTCCATCCGAAGAATCTGTTACACATTGAGCCCTACACTAGCACAAAATCCGAGCGTGATGAATACGAGTATAACCCAACAGTTGGATTCATGTCAGAACCACGCGCTGGACAAAGTGAATTTCGCACGCCGTTGGATCAGAGACTAGACGAGGCTTACTCACTTGTATTCACAACTGAGCCTCTTGAGCAAAGCATAGAGGTTACAGGTGAACCACATGCCGTACTCTACGTGTCATCGTCAGCCGACATTGCTCTCTTCGTGGTCAAGCTCTGCGACGTGGCCAGCGACGGAACGTCTGCACTGGTTACACATGGCAAGCTTAATGCGACGCATCGCACTTCTCATGAAGAGCTCTCCCCGCTTACGCCCGGTGAAGTCTATGAGCTGCAGATCGACATGAAGGCCACTTCGTATGTGTTTGAGAAAGGGCACAGGATTAGAGTGGACATATCAAGTGCGGACATCCCGGACGCATGGCCTACACCAAAGCTTTGCACGAATTCCATCTATCGCGGAAGCAGCCACCCGTCTCGAATCGTCCTGCCAGTGGTTCCAGAGCAGAAACCCAGGTTACCAGAACCAGACTTGTTGGTCTCCACTGGGACACCTTTCACAGAAGCGGAGTGGAAGAGTCTACTTGATAGACCAGAGTACACAGTAACTCACGACTTCATTAATGGAATCTGTACTATTGCCACAAAAAAGTCGGGACGAGAAAGAATTGATGATCAAACCCAGATAGTGACGAAAGATGTCCTCAGCATGACGATCCCAACCGCTAGTCCAGAGAACACCTTCGTGAAGGCTGTGGCAGAGTATACTATTGTCGTGCCGGAAGCTGAAATCAAGTTGGTCGCTCAAGCTATTACTACGGGAAATTCGACAACGTATCACAATTTGACGGATGTCGAAGCGACGATCGACGGCAAACGCCACTTCACAAAGAGGTGGAACATCACCGTTCCAAGACGCCTTAGCTGATGAAGCTCGCACTCACTCTGTTGGGTATCTTCGCCAGCGAATACGAAAACCACAGAGGCAGACACCTCAAAAACCCTCAGCGTCTCCGCCGACATCCGCAAACCCATGCGACTCGCCGGATACAAAAACCGACCCTCCATCCTAAGAAGATACCATGCCCACGCGCTATGTCCGTCGCCGAATACCGCCAAATCATCGCCCGCGAATGGCGAACATGAAAGGCAACAAGTGTAAACTGAAGTTGCTGGGCCTGAGTTACTGCCACTTGCCGCGTTGCTGCGATGCCGAAAATTCGGACCATCACAACAACAGCCATCAGTAAGCTTGGTCGAACTCTTCCTGTTAGCTGTTCCTTGCACTAGAGGAGACTCCCTACCAGAAGTACTATCCGATTACTTTGGATAGGATTTGATAGCCCTTTATTGCATGCGCTCTCTCTAAGACTATCGTAGTCTCAGTGTAGCAGGAAGCAAATGCGAGCGAATAGACATCTTGCGAGGACAACAAAGACATTAGGTACCAAACGGCACCGGGAGTAGTTTCCATCTCCTCAGGTGTATTGACTATCAGGGCCGTGCAGTCTTCGTGAATCGAACACAGGTTGTGTTTCATTGTTTCTTGAATCTTCTCGAGCACACGTTTCTCGACTAGGTAGACACAATGCAGGTCGGCCAGCTTGATCGCCATCTTATTCATGAACTCGAACTCTTTGTTTGTTATCACTAAGGAGAGATTGTCTAGGAGAACCAGTTTGCTCAAGCGAAGTTGCCGCAGAACGGCTTCTTCCCTAAAGGATCTACTATTTCTTATTCTAAGAGAGTGCCTTCTGAGGGCCGCTTTTATTGCGTGCACACTTTGGACCTTAAGTTCTCTTCTTATCCTTCTTGCCAGTTCGCTCATGTTGACGATGTCGTTCTCCAATGCCTCAGACACATATGGTCTGCTCTCTACAAACTCCCTTACTTCCTTGGCAACCGACATAGACTAGAGTTTCAAATGGGACACTTAAGCCTCTTTTTGTCACACAGACGCCGCAGGGAATAAGTACGCACAAACCAAATTCGTGACAGGCGATTCTATTGGAATCATCTCAAATTGCGCTTCCTGTAGACGAGCTCCCTAAGAAATGGTACAACATTCTACCCGACCTCCCGAAGCCACTTGCTCCTGCAAAGGACCCTGAGAAAGGGCCTTCGAGGATAGAGCTGCTCGGCAAGCGATTAGTAGGCGAATGTCTGCGGCAGGAAAGTTCCGATTCACGATGGATTGACATCCCCGAAGGCATAAGAGAATTGTATATTCAAGCGGGAAGGCCGAGACCGCTGTATAGAGCCCGTAGGCTTGAAAGAGGGCTCGGTCTCAAGAAGGTTCGAATCTATTACAAGCGCGAAGACCTAAGCCCGACGGGCTCTCACAAGGTCAACACAGCACTCGCTCAGGCTTACTATGCCCAGAAAGAAGGCAAGCGTGTCCTTGTCACAGAGACCGGCGCCGGTCAATGGGGCTCAGCATTGTCGTATGCCGCGAGCCTAGTTGGCCTCACAACATTCGTATTCTGGGTTAGAGCAGTCTACAACTGGAAACCTGAACGAAGAATTCTCATGCAGATGTTCGGAGCGAAGGTAAATGCGTCACCGAGTAGGCTAACTTCGTTCGGAAGCAAACTCCTCTCCGAGGACCCGAACAACCCGGGGTCCCTCGGTATTGCAGTTTCAGAAGGTCTGGAGTATACCGATGGATCGCCTGACCGAGTCTATTGCCTCGGTTCGGTGCTTAACCATGTCATGCTTCACCAATCAGTGATTGGTCTAGAAACCATCAAGCAATTCGAGCAAGTGGATGATTCCCCCGATCTCATAGTTGGATGCGTGGGCGGAGGGTCGAACTTTGGCGGCATTGCTCTTCCGTTCGCGGGGGAGGTCCTTGCAGGAAAAAGGCGCTGCGAATTCCTTGCTGCTCAATCTGAGTCATCGCCAAGTCTAATCAAGGGTGAATACAAGTACGATTTCGGAGACCATGCTGAGCAGACGCCACTGTTGATGATGTACACCCTAGGCCATCAGGTAGTGATGCCTCCCATACGAGCTGATGGTTTACGTTACCACGCGGCAGGACCCATCATAAGCGCACTTCGGCACAGTGGTCATATTAGGGCAGTAGCTTACCCGATAGATGAAGTTGCAGTATTCGAAGCAGCGAAGCTATTCCTCCAAAGCGAGGGATGGTTGATAGCTGGTGAATCAGCCCACGCCGTCCGAGCAACAATCGATGAAGCAACTGCCGCCGAAGCAAGAGGAGAAGAGAAGTGTATCCTTGTGAACATCAGCGGGCATGGCTTCTTGGATATGGACGCTTATCGTTCCGTACTCAAAATAGAATAGCGCTTGAGCACCAACCCGCAGTCCCGAGTTCACTAGGGATTCTCCTTCCAATGCATTTATGCTTGCATGCAAGAGTTCCATCGAGCTGTGATAGTGCCGGCATGGACCTGTCATAGGTGACACCGACATCAAGCAGGACCTACCTATCGTAGATCCCGTGTCCTCGAGATTCGCAGGGTGTTCAGGGGTATGGGCGGGCTTCTGGCGGAGCCACGTCCTCATCAGGTACTATGCCCACGACTCTATCGTTTGTTGATACAGGAATGGGGGTTCTTCTGAAACAGATGTAGCCGTCAACCGGTGATTCCACGGTTTCAAGTAGTTCTCCGAATAGGCTTCGCACTTCAGCGACTTTGTCTCCTCTTCTGACTCTTGTTCCCAAAGGGAGAGGGATGCAGATCCCGCCTCTCTTGGCGTAAGCACTCCATCGTTGTCGGATCCTCTGCCTCCGGGTGGGGGCCGGCTTACCTTCGATCATCCCAAGTCTCTTCATTATGTTGCTGAGACCATTGTTGGTGAACTGCACCGCATCCTCCAGCAATCTACCATATCCGCCTGCCTCGACAGCGATAGCAGGTATGCCCATGCTAGCTGCTGCATTGATGCTCCCGCCACCGGTGGAGCTTATGGCAATGAAATCGCAATCGAAAGCTGCAGCTAGAACTTCGACGATTCTGTCCTTCTCTGGATTCCCAGTTTTCGCAACAACAACGTATGAGGTCAGTTCTTCGTTGACGTCTCCACTGTGACAGTCAATGTAGTATTGTGCCTTCGACACGATATTGCTCATGAAGGCTGCCGCAATCTGATAGCTCATCGTTCCGTCTGGGTTTCCGGGAAATATGCGGTTGAGGTTTATGCAGTCTATGGGATTCTGAAATGGAGTACTTTGGCCTCCTTGGGGGCCGCGCGTTTCGAATCCTGCCATGTTCAAGACAGGTACGATGATCAGCGTACCACTCAGCTTCGATGGATCTGATTGTCTTATCAGCCTATTCGCCGCCTCTATGCTTGAGTATTCGTACCCATGCACTCCACCGCTTATACAAAGAACCGGCCCGGGTTCAGTTCCGTTGATTATGACTAGCGGAATGCTTACGGTCGCGACCGCTGTCTCGCCAACCTCCAAGTATCCAGATTTCTTCTCGCCTCTTGTTGCTTCAAGGTTGGCGATTACGACTGCACTCGACATTCTATTACACCTTCCCATCCTAGGGTAACGGTTTGTGGTTTTAACGCTTGTCGGAAGCTCTCAAGTTCCACGCGCTTGTCGATCTGGTGCTATAGTGTGAAACATACCGAGTCATGCATGGAGAAGTCATCTCCGATAACGAAAGAGATCTCCTCTATGTTTGCGCGTCGTTACTTCAAAGAATAGTCGCCATTGGATTGAAAGAATTCTATTTCATTCCCGTCAAGAACTCAGCTTGACATGCGTCTGCGAGAGACCTGAAACTGCAGGTCCCAACGGCCATGAACCACTCCGCGGGAATGGACCGAGCCCCTTGAACGGTCGCGACCGCCCTGCTACGGAAGTGTCAAATCAGGCCTCTCCACTTCAGTATTCGCACTAGGGAAGCATTCGATATGAGTGAGCGAACGAATCGCAAGCTCAATGATGAGACGTTCTCATTCAGGCAAGAAGACTACGTTGAGATGGGACGCATGCCCTGCGACCATCGTACAGTTATGATGTGCGTACGATGTGGTCGCCCGGGTGCCACGTTTCGTCTTGGCGACAGATGTCTGTGCGAGAAATGCTGGTTTAAAGCGAAGCATGAGGGAGCGGGTCATGCGATCTGCACGAACTCTCAAGGTCTGGTCGTTTGTGAATGTCATGAGCCGCGATAGCGGCTGCCCTCTCCACCGGTATGATGTGGAGGAGGCTGGGTCAGCATGGAGATTGATCTGTCTGTCGTTAGAGAAGTGAAGCGCAGACACCGTTTCGATATCCTTCTCAAAACTAATGTCATCGGCGTCGGGATTGGATACAAACTCGATAGAGAGCACAAATACCCACCAAAGACTCCGTGCATGACTGTGATGGTATACCCAAAATTGCCGCCTGCCGAACTTGCACCTACTGAGAGTATTGCGCCTGTAATCAAGAACTGTCTCACAGATGTTGTCGAGGCGGCGCCAACACGCATGGGCTTCACTATTAGGAGCATTAGAAGAAACGCAGGGACGGAAGAGAAGGCGAAAGCCAGCAGATGGAGGACAGAAGTATCACCCAGTTGGATGAGCGACCATGTGTCTGTCGTAGTAACCCCGCCGAAGAGGGGTCCAATGACAAACCAAAACAGTATCCCAACCCCGAACGGGGCAACAATCGTCAATTCTCTCGTTCGTATCTCCTTGCAGAAGAACAAACAGTAGAATAGAAGGAATGGTACGGTTGCGGAGATCATTCCGGATAAGCCCAGACCTTGAACGAGTCTCGGACCAACATACTTCCACTTCATGTACGTTGCTGTGAGACTCGCAAGATAGCAGAAAATGAATACTATCCCCCAGTTCTTGCGACTAAGCATGGTCCATTTTTCGAGGAGTGTGCCAGCAACCAACCATAGTACAGTGTCGAAAACTAGATGCCCCACGCTCAAATGAAAGAATGGATGTAGGAATATGAGTACGGTATTCAGCTCTCCGATCCAAAGGGGAAAAATCGTGGCAAAGTGCGTAGAGTAGCTCGCAACATAACTAACGATGAGCAGTCCCGTCGTGACAAGTGGCAACTTCCTTGCGGATATCAAAAGAAGCCAGCCCTTTACTATCTGAACTCGGACGTTAAGCCTATCCATCTCCCGACAGACGCGAGGAACCCTTGATTCAGCAGTCCTGAACCCACTTTGCCACCAAAGGCAACTAACGAAAGCACGAAATAGTGTCGTCGAGTATCTCTCAATTGGACGATGAATGGCTCCTAAAGCCTACTTTGACACATGTGTTTGGATGGCGCTCTACGACGATCCCAATGTTCGGGAGAACCAATCCGAAATCGTTACTGCGCTAAGACGAATTGTTGAATGCCTGAGAGTGGCAAAGTCGAAGTCGTCACGTCGCGTGAAGTGGTAGGCGAACTAGAGAATCACTTGTTGGATGCTAGGACGCGCGATAAGGCGAGTCAGGCACTGGAACTAATGTGTAAGTTGAAGCCACAACACTTGCCGCGTGCACCAGCCGACCTCGGAAAGGCCATCTTAGGTGAGATGCGGTTGGGAGTGGGCCCCAAGTTTCGAGATGCGCCTAAAGACGAAGCAGATAGGGAAGTTGTCGAGTACATGACAGAGAATGGTGTAGATTTCTACGTTTCCTTGGACTTTGAACACATCCTCAAAAAGGGCATGAAAGAGAATCTGGAATCACGACTTGAGGCTGAAAGGTCCAGAATTGTTACACCACGTCAGCTGATTGCAGAGTTATGTCCCGACCCTTGACAGCGTTCAGCATGTCCCGTAAATTTGACAGAACCCAATACCGCAATACCTTTAGCTATTTCTACCGTAAGTATCGCCCATGGCCAAGCAGAAGACATCCATCGTCATCGAGAAAGACCTCTGGACGGAGTGGATTCAATTTGTTGTCGCCAAGACTGGGTCGGCGCGCCGTCTGAGTGAAGAGTTAGAGAAGGCTCTCCGCTACTATATGTCTCACGGTGCGAAGATGCGAAGGATGACGGTATGACGGTATAACGGTAATGTTTAAATCGTCCCGGCATATACGTCTGGCTGGAGTGATTGAGAAATGGCTGTGATAATTGTGGAAGCGAAGGATACCGATGTTGCTTGGCAGATAGCTGAGGAAATCCGTGTGATTCTGGGAAGACGCGCAAGAGTGGTTGAAACATAACCCTTCGTTGCGGACGATCCTGTCTGTGTGGAGGCTGAGACACCTAACCAGTTCTGTGATTTGCAGTCATAGTAGGGATGTGCTCACCTGCGGTTCCTGCAACGACCTGCTGCCTTCTAGCTTCTGGTCCCGCTTGGTTTGGAAACGATTCGAGCCTCAACCTGATACGTATCACGTTACGTCGCTTACCCATTGTCTCGCGCAATCCTACTTCGGAACGACGCTCAGTGCTGATGAATCAGTGGAATCGGCTTGGAGAAAGCTTCGGGGCACGCTTCTCCACTATGTCGGGAGATCCTTCGGCTGGAGTGAGCTTCGTGTCAAGACGACTTTCGAACTTGACGGCCGAATCATTGCGATTGTTGGTCATGTGGATGCCTACGATCCAGAGACGGCGACCATTTACGATCTGAAGACCACGCGTTTCGTGAATTGGCAGCACGAGAAGGGATACATTCCTCGTGAGAATCATGTCGAACAGATTCAGTGCTACTACACACTACTCGGCCTTTACGGCATTCCTGTCAATCGACTTGTCCTCGTTTACGTGGACGATCAAACCATTTTGCCGAAACAGGTTCCTCTCGGCAGTCGAAAGGAGTGGATGATCAACCGCGGAACTGCGTTACACCTTGCCTTCGAGAGGTCAGAGATACCTGAACCCGAAGTCGGAACGGGATGCGTGTACTGTCCCTTCATCAAATCCTGTCCAAAAAGTGCTCAAGCGCTTATGGTCAAGGAGGCCAAGAAATGATCGCAGACGAAGTGCGCAAGGAAGGATTTGAGATTTTCAAGAAAGGCCTAGTGCGGAGACTCTCATCAAACCACTTTATCGCAAAAACGGCAAGCGCTGTTGGCTGGCAGATAGTTGAAATCAAACAGGGCAAATGGATCTGCGACTGCGGAACTGGCGACGAATGGTGCGTTCATCTATACGCGGCGTACTTACATCGTACAACATCAAAGATTCAACCAGAACCGCTTGACGAATCCCATTTGAAGTGCCGCTATTGTGGCTCACCAGATATCGCCCGATGTGGGTTCAGATACAACGCACGCGGAATAGCAAGACGATATCGATGCAACGATTGCCAGAGGAAATTCTCAATCCCCCACGTTCAAACCAACCCGGGGACTAGACCATCAGAACTGGTCTGGCTGCTCAACGAGATCGGCATGCTGACTTCAAAGTTGACGGACCTCTTAGCAGAGGTTAATGACAGGATGGAACTCGCGAGCGACCTCACTGAGAACCCACCGTCCGATGGCTCGTCCCTTGTCGGAAGCGAAAGCGACAAACCCTGAGATCAGACATCTTACGTGAATGAAAACCAGACATGACGCGCCATTCAGACATGTCAGCAAGCAGTGAGCGCCCAGAAGATGCTTGGACGGGGGGGCTTGCTGCATCCTTACGGGAAAGGCTTCAACGCGGAATGCAAGTCCAGTCTCAATCGAAGTCTGATGTATTGTCCCAGATGCGCTATGCCGTTGGTATTCGTAGAGCGGTATCAGAGGTTGTAAGACCAAGGCTTGAAATTCATGGCGCAGCCTTAGAAACCAAGTCCTTTGCGGACTATGTCGGCCAACAGAGACCACAGCCAGTCATACTTCGAGAGACAGTCCCTTAGCTGATCTAATCGTGTCTTGGTAATCGAGCCATCAGAAATGCCCTTCTCCAGTTCCGAAACCGCTTCGGTCAACTTTGCTTTCTCACTGTTGTCTATGTCCTCTCTTCCACCAATAACTGCACGAATCTCATCGTAAGTCGGCATTCCTTGAGACTGTTGCACGATGGTCCCTTGAGCGACTTGACCGTATACGTCCCCTTCGATGTTGATTGCCTGAACCATGATGGCAAATCTTCCTCGATATGCGTCAGGGTGTTCCACAAAGTCGATGCCTGACGGGGTGATACCAAACACTATTGGGACAATTGTTCCACCGACTAGCTCGCCCCGCAGTAGGTCGCAATCGTAGAGGTACCGCACGTTGACGCCGACCTCATGTTCGCTTATTCCGAGTTCGCTAGCCAGTCGCTGCACAGCCAAAGAGACTTGGCCGGTCTTCATCCATTGATGATACGCTGTGGCGAGAAGCTTCCAACGAATGTCGTCATTGTTCACAGACTATCTCCATCCGAAGACTCGTAGAATCGGGCGCGAAAATGCCTGCAGCTGGGAGGTTGTCGGCTTTTCCTCGTTGGTGAATCGGTCAGGGCAGCTCTGTCCCTAAGAGAGACCGCCGGTACCAACTCACAGAGTTCCGTAGAAAAGCCTTCGCATGGTGGAGCCATCTCGTTCATGCGTAGCCAATTCCCTTCATAAATCGAATCAGCAGTCTCAGATAGTCCAAGTATTCCTTCGAGTCTGCACTCAGGAACCCAACGACGAAAAACCCCTCTCCTATGAGGGTTCAAATTCGGGTGCCAGCCTACAACAGACGCCTAATCAAGAACGAACGCGGCAAGGCGATACTCTCAAGAACTTCAAGGACCAAAGATTGCATTGGCCCTTCTGCCAATGGCTGATCCAGTTGAGCAAATACCGCGGTTTCTGCATGCTTGCGTTGCTGTTCCTAGTTGTTGTGAATGCCGCGGACTTCCATCAAGTTGGTGCCGCGTCGTCAGCGCCTTCATGGATGAAGGAGGGTGCATACATGAAGTACAAGTTCATGAATAATAATGAGGCGTGGTACTTGTACGTAGAGTTCGCGGCAGTCCACGAGAATACCGCCGAAATGATATTCAGGGCTGGGGTCAATGAGTCTGAGTGGCGCTATTCGAGTGCTATGCACGTCTTTCTTGATCTAGTGACTGGGCAGTTGACGCCCCTCGGCGAAGGCACCTATTGGGCTACTGTGCCAGTTTGGATACCTCCTCAGAATATTCGGGTTAACCGAACAGAGTGGTACTGGTACACACCTGATGGATCGGGGTTTCCTCCAAACAATGAATACTATTCACGCGTGGAGTGCTGGACGTTTGGGACATCCATGCCACCTCCATCCGAGCATGGACTTGAGATGTCGGACTTCTGGTATCCTGCTTGGTATGATAAGGTCACTGGCATACTGATAGAGATGAGGGCGGTCAGTTCGAGAAGTGGCTTGGTGGCAGGAGAGATGATCTTGTATGAAACGAACATACCTGTCGGCAGACAAGGAGTTGGGCTAGCAGTAGTCGAGACGCTGACAGCCAATTCGATGACGTACGCAACCGTTCTGATCGCAGCCGTGGGCGCGGTCACTGTAGTGTTTGTCGCTTTCGTAATGCTTCGGAAGAGGACTCCCATTGTCTGCGGACAATGTGGAAGGAAGATGCATCGCGGGAACGCATTCTGTGACAAATGTGGGACTGCTCTAGCGCCGTCTGACCGCCCTGTTCTAGCAACACCTACTTCAGATACACGCTGATTTGGAGCTACTGGAGAAGCTTCTCGAAACGTATGAGCGCGAGAAGACGAAGTAGCAGGAGCCTCTCTGCGTTCGCTATCCAATAGACTCAAGAGCCTTGGAGGCCATAGTTCTATTGGCACTTCTGCCACTAGTTGACCTAGTTGACCAAATACTCTCTTAGTTTCTTGTTACTAACTAGTCTCCTTTTCGCATCGAGTCTTGGAGCATTCAATGTGAGAGCCTCTAACGATGGCGAAATCATATGGACTCAAACAGAGAACCTCAACACCATTGACGTTGGAGGCTATAGCGAAACGAACGCACTCCAACATCCGTACGATGTTGCAGTTGATATGTCCGGGGTCTACGTGGTTGGTGATGAGTGGTGGAATTCATCGTCAGAGACGAACTGGGTGTCTCTCGCGTGGAGAATTGAGAAGAGGAGTCTCACTGACGGTTCATTGATTTGGGCTCAGACAGACAAACGCGAGGCGTATAACACGGCTTATGGTGTTGCCGTTGACGGCACCGGAGTATACGTCGCTGGTTACTTGTATGGGCAACCCTACGAATCGAGGATTGAGAAACGGAGCCTCATTGACGGTTCACTGATCTGGGCTCAAACGTCGAATCCCACCCAGTTCTATGATGCAGCCCGTGGAGTTGCTGTTGACAGTTCTGGCGTGTACGTGGTTGGCGTTATTCAGCCTTGGCAAGGCTACGAGGTATCGAGAATTGAGAAGAGGAGTGCCGTTGACGGCGTGCTCGTTTGGGCAACCACCGGCGATTACAGCATACGTAGCCCGGAGGGTTTGGCCGTGGCGGTTGATGGACATGCGGTGTACACGATTGGTTCTGAGTATTCCTCTTCGGGGCATCTTGGTTGGAGGATGGAGAAGAGGAGTCTCACTGACGGTTCATTGCTTCGGACTGCATGGCAAAACCCTAGCGGCATTCATGACAGAGGTTACGCCGTCGCGATTGACTCAACTGCCGTTTACTTTGCTGGCTCTGAACATATCCACGGTTTTCCCGGCCTGCATAACTACCAATGGAGGATTGAGAAGAGAGGCTTAGGCATCACCACGACAACCTCGACATTAACCTCCATCAGCACGCTCACATCGACAGGAACCACGTCTGCTACCCAAACACAGACATCAACCACGAGTGCTGCGACATCTACGGTGTCAACTGCCACGACAACAATGTCGGTAATTCGTGGTACGATCTACTGGTACGATGTGTATGGTAATCTCTGCCCGGTGGCGTGGGCTCAGGTGACTGCGGCCGGCGAAGGCGAGGCTCCGACAGTGACATCTTCAACGACTGACGGAACATATATGATGTGGGTGGCACCGGGAACATACAGCTTGAGCGCCTCACGCGACCCCGGATTCATCCCTCAGGCCCAGAACATCACGGTTCCAGATGGAGGCGTGGTCGTGGTTGACTTCTCCCTCCAACCATCGGGCCCTGCACCCGTATCGTGCTCAGTCACAACTACGCAGAGCACGACCACAGCAAGTACAACAGTCACTCAGACGACTGGGGGGTTGCAGATGCAGGTGGTCAGCAATTCCACAGTCTCGGGCCTAATCTTTGACTCTACAAGAGGCATCCTGAACTTCACCGTTTCAGGACCGACGGGAACCTACGGGTTCTTCGACGCAACAATAGCGAAGACGCTTCTTCTTGGACAGCCTATTGTGCTGATTGATGGGATTGAGCAGCCAGCATCAGTAAGCGGAGACTCGAATTTTTGGTACATCCACGTGACATACTCGCATAGCGAGCACCGAATCACAATCGGCGGTTCAAACACGATACCCGAGTTTCCTCCGATTCCGTTGCTCGCAATAATCTTCATACTTGCCATGATCATCTTGAGGCGACGAACCAAATACCTCACAACATTCAACAGTCAGAGTCCCTTTCGCATCTCAGACCGTCTACTCGCTGCAGAACCTCAACTAGCGGGCAGGACTTCAGCGAGGCCACGTCCGCAAACCCAAAACACGGCAACCAGGGCGGGAAACGGAAGGGTCAAAAGGCCAGCGGCCAATCATGGTGATGGGTGGCCTTGAGCCTTAGCAGACCTCACGGTTTCTCGTTGCGGATACTGTGAACAGTCTCACTTGGACGCGACATAGGTTCTTGAGCTTCGCAGGATCACGGCCAATAGGATCCGATCTCGAGTCCTAGGTTCTCGATATTGTCTGCCATTAGTTGTTTCCTCCTCTCTTCCTCCTTCTCCCTTTCCCATTGGAGGAATTCCTCCTGTTGCTTCTTCTTCTGATCCTCGTTCATCAGTGGCCCGTCCGTGATCGTGCTGACCTTCACCCACTCGTAGCATTCAGGGCAATGAACCTCCTCAACTTTCATGATACGGAGGCGACGACAAAGGTCAACACCGCTCATCTCGCTCCTATGCCCCTTCTCGCACGTAACGTAAAAGAATCTGCCAGCTTTCAGTCGTGCAAGTCGCAGTTCTCGGAACTCCTTCATTTTTCTTATTCCGAGAAAATCACCGAATAGCGGCATCAACTCACCGTGATCACATATCCAGACGAGCTGGCTTAAGAATCCATGTCCTTCGCAGCTCTTGAAGCCTACACTTCAAGTCAGACACTGCCCAACTCTGCAAGAGTCCTTCCTATCTCATGATCGTTCAGTCGTAATCCTGGGTGCCAATTCCCCACAAGCGTATTAACCAAGAATAGGCAGAGGCCTTCTTACCGAGTCGGACCTTGGGGTCTAATTCTAGTGTCTCTCAATGCGAATAGCTCTTTTCAGATCCTCATTGAGCATCTCGCGGTTTCTCTTGATGTCAGGATCTAGCTCGCCACGGTACGCAAATACTCCAGCATCGGCATGGGGAAAATCCAGCCTACATACTTTTCCATGCCCTCTTGCGTAGTAGGCTTGACTCTCGGAAGGCGGTGTGGCGGTACCGGTTTAAGCGCTTAAATTGCCAGCGACTTAAGCCCAAGGGTTAGAAACCCGTCCACACACAGAATCCGAATTATTTGCCGTCCTCTACACAGAGAAGGAACGAATCACCAACGTTAGCTTTGCTCTGGCAGCTGTTGAGAAGCTCCCGTTCCCCGACGCCGCATTCGACGGGTTAGCCTGCTGTGGAGCCTTCACCTGTTCCCTGACACCA